>ENA-ORCS01000854-ORCS01000854.1-marine-metagenome-genome-assembly--contig:-NODE-854-length-16123-cov-3.375047_pt1 | contig 16123 bp, 15 predicted proteins | sample MGYA00237781_ERZ508513 | MGnify/ENA primary metagenome ERZ508513 (study PRJEB26184, sample SAMN06268793) | marine metagenome | isolation source: Eden Landing Ponds, San Francisco, CA, USA | place...
GTCTTCGATTGTTTCATCTTCACCGATGGCAAGGCCCCCACGGCGGCCAAAGCCCCACGTCGGTTCGAGGATGTTTGCGGCCTGAGCGTGGATTTCAGCGAAGTTTCGCCGGTATTGTTTAATTGTTTCGAGATATTGCTCGTCGTCGGTATCTTTGAGTGCGTAGATCCAGGTTGTAAACCGAAGATATGGGGTCTGATCGTACGAAGGAAATCCCTTGCCTTGTTTTTCGAACCCGATTGAAATATCGTCCCATACTGTCTCCAAATTAACTTTCATTGTCGGGTATTCGGACGCAATTTGTGCAGCGTCGTTCGGTCTTACAGCCCCTTCATTTCTCTCGTCATCTTCATTCCAGTAGACGGCTTCGACCTTTCCAGTGCGGGGCGATTTATTGAGATAGGTGAGGACTTTCCCGAAGAGCGATTCGTAGCTTTCGATAGATGGCTCTGACTCGAATATGTACGCAATTTGTATCCAATCGTAGTCTTCCATTTTATCCCTCGACCTGTCCCGTAATTACGGTATTTGTACTTTCATCAACGACTTCTATTGTAATATCTGCGTTGTTCCAATCACTGGATTCGGCAACTTTAGTCTCCCACTCTGATATCTTAGATTCGACCATGTCTGGATCGTTTACCTTGTTTGCACGAAGCTCAAACGTATTTCCGTCGAACTCGACATCCGGATGATCTCGCATGGTACTTAGCTTCGTTTCGAACTGGTTTTCGACCTCGACTTTTCGGTATCCGAACGAGCCTTTGGATTCAACGATCTTACCCGATTCAGTTTGGATATCTAACTCTCCAACTCTCTCTTTTCCATCATAGACTTCGAGACTCATCCGCTCGATATTCTCTGCACCGATGTCGTCGGCCCGTCGTACCTCGTCAAGCGCACCGCGGATGTTCCCGGAATCACCTGCTTGGATGAAGTCACCAACAGGCCCGCTATTCAGTCCCTCGATGCCCTCCAGATTGTCGACGTGGCGGGCGAATTCTTCGATGTCATCGCGAGAGGCGTGGCCGTGTCTGTAGTTTTTCGCGAATGCCGCCCGGAGTTCACGGGCGCGATCGATATCGACCGCGAGGATCGTCTGTAGCGTCGAATCGTCCAGTTCGTCAACCAGTTTGACCCCAGCACCGTCCGTGTGGTAAACCAACAGCTTCGCCCGGCGGTTCGCAGGCCCGTCCAGATCCTCGATCTTGCGAACCGCGTCGTCGATCTGGTCGAACGAGTCGACCGCTTTGCTGTCCGCGGCGCGGGCAATTCCGATCCGGAAGCCGTTGTCAACCCCGCCGTCGGCAGCCACCCGGCGGGCTGGCCCGTCGCTTTTCGCCATTACTTTCACGGCGTCGTCGCCGATCACTCGGGCGACCTAATTGTAAATTATAGCACGACAGCGCTCATGCTGACGACACGTCCCAAGCAGGTCGAACTCTTTCGTCAAGATGCTACTCTATTCTACGGCACAGGAGATTTCGAAAACCCTTCCGATATTATCACCCGGTACAGTGCTCTGTGTGAGAGCTATCATACCAGTGTTCTAAGCCCCGAGATGATTTGATGAACACCCTGTTAGCCCTAATTTGGCGTAATTCGCCAGGCTAAACGTATTCGACTACTGACCCCGTGAATGGCTCTCTTCGTTAATTAGGCCCGCTACGTCCGTACGACTAGCCTCAAGATATACGGTATCACCGACAGACAGGTGTTGATTCTGGCTTTTGAATGGATACACAATAACGGTCCCCGGCCCTACATCGATCTCGCTCACGTACGAATCATCTGTGTGTTCTTCAAGCGAGATGATTTCTCCGTAAAACCTGTGATTGGAGAATCCGTGCGGCTCTTCCTCGTTCGGGACGATATCCTTTCGGGGCTCGTCGATGGTCTCGATCCGTTTTGAACGTGGTAACAACCATACATCAAGCTCAATAATATTGCCAATTATGTCAGACGGGACGTCCATATCATTATCGAATATCCCAAACGTATTCCCGGCAGCTGTTTCGACAATAATTATTTGTTCGTAAACTGTCTCTTGGTAGACTGTCTCTGGTTTACAATCAAGCACAGTGACTCGTAGCGACATCCTTAGTCGAACATCCCTTTTGCATCCCTATCTGGGTGAGCAGATAGAATAAATCCATTCTCTGAAGTAGCAACGCGAAGAGGGTAGGACCCCTCTTCGACGTTCAGGTAATAGCGCTTTCCGCCATCAGGGTTCAGTTTCACAATTACGTCGTCCGAATCTGAATTTTTTATCGCTTCCTTAATCAACTGTTTGATATCTTCCTGGGAATTGATTGACGAATACTGGCGGTAGATCTCCGACTCATGCTTCGAGAGAATCTTATCGAATCCAACCGGCTCACCTTCATTGAACTCTAACCATCGAATTCGACCCTCTCCATCAGAAACAACAAGAAGAGTATCACTCAATTCACCTCGTTCTGCGACTGTTAGAATATCATCGGTCGTCAGATCACCTTCAATATCTGGACCGTTCCCTTCCGACGCGATAATCCGGGAAAATCGACCCAGATCTGCACCGTCCATGTCGCCACTGTCCAGCAGATTGGTGATCTCATCGAGGTGCCGACTCTCGACCGTTCCCTCTTCGAACTGGCGAGAGAGTCTCGCTAGCGTCTCCCGCGAATCGACGCTCTCGAACAGCGTCCGAAGGTCGGTACTGTCCAGTTCGTCCACCAGTTTGACCCCGGCCCCATCGGTCTCGGAAACCAACAACTTCGCCCGGCGGTTCGCAGGCCCGTCCAGCTCCTCGATCTTCCGAACCGCGTCGTCGATCTGGTCGAAAGAGTCGATCGCCTCACTGTCGGCCGCCCGGGCAATTCCGATCCGGAAGCCTTCGGCGACTCCACCGTCTGCGACGAGCTTCCGGGCCGGCCCGTCACTCTTTGCGAGGACTTCGACGGAATCGCCCTCAGTTGCTTCCACATCCTCGGTGGCGCGTTAGTTAGTGACATTGAGTCCATCGTAGTGACTCAATACGTCACCAATTTCGTGATCCGAAGCCCACTCTGACCGTCGGTGCCGATCAGCGAGCACCGTATCACCGCATCGCTTCGATGCTTGAGGCTTTTTCGACTTCTATCGTCGGGCTAATCGAGCGGGTTCCGGGCAGGTTGACTGCCGCGATACAACAGTGCCAACCAGCTTTCAAGCGATCAGCGTGGCTGGCTTTCGTCAGCCAATTCGCCAAGTCAGGCTAGTGTCGTTCAGGCGGAAAATTGCAAAGTTTTTGAATTATGGCGAATCTTCGACCGGTATACCGGCGTCTTCCATTGCTTCTCGCGCGTCCGCTAGTGCCGTTTCGAGGTCCTGATACCAATCGACGTCGGTTATCTCGGGGTTGATCGCTTTCGCTTCTTCTGCCCACGACGCCCCAGTTCGATATACTTCTTGGACGAATGCTTCCATCTCGATCAGGTCGGGTTCGTAATTTCGCACGTCATCCGGAACTCCACGCAGATCCACGTAAACTTCGACAGCATTTTGTTCTTCTTTGGGAGTGAGTTTTATATCTGAGACATTCGCCTCAATCATCGTAGACTCGCCTTTAAGAAGATCGCTGATGCTATCCATCCAGTCCGGAAGATGAACCCCAAACAAGCTATCTTCAATATATACGCTGTCGCTCTCCTCAGGAGATTCCTCGGTTAGGATTCGGATATCTCCAGTCGGAGCAAACTCTGTTTCGATAGCATCTCTCGACTGTTCCGGAGAGGTCAGGTCCAGCGTCCAAGACTCATAGATTTCGTTCGTCATTTGATCCACCCGTGGTCACCTTCCGATACGTACCTCCAGACTGATGAGCCTTCTTTCGGCCACGCTGTCCGAATTTGGCCGTCTTGCATTACAACACGAACATTTGATACGCCGGTTCGATCAACGAAATCTGAGGAATAACCATCGTAGACAAATGCTCCTTCAGAAGAGGTATCCGTATTTTCGACAGTCTCATAGATAGCTTTCCGTACATCTTCCTCTGTCATCGTGTCGGGCAATTTCTCAGATTTGACCATTTGTCCGAGGGGCCAGAAATCAGTAGCCTGTTTTTCGTCTACCATTTCACCCGCGATGTGACGAGATTTGAGATACTCCCAGCCGTAATTCGACGACCCCCCGCCCGATTCGAAGTAGCCCTGTTCCAACCAACGGGTTGACCCTGGCTTATCTTTGACGACGAGCTGTGTCTCTTTCAACGTCCCGTCTTTCGCAACCTCCAGCAGATCGTCGGCATCGACCGAGTCATCGATCAGCGGATCACTCTCCCGCTGATCAAGCATCTCGGAGAACCGCTGCAGATCAGCGCCGTCCATGTCACCGCTGTCCAACAGGTCGGTGATCTCATCGAGATGGCGACTATCAGCCGTCCCCGCATCGAATTGCCGCGAGAGTCTCGCCAGCCCGTCAGTCGATTCAACGCTGTCGAATAGTGTCAGAGATGTGAATTATCGAAATATTAGACTAAAATAGAGCATAATCACGATGCGCCAAGGTGTTTGCTCGTTGATCTCTTGGTTAGTTAATCCGGCTATTCCCCCGTATTTTCTCTCACATCTTTCAATTTTCTTTCTAATTCACTCACAGTGTTGTGATTTAGAATTTCTGGGTCAATCTCTGAGATATTTTCTATGAATAGCTGGACCGTCTCAAGAACCTCTATACGGACTGCTGTTTTTGTGACTACAGCTGAGGGATCAATTGCTAGCCTAGCTTCGGAATCTTCTAATCCAGAGTATGTCGTCGACTTTGCTACGTTGACAGCATCTTCACTCGTGGGCTCGAATACTATCCAATCAGGACCAAATTCAAATTCAATCACTCCAATTTGGTCTGAATAGACGGCTTCAACTGCATCAAGTAGATCGAACTGGACACCACAAGCGTAGCCAGTTAGTCCACTTTCTACCTCTGGATCGCCACATATCACAGTCTCATTGGCTACTATTCCAACTTCGATCCAGCTATCTGGTGAACCTTTTTTGACTTCCTCTTTGTACTCTTCCCCACAGTATAGCGAAATATCGAGTGACATTTGATCAAGCCCACTAGTCATGGTGAGACAAAACCCCATTACCGTCATTTAGATCAGGGACCCATTTATAGACCTTCTCTCCACTAATCGGGAATGCCGTTTTGACTGTTCCGTCATCAACAATCACTTTCATATTGTTCACGCCACTATTTGAGTATCCATCTGTGGGTTCGAAATAATACTCGATTCGGCTCCCTGTCACTGTCTCGTCACCATGTTTAATCGCATCAGCAACCATTTCCTGAACTTTCCGTTCGGATAGGCCATCCGGTAGTTCCTTGCCCTTCACAGTCTGTCCAGCGGGGAAGAAGCTCGTACTATCTTTCTGATCAAGTTTGTAATCTCCATCAATATGTCTAGATTTGATGTGATTCCAACCTGCTTCAACATCACCTTCTGGGATGGTATGGATTCTTTCCCCCCGTTTAATCACTCCCAGTGAATCGCTCAAGTCACTTTTCGAAGCAGTGGCAAGTAGATCATCAGCGCCGATCGAATCGTCGATCAGCGGATCACTCTTCCGCTGATCGAGCATCTCGGAGAACCGACCCAGATCAGCGCTGTCCATGTCGCCACTGTCTAGCAGATCGGTGATCTCATCGAGGTGCCGACTCTCGACCGTTCCGTCATCGAACTGGCGCGAGAGTCTCGCCAGCGTGTCCCGCGATTCGACACTCTTGAACAGCGTCCGAAGGTCAGTACTGTCCAGTTCGTCCACCAGTTTGACACCGGGCCCGTCGGTGTCGTACACCAATAACTTCGCTCGGTGGTTCGCAGGCCCGTCGAGGTTCTCGATCTTTCGAACCGCATTGTCGATCTGGTCGAACGAGTCGATCGCCTCACTGTCGGCCGCCCGGTACACGCCCCGTCGGAAATCAGCCCCGCCGTCAGCAGCCAGTCGAGCCGTCTCTGCGTCCATCCGCCTGGTGTGGCGTGCCCATCGAACTTGCTTCGCGGTCGTCTTCGCACCCTCGAGCAGGTGCCGACCCGTCTGCTGGCCAATCGTCTTCGTCGCGGCTAACCCCCGTGAGAGTTGATAGCCCGTGTATCGAACCGGTGCTTTCGCCGCCCGAGCGGCCCTGCTTGCAGTCGGGTCGCTGAGTTGACTTCGATACAGTTGGTAGCTATTTCGTTACTCCGAGAGCCCCAGATGCTCTCGAAGTCGCTGTTTGTCTTCACGACGGTATTTGAGCCCGTCACCGGAGGCGACCAGGCGTATGCTTCCATCTGAGAGCGTGTCGACCCGCCAGACTGGCGCGGATTTCAATCGCTCACGGCCAATATCTTCACAGATCGGCGGTGAGAGTATCATCAGCCAATAAACATCCGGGAGTTCTGATTTCTCGAGGTGCTGTTGTGTCACCGTCGTCTCGTGTTCGTGCTGGTACGGGAATTGCGAGAACGCGAACGGTGATGGAAGGTGCTCGTAAACGTGTGTCACCGAGTCGATGACCTCTTCCAGAATATCGGTCCCATCTTCGTCCCAGTCGTATTCAGTGATGAACTTGTTGAGTGCTCGACCGCTCCCGGCGGGAAGGACCTCTCGTGCGATCCCGTTCACGGTCTTGCTGCTGGCCGCAGCAAGACCTGTCACGTACGTTTTGGCGTGATGGGCCTGGTGATACGACAACGAGTTAAACTCGTCCAGCGGATCAGTGCACGAGAGAAAGTCCGTGATCGGCAGCATTGGCTGTCAATTCCGTGTATATCGCGCCACTAGTTAAACATGCAGAGCCAAATTTGTAGTTACCGAGGCTCCCGGCACCTGTCATCGTCTGCCGAGCCGGACTGTCGATTTTGCAGACTCAGTTTCGCCCAATGAGTTCCAGTCGGGTCCCGCGGACCGAAACGAAATCACCAGGAGTGAGTTGCTCGGCCTGAACCATCTCAAGCAGTTCCCCATAACAAGAAACCATGATGGTCGATGTCCCGACATCAACGACCAGTAAGTGGTCGGGAGGGTGATCGAACCATTCGTTTGCCCCATTGACTGTTTCGAGAGATCCGCGAATTTCATAGGCCCATTCAGACGCGCCGTTGTCAATTGGGTTAATACCTCGTTGTGCACCGTCCAGAACGGTAGCCCCTGCTTCGGGGAATAAGTGGATCACTAAATCTAATGTCTTACCGACGTCATCTGAATCAACGACGCCATCCGAGTCGAAGACTTCGTACTCTTCGCCCTTGTGACGGAAACGCACTGTCCGCTCGTAGACGGATCCTGCGTACTCCGAGATGACATCGGTGGCTATTATCTTCGCCTTCATAGATATTGTCATTTTAATACGTTTTCGGGATTGCTGTAACTGTAAAACCGTTTTCACCAGTGATTACTGTAAGTGGTTTTCGATCGGACGGGTTAACGACATAGGCGACACCGCCACCTTCATCTGCTGGAATATCATGCGGAGTTCCTTCATTTATCGTGTTCTTAATCTCCAGTTTTATATCCTGTCTGCTATCTATTCCGTCAATCGCATAGATATCTTCCTCATGCCTTTCAAGTATGTGCCTGTAGCCCGCTTCCGAATTGCCATTTTCAAGCCACTTTATATTCCCACTAGCATCTCTAGTGATAACGACCGATTCCGATAGATCACCATTCTTTGAACTCACTTTCAACAGATCATCAGCGCCGATCGAATCGTCGATCAGCTGATGTGAGTGCTTTTAGCTCTAGCATCTTCGTGAACGGCCCGAGACTTCAGTCGACTCGCGAAGTTTGCCTCATCTTCCGCTACCTCGATATCGTATCAATATAGAGCGTAGTACCATTGATCGCAACCCAGTCTCCGACAGCAAGGTCTTCGATATCGTGGATATCCACGTGAACCGTTGATTTTGCGATTTCGATTGTGACTGGGAAATCCCTATCGAGATCGATTGACGCAACCTTTCCAAAAAGGTCGGCGCCTCCCCCTTTTGTCTGTTCGAATTTCATAATTTTCTCTTTGTTTGATGAGATGTCAGTCACGCTCTGTCCGACGACACTTGCCGTAAGAAGGCTATCAATCATCGACTCGTCGATGTCGCACCCAGGGTCTTCGATATGTACTTCCGAACCATCGTTCAACTCCACCAACACTCGTTGGGTATAGACTTGCCCATCGTACATCGAGAGCGGATTGACTTCTCGAACGGTGAACTGAATCATCACTTCGTCACCTTGGTTGGTATCGCGGTGACCGTGAAACCGTTGTCGCCGACCAATACGGAGAGATGTTTTCCACCAGAATTTGGGACCTCGTATCTATACCACTGACTGCCATCAATACGCACAGATTCGCCATTATCGAGAGTCTCGAATAGGAGATCTTTCACCTCCTGTTTGGATTCGAACTTGTCCCCATACCGAAGGAACTGATTGCCGTCCGGATTATCTATTCGGTTGTGTTTAATGTGTTCCCACCCCGCACCCCCTTCGTCTACAATGTACTCGTCGCTGCGCCTCGTTTCGGGAGCAAGTCGACCTTCTTCGAGCCAGTTGACCGTTCCATCTTCTGATTTTGAGATCGCAATCGTTTCACGAAGGTCCCCATTCTTATTGACTTCTGAAAGCAGATCATCAGCGTCGATCGAATCGTCGATCAGCGGATCACTCCCCCGCTGTTCGAGCATCTCCGTGAGCCGACGGACGTCGGCTTGATCCATCGTTCCGGATTCGACAAACTCGTCAATCCGCTTCAGATGACTGCGATCGAGGTCGCCTTCGGCGTGGCGGCGGATGAGTCGGTTCGTGACAACAGTGTCACTCCCGGTGAACAGATCCGTTACGTCCTCGCCGTCCTTCGCCAGGCGTTCGATGTCGCCGAGGAGGTCGTTGGCCTCCGCGACGCTGATCTCGTCGTCTTCGACTGCTCGCGAGAGTTTCGTTCCAACTTCGGTCACGTCCTCCTGGTCGACTGAGGACAGATCGGCGTCGATATCGTCGAGAACCTCGTCGACGCGATCACACGGGCTGTTGCACACCTCTCCTTTCGCCAGCAGTTCGATACCGCCGTCGCCACTGGAGTCGATGATATCGTCCGCGATTTTTGCTTCATCGCCACTCACCTCGTTCAAGTGCCGGAGGAGTGTACCCATCTCACGAGTGGAGATGTCGCCGCCCTGCCAGACTTTGAGGATCGACCGTGTGGTCGTCACATCGTCAGAGAGTCTCAGTAGTGCTGCCCGGCCGTCTTTCCCGAGCGATTCGAGTGCTTCTCGTCCGGTCGTGCCGGTCGCCCGCACGACGCGGGTAGCTTTCGAGGCGGACTTGTAGACGACACCGTTGTTGTTGATCCAGCGCCAGGTGGCGTCGTCGAGATCGCGTATTTTTCTGGTCGTCCGCTGGCGGACGGGCTGGGATACCTCGCTCAAGCGGTTCGCTATCTGACCCGTGTCGAGGTCCACGTCAGGGAGTCGGCCATTGATCCGGCCCGCGAGTTCTCAGTGACCGGAAAAATGAATCGATGGTCAAAATAGGTGCGTCGTCGCCACTGAACTCGAGGATGTTGTTAGCGATTGTCGCTTCATCGCCACTCACCTCAATTCAAAGGCCGGCATTCACCACGGCACATTCAACCCTCATCTCGAATTTCTTCGAGTCTCGATTCCAATTGCTTCTCAATCTCAAAGATTTCGTCCTTCAACTGATCTTCATCAATTTCCCACTCTCCACGAAGATCCGGATCCTCGCAATATGCATCTGCTGCGCCAAACAGGGTCTGTAAGATAGAGAATGTTTCGTCTGACAATCCTGGATCTTCATCCTTAAACTCGTCAATATATGAACGAGAAAACTCTGCTGCAGTTATTTCCTCTTCGACGTACGACTGTATTAGCCGCATATACTTTTTGATGATTTTCATTTCGTTCATGGTCTGTCGTTAGAGGTCCCCACTGTTAAGCAGGTGTTTCACTTGATCCTCACTGAGTTCCCATCCAGAGACGAATTCACCATCGGCCGACACGATCACATTATTACCGGTCTGTGAGTTATAGAGGTGGGTTACATCCGTATCACGGTACGTACCGTCGATTGATCTAGTCTCTGGATCCGCAATATGACGCGTAAGAGCATCTTGGAATGCTTCTTTATTTTCGCTATTCCAGTTCCCAGTCACGCCGAAATCATCTGCATGCTTGAATTTACTTTGCAATTGCCGTTCCGGAATATCTACACGACCTATCCTGTCAAGAGCGTCTTCCACGTTATCCAATGAGACCGTTCGATCACCAATCTCACTCACCCACGAGTCCCGCACGCCATCGTCTGCCAGCAACTCCCGGAACTGCGACCGCTTCGCCGCGTCCAGTCGATCGTACTTCCGGACGGCCCCCACGACTTCGTCGATATGGACATCGGGACTGTCAAGCACCTTGCGGAGCGTTCCACTCTCTACATCGTCGACGAATGCCAGGCCTTTGCCCTCCGTTTTACCGACCAAGATTTCAGCTCGCGTTCTGGGAGGTCCGTCTAACTCGTCGATCTTGCGAACCGCCCGATCCAATTGATCGAACGAATCGATCGCGTCACTGTCGGCCGCCCGGTACACGCCCCGTCGGAAATCAGCCCCGCCGTCAGCAGCCAGTCGAGCCGTCTCTGCGTCCATCCGCCTGGTGTGGCGTGCCCATCGAACTTGCTTCGCGGTCGTCTTCGCACCCTCGAGCAGGTGCCGACCCGTCTGCTGGCCAATCGTCTTCGTCGCGGCTAACCCCCGTGAGAGTTGATAGCCCGTGTATCGAACCGGTGCTTTCGCCGTGTCGGCAGTCTTGGCCGCATACTTGGCGGCCTTGCTGAGTCGCCCGGCCTTGTCCAGGGTCTGCACCGTACGCTGGAATTTGCTTGAGCTCTTGGCGGCTATCCCGAGTTTTCCATCGGGCAGGGCCGTCTCTAGCACCATATATCCGAGATAGCCTTCGTACCAGCCCTGACGGTAGGCCCGATAGGCCTGCGTCCCCTCCTCGTGAGGGTTGTTACGCTTCTGTTGGGTCTCGACCGAGGCCGGCAACTGCCGAATGAGTTCATCCATCTCGTCGAGCTTCGAGACGACCTGCGCGGTCGTCTTGAGATAGCCGACCGGATCGGTCACCATCGCCTGCAACATCTCAGCGGTCTCGACACCACCAGTCGAGAGCCCCGACAGCGTCCCCAGCGATTTGGTCTGTTCGTAACCCACGATTCCCTCTGCCGAGAGTTTCGTGGCGACCTGACCGAAGACATCGTGGCGCTGAATCGCGAGCGCTTTGGCCGTATTGTCGTTCCGATCGGACGCCTCGACCGTGATCGACGTCCCGGAGTAGAAATCCGTGACCGTATCGAAGGCCCCGGTCGTGAACTCGCTCGTCACGGAATCGTGCCGCCCCGCCAGGTGGTGGTTCGTCTCCGTGTCGCCGCCACGCAACACCGTCGCGCCCCCAAGTCCGGCTGGATCCTCAGCGGCGAACTGGACCTCGTAGTCAGTGTCGAAACTCCACGGTTGCTTCTCCCAGGCCACGTAGTAGACATCAAGTTCCGGTGGCGTGATGTCGTATAGCGTCGGATCGGCATCACCACTGACTGCGCGACTGTCAGAAATACCGTCACTCGTCGTATCTCCCGCACTCGGGTTGGTCCCGAGTTGGCGCTCTTCGAGGTCGGTAAGGCCGTCGCCATCGGTATCTTCGACCAGCGGATTCGCCGTGACGGTCTCGATCTCGAAGTACGCCTCCAGATCGTCGAGTTCGGAGAAGTCCTCTGCATCCGCCAGATCTTCCATAAGCGTCCGGGTGTGGTCACGATCCGGTGTATACTGGATCTCCCACCCCTCGATCTGCTCGCGGTCTGGTAGGCCGTTTCCGGTCGTGTCGAGTCGGGCCGGGTGCGATTTCGCGTCCGTGACCTGTGCGTGGAGTTTCGTCTCGTTGTCGTCCCCGACAACTCGGTACTCCACGTCGACGGTTTCGTTGTCCCAGATCCCGTTACCCGACGTATCCTTCGCGAACGGATCGAGATGCAGCGGCTCGCCGACGACGCCCGGACCGCCGGTCGGCATCCGCAGATCCATCTGCTCGACGGCGTCGGGAATGTTGTCTCCGTCCGAGTCCTTGAGAGAGATGCTGCGGTTCTCCGCGACTCGTTCGAACGTTTCGGGGAGGTCTTCAGCGGACTGGACATGGTAAAAGTCCCCGCCCGTCGCGCCGGCGATCGACCGTAACTCGTTCTCGTCGATGCCGGAACCGACGCCGACAGTGTTGACGGTGATATTGTGCTCAGCGGCAGTTTCGGCGACGCTCACCGGGTTCGGCCCGGTGTTCGTTCCTCCGTCAGCCAGGAGGAGCATCTCCTTCGACCGGTTGTCCCATCCATTGGTCGTGAGCTCGTCGATCCCAGCCTGCAAACCGCCGCCGGTGTTCGTCGAACCGCCAGTCCCGAGCGAGGAGAGAGTGCGATTAAGCGCGGCGTGATCGGTCGTGAGACCGGCGACCAATCGACCGTGATCGTCGAAGGTCGCGAGTCCAGCACGTTCGTCCTCGAAGAGTGCACCGACGAAACGCCTAGCGGCGTCTCTCGCGTACCGGATCCGCTCACCGCCCATGCTCCCACTGGTATCGATGACGAACGCGAACTCCGCCTTCAGCGGATCGCCAGTGCTGACGTTTCCAGTGAGGTTCCCCTCGACGTGTTCGTCTTCCAGCGAGATCGTATCACTCGTGGTGTCGTTCCATGCCTCGACCCGGAACACCGAGAAGTACGAGAAGTGATCGACCTCGGCCGTGGCAATGCCCCCATTAGGGTCGATATCCGTCTCGACGGCGGTCCACGGCTCCGCACTCGTCGGGTCCCAGGTGTATACCGAGAGGTTGCTTTCAGGAGAAACGTCGTCGGTAATCGGGACATGCACAGTTGCGTTATCGACTGGGCGTTCGCTCTCGATGTGGACCATCGGACCCGCGCGGTACGACGAGTTCGACGCCGGCGTCTCGTCTTCGATCCGCAGCGATGCACTGCTGAGCCCCTCTCCGCTGGCTTCGACCGTGACGCCCGAGCTGTCGTCGGTAATCGAGACGTTTCGGTACTCGTCTGGAGCAGGCGATGTCCGGAGTACCTCGATATCACTGAGATTTAGCGTTCGCGTGACAGTGACGCTACGTTCATCGTCGTGTGCTGAAGTAGCCGAGGCGACGACAGTGACGTTCTGTGTCCGGTTTTCGAACCGCAACAGTGTGGATCCGGTTGCGGCAGTTGCCGGTGATTCGGGTGACCGAAGCGGCACGGATCCCGGATCGACAGATGCCCGAGACACGTTGACAGTCGCGCCGTCGTACTCGAAGGGCCGAACGTCACGGACGGTCACACGGAGTGGAACGACGACTGTCCCGTTGTGCTCGAAAGCGCGCTTGTGAGAAAGTGCAAGTGTCGACTGTGTATTAGCCTCAGTTGCATCGAGCGTTTTATCGGTGTGTTTCCAGGCGTTTCGAAGCTGTGTGAGTGCCTGTACGCGCCGTTTTATCGAGTGTTTCCCGCGTGTGGGCGGTCCGCGGTTGCGGGTTGACTTGTCGATGGCCCGATTCGCACGGTCGAGCGCGTCGGCTGCGTTCCCGAGATAGCTCTCGACTCGTTGACGCTGACCTGGATTTCGGAACTCCGATTCGTAGACAGCAACAGCGTGGGAAGCGTCGATGACGGCGATACGACTGCTCCGGTTGTACGCTTGGAAAAGCGGCTTGCTGACGCTCTCGATTGAGCCCTCATCGCTGTGCTTGCCTAGCTTCGATAGGGCACGCTGGGCTCGAATACCGGTATCGAAAGCGGCGCGTGAATCGATTCGATCGAACTGTCGGTACTCCGTAATTGATTCGTTAATCAGGTCCGCGACCCGTTCGAACTCGGATGCAGACTTGTCGTGCTCGTCTGCGAGTGCTAGCGCACGGTTTCGAGCAAGTGTCAGCGACTGAATCGAGTTGTTGGTCGAGATATCTGGAACAGAAACGTTCGACGGGTCCCGAGCCCGATTATGGCCTGGTGGCCCATGGCCCTTCGACTGGCTGCTCGATATGTCGTTCAGAGTGGTTACAGTAGCGATATCCGATTTGGAGATCTCTTTTGAACTGTCTCCGATACCACTTGCCAAAACTGGCGTCGTTATAGCCGATACAACGAGTATCGCTGCCAGTACGACAGCGATCGAATTGTTTCGATTCCCACCCATGCGTAGGGTTTTTCAGAAGTTGTATTTAATACTTTTTATTTCATATATACATTAATGCTACATAATAATAGCCTACGAAACGCTAACGGACCGTGTTTCGACGACCGGTTCCAACGGGAGTTCGGGGTAGGCAATCTCGACCCGGAACGTGAGTTCGTCGGCGTCGCCGCCGAAAACGCCGACCGGGAGCGTCGTCTCGCCGAGATAGCAGTCCGTCGCGGTCATCTCGACACCGTTGACCGTGACCCGGACGCCAGCACGAGCGCCGCCGGCGACGCTTCGAACCGTCACCTCCTGCATACTGTTCTCGCCGCGCGCGATTGTCTCCGGGAACGAGCCCCACTCGACGACGACCTTCGGGAGGTCCCGGGCGCGTTCCTGGATCCGTTCGGCGACGCCCTCGCTCAATCCGGCAGCAGTGAGGCCCTCGCGACCGGCATCGAGTACGTCTGCTGGTGTCGCGAAACTGGCGGCCGCGAGCGTCTTCGCCCGGCCGGAGCCGACCCCGTCGATCGCTGTCAGCCCGACGGCGTCCTCGCTGAGACCGTGTTCGACGCGGGCCTCGACCCGGCGAGCCAGATTCGCCGCGCTGGCGTCCGCGAACCGATCGAGGAACGCGCGAAGCGCCGCCAGCAGGCGAAGCGCATTCTGGCGGATGATCCAGGAATCGCTTTTGAGTTCCGAGGGGACCGTCCCGTTCATCCCCGAACGGAGGATCGCGTACACCTTCCGCGGGCCAGGGTCGAGCGCCTCGGCGCGGCCGCCCAACACCGCCTCGACGGCGTCTTCCTCGTCTTGGCGGGCCGAGACACTGTCGAAGGCAGCAGCCTGTGCGACAGCCCTCAGAACGGCGTCGTCGGACAGATCGTCGGCGTCCTCGGCGAGATCCGCGAACGATCGAGCGGTGTCGAGCCGGAGGTAGAACTTCGAGGCGAGCCGACCCAGCGCCGTCGCGTCGACGGTCAGATCCTCGTCCATCTCGACGAAGCCACGATCGACCAGGCCGCGAAGCGTCGTCGAGGCGTGTTCCCGGAGGTTCGCGGCGTCGTCGTATTGCTCGGGAGCGCTCTCGGCTCGAACGTGATAGAAGGTCGTCTCCAGCCACGAGAGCACGTCATCGAGATCGTCGATCGTTCCCATCGCGATCTCGGCGTTGAGATGGGACTCGAGGTCCTCGGCCAGCCGGGATTCGATGTCCTTGCCGTCCCGGAGCAAGCGTCGGTACTTGTCGGCCTCGCTCCGATCGGCGACGACCCAGGCGTACCCCGTGTCGTCGTAGCCGGGCCGGCCCGCCCGCCCGAGCATCTGGAGGACATCCAGGGGGCTCATATCGACCTCACCTTCGAGCGGGTCGTGATATTTGGTATCACGGATCACGACACACCGTGCGGGCAGGTTCACGCCCCAGGCCAGCGTCGAAGTCGAGAAGAGCAACTGGATTTTGCCCTCGCGGAACCACCGCTCGACGCGGTTCTTGTCCGCCCGAGAGAGGCCGGCGTGGTGGAACGCAACGCCGTCCAGAACGGACTGGCGAAGCGTGTCGTTTCCCAACTCGGCGGCGTCGTTGTGGAAGTCGTAGTCGCCGCGAGCGCCCATTGGAATGTCGCGTTCGACCAGCTCGTCGCGGGCCTTCTTGGCGGCCTGGACAGTGTCTTGTCGGGAAGAGACAAAGACCAGCGCCTGGCCCTCGTCGTCGAGGTGCGGTTCGACGAGGTCCATCGCACGATAGAGGCGCCGGTACTTGTCGGCGAAGGCGTTGTCACCGTGCGTGTAGGTCTTGACGTCGGCGTTGAGCGGGACCGGGCGGTACTGTTCGCCGAACTCGAAGGTCGTCTCCGGCGGGGCGTCCAGCCAGTCAGCCACGTCCTCAATGTTGGGCATC
>ENA-ORCS01000857-ORCS01000857.1-marine-metagenome-genome-assembly--contig:-NODE-857-length-16101-cov-3.443585_pt1 | contig 16101 bp, 14 predicted proteins | sample MGYA00237781_ERZ508513 | MGnify/ENA primary metagenome ERZ508513 (study PRJEB26184, sample SAMN06268793) | marine metagenome | isolation source: Eden Landing Ponds, San Francisco, CA, USA | place...
CTCCAGCGGGTCTACGACGAGGGGCTGATGCTCCGGCGGGTGAACATCCGGCAGGTGATGGCCTTCGAGGGGACCGAGATGAACGAGACGGGCGCCGAGATCGCGCACGACCACAAGAAACTGTTCAAGCACTACAAACGCGAGGTCCGCGAGGAGATCGACAACCCGATGCTCCAGCGCGTGGCCCCATCTGGTACTATTCTGCCGGACGTCCACCTCGAATACCACGAGGACGGCAAGACGTTCGGCCGGCAACTGGGAACCTATCCGCTGCTCGTGGCGGTCCCGGGCGAGCGCACTCTCGGCAAAACCGTCGACGTCGCGATCACCGACCACGGCTACCGGTCAGTGACCGGGGTCCCCTACCCGCTGGACGTCAACGCCGCTTCGATGGACGAGTTGACCGCCGTCCCGGGTGTCGGGAAGTCGACGGCGGGCGACATCGTCGTCGGGCGACCCTACGACTCCGTCGAGGAAGTCGGGGCCGACCTGGCGGCGTTCGCGACGGCCGAGTCCGCCGAAGGCGCTGACTGAGCGCCACGACCATGCCTACGTTGACGTTCGAGACGACCGTCGACGCACCCAGACAGCGCGTGTTCGACCTGGCGCGGAGCGTCGACTGTCACACGGACGGCATGGCCAGCCACGACGAGCGGGCGGTCGGCGGGACGACGGCAGGACTGCTCGCCGACGGTGACCGGGTGACCTGGCGAGCCCGTCACTTCGGCGTCCCGTTTCGGCTGACGGTGGCCGTCAGTGAACTGGAGCGCCCGCGGCGGTTCGTCGACGAACAGGTATCCGGGCCCTTCGCCCGCATGCGCCACGAACACCGGTTCGACGCGGTCACCGACGGGACTCGACTGCGTGACCGGTTCGACTTCGCGTCGCCGCTCGGTCCGGTTGGAAGGGCACTCGACACGGTCGTGTTGGGGCGGTACATGCGTCGGTTGGTCGGGTCTCGCCTCGACCACCTGGTCCGCGTCGCCGAGTCCGACGAGTGGCGGCAGTACCTCCCGGACGGCGACCGATAGCGTACCGCCAGGGTACTCGCCTCTCGCCGCGTCACCGACCGGGCGACCCTCCGACGGCAACGGACGACCCTGAACACCACGAGTCCGGTACGGCCGTCTTACGGCCCTGCAGGAACAGAAGGTACTTCCCACTCCCTGACCCTACACCGACCAATGAGTGACGTGGAGGTGAGTGTCGTCCTCCCCGCCTACAACGAGGAGGAGACGATAGCGCGGACCGTCGAGGTCACGCTGGAGACGCTTTCCTCCTTCCTGCCGCCAGGGTCGTTCGAGGTCATCGTCGCCGAGGACGGCTGTGAGGACCGCACCCCCGAAATCGCCACGCGTCTCGCCGAGGGCGACGACCGGGTGCGCCACTGCCACAGCGACGAGCGCCTCGGCCGGGGCGGCGCACTGAACTTCGCGTTCGAACGCGCCGAGGGGGACACGCTCGTCTACTTCGACACCGACCTCGCGACGGACATGGGGCATCTCGAAGAACTCGTCGAGAGCGTCCGCTCGGGGGAGTACGACCTCGCGACGGGGTCGCGATGGTTGCCGGACAACCGCGCGGACCGTCCGCCCAAGCGCGCGGTGTCGAGTCTCGGGTACAACACGCTCGTACGCCTGTTTCTCCGCTCGGACCTGCAGGACCACCAGTGTGGCTTCAAGGCCTTCGACCGGACGGCCTTCGAGACTCTCAGGAGCGAGGTCGAGGACGAACACTGGTTCTGGGATACCGAGTTCCTCGTGCGCGCTCAGCGGCGGGGGTTTCGGGTCAGGGAGTTCGCCGTCGACTGGGAACCCAAGGGTGACACGAAAGTCGACCTCGTGCGCGACGTCTTCGGGATGGGCTCGCAGATCGTCCGGACGTGGTGGCAACTCTCGGTGAGTCCCCGTCTCTCGCGGCGGGTGAGCATGGCCGCGGGGTCGATACTCGTCATGCTGGCGCTGGTGGTGGCGGTCAGCGTCGTCTTCGACCTGCGAGCGGTCTTCGACGCTATCGAGGGGGCCGACCGGGGCCTGCTCGCGCTGTCGGGGCTGGTGTATCTCGTCTCCTGGCCGCTCCGCGGGGCGCGCTACCGGGACGTCCTCGATAGACTGGGCTTTGCCAGCGACACCTGGTTCCTGACGGGCGCGATCTTCATCAGCCAGACGGGGAACCTCGTCTTTCCCGCCAGACTCGGTGACGGCGTCCGGGCCTACGTCGTGAAAGCACGCCGCGGGGTGCCCTACCCCAGCGGGTTCGCCTCGCTGGCTGTCGAACGCGTGTTCGACCTGCTCGCCATCACCGTGCTCGCGGGCACCGTCCTGGTGGGACTGGTCGCGACCGGCGGTACCGACCAGATCGTCGCGGCTATCGAGGCGGAGGTCCCGACGGTCGGGATCGGCGGCGAGCGTATCGACCCCGGCGCGGCCGCGCGGACCGCGTTGCGGGTCGCGGCGGCGGTCGGCGGAGCGGCACTTCTGGCGGTCGTCGCCATCCTCGTCGGTGCGCGCCGGGACACCAACTACATCCACCGGGTGGTCACCGCGGTGAGCAGCGACTCCTACGCCGCGTACGTCTCGGGCGTGCTCGAACGGTTCGTCGGCGACATCCAGACGGTGGTCAGCGACCGCGGCGCGTTCGCCCGCGTCGGCGTCGGCAGTCTCGTCATCTGGGTCGTCGACGTGGTGACGGCGCTGGTAGTGTTCTCCGCGTTCGGCGAGACGATCACGCCCGCGCTCGTCGCCACTGCCTTCTTCGCCGTCAGCGTCGGAAACCTCGCGAAGGTGCTCCCGCTCTCGCCCGGCGGGATCGGCCTCTATGAAGGTGCGTTCACGCTCATCGTCTTCGGGTTCACGGACGTGGCTGCGCCGGTTGCCTTCGCCATCTCCGTCGTCGACCACGTCGTGAAAAACGCCGTCACCATCGTCGGCGGGCTCGTCTCGATGGCCTGGCTCAACGTCTCGCTCACCGAAGCCGTCGAGGAGAGCCGGGTGGCCGAGGAAAGCGAGGCCACCGAACGAGCGAGCGGTGAAACCGCGAGCCGGAAGGCCGAGCAAAGCGAGGCCGACGCCGAACTCGATAGCGCGACCCAGGACTGAGACAGTCGGTTGTACTGCAATCCCGGTCCGTCACGGAGCGTCCGACGAGAAAGCATACAGGAACGGACCCCGATGGCATCGTATGGTTTGGGACGTGATTGCCGGTTTCGTCCTCCTCGTTGTCGGCACCTATATCGGTGCAACGATGGCTCTCCGTGGTTTCTTCTGGAGGGAATACTACGATCCACGAACCGGTGACATAGTAGACGATACTGAGAAATCGAACGACGCAACAGAGCAGTGACATCCTCCGCGCCGTGAACGGAGAGGGAGCGAACCTCACTCAAGCAGTCGGGCGTAGCCCGACGACGGCGCGGCTTCCCACCACACTGGAGCGGCTGGGTTGGAAACCTCGGGTTCGCACACCGACGAATGCAGGGAGTGCCACGCCCCCGTTACTCCTTGGGCGGTACCAATGCCGTCGGGAACTCTCCCCCGGCGACCGCCCCGACACCGGTGACTCAGAGCGCCATGAAGCCGCCGTCGACCGGGTAGGCGTTGCCGGTGACGAACGACGCCTCCTCGGAGGCGAGCCAGACGACGGCGTTGGCGATCTCCTCCGGTTGGCCCATCCGTCCGAGCGGTTGCATCTGGACGAACTGCTCTATCTCTTCCGGGTTCTCCTCGGCGGCCTGTTCGACCATGGGCGTCTCGATGACCCCCGGACACACCGCGTTGACGCGGACGCCAGCCTGGGCGTACTCCGTAGCGGCGACGCGGGTCAGTCCGATCACGCCGTGTTTGCTGGCGACGTACGGCGTCGCACCGGCGGCGGTCAGCCCTGCGATCGACGAGGTGTTGACGATCGCGCCGCCACCGTCGTCTGCCATCTCCTGGAGTTCGTGCTTCATGCCGAGCCAGACGCCCTTCAGGTTGATGCCGATGACGCGGGTCCAGTTTTCCTCGGTCTGTTCGGCCATCGGAGCGTCGTCGCCCTCGATCCCTGCATTGTTGTGGGCGATGTCCAGGCCTCCGTACGTCTCAACCGCTTCCCGAACCATCGCCTCGACGTCGTCCGGATCGGTGACATCGGTCTCGACGAACAGGGCGCTCCCGCCGGCCGACTCGATCTGCTCGACTGTCTCCGCACCCTCGTCGGCCATCACATCCGCGACGACGACGTTCGCTCCTTCAGCCCCGAACCGTTGGGCCGTTCGTCGACCGATGCCCGACGCGCCACCGGTCACGATAGCCGTCTTGTCTGTCAGATCGTATGTCATGCATCACGGAATTATATTCAGATAAATATAATGTTTCTCCTGATTTCCACACCGTGAGAACCACGCGACCGCCCTCGTGGCGGGGAAGTCGCCTCGGGTGTGCTGATCGCGGGACGGCAGCGACCCGGACGAAACCTGAACAGAGTATAAATAAGACACACGTTCACACACCTCAACCGGCGGTATCGCCGTTATCGCGGCCGTCTCGATACACCGACCAAAACATTTATTACCTATCAGTCCCACATTCATTCACATCAATTACGCGTCCGGGTTTTCGCGGAATCGTCGTTCCCGGATAGCGCGCGCCCAGCCATGAGCGACTCCAGACTCAACACGCGACCGACCGACGTACAGGACGAAGAGACGACCGACGCGGCCGAATCCGAGGTCTGCCCGGAGTGTGCCGGCGACCTCGTTGTCGACGACGAGCGCGGCGAGACGGTCTGTGCGGACTGTGGGCTCGTCGTCGAGACCGACGAGATAGACCGCGGGCCCGAGTGGCGCGCGTTCGACGCCGCCGAGAAAGACGAGAAGTCCCGCGTCGGTGCGCCGACGACGAACATGATGCACGACAAAGGGCTCTCGACGAACATCGACTGGCGCGACCAGGACGCCTACGGCAACTCGCTGTCCTCGAACCAGCGCCAGAAGATGCAGCGCCTGCGCAAGTGGAACGAGCGCTTCCGGACCCGCGACTCCAAAGAGCGCAACCTCAAGCAGGCACTCGGTGAGATCGACCGGATGGCCTCGGCGCTGGGCCTCCCTGAGAACGTCCGCGAGACCGCGTCCGTGATCTACCGCCGTGCGCTCGACGAGAACCTCCTGCCGGGCCGCTCCATCGAGGGCGTCTCGACGGCCGCGGTGTACGCCGCCGCGCGCCAGGCCGGCGTCCCGCGCAGTCTCGACGAGATCACCGAGGTCTCCCGCGTCGAGAAAAACGAGATCGCTCGTACCTACCGCTACGTCATCCGTGAACTCGGCCTGGAGGTCCAGCCCGCAGACCCCGAGAGCTACGTCCCGCGGTTCGCGTCGTCACTGGAGATGAGCGACGAGGCCGAACACCGCGCCCGGACGCTGCTGCAGAACGCCAAAGAACAGGGCGTCCACTCGGGCAAGTCGCCGGTCGGCCTCGCCGCCGCGGCCGTCTACGCCGCCGCCCTGCTCACCAACGAGAAGACCACCCAGGCCGCTGTCAGCGAGGTGGCCGACATCTCCGAGGTCACGATCCGCAACCGCTACCACGAACTGCTGGAGGCCGAACAGGGCCTCCCCGTGGCCTGACCGACGGGCCAGACCCTTTTCCGGCCCGCTTCACTCCCGACGTTGAGCTGTCGTGCTCGCGCTCGTCGTAATCACCGCTGATAACTGCGGGGGCACGCTTAATCCGGACCCGGTATCCATTGGTTGTATGGCTTCGGAATCGGGGTCCGCCGGCAACGGATTCGACGTCGCCGGACGGAACGACGAGACGGTATCGGAGTTGGGGCGCTCGGTCGACGAGCTGTTGCGCGTCGCGGAGAGCGTGTCCAGCAGTTCGCGCCAGATAAGCGACCTCGCGGACGAGCAGTCCGACAACATGGACGAGGTCGCGGGCGAGGTGTCGAACCTGAGCGCCACGGTCGAAGAGGTCGCCTCCAGTGCCAGCCAGGTTCGGCAGGTCAGCGACGAGGCACGCGACCTCGCCGGCGAGGGTCGAGACGTTGCCGACGACGCGATCGACGCGATGGAGGCCGTCGACGAGGCCAACACCGAGGTCTCCGAGGACGTCGAGCAACTGCGTGACCGTATCGACGAGATCGACGAGATCGTCGACGTCATCAACGACATCGCCGACCAGACGAACATGCTGGCGCTGAACGCCTCCATCGAGGCGGCCCGGGCCGGCGAGGCCGGCGAGGGGTTCGCCGTCGTCGCCAACGAGGTCAAAAGCCTCGCCGAGCAGTCCCAGCAAAACGCCGCGGAGATCGAACAGCTGGTCTCGAATATCGAGGCCGACACCGAGGAGACCGTCGAGAGCATCACTCACGCCAACGAGCAGGTCGAAGAGGGTATCGACCAGGTCAGCGAGACGGTCGACATCCTCCGGCGGATCGACGAGGCCGTCGAGGAAGCCGCGCAGGGCGCCCAGGAAGTCGCCAGTGCCACCGACGAACAGGCCGCCTCCACCGAGGAGGTCGCCTCGATGGTCGACGTGACCGCAGAGAGCGCAGAGGAGGTCGCCAACGAGATCGACCGCATCGCCGCCGCCAACGAGGAACAGACCGACCAGATTAACGAGATCCAGGAACTCATCCAGCAACTGGAGTAGGGGTCCTCCACCGGCGGTAGCTACCGCGGAGCGGCGTCAGTCGACGTTTCACCGCCGTTTCGCCCCTCTTTTGTGACCGCCTGTCGTAGCCGCGCCATGGCGATCGACTTCGAGTCGTTCACGCTGGTCGCGGCGACGGCCGACCTCGGTGACGAACCTGTCGCCCGCGAGACCGCCGACGCCCTCGAGTTCCGGATGGACATGACGACGGACCCCCTGGCGGCGCTGGCTGACTACGACGGCGACCTCCCGCTCGTCGCGACGAACCGCCCGAACTGGGAAGGTGGCCAACGACAGGAGAGTCCCGGCCGACTGGCCGAACTCGAAACGGCCGTCGAACACGAGGCCGTCGGAGCCGTCGACGTGGAACTGGCGGCCCTGCGAGGGGACGGTTCGTCCGAGATATCGGCCACAGAGGCGGCCGCGGTCGTCGACCGTGCCCGCGAGACAGACACGTCGGTGGTCGTCTCGACCCACGACTTCGAGCGGACGCCCGACCGCGAGACGTTGCGGGCCCTCCTCGACGCCGCGAGCGAGTCCGGTGACGTCGCCAAACTCGCCGTTACGGCCACTGGACCCGCCGACACGCTGGCCGTGCTGGCGGTGACACAGGCGGCGACGGCGGACGGCCAGTCGGTCGCGACGATGGCGATGGGCGCTGCCGGTCGTCACACCCGGGCGGTCGCCCCGCTCTACGGGTCGAAGATCGGCTACGCACCCGTCGACCCCGCCGGGGCCACCGCGCCGGGCCAGTACGACCTCGAAACGCTCGCCGGACTCGTCGAGCGACTGCAGTCAGAGTGAGTCACTGCCCGGACCCTGCCGGCCGACCGAGACCGCGAGAGAGCGGCCCAGACCGGCGAGTCCGGAAGGTTAACAACCCGGGACGCCCCACGACGAGGTAGTGAGCACTCGCACCGACAAGCGACCGTGGCTGGCGGTCCTGCTCGCCTTGGTCTACCCCGGGCTGGGACACATCTACCTCCGCGAGTGGCTCCGCGCGCTTGTCTGGTTTTTCCTCGTCGTCACGGGGTCGACGCTGCTCATCCCCGAGTCGGCAGTTCCGGGGACGCTCTCGGTCGACGCCTTCATGACCGCGGCCGAGGCGATCCCCCCGGAGAACGCACTCGCACTCGTCTCGATCACCGTCTTCAGCATGGCCGACGCCTACTGGGTCGCCAAGCGCCGGAACACGGTGACGGCAGTCGAAGAGCGTACGACCTGTCCCAACTGTGGTGAGGACCTCGATCCCGACCTGGAGTTCTGTCACTGGTGTACCGAACCGCTCGAGGCCGCCGATACCGAGAGCTGAGGCGGGAACTGGCGACTCCCGGTAGCTGTGACCGGTCGGTTTCTGTCTCGTCCCCTGGGACGACCGAGACGTGGGTTCGACTCCTCGGAGTCACGCGAGGGCGCTTCACCCACCTTTTTGTGACAACCGACCAGAGGGTTGGATATGCAGCCCTCCACCCGGTACGCCGTCTCCGGAGTCGTCGGCGTCGCAATGGCCGCGGTCGCTCACGTCACCGCGGCGCCGGTCGTCGACGATCCCCGCACCTGGTTCACGGCGGTGCTGACGGGGCTCGTCTGGCTGGTCGCCGTAGCACTGTATCTGGACGTCCTGTGTCGACTCCGTTCGACGGGTGGGGGCGCCGAGAGCGACGCGTCGGTCGCCGCGAAGTGGGGCGGGTTCGCCGGCGGCGTCGTCAGCATCGGCATCGCGGGGACGGCGCTCCTGCTCGTGGACCTGGCTGCCTTCCGGTTCGTCGCCGCCGTCGGACTGTTCGTCTTCGGCTTCGGCATGGCGAGTATGTCCGTCGGTATGGGCGTCGTCGCCGACCGACTCGACGCTGTAGTCGACGGGGACGGTACCACCTCGCCAGAATCCACCGAGACGAGCGACCCCTCGGTCGCCGACGACTGATCGAATACTGATATTCAGGGTGTAGTTTCTTGCGGCTTGCTGACGAATGTCAGGGAAACGATGCCGCCACTCGACGACGGTAGTCGACTGTCGCCGGAGAGAGAACTCCGGGCGCTCGTCGACGCGTTCCCGGACGTGGGATTCATTCTCGATACCGAGGGGCGGTACGTAGAGGTGCTCTCGGGACCGGAGTCGGAACAGTTGCTCTACGACGACCCCGAGGAGTTGCTCGGCAGTCGAATTCCGGAACTCTTCGACGAGGAGATGGCCGAAACGTTCATGTCGAACATCGACGCCGCCATCGAGAGCGGGGCGCTCCAGTCGTTCGAGTACACACTCGAGGTTCCCGACGGCCAGCGATGGTTCGAGGCGCGGGTTGGCCCCGTCGAGCAGGTCGACGGCGAGGCGGGAACTGACTACGTGGTCTACGTCGCGCGCGACGTCACCGACCAACAGGAGTCACAGCGCGAACTCGCCCGCCAGCGCGGGTACATGCGCCAGATGCTCGATTCGCTGGACGACGTCTTCTACGCGCTCGACCGGGAAGGCGACCTCGTCGACTGGAACCGTAGCGTCGAGACGGTGTCGGGCTACACCGCCGACGAGCTGTCGACGTGTGCAGTCTACGATGTCTTCGGCGAGCGCGCCCGGGAGCGACTCCAATCGTTCGTCACGGAGACCGTCGAGACCGGGTCGGCACGGCGCGTAACCGAGATCGAGACGAAAGCTGGCACGCGGATACCCTACGAGTTCGTCGCGGGGCTGTTCGACGACCCGCGGGGCGGGGAACTGGTCGTCGGTATCGGCCGCGACATCAGCGAACGCGTCGAGCGCGAAGAACAGGTCCAGGTCTTCGGCCGCGTCCTCCGACACAACATGCGCAACAAGATGACTGTCATCGAGGGGACTGCCGAGACGCTCGAACGCGAATCCGGCGGGGCGCTGTCCACGGAGGCCGAACGGATCCAGTCCGCCGCTCACGCGCTCACGAGACTGACCGAGAAAGCCCACGACGCGACCGACATCCTGTTGCAGGAGGCCCGTCCGGAACCGCAGGATATCGACGCGGTCGCCCGCGAAGTCGTCTCGGAACGACTGCTCGACCACGACCGCGCACAGTTCGCTTATACCGGCGACCGCGGGGCGACGGCCGTCGCCATCCCCGCGATCCGGCAGGCCATCGACGAACTCGTCGAGAACGCGGTCCAGCACAGCGGCAGCGTCTCCGCGACGACCGACCCGGCGGTCCGGGTGTCGGTCGAATCTGACGACGACGTCGTCCGGATCACCGTCAGCGACGACGGGCCGGGACTGCCCGACCACGAGGCCAACATCGTCACCGAGGCCCGAGAGATGACGCCCGTGTTCCACGCCAGCGGGATGGGACTGTGGCTCGTCCGCTGGATCGTCAAGCGCTCGCGCGGTGACCTCGAACTCGTCGACGACGGCGAAGACGGGACGACCATCAGTATCGAACTGTCCCGCGCGAACCGGCTGGCGTCACGAGAGAACTCCTGATGCGGCCGTGAGCGGCGTACCCTTACTATCACTCGGCGAACGTCAGTCCGTCACGGATGTCACGAACGCGGTCGAGGAGATAGTCGGCGCCTGCCCCGTTCTCGCCGACGAGTGTGACGTGTCCCATCTTTCGCAGGCGGTAGACCTCGCGTTTCCCGTACCAGTGGAGGTGGGCACGCGGCGTCTCGAAGAGCGTCTCCTCTCCTCGAAGAGTGGCGTTCTGACGCTCGTCGACATCGCCGAGGATATTGGCAGAAACAGTCGGTGCGCGCTGGCCGGTGTCGCCGAGCGCGCGTCCGGTCACGGCACGGACGTGCTGTTCGAACTGCGAGGTGTGACACCCCTCGATGGTCCAGTGGCCGGAGTTGTGCGGGCGGGGCGCGATCTCGTTGAGGAGGATCTCGTCGTCCGGCCCCTGGAAGAGTTCGATCCCGAAGACGCCCCGGCCGTCCAGCACGTCCAGGACGTCGAGTGCGACCTCGCGAGCGCGTTCGCGGACCGCGTCGTCGGCACGAGCGGGCGCGACCGACTCCCGGAGTATCTCCTCGCGGTGGATCGTCTCGGTGACGGGGAACGTGTCGTTTTTGTCGCCTCCTTGACACCCCATCACTGCGAGTTCGCGCTGGTAGTCGACGAACTCCTCGACCATGGCGTCGCCACCGACCGCGTCGAGGGCTTCGGCGGCGTGGTCGGGCGACTCGACGGGGACGTTCCCGCGGCCGTCGTACCCGCCGGTTCGCGCTTTGAGCATGAGCGGGTAGCCCAACTCCTCGCCCGCCGCGTGGAGGTCGTCGACCGTGTCGACCTGCCGGAACTCGGGGACGGGGACTCCGGCGTCGGCGAGGCGGCGTTTCTGGACGAGTTTGTCCTCGATCGTCCGGAGCGTGTCCGGGTCGGGGTGGACCGGAACGTCGAACGCCTCGCTCACCGACTCGAGCAGGTCCGGGTCGGCGAGTTCGATCTCGAAGGTGAGGTAGTCGGCGCGCTCGGCGAGTTCCCGGACCGTCTCGGGGTCGTCGAACTCGCCGACGACCTGGTCGCGGGAGACGGGCGAAGCGGGAGCGTCGGGTGTCGGGTCGGCGACGACGACTTCGACGCCCAGCGGGGCGGCGGCCTCGGCGAGCATCCGGCCGAGTTGTCCCCCGCCGACGACACCCAGCGTCGGTCCCGGCGTTGACAGGGTCATCGCCCGGGGGTTGCCCACGCCCGCGAATAAGCGTGTCCTTCTGCCCGGATCCGGTCGCCGGTCTCGGCGGTCAGCCTGCTCGACGACGGCGGCGGGCCGGTGGGCAACTCGTCGGGGGGCGGCAGGGAGTCGGCGTAGTCCTCGTGGACGAAGAACGTGGTCGAGGTGTCGCTGAGACGAAGCAGGTACGTGTGCGGTTCGTACTCGGGCAGGGAGTCGGCGACGATGGGTGTGGCGTCCTCGCGGACGACGACGACCGCGGGCGCGGACTCGGCCTCGGCGAGCGTCGATTCGAGGGCGGTGGCGTTCCTGGCACAGGACACCGCCGCGTCGCTGGCGCCGACGTACCACGGGAGCGGGAGCGCGTTGAACCACTTGATACAGCCGGGTTTACGCGGCACGGTCGGCGGCCCACCGTCGACGAAAAAGTCGCCGTAGAAGACGACGTCCGGTCCACCCGATGTGGCGCCCGCTTCGTAGAAGACGTCGGTCACCGGCCCGATATCGCCGGCCGGTTGTGCGTACTGGACGAGGTGATTCGACTCGGACTGGGGGTTGGTGTAGGTGGCATCGACGGTGGTCACGCCGACCTGACCGACCACGACGACGACAGTGAAAGCGGCCAGGCCGAGCGTGACGTGGTCCCCCGCCGTAGCGGCCGTCGACCCCCAGCGGACGAGGACCGCGAAGCCCGCGGCGGCAGGGATGGCGAGCGCGACGATGGCGTTGACCGTCGACCACGGCGCCATGATGTCGGTCACGAGCGGGTAGCCCAGCACCGACGCGAACCCCCAGTAGAAGCCGAACTGGACGACCGTCGTCGGGCCGTCCTCGCTGTAGCGGTCGGCGACGAACCCCAGGACCGCGAGCAGGGAGAGCGCGAGTGCGCCGTAGCCCATGCTCTGGAGGAAATCACCCAGGTAGGGGAGATACGAGTGGTCCTGGTGACTGCCCTGGATCCACCCGCTCCACAGCTCCGCCCACGCGCCGCCCGTCGAGAGCCAGAGTATCTCGGGAGCCATCCCCGGGTTCCCCAGGACTTTCCCGAGGCCAGGACCGGACTCCGTTCGTGCGCGGGGAGCGTAGAAGAAGACGAGTATCGCCAGGAACTCGACAGCCGCGACGACGATCAGGAAGACGTTGTGCCACAGGAGCGAGAGACCACGCCGGGCGTAGTCGCGGGCGAGAAAGAGCCACTCGCCATCGGACTCACGATTCCGGAGCAGTCCGTGGTCGACGACCAATACGGTGGCCCCGAGCCAGCAGACGGGATAGAGGATGGCGTTTTCCTTGACGGTGAGCGCGAGCGCGAACGCGGCGACGGCACCCAGGAGATGCCGGCGGCGTCCGGTGTCGATGGTGGCGACCCCGAAAGCGAACGCCGCGAAGGCGAAGACCGCGACGAGGGGGTCGCCGCGCATGAACCGCGAGTAGTAGACCAGGGCAGGGGTGAAAGCGAGGAATCCGGCGAGAGCGGCGACTTCCAGGTCCGGGAGGCGGTCGCGCAGGAGCAACGCGGTGAGTGGGAGCAGTCCGCCCAGGACTGCGACGACGAGGCGCATGCTGGCGTCGGTCGACCCGAAGACGTCGAAGACGACGGGGTTGACGTGGTGGTAGAACGGGCCGTGGATGATCGGGCGGTACTCGACGTTGCCAGTCTCGATGTAGCGAAGCGTCCAGTAGACGACGCGAGCCTCGTCCCAGTGGGCGACACGCCCCCCGAGGTCGTAGAGGCGGGCGAGGAGCGCGACCAGGGCGATATCGAAGACGACGACGTCGACGGGGTCGAGTCCGACCCTGTCGAGGGCGCTGGTGGCACGCGAACGGAGAGACGCCGCGTCGACTGTCGTCATTGTCCGGGGTGAGTGGCGGGCTGTTTAGAATTCTTCTGGTCGACCGGGCGACCCCCGTGTCCCCACACCTCTCCCGCCGGGTGTGCGGACACCTTCGATAGTTCTTTGAGGCGCGCTGGAAAGGTCCGAGTATGGTACGGCTCGGACTGGTCGTCGCGCAGTTCGACAAGGAGGGATCAGTCATCGAGGGGATGGCCGAGGCGGCTCGCGACGCCGCGAAAGCGCGCGATGCCGACGTCGTCGCGACCGTCGAGGTGCCGGGTTCCTACGACACGCCGCTGGCCGCGGACCGCCTCGCCCGCCGTGGGGACGTCGATGCCGTCGCCGTCGTCGGTGCGATCGTCAGCGGCGACACCGGTCACGACGAGGTCATCGCCGACGCCGCCGCACAGGGGTTGACGGACGTGAGTCTCGACCGCGATACCCCCGTGACCTTCGGCGTCATCGGCCCCGACATGAGCGAGGCAGAGGCGAGAGCTCGCCTCGAATACGGCGGACTGGCCGTCGAGAGCGCGGTCGACCTCGCCGAGGACCTGCCCGAGCCCTGAACTACCGGCCACACCGGACTCTCACGGACCACGAGAGCGACCACGAACGAGACACGACAATGGACTTCACAGCACGCGTCGAACGGATCGAACCGAGCGCCACCGTGGCGATAAGCAACAAGGCCACCGAACTCGAGGCCGACGGGGCGGACGTCGTCGACTTCTCGATCGGCGACATCGTCGACTTCGACACCCCCGAGAACGTCAAAGACGCCGCCACGGCCGCGATGGACGCCGGCCACACCGGCTACACGCCCTCCAGTGGCATCCCCGAACTCAAGTCGGCCATCGTCGACAAACTGCAGGCCGACGGTCTGACCCAGTACGGCACCGAGAACGTCATGGTCACGCCCGGCGGCAAGCAGGGTCTGTTCGAGGTGTTCCAGACCATCGCCGAAGAGGGCGACGAAGTGGCCCTGATCGACCCGGCCTGGGTCTCCTACGAGGCGATGGCGAAGATCGTCGGCGCCGACCTCACGCGCGTCGATACCACCGAGTACGACTTCGCGCTCGAACCCGCACTGGAGGACCTCGCCGCGGCCGTCTCCGACGAGACGGACCTGCTCGTGGTCAACTCCCCGGGCAACCCCCACGGGATGGTCTACTCCGACGCAGCCCTCGAAGGCGTTCGTGACCTCGCTGTCGAGCACGACATCACCGTGATCTCCGACGAGATCTACAAGGAGATCACCTACGACGGCGTCGAGGCGACGAGTCTCGGCACCTTCGACGGGATGGAAGAGAGAACTGTGACGCTCAACGGGTTCTCGAAGGCCTACGCGATGACCGGCTGGCGCCTGGGTTACTACGCCGGCCCCGAGGAACTGATCGAGCAGGCCGGGAAGATCCACGGCCACTCCGTGACCTGCGCCGTCAACTTCGTCCAGCACGCCGGCGTCGAGGCACTCGAAAACACCGACGAGGCCGTCGAGGAGATGCGGGCGGCCTTCGAATCCCGCCGAGACACGCTCGTCGAGTTCTTCCGTGACCACGGCAAGGACGTCGCCACGCCGGAAGGCGCGTTCTACATCATGCTCCCCGTCGCCGACGACGACGTTGCCTGGGCCGAGGAGGCTATCGAACAGGCCCACGTCGCGACCGTCCCCGGAAGCGCGTTCGGTGCGCCCGGGTACGTCCGACTCGCCTACGCCAACGACGAGGCCCGTCTCCGCGAGGGTGCCGAGCGCCTCGCCGAGAACGACCTGCTGTAGTCGGTTCGGGAGCGAGAGTTCTCGGGCGTTCCTCAGGTATCCGAGCGTGTGACTGCTCGACCGTGCGACCGGTTCGATCACACGTTCTGCCCCCATCGAATACCACAAAACCGATACGATCGGCGTTCGGGACGTCCACTACTGGTCCCCCATGACGGACGATCTGACTATCGCAGTCGCGCACTACCCGGAAGGTGCGGGACACGCGACGCGAATGCTGGCGATCGCCGACGCGCTCGTGGAGACAGGCGCCGACGTCGAACTCGCGGGCGGCGGTGCGGGCACGCAGTTCGTGGCCCTCAACGGCTACGACGAGTTCGAACCGACGACCGTCGACTACATCGACACCTACCAGGGTGGGTCGATGCGGCGGGTACTGCGCGAGAGCGTCCCCGCGACGGCCGAACGCGTCACCGACTACGTCGAGTGGCTCCGTGACCTGGATCCGGACGCACTCGTCACCGACGACATGTTCGCGGCCATCGCCGCCACGCGCACCGACGTTCCCCTCTACGTCCTCAAACACGACCTGCCCGACCTCTATCGCGACCGCATCGAGCGAACGGGTGCGGCCTTCCACACCGAGTTCCAGCGGTCGGCCGCTCGCGAGTTCTTCTATCCCGCGGTGTGGCCACCCACCGAGAGCGAACCAGCGGTCGCCGAAGACGAACGCGCTGGACGAGAGGGCGCGGACGACTCCCTGGACGTGACACGCGTCCCGCCAGTCGCCCTCGAAGGCGACGCGAGCGACCGTCCCGACGAGGAATCGGCACCCGACGTCGTGGTCGTGCCGAGTCACTATTCCGACCTGGGGCGGGTCGCCGACAACCTCGCGCGCCAGGGCTACGACGTACTCGACGTCGGGGGCGAGGAGTGGGAGCCCGTCGCGTCGTTGCTCCCGTATCTTCGAGCGGCCGATGTCGTGGTCTGTTCGGGCTATTCGACGGTGATGGACGCGGCCGTCGCCGGCACGCCCTGCGTGGTGCATCCGGCCACGGACGAGCAGGAAGCAGTCACGAATCGTCTCGAAGACGCCGACGTGATCGGGTTCGCCGTCGCCGAAACGCCGATCGAGGTACTCGACGCCGTCGCGTCGCCACCCGCCCCACCCTCGTTCGCGAACGGCGCGACCGACGTCGCGGCCGCCGTCGTCGACGACCTGTGGGAACGAGCGGCGACTGCCGACGGGACGGTCAGCGGGACGGACGGCGAGACGGTCACCGAAACGGATA
>ENA-ORCS01000858-ORCS01000858.1-marine-metagenome-genome-assembly--contig:-NODE-858-length-16036-cov-3.225954_pt1 | contig 16036 bp, 14 predicted proteins | sample MGYA00237781_ERZ508513 | MGnify/ENA primary metagenome ERZ508513 (study PRJEB26184, sample SAMN06268793) | marine metagenome | isolation source: Eden Landing Ponds, San Francisco, CA, USA | place...
TGACGTCCCAGGTCTCCTCGGGAATGTCGAACGTCTCGGGGGCGTTGGTGATCGCCGCGAGGTGAAAGACCGTGTCGACGCCGTCGACGGCGCGGGCGACGTCGTCCTCGTCGCGGATGTCCCCTTCGACGAACTCGTAGTCGGCATACGAGGGGAGGTCCCACAGCGTGTTGTAGCGAGGCTTGCGGTAGTTGTCCATGATGCGCACCGTCTCGCCGGCGAAGGCGGGGTGGTCGGGCACTTCGCGGATCAGCCGCGACCCGAGGTAGCCCAACCCTCCAGTGACCAGTACAGTCATACCACCGGTACTCCCGGACTGGTCTTAAGCGTGTATGAGCGCCCTACCCGGATCCCGCTCTCGGGGTCGTGTCCCCGCGTGGGGTTCGGTGCGTGCGTTTATATCTGCCCGCGGAGTAATGGTCGCCTATGTGCGGTAACCGACCGGCTCCACTTGGGAGTCGACAACCTGGACGCGGGGCGAGGGGACAGCGGCGATGAAAGGCGTCATCCTCAGCGGCGGGACCGGGTCGCGACTGCGACCGATCACACACACGGGACCGAAACAGCTCGTCCCGGTGGCGAACAAGCCGGTGATCCAGTACGCCATCGAGGACCTGCGCGAGGCCGGGATCACCGAGATCGCGGTCGTCCTCGGGACCACCGGTCGGGAGGCCGTCCAGGCGTTCCTCGGCGACGGCACCGAGTTCGGCGTCGACATCACCTACGTCGTCCAGGGCGCCCCGCTCGGACTGGCCCACGCCGTCGGCTGTACCCGTGATTTCGTCGGCGACGACGACTTCGTCGTCTACCTGGGCGACAACATGCTCGATCAGCCGCTGGGGCCGGTCGTCGAGGCGTTCGAGGCGGGCGAGTACGCCGCGGGCGTCATGCTGCGCGAAGTGGACAACCCCGGGCAGTTCGGCGTCGCCACCCTGGACGAGTTCGGCGACGTCGTCCGCATCGTCGAGAAACCCGACGTCCCCGAGACGAACCTGGTGGTCATCGGCACGTACCTGTTCTCCCCGGCGGTGTTCGACGCCATCGAGCGGGTCGAACCTTCGGAGCGGGGCGAACTCGAGATCACCGACGCCTTCCAGCACCTCATCGACGACGGCCGCCCCATCGCTTCCTTCCGCGCCGAAGGCTGGTGGAAAGACACCGGCAAGCCCGAGGACGTCCTCGAGGCCAACCGACTCGTCCTCGAAGAGTTCGAGGCGTCGCTCGACGGTACCGTCGAAGCGGGCGCCGAAGTCCTCGGGCACGTCGACCTCCACGAGACCGCGACGATCGAATCCGGGGCCACGGTGCGCGGGCCCGTTTCCATCGCCGCCCGGACGACGATCGGTGACGGCACCTACGTCGGTCCCTACACCGCTATCGGGCCAGATTCCGAGGTGCGACAGGCCCACGTCGAGAACACCATCCTCGTCGGCGAAACCACGATCACTGCCGACGAGACAATCGTCGACAGCCTCGTCGGCGCCGGCACGACCATCGACAGCGCCGACGACCTCCGGCCGAAGGGCTACCGGCTCGTCATCGGCGAGAACTCGGATCTTCGACTCTGACCATGCGTATCGTCACTCACACCTGTCCGACCTGTGGCACCGTCGTCGCCGGGAACGTCCTCGAATCCGAGCGCGTGCTCAAGTGTCCCGGACTCGACTGCACGGCCGTGCTCACGTTCGAGGACCTCTCGGCGGACGAGCGCGAGTTCGTCCTCGAACACGCCGCCAGCTACCGCTGAACGACTCGACCCGCGCCCAACCGGCCGCTATCTGCTCCCGCCCGACCGGACGGTGACACTCTCGACTTCCTTCGGGCGAGTGGTTTCACCGGCCTCGTATTCGTCGGTTGCGCGTTCCTGGAATATCTCGCAGTGAGCCGCGTGGTCGAAATCGAATCGGTCGTTGCAGACGTCTGCACGCATCGCCGTGCAGAAGGCTTCCATGACGGTGCAGTAGGCCCGCTCGTGGTCGAAAGACTGCTCGCCGGCCTCGCACCGGTAGTCGAGACCTTCCGGCGGTGCGCCGCGTCGGTCATCGTGTCGGTACAGTAGAAGGCCAGTCGAACCAGTCGGTGGTCTTCTCGGCCGACCACACCTCGTTGTAGAGGGAGATAAAGGCTCGCTCGTCGCCCTGCTCGTACGCTCGGATCGTGTACCCGTCGTCCGTCTCTCTCCCTGTCATCGTCTGATCGTGCTCTACGCCACTCTCGACGGCCGAGGGTAACGGAGTAGTGTTCACTCGTCGGTGCGAGATCGGTCGAGCGTACAGCGACTCGAAGCGAAATCGACTGAACGCCCAGCCACCCGGGAGACGCTCATGCGAGCGTCCAGAGGGACGGTTCGGCGCCCTGGATGGGACGACCGTTCAGGTCCCACTCGCCCTCGACCAGCGGGCGGAGTCCCAGCATGAGTCCGCTGGGATCGGCGAGTTTCGACATCGGCAGGCGGTCGTCCGGAGCGAACCCGTAGGCTCGCAGTATCTCGCGGGGCACGAGTGGGTTGGCGGTTCGGACGAGGTCGGCGTGGCGATAGTCGACCAGCAGCCGCTCGAAGGCAGCAGCGAGAGCGGACACGCGCTCGGGCCCGCCGGCGGCGGGGGTGACGTGGCTGACGGTCACTGCCGTCGTATCGTTGCGGGGGTCGTCGGTTCGATGGGTGATGAGCCCCGCTACCGGTCGCCCCGCGCGGCGGACGAGATACGCGGCGTCGGGTGCGTTACCGGGTTCGGCGAAACGCCACTCGTAGAACGGTTCGTCGTAGACGACGTGGACCGAGTCCGGCCGACAGGCCTCGTAACACGCTGCGAACGCGTTGGCCGGGACTTCGTCACGACGCTCGACCTCGAAGGGGTCGGTGTCGAAGTCGGCGCGCCGGTCGCGCAGGCCGAGATACGTACGATTCAGGCCGGTCGCGACGGTGGCGCCGAGTCGACCGAGGCGCCCGTCGACACGGTCAGTGACGTAGGAGCCGGCACGCTGGAGGCGGTTGTAGCGGACCTGCGGGGAGAGATATCGCCACCCCATCTTCTCGTAGCCCGGCCGTGAGAACTGGTTGGCGTGGTTGAACAGGAAGGCGGGTCGCTCGTCCGGGGGGCGCTCGGCGAAGTCCGCCAGCGCGCGTTCGGTCGTCCGGGCGAACAGCCCTTTCCGGCGGTGCGCTGGGTCGGTGAGGACGTCGGTACAGAGACAGGTCAGTCGCGTCTCCTCGCCGGCCCGGACGCGAAACGTCTTGAACGGCGCCGTGGCGACGACATCGTCGTCGTGAGTGGCGACGAACATCGACACTTCCTCGACGTAGGGATTGTCGCGATAGCGCCAGTCGAACCAGTCGGTGGTCTTCTCGGCCGACCACACCTCGTTGTAGAGGTCGACGAACGCCCGCTCGTCCCCTCGTCGATACCGCCGGACGTCGTACGCGTTGCCCCCGTTTCTGTGTCCCTCTCGGTCCCCGCCTCGGTCTCGGTTCGTTCCCGGTCGTGTCGTCATAGTCGTCGGTTGTCGTCCGCAGTCACGTGTCCGCGACACCTCGGAGACCAGTGGCAGCAGCGTTCCTGTAGAGTGACACACCCCACCGACATAGCCGTGGCTATCGGCGGCGGACTCGTGCGTCGGTTGTCAGTCCCAGAATGCACCGGGTACTCCGGCGACGTACCGGTAGACGGTGACAGCCAACCGTCTCATAGTAACTATTGTAGATTATTTCCGGATAGCGCCGACTCTGGGGTCGTCGCGTCCCGGTAAATCGCGACAATACTCACTATCACTTGTCGAGCGACCAGAGTGCGGGGCCACTCTCCCGGAGCGCAGTATCGGAGAAGGGCTCGCCGGACAGCGAGTGTGCGATCAGTCGCAGGTCCGGGCCGCCGATCCACGAGAGCGGCGGTCGGTCGTCGGGGAGAAACCCGCGCTCGCGGAGCAACCGGTCGGGAAAGACCGGGTTCCAGGCCCGCAGGAACGACACGTCGCGGCGCTCGGCCCCGATCCTGTCGAGGATGGCCGCGATCCCGGCCTCGCGCTCGCGTCCTGCGAGCGGAACTGTGTGGATCAGCGAGAGGGTCGTCGCGTCGAGGCGCTCGTCGTGACGCTCGCGGACCATCACGGCCGCGAGCGGTTCGTCACCGTAGCGGGCGACGTAGGTGCCGTCCTGTGTCCAGGAGACACCCGCGAAGCGCCACTCGTAGAACGCCTCGTCGTAGACCGGCGAGACGCCCGCTGGCACTCCCCGCCTCGCCAGTGTCGTCAGCGTGTCGACGGGCACGTCTTCGTGGAACTCCACTGTCAGTCCCGCCGGTCCGCCCGTCCCGAGCGTTCGCGCTCTGAGCCACGACCGGGCGACCCCCCGGAGGAGCGGTCCGGTCGCCCGCGCGAACTCGGGGCCGAACCGGTCGCGGACGAAGCTCGACGGGTCGTGGATCCGGTGATAGGAGATACGGGGCGAGACGTCTGTCCAGCCCAGTTTGCGCATCCCGGGATGTGAGAGCGGATTCGCATAGGCGAACAGGAAGTCCACTCCCTCATCGAGCGACAGCCCCTGTTCGGCCGGGACATCGTCTTCGTCGGCGCCGACTACCCCGTCGTCAAGCAGCGACCCGAGCAGTCCCGTGAACACGCGGCGTCCCCGGTGGTCGGGGTGGACGACGAGGTCGCCGCTGAGCATCCCCAGCCCGGTTTCCTCGCCCGCACGCATCCGAAACGGAACGAGACCGAAGAGACCAACGAGCTCCGCGCCGTTCGTCACGAGATAGACCGGGACAGTGTCGAGGTAAGGGTCGTCGACGTACTTCCAGCGAAACCACGTGAGCGACCGGTCGCCGCCCCAGACCCGGTTGTGCAAGGCGACGACCGCCTCCTCGTCGCCAGGCTCGTAGGCCCGGACCTGGTAGTCGCTCGGGTCGCGGTCCCAGGGGCCCTCCGATGGCATCAACTGAAACCGCTCGTTCCAAAGACGCCCGGTGGCTTGAAAGTGTCTGCTCGGCGGGCGGAGACGTTCATGGCGCGTCCTCGCCGGTGTAGGGCAGCGACAGGACGCCGTCTCTTGGTGGCTCCGTCACGGTCCCGTCGACGAACGACGCCCGCCCGACCGCTTCGAGCGTCTGGAGGGCGTGGATATCCTCGCGGCCGCTGTACAACTGCGCGAACAGGTCGGGGGTGAGGATCCCGTACCAGCCCAGCGGGTGGTCGCCGTAGTCCGACCGCCGCCGCTGGAGTCGCCAGTAGACCCCTCGCAAGAGTGGCGCGACCGGACTGTCGACGATACGCTCGGCCGCGCTGTCGAGGAGTCGCCCGGCGAAACTGGGCGCGCTGGTCTGTACTGTCATCTCCGTCGCCTCCTCTCGGGAGAGTCCGGTCGCCGCCGCGAACCGCCGGTCGACGACTTTCTTGTAGAGTCGCTTCTCGCGACGGTCGGCGAACGGGACCGCCGCCCAGGCGTCGACGATAGCCCTGTCCCACAGCGGGAGCCACCAGTCCAGTCCGTGGAAGTCGTACTGCCGGACGTCCCCGAGGAAGTATTTCGTATGACGCTCCAGGCGCTTCCAGTGCTCGAAGCGCGCGAAGGCATCGGGCAGCGACGCGACCGCATCCCCGGGAATCGACGCCTCGACTCGCGACCGGAGCGCCGCGTCGAAGGCCGGGTTCTCCCACTGCCAGCGCGCGAGATACCGGACGGTCGCGTCGACGAGGTCCGCACGGGTAGGTTCCGACACCTCGATCTCGTGGGGGACGTTCTCGCTGACCCCCACGATCGTTTGTCCGGACGAACAGACCGCGTCGTCGTCGATCACCCCACGCTGTCGGAGGCGACTCACTGCCGGGAGCGACCCGTAGTTGGGGATGGTGTCGTAGGTGAACGCGTGCTCGACGTAAGCGGGACGCTCGGCCGAGCGATACCACGCGCCCCACTGCTCGGTGGAGTACTCGACGAACTCCCAGGGGACTTCCAGCGCGGCAGCGACGTCTCGTGCCACCGTGACGTCCTCCGCGTCCGGTCGACCGAAGGAATACGCCAGGAGGTCGACCTCTCGCCTCGCGAGTTCGGTGACGAGCAGCCGCGAGTCGTAGCCGCCCGACAGCGCTACCGCGACCTGCCGGTCGTCGACGACCTCGGCGAACCGGTCGAACGCGGCGTCGATACCGGTCTCCAGACGCTCTCGTACGGCCCGGTCATCGTCCGTGCCAGTATCCGATGTCTCGTCGACGCGCGGCCGAAAGTCGGTGTAGCGGATCGAATCGGTACCGCCGTCGGCGAGTCGGACGGCCTCACCGGGTCTGACGGTCCGTAGCTCCGGAAACAGCGTCCGGTCGTCGAGGACACCCCCGGAGACGAGGAACTCGCTCTCGGACAGCGGGTCGTAGGGACTGTCGAGTCGTTCCGCGATGGCTGTCGCGTCGTCGCCAGCCAGCCAGGTCGCGTCACCCGCCCGCTCCGCTGTGCCACCGGCGTGGTCCGGAGCGGGTGCGTAGACCAGCGGGACCGACCGAACGTGGTCGACCCCCAGGAGGACGCCGTCGGCCCCGTCGACGACGACAGCGAAGAAGCCGTTCAGCGCGTCGAGTGTCTCGGCGAACCCTTCCAGCGTCGCAACGTCGACGAAGTTTTCACAGAGAGAGTCGCCGGTGAGACGGTCGTCGCCGCGGAAGGCTCGCCCGCGGACCGCGACCGTCCCCGACCCGACCCACTGTCGATCGCTCGACAGATGTAGTTCCGTCACGACGACCTGATACGACAGCCGGCGGCTTAACTGTCCCTGCGTCACCCACCGAACGACGGAACTTAACTACCTGGCTGGGAAAGCGCAGGTATGGTCTGCAGGGTCGGCCGCGAGAGTCCCCGGCGGGTGCGAGCGTGACGGCGGCCGGTGCGAGAGGAGGGTCCGAAAGCGAAGGGTCCACGATGGACTCCTCGTCCGGGGGCGACTCGGTTCCCCGGACGACGCGCGTCCAGGAACTCCTCCTCGTGCTCGCGGCCGTGGCCCTCGTCGTCGCGACCGTCCTCTACGTGCGGGTCGACCCGGCACAGGGGTTCGAGACGTCGCTCGTCGAGGCGTTCCCCACCCCCTTCTGGCTCTGTTTCTACGGCGTACTCGTCGCGAGTGTCGTCGTCTCCCTCCTCGCCGCGCTCGATTCTTCGGGCTACTGGCGTCACGCCGGTGGGCTCGCCCTCGCGAACTACGCACTCTTTTTTTTCCTGCCGCTGGCGCGGGGCTATCGGCTCTACGGGCGTGGCTCCTCGGACATTCTCGTCCACATCGGTGACGTGAAGGGTATCCTCTCGTCGGGGACGCTCGCGGCCGGGTCGTGGTACCCCATGCAACACACGCTCGTCTCCGAACTCGTCTACTTCGGCTTCCCGCTACGGGGCGCCGAGTACGTCGTCGCCTACGGGTTCTCGGCACTGTATCTCGTCTCGATGGGGTATCTCGTTCGGGCGATAACCGAGCGACGCGAGACGACTGCGATCGGCCTCGCCGCCGGAACACCGCTGGCGTTCAGCATCTTCCATACGACGATCATCCCCTCGTTTCTCTCGCTGCTGGTCTTCCCGACGCTCGTCGCGGTCATCGAGGTGTACCGCCGGAGTCGCTCGATCTCGTTTCTGGTGCTGTTCGTCGTCTTCGGCGTCGGTATCGTCTTCTTCCACCCGATCACGGCGGGGTTTCTGGTGGTCCTCGTGCTCTCGACGGGTGCCTTTGGCTACGTCTACGAGTGGTTGACCGGCGAGACCGTTCGAAAAGTACGGCCGACGCTGGCAGTCGTCGTCGCTGCTGGCGCGTTCATCTGGTACATCAACTTCCGGGAAACCCGTGACTCGATCGAGCAGGTCGTCGACGCGTGGCTCTCGGGCGGGAGTTCCCCCGGCGCTGCCGTCGTCGGCGAGGCGTCGTCGGCCCCGCTCTCGACGACCGACCTCCTCGTCCGGTTTACCGAACTCTACGGGATGGTGTTCGTCTACCTCGTCGTCGCCGGTCTCTTCGGGCTCGTCGTCGTCTACTGGGCGCTCCGGCGCGACGGTCGTCTCCGCTACGACGAAGCCTTCGCCACCGCCCAGTTCAGCGTCGGGTTCGTCCTCGCGATCGGCTTCCTGGCGGTGTATCTCATCGAGTTCGAACCGCTCCGCGTCGCCCGCTATCTGGTCCTGATGGCCGTCTTCCTCTATACCCTGTTGCTCGTCCGGGCGACCGAGTGGCGACCCCGCCGTCGCCATCTCGCGTTCGCGGTCCTCGGTGGCGGTGTCGTCGCCGCCGCGGCGCTGGGCGCCAACGCGGCCTACTGGCCCAACGAACAACTCACCGACGCCGAGTACGAGGGCTCCGAGTTCGTCCTCACGAACACGCACGGCGACGTCCCCATCCACACCTACTCGATCCCTCACAAGATGGAGTGGTACGTCCGGGGCAGTATCGACCCGGAGCTCTGGCCGCCGAACTTCCGGACGACGCTCCGGCGCGGGCTGGGTTACGACGCGACCAACACCACAGCTCGGCAGATCTACGGTCGCTCCTATCTCGTGACCCAGGACTTCGACCGCGAGTTCTACACGGACTCGTATTTCACGGCCGAACAGCGCCGCGAACTGGTCCCCTACGAACCCGAAGACTACGGTCGCCTGAACCGCGACCCGACCGTGGCGCGAGTCTACGACAACGGCGGCTTCGAGGCGTGGTACGTCGCCGAGAACAACACCGCGTCGGGGTGAGTCCCAGCGGCATCAGCGCTTCGACGTGTGTGCGAGCGACGACAGTTCGGTGTGTATCGGACCTGTCTCCCGCGAGTCAGGCGTCACCTTCGGACTGGAACGGTTCGCCGACCGCGTTACGCGGCAGGAGACTCATCACCTCCGCCTCGGCGTCCTCGGCCGACGCGAAGGTATCGCGGTCTGACTGACGGAGGATCTCTCCCATGTTCGCTTCCCCCTCCGCCAAGACGAGCGTGACGTCGTCACAGGCTGCCGCCGTCGCGCTCGGGTTCAGCGGGTACTCCAGCGGTCGCAACACCGATGTCATCTCGTTCAGTCGTATCTCGCGACTCATACCAGAGAGGACGAGCCGGATCATAATTATCTTTTGTGTAGTTTTCTCAGATTGGTCAGGGAGGCGTCTCGATGTGAACGGAGCGCTCTCGGATCAGACCAGTCTGAGGTTGTCGAAGTAGACGGGACCGGTCCCGCCGTACTGGAGCGTGTACTCGAAGCCGATGCCGTCGTCTGACTGGTGGTCGGTCGTCGTGGCGTTCGCGCTGCCGATCTGCGTACCACTGGTGTCGTAGCAGGTGAGAGCGACCTGGTCGCTGGTATCGACGCCCCACTGGACCTCCCACTCCATCCACTGACCGGTCGCGGGCGAGAGGGGGCCGGTGCCGATCTGCGACCAGCTCCCGGTGACCGCCTCGGAGATCTGGAGGCCCCCCTCGTTGGCGTTGTAGCCAGCACCGATCCAGTTGTCGCTCCCGGCGACACCGAAGCGGAAGATGGCACTGTCGCCCGCGTCTGTCAGGAAGACGTTCACCCGCATCGTCGAGCCGTGCGGGACGTAGGTGTCCAGCCCGCTCGTCGAGAGGACACTCGTCCAGTTGGATTCCCCGCCGGTGGTCACGAGGGACTGACTCCCGTCGGCCGCTCGGTCGGCGGTCACGGTAAAGGCGTTCGTGTCGCCCGCGTACGCCGAGAGGTCGCCGCTCTCGAAGCTCTCGACGAGGCCGTCGCTCGATCCGCTGGTGCCACCCGAGTCGGCGGCCGCGACCTCGACCCACGAGGAGCCGTCGTAGTAGGCGACGCGAGGCTGGACCCACGAGGCGCCGTCGTAGTAGTTGACCGTCCCGGACTGGAAGGCGACGCTCCCGCCGTCGGCAGTCGCGACCCGGAGTGTCGGGTTCGTGGTCGTGCCCGAATCGCTCCCCGAGCCGGTGTCGCTGGAGCTGCTCTCGTAGGCCCCCAGGTCGGGGGCCGTCCCCTCGTAGGGAAGGCCGACGTCGGTGCCGGCGTCGATGGCCGGGCTGTCCGACGAGAGCCGGAGGAAGTCCTGGCTCCCGGGGTCGGTGCTCGCGAACGAGGGCGAGGTGATCGACAGGTTCCAGGAGTTGAACGCGTGGTCGACGACGCTGCCGAGCGACACGCTCCCCCCGGCAGAGAGGTTGTTGCGCAGGACGTGTTCGACCTCGGCGAACCAGAAGTTCGTCGGGTTCTCCCAGGCGGTGCAGTTGTACAGTTCGACGGGGACGTTGGCCTCGTTGTAGTGAAAGCCACGGGTGGCGTTCCGGTAGGAGACACACCGTTCGACGCGGTGGCCGCCGCTCGATCCGCTCCCGCCACCGAGTTTGAAGCCGTTGCCGTCGCCGGCCTCGTTGCCGTCGGGGTCGTAGCCGTTGTCGTAGGCGAGACAGCCACGGACCGTCTGGTCTTCAGCCTGCCAGAAGTCGAACCCGTCGTCGGAGTTACCGTGGGAGACACAGTCCTCGAACACCGAACGGGGAGCGGCCTCGGCCGCGAAACCGTCGGCGTTACCGCCGCCGCTGGAGGGGTCGTAGGCGTTGCGCGCGACGCAGTTGCGAACGACGTTGTCCGGCGCGTTGTACAGGTAGATCCCCGCGCCGCTCGTGTTCGAGTCACCCCCAGACCCGTCGACGGTGACGTTCTCGACCAGGGTGTGGTGGGTTCCGCCGAACAGGTAGACGCCGTAACTCGGCGCGTCCCGCACCTCGAAGTCCCGGAGCTCCCAGTACGCGCAGTCCCACAGGCGCAACCCGCCGTAGGAGTCGCTACCGAAGTCGAAGACGACCGTCTCGCCGTCGACGGCTTCGAGCCTGATGGGACTGGACTCGGTGCCCTGTTGCTGGCTGCCGTCGGCGAAACCGGTCGGGTTGTAGGTACCCCCGCGGACGTAACCGGTGTCCCCGGCGCCGAGGGTCCCGAGGAGTGTGCTCAGCGTCCCGAACGGCGCCGACTGTGTCCCGGCGTTGCCGTCGTCGCCGTCGGTCGCGAGGTAATACTCGGCCATGTCAGCTCGTGTCGATCCAGACGTCTCCCTCGGAAGGGTTGCTGGGTGCGCTCGACCCGACAGACACGCTCGTCAGCGACCCCACGGGCTGCCAGTCGGTGCCGTTGCCGACGTAGACGCTGCCCGTGTCCGTCGCGAGGAACTTCGCGCCGTCTTTCGGTGTGTACTGCGACCGGTTCGCGTCGGCGTCGCGGATTTCGACGTCGGTGTCGATCTGTTCGAAGTTCTCGTTCAGCGGGACGTCCCAGTTGAGCGTCCCTTCGCCCGGTGTGTTGTAGTTGTGATTGTCGGTCATTGTCTTTCCTGTGCGCACCGTGTCGCGTTTCCCCGTCTACGAGCGCTTTCGGCCGTCTCTGAGCGCTCTGGATCCGCGTGTGGGCGCCGTGGATCGCTCACAGATAGGTCTACAGCGCGTATATACTTGTCTGCCTGATGTCGACCGACTGTCCGATACGTACACGTTAGCGACCGTCACTCGCTGTTTCTGCCGGCCCACCCATCGAGTAGATATCAGTTGCCGACCGGTACCTGACGCTGTTCGTTCGATCTGCATCAGTGGTGCCGGCGTGGCGACGCGCGGGATCGCGACCTCTCTCGAACCGTTGCCGGCCGAAGCGTCTCCTCAGTTCGAGACGCCGCCGTAGCCGTACTCGCCGTAGCCCTGCTCGCCGTATTCGTCGACGACCGACGTCGCCGTCGGGGTCGTCGTACTCGTTGCGGTATCGGTAGACGTCCGAGTCGCGGTACTCGTTGCAGTCTCTGTGGACGTCGGGGTCGGCGTGCTCGTCGCAGTCTCTGTGGACGTCGTCGTCGAACTCCCGGTATCGACGTACAGTGAGTAGTCGCCGTCGCCTTGCTGGATGTCGACCACTTCGACGTAGTAGGTGCCCGCCTCGTCGGCAGTCGCACCGAGACTGATCTCCCGGTCCGTCCCGACTTGTCGGAGGGTTTCGAAGGTACAACCAGGCCCGTAGAGCACGACGCTCGTGACGCCCGTCGCCGGAACGCGGTCGAAGCGCACCTCGTACTCCTCGCCGGCGCCGAGGTCGAAGCCGAACCAGTCGACTCCAGCGGATTCGAGCGTCCCGGACACGGTCGTGTCCGTGGTGATGGGCGACGCGTTCGCGCAGGCATCGTTCGGTTCGCTCTCGCCCGCCGCGGCCAGTGCCGCCGACCCGACGGCGAGCATGAACGGGCCACCGCCGTACCCGAAGTGGACCTGCCGGTCTTCCGGTGTGTCGTTGCCGCCGAGACAGCCCGCCAGCGTCGCCGTGCCCAGTGCCGCGCCGGCCAGGGCCAGATACGTTCGTCTGTCGATACCGCCGTCGTCCCGATCAGGTGGGGTTCGTTTCATGTCCGTGTGTGCCGTCTGTCTCCCTGCACCGTTCCCCCGCTTCCCACGACCTCCTGAGACCGTCGGACGGGCCCGCGCCGAGCAGACTCGGCGCCGGGTCGCCCGCTATCTCGCCCCTCGCTGGTCTGCAGTATTAAACCGAACCCCCCAGATATCTCCGGTGATAACCAGAGGCGTTCGGACACTGGCCTGCGAACGAGAAGCGAGCCGGCTGTGGCCGGATCCGCTACCCACTTTTTCTGAGGACGGGTTGTGCATAAACCTGTGTAAGACGCCGGGAAGAGTGCTGTTTTAGGTACGTATCGGGATCGACCGACTGTGACGGCTATTGGGCCAGAAATATAGCTTCGGCGCGTCCCCTCGTCCGTGCAAAAAATGACTCATGGCTCTGATCAATGGGCACGGTCTGCCAACACTGACGACGTCCGTCGGTGACTGGGTCGGAACGGTCATTCCCTCCAGCTATCACCGTTGGTACTCTGGGTCCTGCCGTCTGAGTGATTCGAGGTGTAGCTCGTCCGGGTGTGTGCTGGTGGCGTCGTGTCACCAGGTGAGCCCTTCGTAGACGAGCCCCTCACGTCGGGTGACGATCCGGCGGCCGTCGACGACGACGGGGTCGGCCATCCGGTCGAACTCGTCGTCGAGCGCGGCGAACTCGTCCCAGTCGGTGACGACCATCGCGGCGACCGCTCCTTCGAGTGCTTCACCAGCCGAGGCGGCGTACTGAATATCGGGGAAGCGCTCGCGCATCTCGTCGGTGGCGACCGGGTCGTAGCCGACGACCTCGGTGCCGCGTTCCTGCAGGCCCTCGATCACCGGGATAGCCCGGGACTCGCGGATATCGTCGGTTCCGGGTTTGAACGAGAGGCCCAGGACCGCCACGCGCTCGCCCGCGACGTCGACGTGGTCGTCCAGCAGTCCGAGCATCCGTCGGGGCTGTTTCTCGTTGACCTCGACGACCGCATCGAGGAGGGACGGGTCGTACTCGACGTCCCGTGCCGTGGCGATGAGTGCCGCGACGTCTTTCGGAAAACACGACCCGCCGTAGCCGACCCCACTGTCGAGAAAGGCGCGGCCGATCCGGTGGTCGAGGCCGACGGCGTCGGCCACCTCGTAGGCGTCGACGCCGTACTCCTTGCAGACGTTGCCGATCTCGTTTATCGCGCTGATCTTCGTCGCCAGGAGCGCGTTGTTGGCGTACTTGATCATCTCGGCCTCCCTGATACCGGTCTCGACGACGCTCGTCTCGATGCGCTCTACCAGCGGGTCGAAGACGGTCCGCATCGTCTCCTGGATCCCCTCGGTTTCCCCGCCAAGCACGATCTTGTCCGGGTCTCGGAAATCGGCCACTGCAGACCCCTCACGCAGGAACTCGGGATTCATCCCGGTCTCGAAGTCCTCGCCGAGTGTCCCCCCCGACGACTCGGCGATCAGTGGCGCGATAACGTCCTCTGTCGTCCCCGGGACGACCGTGCTCTTGACGACGACCCGATGAGCTTCGGCCTTGTTCGCGATGGCCTCGCCGAGCATGGTCGCCGCACTCTCGATGATCGAAGTGTCGATCGAGCCGTCGGCCTTCGAGGGAGTCGACAGCGCCATGAACGTCACCTCGGTCTCGGGGACCGCGGCGTAGTCGGTGGTCGCGGTCAGGTTCTCGCCGGCGTGGGTCCGGACCAGCTCGTCCAGCCCGGGTTCGTGTATCGGCGCATCTCCTGTGTTGATCGCCGAGACGATGTCCTCGTCGATGTCGATCGCGGTCACGTCGTGGCCCAGGTCCGCGAAACACGCCGCGATCGTCGTCCCCACGTACCCACTTCCGAGAACGCTGATTTCCATACTCGCAGGTTGCTTCTGTTACCCATCAACGTTGTGGTGACGTCTGTGACCCCACTGTGCCGCGGCCCCCGACCCCACCGACATCTGTCTCTGAGCCTCGTCGCCCCACCGGCACTTCCGCCTGATTCGTCGCGGGTGACTACAGTCGCTCTCGTAACACGTCGTGGACGTGGTCGACGACGGAAAACGAGTATCCCCGGTCGTCGAGCGCGGTGAGTACGCGTTCTAACCACGCGAACCCGTCCGGATTCCGGGCGTAGACCGCCCGGTAGAACCGCGGGAGGTCGGCGTAACTCGACGGAATCACGAGGTCGTGCATGTGGATGTTGAACATCACGACGCTGGGCGGGTGCGCCACCAGGAGGTCAGTGTAGGGGCGTCCGAGCAACTGGCAATACGAGAGCGCGGTCGGCACGCGCAACCGCTCGTCGAAGACGGTAAACGGGATCTCGACGAGGTCGTGGTCGGGGAGAGACGCCGGAACCGTGGGCTCGTCGGAGTTGTCGAAGCGGCCGGGCCGCCAGGAGGGGAAGACACTCGCGTCGAACTCGTAACCGGCCGCTGCGAGTAACTCGTAATCCGTCCGGCGGACGTTGCCGTCGGGGAACCGGTAGCCGACGGGGTCGCTTCCGAAGAACTCCCGGTAGCGTTCGGTGCTTGTCTCGATTTCCCATCGCGTGCGCTCGTGGTCGCGCTCGGCCCCTGTGTGGTCGCGGCCCCGGTGCGTGTGGGAGTGGGGATGAAACTGCACGTCGACCCCCGCATCCCGGAGCGTCTCCACGGTCTCGGGCTGTTCGTCGAACAGTTCGGTCTGGACGAACGCCGTCAGCGGTACGTCGAGACGTTCCAGGAGCGCGACCAGTTTGTCGACGTGGGTCACCGCTTCGTACGCGTTGTGCTCCAGGGCGGTCCCGTAGTCACACTCGAAATCGAGCGTGAGATACACCTGCCTGTCGACCGGCCAGGCGAGTTCCTGCCTGGCGAGTCGCTCACTCTCTGGCGGTATGCCCGGACGGTCGGCCTCGTCGTCCGGAGCGACAGAACCATATCCAGAATCAGACGCCATCGCTTTGCTCCACCAGGTCGGTCAGTCCCTCTCGCAGGCTCGTCTCCGGTTCGTACCCGAGTCGGTCGCGCGCTTTCGAGATGTCGGCCTGGCTCTCGTCGATGTCTCCCTCTCGCGCGGGACCGTGTTCGGGTTCGACGTCGACGCCGGTCACGTCTATCAGCAGGTCCGCGAGTTCCCGGATCGTGACCGCCTCGCCCGTGGCGACGTTGTACGCTTCACCGGTCGCGTCGGTCGTCGCCGCCAGCAGGTTCGCACGGACGATATCCGAGACGTGGACGAAATCACGGGTCTGTGTGCCGTCACCGTGGATGACCGGTGGCTTCCCGGCACGGAGTCGGTCGAGGAAGGCAGTGATGACGCCCGCGTAGTCCCCGCCCGTCTGTCCGGGACCGTAGACGTTGAAATACCGGAGCGGCACGACTTCCAACCCGTAGAGGTCTTCGTACATGCGCGCGTACCGGTCGCCGGCGAGTTTCTGCAGGCCGTAGGGTGACAGCGGTTCCGTCGGGTCCTCCTCGGCGACCGGTATCTGCTCTGGTCGGCCGTAGACGGCGGCGCTGGAGGCGAACACGAACCGGGCGTCTTCCCGTCGGGCCGCGTCCAGTACCGCGAGCGTCCCCGAGAGGTTGACCTCGTTCGATTCGACTGGCTTCTCGACTGACTCGGCGACGCTGACGACCGCCGCCTCGTGGAAGACGACCTCGATGCCATCTGTCGCCCGGGCGACTGCGTCCGCGTCACGGATGTCACCCTGCACGACTTCGACCCCGTCCGGCACTG
>ENA-ORCS01000859-ORCS01000859.1-marine-metagenome-genome-assembly--contig:-NODE-859-length-16030-cov-3.137278_pt1 | contig 16030 bp, 7 predicted proteins | sample MGYA00237781_ERZ508513 | MGnify/ENA primary metagenome ERZ508513 (study PRJEB26184, sample SAMN06268793) | marine metagenome | isolation source: Eden Landing Ponds, San Francisco, CA, USA | place...
GGCGTCTTCGATCAGTGCGTTGGACTCCGTTCGATCCCAGGTCTCGTTCTGCGATCGAAGCACCTGCCGGATCTCCTGCATCTTCTCGGTCATCACCTCCCACTTGTCGAGGATCCGGATGACGGTCTCGAGGTACTCGGCCCGCTTGTCGGCGTCCGGTTCCTCGCACATCACCTCTGTCCAGCCGCGCACTTTCGTCAGATCGTTTCGCATATTGTGACGCACCACCCGCTGCATCACCTCCAGGTGTCGCCTGTGTTGCTGGCGGGCCGTGATGTCGCGACCCTCAGCCACGATCAGCGAGATGTCTCCGTCCTCGTCGGTCACGGGCTTCAGCGAGAAGTCGATCGTCGCGAGGCCCGAGGCCCCACGCACTTCCGTCTCGTAGCGGACGAACTCGCCGTTCGCGGCCCGACGGACCGCGTCCCGAATGTTGTCTTTGACCTCCGGCGAGACGTCCCACCAGGAGGCGTCCGAGAGCGGCTCCCCGACGATCGCTCCTCGTTCGACCCCGGTGAACTCGGTCGTGGCGCGATTGACTTCGAGGACCGTACCGTCCGGTTCCAAGAGCCCCGTAAACTGGAACGTCTGATTGAAGATGCTCTCGAACCGGCGAGCGCGCTCTTTCCGCTCGGTGACGTCCCGGAGATACAGGAGCATCCCGTCGATGGCGTCGTCGTCCAGCATATTCCGGCACTGTCCTCGGATGTTTCGCCACTCGCCGTCGCCCGATTTGATGCGACATTCGGTCTGGAGATCGGTTCTCGGCTCTTCGATACCGGCGAAGAACGTCTCCATCGCGTTCTCTCGACTGTCCGGGTGAATGTAATCGAAGAGATTCTCGCCGATGAGGTCGTCCGGTTCGTGGCCGAGAACGCGGTTTGCGGAGCCACTGGCGTAGGTAATCGTCCCGTCGGTGTCGACGATGGCCACCACGTCGTCGGACTCTTCGACGAACCGCTCAGTCCGCCGCCGCTGACGTCGTCGATCGGTCATATCACGGACGATCTTCGCGTAGCCGCGGAACTCGCCGCCAGCCTCTTCGAGCGGTGCGTACCGAACATCCGCGTAGAACCGCGAGCCGTCGGCCCGGACGCGCCACCCCTCGTGGGCGCTCTCACCGGCGACGCGCGCCTGCTGGAGTAACCGCTTGGGGAGTTCTGCGTCCCGGTCGGCCTCCGGGTGGAGTTGGGCCATCGACATTCCGACAGCCGTCTCGGCGTCGTAGCCGAACATCGTCTCGGCGCTCTCGTTCCACGTCTGGATCGTGCCGTCCTCGTCGACGACGAGGAAGGCGTACTCGTCGACGCTCTCGGTCAACAGCCGAAACCGCTCGCGTTCTTCGAACAGTTCTCGCTCGCGGCGCGCCTCGTCGGTGACGTCCTGCGCCAGCACGAGTCCGTAGGTGTCGGCTGCGTCCCCGCCTTCGGGGTCGACCGGGACGACGTGGACTCGGAGGGTCCGGTCGGCGAGTTCGACCCGGCGGTCCGTGCGCTCGCCGTCCAGTGCCGCTCGGAACTGCGCCACGAGTTCATCCGCTACGTCCAACTCGGGGAATATCTCGCTGACCCTTCTGCCGACGACCGCTTCGGGTTCAAGTCCGAACGTCGAGAGGAGTTCACCCGCTGCCAGCGTGTATTCGAGGTCGGCGTCGAACGTCGCGACAGCCCCGTTCGGAATGTTCTCGGCGAGACTGCGGTACCGTCGTTTGCTCTCCCGAAGTAACTCCTCGCGGTCGAGGGTATCGAGCACGGCCGCGAGGTTGCCAGTCAGGACCTCGACCAGTCGGCGCTCACTGCGTCCGAGCCGATCTGGATCTGTGACCCCCACCACCGCGGCGCCGTGCTCACCGACAGGGAAGTATGCGCTCGCGGACACGTCTCCGCGGTCGATGCCGTCGTCGAGCGACGCATAGTCGTCGCGGTGACGCGGGTCACCGGTTTCGAACGCCTCCCACAGCGGCGACCGTCCCCGCTCGATCCGTTCGGGCGGTCGGGCGGTACTCGTTCCCGCCGAGGCCGTTCGCACGAGATCGTCTCCCTCGCGGACATACAGTGTCGCCTGCTCGAATCCGAACTCCGCTACCATCGTTTCGACCGCTTCGGCGGTCGCCGCTTCGATCGTATCCATCTGGAGGAGTTCCCGCGTCGTCCCGAGGAGCGCCCGCAGGCGTTGCTCTCTGCGCTTTCCTTCCGTCACGTCTTGCTGAATGCCGATGTAGTTCGTGAGCGTCCCCGTCTCGTCGTAGACCGGGGTTACGGAGAGGTGGTTCCAGAACTGCTTGCCGTCCGCGCGGTAGTTTCGCAACTCGACCGTCGTCGCCTCTTCGACCGCAATCGCCGCCCGCAGGTCGTCGAGCGGCGGCTGGTCTCTGTCGTCGGCTTGCAGGAACCGACAGTTCCGCCCGACTGCCTCCTCGCGCGTGTAGCCAGTCTGCTCGACGAACCCGTCGTTGACGTACACCAGCGGATTGTCCGGCTGTTCCGGGTCGCTGATCGTGATCCCAACGTTGGCCTCGTCCATCGCCCGCTCTTTCAATTCGAGTTCGCGTTCTCGCTCCCAGCGCTCTGTGACGTCCTGCTGGATGCCGATGAAGTGCTGTACGACGCCGTTTTCGTCGGTAACTGGTGTGATAGACAGTCGCGTCCAGTACGGGGTGCCGTCCTTCCGGTAGTTCTGGAGTTCGAGCGACACGGGCTCTTCGTTCCGAATCGCCGCTCGAAGCCGCGCTATCTTCTCGGGATCGGTCTCCGGACCCTGGAGGAACCGCGGATTGCGACCGACCGCCTCCTGGCGGGTGTAGCCAGTCAGTCGTTCGAACCCGTCGTTGACGTAGATCAGTGGATTCTCCTCGCGGTTCGGATCGGTGATCTGGATGCCGACGGTCGCCTCGTTCATCGCCCGCTCTTTCAACTCCAGTTCGCGCTCACGGGCCTGCCGCTCGGTCTCATCGCGGACGGTACAGACGAGCCGTCCGTCCTCGACGATCGTCAACGAGAGTTCGGCGGGGAACGTCGACCCGTCCGGTCGACTGCCGGTCACCATCCCGCGCCAGTGCCCCTCAGATTCGAGCGCCGGGAACGCTTCTGCCTCCAGCCGTTCGACTTCCCTCTCGTCGTACAGCATTCGCCAGGTGTTACCGAGCAACTGCGACTTGTCGTCGTAGCCGTACAGATCGACGTGGGACTGATCGACGTAGGTGTACTCGTCACCCTCGAGAATCGCGATCCCGTCGGCGGCCTCCTCGACCGCCTGCTGGAACGACTCCAGTTGCCGCTGCCGTTCCTTTCGTGCGGTGATGTCCCGGAGGACGCCGGCCGTCCCGCGGAACTCCTCGTCCCCGATCACCGCGAGTCGGTTCTCAACGACCGTGTGTGATTCGTCGGCCGTTTCGAGTTCGAACTCCGCAGTCATCGATCGTTGGTCCGTGGCAAGCAAGTCCTCGATCTGTGCTCGAATCCGTCTGACGTCCGACTCGCTCATACCGATCGACGGCCGTTCTCCGATGATCTCCGTCCCGTACCCGAACTCGCGCCTCGCGGCCTCGTTGACGTAGGTAAACCGTCCCTCGGGATCGAGTGCGTACACCGGATCACCGATCGCTTCGAGGATCGTCTCGTATCGCTCCAATTCCTCGAACCGCCGGCGGCGTTCGATCTCGCTCCCGACCCACTGTGCGATGAGTTTCACGAACTCCGTCTCCTCCGGGCAGAACGCACCCGAACGCGGACGTCCCATCGAGAAGTTGACCGTCCCGTACGTCTCGTCGTCGACGATAACGGGTGCCGCGATGTAGGCGCGCACGCCCTCCGCCGCCGGGTGGCTCTCGTGTTCGGTGTCTGCGACGTCGGCGAACGCGATGGGTTCGATGCCGTCGCTCGCGAGCATCGCCTGGCACATCGTCTCTCTGAGGTCGTACACCGTGCCCGTCTCGTGCGTCCCGGTCGCATCGACGACGGCTTCGATCTCGTAGTCGGTCCCGTCGACGTGCGAGAGGATGCCCGTCTCGAGGCCGAAGTGATCACATCCGAGCGACAGCAACTGCTGGATGGTCCCGTCGAATTCGCTCGAGTCGACCGTGAGTCGGTTCAGACGGCGTAGCGCGGCGGCCGCATCGGCGGCCTGACCCCACGGTTCGCGCATCTCGGCCCGTTCGTCCGACCGATCGAACGCGGCGCTGCGGACGTCGCCCTCGACAGTCGCCGAGGGTCGTCGGTCGAGCCGCGAAAGGGCCGTTTCGAGCGTCCCGGCGATCCCTTCGGCGGCGGCCACCTCCGCGTCGTCGAAACGACTCGAATCCGCCACGCGGACCGACAGTATCCAGTCGGGACCGACGGGGACGACAACCTCGGCCTGCGCCGATCCTCGAGGGTCGGCGTCGACCGTCGCTTCAGGGATCTCTCCGGCCGTCGGCTCCTCGCCACGCTCACGGAGTCGTTCGACGACCGATCCCGAGAGCCGAGTCACGGGCCTTTCACTCGGCATCGACGCCGGAGCGGCCGCATCGACTGTCGCAAGCGTCTCGGTGTGCGGGTCGAATTCGCCGATGCTCACCGCCGGCTGGTCGAACACCTCCTGCACCAACTCGATTGCGCGGGCGACAGCGGTCTCAACCGTCTCGGCCCGGCTGAGGTCGGCTGATAGTGTGAGCAGCTGCCCCGGCTGCCCGTATGATGAGTTGGCGTTAGTCATGCTGAATCCTTGCGCTGAGGGTACATGAACCGTTTGGCCGTGATTGTTTTTCCTGATGTTCTCTTGCCATTTCCTTCGCAACGGGATCCGGACCGGACCTGCTTCTCGGCGTCGTACGCGACTGTGGTATCGACTCGCTCCTGTGCGGTCGCCGTTCGGCGCCCGCCGGTTTTCGTCCGTGTTCGCGAGCGGGTCCGAGATGCTTCGCGACGGATCCGTCTCTCACTACGCGCTGCGCGCACGGGCCGGCTGACCGGCTCCTGTGTCCGGCCGATCTGTCAGCGCTCCGCTTGGGAGTCATACAGGTGCTGTATGGCCGTCCTCCGCCGGGCAGCGGAAGGTGGCCCTCGCGACGCGCGGGATTCATCGCGGTGACGCTGTTCGAGGCCATCTGTTATGCCCGTTGGAGGGTGACGGTGAAGATGCTTCCTGCAGGCTCACGACCGCGAGCCGCCTGCTGGCTGTCCTCGGCAGTCTGCTCCGAAGCGCAGAGGGTTTCGGGCTGGCCATCGATGAACTCGCGTCGCTCTCTGTCCGCTACTGTGACCTCGCCCCCGTAAATCTCGACGAGCGTATCGACGAGATAGAGCCCGATCCCCGACCCGGAACTCTGCAGTCCCAGCTCGCCGCGGCCGAATATCTCGTCTTTCCGGCTGTCTGGGACACCGGGGCCGTTATCGGCCACGCGAACGCGAACCGTCTCCGCTCGCACCTCCACGTCGACGGCGACTCTGGGTGTCGCCTTGTCATTGTGTGCGACAGCGTTGTTCAGGAGGTTCCGGAAGACCGACGAGAGGAGTTCCGCGGCGGACACCTCCAGTCTGTCGGGCAGGGTTTCAGTCACCGTGATGCTCGCCGCACCGTGTGCAGACCGCGCCTTTTCGAGTTCGGTCCGGAGGACGTCTGCGAGGTCGATCGGTCGAAGGTTCGGACCCGCTTCGCCCTCGCGTATCCGAAGGAAGTCCCCGACCGTGTCCGCGATGTCGACGATGTGCTCGCTCGCACTCTGGATCCGGTCGAGGTGCGTCTCGCCCGCCGGGTCGACGTGTCCCCGGAGCGTCTCTCCCCAGCCGGTGATGATCGCGACGTCGTTTTTGATGTCGTGTCTGACGATCCGATTGAGCAGCGCGAGCTCTCCGTTTCGCCGTTCCAATTCCCGCTGCTGGCGCTCGCGTTCCGTCGCGTACCGGAGCGTCCGTCGCAGGAGCTTCGGCGTGAGGTCGTCTTTGACGAGGTAGTCCTGCGCTCCCCGCTCGACCGCCTCGACGCCGGCGCGTTCGTCGTCGAGACCCGTGAGCACCACGACCGGCTCGTCACCGGACGCCGCGAGCATCGCTTCGAGCGTCTCGAAGCCAGTGGTGTCTGGCAACCCGAGATCCAACAGGATCACGTCGACACCGGCGTCTCGAACCTCGATGGCTTCGGCGAGCCGTTCGACGTGACGAATGGTGGGTGCGGTACCGCCGTTCGGTGACACCCCTTCCTTCAGATATTCACTGATCAGGCGGGCGTCCGCCGGGTTGTCCTCTACGAGCAGCATTCGGTCTGGGTGTGCCTCACTCATCGTTGGGTTGCGTGTCCGCTGTCGGGATCCAGAAGCGAACGGCGGTACCGATCATCTGGATGTACTGGTCGGGGTCGGCGGGTTTCGTGACGTACGCGTCCGCCGACTGGTCGTAGACGCGCCGGGCATCGTCGGGATTCTTCGAACTTGATACCACCGCGACGGGCACGCGACTGAACTCGGACTCCTCGCGCACTGCCCGTAGCACTTCGAGGCCGGATTTCCCCGGAATGTTCAGATCTAAGAGTACCAGGTTCGGCTGATGTCTCTGCGGCGTGTCGCTCGTGATCCACTCGACTGCCCGATTGCCGTTGTTGTACACGCGCAGTTCCAGGTCCGTGTCGGCCGCCGCGATCCCCTCCTCGACGAGTCGGACGTCGGCGGGATTGTCCTCGACGACGAGGACCGTCGGGACGGCGTCCTGTTGCACGCCCTCAGACACGGGTCTCACCGTCCGCGGGTACCGTGACGACGAACGTCGATCCGACGCCCGGCGTGGACTCGACACGGATATCGCCCTCGTGGCGGTCAACGATCTTCCGACAGATCGAGAGCCCGATGCCGGTGCCATCGAACTCCGCACGAGTGTGCAACCGCTGGAACACCTCGAAGATCCCGTCGGACTGCTCGGGGTCCATCCCGATCCCCTCGTCCGCGATCGCATACTCGACGATGCCGTCCCGGTGCTGCATCGAGATCTCGACGCGCGGGTCGGTCTCGCTGTACTTGATCCCGTTCTCAACGAGGTTCTGAAACAACTGGACCAGTTGGCTCTCGTCGCCAACGACGGTTCCCGCCGAGTCGGGAGACACCACGGTCGCCTCGCGCTCGTCGATCGTCACTTCCAGGTTCTGGGTCACCTGCTGGAAAACGTCGCTCATCTCGATCGGTTCGAACGCGCCGCCGCGCCTCTCGACCCGGGAGTACTCGAGCAGTGCCTGTATCATCTCGCGCATCCGATCGGCCCCGTCGACGGCGATTTCGACGAACTCCATCGCCTCGTCATCGAGGGACTCGCCGTACCGTCGTTCGAGCAGTGTGAGGTAACTCGACACCGTCCGAAGCGGTTCCTGCAGGTCGTGTGACGCCGCGTAGGCGAACTGTTCGAGTTCCTGGTTCGACTGCTCCAGGCGCTCGCGCGTCTCGCGCAGGTCCTGCTCGCGCTTCGCCCGGTTCAGCGCCTCCTCGACGGTCGCGGCGAGTACCTCGAGGAGGCTCCGATCGGTATCGGTGAACGCGTGTTGCTGGGTCGATCCGCTGATGAGCACTCCGTGCTCGCCCAGTGGCACGATGATCTCCGACCGCACCGGCGTCTCCTCGTTGTACCGTCCCTCGACAGTCTGTACGTCGTCGTAAGCCCGGGTGGATCCGTCCTCGAACGCCTGCCACGCGAGCGAGTTACCGGGCTCGAACGTCGGCTGCTCGTCGAGCACGCGGGCAACTTCCTCAGTCATCGCCCCCGGAACGAGCGCGTCCGCCTGCTCGTCGTACCGCCAGATGCACGTCATCGGCATCTCCAGTACCGACGTCGCGCTCTCGGTCCCGATCGACGCCAACTCCGCTGCGTCCGTGTTCGTCATCAACCGCTGCGCCGTCTCGTTGAGTTGGCGGAGCTTCTGTTTCACGGTGTCACTTCTGAGTTCGTAGCTGATCCACTGGACGAGCAACTCGACGAACCCGCGCTCCGTCTCGTCGAACGCGTGCGCGCGACTGGCCTCGTCTCCGAAACAGAGCGTCCCGTACACTTCGCCCTCGACGATGATCTTGCCGCCGATGTAGCACCCGAGTCCGAACTCCTCGTACGCCGGATCGTCGCCCCAGCCTTCGTCGATCGCGTCCTGGACGTTGAGCACCTCGTCGCACTCGATCGTTCGGCGGCAGTACGCCTTCGAGAGGGGTGCGGATTCACCCGCCTGGAGGGTCGGATGGGTCCCGCTCGCTTCGATGACGTGCTGGGTGTCGTCGTCGATCCGGTTCAGGAACCCGTACGGGAGCCCGAGGCGGTCGCATCCGAGTTCGAGAATCGCCTCGACTTTCGCGCCGAAGTCCCGGTCGGTATCCGATCCGATCGCCGTGATCTCGCGGTGTGCCTCCTTGCTCTCTCGGAGCGAATCTTCGAGCCGCTTGCGTTCGGTGATGTCGGTGAGATAGCCGAGGTAGTACGTGACCTCGCCGTCCTCACGGATGACTTTGGTGTTGTCCTGCACCCAGCGCACGTCGCCGCTCTTGGTCACCATTCGGTAGGGATCGTGACTGAAGCGTTCGACGTCCTCGCGGCCGTGCTTGGCGACCTCCTCGCTGACACGAGCGGCGTCCTGATCGTGAATCAAGGTTGCGTAGGGGACCTCCCCGGACTGGAGGTCCTCGGGCGTGTAGCCGAACGTTTTGGTGACGTTGTCGGAGACGTACTCGACGGGCCACCCGTCGTCGTTCCGCCACTTGAACACCACTGCGGGGCCCTGCGCGAACATGTCCCGCTCCTCTTCGAGTGCGCGGCGGGATTCCCTCTGCTCGGAGATGTCGAGGTGGATGCCGACGGCGCGCGTCGGGTTCCCGTCTCCGTCGCGCTCGACGACCTCACCGACGTCACGGATCCACTTCCAGTCGCCACTGGCGGTCCGCATCCGATGCTCGCAGTCGTAGCGCTCGGTCTCCCCCGTGAGGTGCGCTTCGAGGGCTGTCTCGACCGATCCCATATCTGCCGGGTGCACTCGCTGTTCCCACGTCTCGAGGGTGGGTTCGATCTCGTCGAGCGAGAGGCCCAGCATCGTCGCCCACTCTTCGTTGAACGCGACCTCGTCGGTCTCTAGGTCCCAGTCCCAGACTCCCAGATCCGCCCCCTCGATGGCCAGATCGAGACGTTCTGTGAGGGTGCGGAGGTCCTCTTCGCGCCGTCTGCGATCGGTGATATCGCGGTTCGTACAGATCAGCCCGCCGTCGTCTAAGAGCGACAGCGTAATCTCCTGCTGGACGGCGCGCCCGTCGCTCAGTTTCCCGACTGTCTCACCGCGCCACTCGCCCTCGCGTTCGAGTTCCGGGAACACGTCCCGCTCGATCCGCTCGATCTCGTCCTCGGGGTAGATTCGCCGCCACGAGCAGCCGATGAGTTCCTCGGGCTCGTAGTCGAAGACGGCAGCGTGTGCCCGGTTCATATAGACGTACTCGCCGTCGGCATCGAGGATGGAGATCCCGTCCATCGACGCCTCCATCGCGGCCGACTGCCGTTCCAGTTCTCGCTCGCGCTGTTTGAACTCGGTAATGTCGGTCGAAACGCCGAGCACGGCCGAGCCGTCCCCGTCGATCGGTTCGTACGGAATCTTCGTCGTCTCGAGGATTCGACGCTCGCCGTCGGCCGTCGTCAGCCGTTCCTCGGGGATGTGCTTCGGGTCGCCAGACTCGATCACGGCGCGGTCGTCCGCACGGAACTGCTCAGCCTCTTCGGGCGAATCGGCGAAGTCCGCGTCTGTCGAGCCCTCGAGGTCGTCGATCGTCGTCCCGTAGGCGTCGGCGACGGCCTCGTTCACCAGCAGGAACTCGCCGGACTCGTCCTTTGAGAACACCAGTTGGGGAAGCATATCGATGATCTGGTGCGTCCGATCGCGATTCCCGCGGGCCACCCGCTCGGTGCGGTGGAGGCGCAACTCCGTGCTGATCAACTGTGCCAGGAGCCTGACAAACTCCAGTTCTGCCTGCCGGAACGGATCCTCACGCGGTTTCCCCATCGAGAAGGTCACCGTCCCGTACGTCTCGTCGTCGACGACGACGGGTGCCGCGATGTAGGCGCGCACGCCCTCCGCCACCGGGTGGTCTCGGCGTGTAGACTCGGCGACGTCGGCGACCGCCACCGCCTCGGTTTCCCCGACCTCGAGCGTCACCTGGGACATCGGCTCTCCGAGGTCGGACACCGCGCCCGCTTCGTGCGTCTCCGTCGCGTCGACGACGGTCCTGGCCACGCACTCGTCTCCATCGACGCGTGTGAGGATGCCCGTCTCGAGACCGAAGTGGTCGCACCCGAGCGACAGCAGTTGCTCGATGGTCTCTTCACACCCCGCAGCGTCGGCCGCGAGTTCGTTCAACCGTCGTAGCGCCGCCGTGTCAGCGTCGGCGCGGTCTTCGGCTTCCTCAGACAGCATCGGAGGGTCGTCACCGGCTCCGGGCCTCGATCGGTCGCGGTCGACCCGAGCGAGCGCCGTTTCGAGGACCGCCGCGATTCCCTCGACGGCGCTCGTCGCCGCCTCGTCGATCTCGCTCGGGTCCCTCACCCCGATCCGTAACACCCGATTGCGACCGACAGGAACGAGCATCGCAGTCCCAGTGGATCCCTGCGGCTCGGTGTCGACTGTCGCTGCAGGTGTCTCGTCGGCCGGTCGGTCACCGCCGCGGTGGGCGAGGTGCTCGACGACCGATTCCGGGATCCGGGCTGGAGTGCCGCCGCCTCGGCTCGCATCCGGGGCCGCTGCTCCGACCGCCGTGACTGTGTCGTCGCCTGCATCGTACGCACAGACGCTCACCTCCGGCTGATCGAACACCGCCTCCGCTAACGCCGTCGTCCGGGCGACTGCACTCTCGGTCGTGGCGGCCCGGCTGAGTTGCGCTGATAGGTCGAGGAGACGCCCTGGGGGCCCACAGGACGAGTGCGCGCTAACCATACGGTACTAAGGCGCTAATCGGGATTTAACCGTTCGGTGATGTTATTAATACTGATAACTAGGATCTCACAGATACTACGACGGCGTCTGAACCGTGACCTCTTTTCGGCGACGCACAGTCCGATTTCGAGGCTGGATTTCTCGTCCGCAAATCGCCAGAAACCCCAAAGAGGCTGCGTTAGGCCAGTCGATCCGGCGCGCGCTCCTGCTTCGGATCTCGGATGCCGCACCATTCAGTCCCGCTGTCGTCTCGACCCAGCGTCCGCTCGCATCTGATCCGTTTGACCTTGACGCTCGATTCTCGGGAGTGAAACCAGCGGAAGAAGCCTAGGCCGGGATTTGAACCCGGGGTCTCGTCCTTACCAAGGACGCGCTTTACCGCTAAGCTACCCAGGCGCGTTTCTCCGTAGCCCGGATTCGTCTTTAGGCGTTTCGATTCGATACGGTACTCGACGATGCGGAGAACACGATACGTCGCCGGGGCGACAGCTCAGGAATCGGTTGCAGAGGAGGGAACGCGGTCGTCGGAGCCCCCGCCGAGCGCCGACAGCGACGCGATCCGCTCGGTGGTCGCCTCCGAGAGTGCCACCTCTGCGGGCTGGAGTTGCCCGTCGGCGTCGGACTCTCGGCCCAGTTCGGCGGCGTACTCGAGCAGCCTCGCGGGGGGCGTCTCGCCGACGGCTGTCATCCCCGCGACGACGGCGAGCACGAACACGTCCGCTTCGAGATTCCGGTCCAGCGTTTCTCGGTCGGCGCCCTCGCCGCGGCGCAGCGTCTGATCGCGGCCGAACGATCGGACCACTTCGACGGCCCGGTCGGCGGCGTCGGTCCGCGCGAGCAGATAGAAGCCCCGGGAGACGAGCACGTCGGCGGCGAGGATGTCGAGGTCGGCGTCGATGTCGCCGTCGGCGTCGCCCCCCTGGGTTCGGAGCCACGGCTCGTCGTGCGACAGCGACCGAGTGAGTCGCAGGCCCTCGTATATCAGTTGTACTCCTGCAGCCCGCTCGGCGAGCCCGTCGGCGTCCGTATCCACTCCGGTCTCGGGTGCCCGGGCGCTCACCAGCGCCAACACGGCCGGTGTCATCGGCGCGTCGGCGAGCCGATCACCCAGCACTTCCCGGAGCCGATCCGGGTGGATTTCGTCGACCGCCTCGCGCGCGGCGTCACGGACCCGCACGGCGTCGTCCATCGACGTAGCCTAGCAACGGGAGCGGCAAAGACCTTTGGAAACCCCGCGGTTGCCGCTCGGACAGCCCCACATCGAGCCGACCGTCCGCTCGTCTACCGGGACCGTCGGTATTCGGCGGCCGATCGGATCCGAACCGGTTCCGAGACGCTTTTCGGAACTGAGACGAAGGGGCAGGTATGTTCACCGGCATCGTCGAGACCACCGGCACCGTCGTCGACGCCACAGCGGACGAGGGCGGTCGCCGCCTTCGAATCGAACCCGACATCGACGACGCGGCGACGGAGATCGACTTCTCGGACCTTCACCACGGGCAGTCCATCGCCGTCAGCGGCGTGTGTCTCACCGTCGAGGCGTTTCAGACCGACCCAACGCCGTGGTTCGAGGTGTTCCTCGCGGCCGAGACCGTCGCGAAGACGTACCTCGGCGACGTCGCCGCCGGCGACCGGGTGAACCTCGAACGCGCGCTCCCCGCTGAGGGCCGGTTCGACGGCCACCTCGTTCAGGGCCACGTGGACACGACGACCGAAGTCACCGGGATCGAACGGGTCGGCGACGACTGGGTGTTCGAGTTCGAACTCCCCGAGTCGATCGAGCGCTACGTCGTCCAGAAGGGATCGATCACAGTCGACGGGATCAGCCTCACCGTCGCCGAACGCGGCGCTGAGCGCTTCGGCATCGCAATCATCCCGACCACGTACGACGTAACGACGCTCTCGGCGAAGTCGGTCGGGGACCCGGTCCACATCGAAGTCGACGTCGTCGCGAAGTACGTCGAACAGATGGTCTCGGGCTACGTCGAGGGGCTCGATGACCGTCTCGCCGCCGGCACCAGCGCCGAGTAATCCGGCGTCTCACTCGAATTCGGCCACCCACCTCTCACTCGAATTCGGTCATCTCCGACTCGAACTCGGACCCGTCGGCGGGAGGCGCGTGCGCCTGGTGATACGCGTCGCGGTAGCGCTGGATCTTCCGGAGCAAGAAGAGCCCGAAGATCCCGTCGTAAATCACGACGTAGATCAAATACGGCGCGATGCCCGAGAGACCGGTCAGGAGGCTTATCACTCCCGTTCCGATCCCGACGGTCGTGTTGTAGGTGCCGTGGACGAGCGCGGCCAGGAGGATCCCCTTCACCACGATCGGGCCGCGGTTGCCGGGGTTGTACTTCGCGAGGCCGAGGTAGTACCCCGCGATCGCGGAGTAGATGACGTGCCCCGGGCCCGCGAGCGCCCGGACTGCGGTGATGCCGCCGCCGACGCCGATCAACCCCAGTCCGAGATCGAGTCCCTCGTTCGGGATCTGTCGGGTGATGTAGAGCGCGTTCTCGATGACGGCGAAGCCGAGCCCCGCCATCGCCCCGTAGACCGCCCCGTCGAGGACGGCGTCGAAGCGGTCGTCAGTGTACGCGTACAGTCGAACCGCCAGGAGCTTCACCGTCTCCTCGACGGGGCCGACGATGAGATAGAAGAACAGCGCCGAACCGACGAAGCCCAGCAGTTGGAAGTACGGCCTGAGGGCGCTGTTGAGGATGGCAGCGAAGTTCGCCGTCAGCACGCCGAGCAGGAACGTCGCCACGAGCAGCGACAGCGGCTCGCGAGAGGTCACGTCCGTCGAGTAGACGTACGCCGCGAGGCCGATCGCGGGGATCGCCGAGAGCACAGTGAGAACCCCGGTCTGGGGATCTGTCAGCGCGGCGAGTCCGCCGATCCCGAGGAGGAGCAGAAACGCCACGAGGACGACGGCGATCCGGGCCGACCCGGCGATGACTTGCCAGAGAATCGACGATAGCCTGTCGATGCGGGTCCGACTCTCCCAGGTCGCCACGTCGTAGAGGTCGAGCGAGCCGTCCGACGCCTCCTCGATCGGATCCCGACGGTCTTCCATCGAACACCGATTCACGACCATTTCACCTAACGTCTTCGGCGATCCCAGCCACCGGCGCGCCGCTGGTGCCCGTCTCGTCCGCTGGGGACTTCCCCGCGGACGCGACGAGTGAGATTAAACCGTCGGCCGTTCGTAGCGCCGAGTACGATGCACTTCGATCAGCGCACCCAGGCGGCGCTCCGGGAGGTCGGGCTCTCCGACGAGGAGATCCGCGAGGCCTCCGACCGTGTCGCCGAGGCCGTCGAGCGCGACGCCGCTCGGCTCCGGGAGTTCTTCGAGGCCGACACCCTCTACTCGGATATGTCGAAGGCGCACAGCGCCGATGACATCCACGAACACGACGTGGCGTACCTCGATCTCTTCACGCACGGCAGCGACCTCCGGGGCTACCTCCGCTTCGACTCCTGGGGGGTCCCCGTCGAGGGCGGCCGGATCCTCTCGGCGGACGTCGTCGAACTCTCGCTCGGCCCGACGGTCCACGACCGCGTGCGGTTCGCCCGCGACGAGGACGCGCTGTGACGGGCGACGACCACCGTTCCGAGTCCGATGAATCCCCGGACGGCTCCGGCGATCCGCCAGCCGTCCGGATCCGCGGGATCTACACGACTGCCCTCACTCGCTCGCTCCTCGATGCCGGCCAGACGGTCGTCCAGGCCTCCGCGCCGATCCGCGAGCGGTTCGACGCCGACTTCGGCGATGAGACCCACGACGTGACGGTCGCGACGACCGAGGACCGACAGGGCGTCGGCGTCCACGGCGATCCGGACGCGGTCGACCGCGTCGCGGACGAACTCCGCGAGGTCGGTCGAGACACGTTCGCGTGGGTGGACCCGACGCCCCCGGGTGCCGTGTTCGAGGCCGAGGTGACGGAGACGCTCGGCTCCGGGGCCGTCTGTGCGCTCGGCGACGCGGAGGGCTTCCTCCCGTACGCCGAGAGCGACGACTACCTCGACGCGGGCGACCGGGTTCGCGTGCAGGTGCGCGAGAGCGCGCCGCCGTGGGCGGATCACCGGGCCGAACTGGGGACGGACATCCGCGCCGACGCCGGCCTCGCGACACTCGTTCGTGGGGGCAGCGGGGTGACAGTCGACACCCGGGACGACGCCGCCGGGCGCGAACTCGCGGGAATGACGGAGTTCCTCTCGACCACCGTTCCCGACGGCTGGGGGCTGGAGTGGTCGCACGCGGCCACCCGAGCCGATATGGACGCGCTCGATGCCGCGCTGGCGCGCGCCGTCGCCCGTGCGGAGTCGCTTTCGGACGCGCTCGGAGACGCCGGAGACGGCGACACGCCCCCTGCCGACGCGGCCCCGACGGGGGCCCTCGCCGCGCCGACGAGCGGTCAGTGGTGCTGGTTCGGTCGCGAGTCCCGGTTCGCGCTCGACGACGCGCGTCGGGCCGTGACGGCGACGATGCCCGGACACCATCGCACGAAGGCCGGCAGCGAGGCCGCGAGCGCCGGTGTCGACCTCGCCGAAGCACTCTGCGGTGACGGGCTCGGTGGCCCGTCGGGGGATACCGGCGACGCTGACAGTACGAACGACGGCGATGGTGACGCTGACAGTACAGACGACGGCAACGACACCGCCAACGCGGACGAGACCTTCCCGTTCGCGGTCGTGACCCGCCAGTTCGGCCCGGTCGAGGGGGACACCGTCGCGATCACGCACGGCAAGCCCGACGGACGGGCGTTCTCGCTCGGTCGGGGGACGGTCACCGAGTGGGACTCCGACGGGACCGTCGCCGTCGAGCGGACGCTCTCGGGCGGCGGCACCTACGACGCGCTCGGGACGTCGCGGGAACGCGGTGACACCGCCCTGACGAAGTTTCGGGAGGGCCGCTGGTGGTATCCGACGATCTACCGCGGCGAGGACGGCGACCTGAAGGGCACCTACGTCAACGTCTGCACCCCGGTCGAGTGCTTCCCAGCGGAGATCCGGTACGTCGATCTCCACGTCGACGTCATCAAGCATCCGGACGGCACGGTCGAGCGCGTCGACGACGACGAACTCGACGCCGCGGTGGCCGCCGGCACCGTGCCCGACCCCGTCGCCG
>ENA-ORCS01000860-ORCS01000860.1-marine-metagenome-genome-assembly--contig:-NODE-860-length-16029-cov-4.078799_pt1 | contig 16029 bp, 10 predicted proteins | sample MGYA00237781_ERZ508513 | MGnify/ENA primary metagenome ERZ508513 (study PRJEB26184, sample SAMN06268793) | marine metagenome | isolation source: Eden Landing Ponds, San Francisco, CA, USA | place...
AACCGAAGTTCCCCTGGCCGTCGATCAGCGGATACCGCATCGAGAAGTCCTGTGCCATCCGGACGAGCGTGTCGTAGATAGCCGAGTCGCCGTGTGGGTGGTAGTCACCCATCGTGTCCCCGACAATCGAGGAGGACTTCCGATGGGCGGAGTTCGAGGAGACGCCCATCTCGTGCATCGCATAGAGGATGCGCCGATGGACGGGTTTGAGACCGTCTCGAACGTCAGGGAGCGCCCGACCCGCGATGACCGACATCGCGTAGTCGATGTAGGACTGCTCCATCTCATCCTCGATGCGGACGTGCTTGATCTGCTCTGCCGGGGCGTTCGCGTCGTTAGCGTCGGAGCTCATATGTCGACCCACTCCGCTTCAGGCGAGTTCTCCTTGATGAATTCCTTGCGCGGTTCGACGGCGTCGCCCATCAGGACGTTGAACATCTTGTCCGCGGCCGCGGCGTCCTCGATGGTGATCTGCTTGAGAATCCGGTTGTCGGGATTCATCGTCGTTTCCCAGAGCTGTTCGGGGTTCATTTCACCGAGGCCCTTGAACCGCTGGACCTGGGTGGGATTTCCGTCACACTTCTCCTCGATGATTTTGTCGCGCTCCGCGTCCGTCATCGCGTCGTAGGTGTTCCCACGGTAGCGAATCCGGTACAGGGGCGGCTGGGAGGCGTACACGTAGCCTGCTTCCAGCAGCGGCTTCATATGCCGGTAGAACAGTGTCAACAAGAGCGTCCGGATGTGTGCCCCGTCGACGTCCGCGTCGGTCATCAGGATGATCTTCTCGTAGCGCAGGTCGTCGATGTCGAACTCGTCGCCGATACCGGTTCCCAGCGCGGTGATCAGATTCCGGATCTCGTTGTTCTCGAGAATCCGGTCCAGCCGGTGTTTCTCGACGTTCAGAATCTTCCCCTTGATCGGAAGGATGGCCTGGAACTCCGGATTCCGGCCCTGTTTGGCGCTGCCGCCCGCGGAGTCACCCTCCGCGATGAACAGTTCAGCTTCCTCGGGGTCCCGGGTCTGGCAGTCCGCGAGCTTTCCGGGCAGCGCCGTCGAGTCCAGCGCCGACTTCCGCCGGGTGAGCTCCTCGGCCTTCTGTGCGGCCTTCCGGGCCTTCGCGGCCTCGACGGCCTTGCCGACGATGGCCTCGGCGGTGTCGGGGTTCTCCTCGAAGAAGGTCGCAAGCCCGTCGTGCATCGCCGATTCGACGATGCCGCGGACCTCGCTGTTGCCGAGTTTCGTCTTGGTCTGGCCCTCGAACTGCGGGTCGGGATGTTTGACAGAAATGACGGCCGTCAGTCCTTCGCGGATGTCGTCGCCTTTGAGTGTATCGTCCAGGTCTTTCAGCAGATTATTGTCGGTCGCGTAGTCGTTGACGACCCGTGTGAGCGACGTTTTGAATCCTGTGAGGTGTGTCCCGCCCTCGCGTGTGTTGATGTTGTTGGCGAAGGCGTGGATCGAACCCTGCAGGTCGTCGGTCCCCTGCATGGCGATTTCGACCCGGACCGGTCCCTCCGCGATCTCCTCTTCGTCTTCGAAGTAGATGATGTCGCGGTGGAGCGGGTCCTTTGTCTCGTTCAGATACTCGACAAACTCGCGGATGCCGCCGTCGTAGGCGAACGTCTCCGTTTCGCCGTCGCGCTCGTCGATGATGGAGATGGCGACGCCGGAGTTGAGGAAGGCGAGTTCCCGCAGTCGGGACGACAGCGTCGAGAACTTGAACTCGCCGGTCTCGAAGATTTCGTCGTCGGGCCAGAACCGGACCGTCGTGCCCGTCTCTTCGCCGGGTTCGAGGTCGCGGACCTTCTTGAGGTCGTACTCCGGTTTGCCGTGGTCGAAGCGCTGCTTCCAGAGCGCGCCGTCGCGCCTGACCTCGACTTCGAGCCACTTCGAGAGGGCGTTGACCACGCTCACCCCGACCCCGTGGAGACCCCCGGAGACCTGGTAGGACTTGTTGTCGAACTTCCCACCGGCGTGGAGTTTCGTCATCACCACCTCGACGGCGGGGCGGTCGTATTTCTCGTGGGTGTCGACGGGGATCCCCCGTCCGTCGTCAGCCACGGACACCGACCCGTCGTCGTGGATAGTAACGGAGATCGTATCGCAGTGACCAGCCAGCGCCTCGTCGATGGCGTTGTCGACGACCTCGTAGACCAGGTGGTGAAGCCCCCGGTCGTCAGTCGAACCGATGTACATGGCCGGCCGCTTGCGAACGGCCTCCAGCCCTTCGAGGGCCTGTATCTGGTTTGCGCCGTACTCATCAGGTTCACCTGACATACAATATGACTACCCGTACAACACGGGGACGTTTAAACTCCCCGCACGCGTCACGCGCGCGAACGACGGTGTTGGCAGATTTCGTATATTTTGACGCGGAATCGTCGAGATGTCCGGGAGGGTTCGAGAGCGACGACGAACCCTCAGAGTCGGCGCAGTGTTCCGGGAGACCGACTACTATGTCGGTCGGCGACGCCCGTGGAAGCATGCGGATCCTGTATCTCGACTGTGACTCGCTCCGGCCCGACCACCTCGGCTGTTACGGCTACCACCGGAACACCTCACCGACGATAGACGAACTGGCCGAGAGCGGTCGCGTGTTCACGAACTACTATGCCAGCGACGTTCCCTGTCTCCCGTCGCGAACGGCGCTGTTTTCGAGTCGTTTCGGGATTCACTCGGGGGTCGTCAACCACGGCGGAACGAACGCCGACCCCCGCCCGGCGGGCGAAGACAGGGAGTTCGCAACGGCGACGACGCGGTTGACGTTCCCGACCGCCCTGAGCGTCGAGGGATACCGGACCTGCCTCGTGAGTTCGTTCCCGCAACGCCACGGTGCCCACCACGTCACAGACGGATTCGGGGAGTGGCGCGACACCGGTGGCTCGGGCACCGAGCGTGCCGACGTCGTCTACGACCGCGCCGAAAACTGGCTCGACGACCACGCCACCGAGGACGACTGGTATCTCCACGTCAACTTCTGGGACCCCCACACTCCCTACGACACCCCCCGGGAGTACGGCAATCCCTTCGCGGACGACCCGGCGCCGGAGTTCCCCGACGAAACGACCATCGCCGAGCAGTACGCGGGCTACGGCCCCCACAGCGCCCACGACGTCCACCACGGCTACCTGACAGGCGACGGACCAGCGGATCTCGAACGGACACCCGACGAGATCACCGACCGCGAGGACTTCCAGCGTTGGGTCGACGGCTACGACGTCGGCATCCGCTACATGGACGACTACATCGCAAAACTGCTTGCCCGGCTGGAGGAGGCGGGCGTCCGCGAGGAGACGCTCGTGGTCGTGACGGCCGACCACGGCGAGAACCTGGGCGAGTTGAACGTCTACGGCGACCACCAGACTGCAGACGACAGGACCTGTCGCGTTCCCCTGATCGTCGACGGGCCCGACGTCGAATCGGGCGAGGACGACAGCTTCCACTACAACGTCGACTTCGGCCCGACGCTGGTCGAGTTCCTCGCTCGCGAGGACGAGGACTTCGGCGACGGCGGCCTCGCCCGGGCCGACAACGGGGACGGAGATGACGACGGGCACGACGGCGAGGAGTCTCCCCCCACAGCGGCGGTGTTCGACGCCTGGGACGGTCGGTCGTTCGCCGGTGCGTTGACGGGCGAAGGCGACGAAGGCCGCGACTACCTCGTACTCAGCCAGGGCGCGTGGGCCTGTCAGCGGGCGGTCCGCTGGGACGAGTACCTCCTCGTCCGCACGTACCACGATGGCCTCAAGCAGTTCGCTCCCGTGGAACTGTACGACCTCGACGCCGACCCACACGAGACGACAGACCTCGCTCGGGAACGTCCCGAACTGGTCCGAGAGGGACTCGCGATGCTCGAAGACTGGACGAGCGCCCGGATGCGGGAGACGGTGACGGACGATGCGGGCGGGTCGAGCGCCGGCCCGCAGTCGCTCGAAGACCCCCTCTGGCGCGTGCTGGCCGAAGGTGGCCCCTATCACACGAACGGCCACGAAGAGACCTACGCCGAGCGACTCCGCGAGACTGGTCGAGAGGCTCACGCCGAAGACGTGGAAAAACGTGAGGGCGTCGTCGAGAGGACTGTGGCCGAGCACCTCACAGGAGAGGACTGACGCCGCCCGAGACTGACCCTGTCATCGACCCACACCGGGTCGACACCGAGTGGCTCCCCGTCGACCTCCAGTCGAACGGCTGGTCCGGCCACTCGTCCGACGCCGGTCTGACGGCCGGGCGCTCTCGTGGGGTTTTCGTCGATTTTCACTTTCACTCCGGCGGCGAGAGCCTTATAAACTGCCCGGGAGTACACCAGGGCACGATGACCTCTTTCCAGTCGGAACTCGGTGAGGGGGGCGGCGGGATCGCGGAGGAGCTGGCCGAGAGCCAGCGGTCGATCTCCATCGCCGAGTTCTTCGAGAAGAACAAGCACATGCTCGGGTTCGACTCCGAGGCCCGGGCGCTGGTGACAGCAGTGAAAGAAGCCGTCGACAACGCGCTCGACGCCAGCGAGGAGGCTGGCGTGCTTCCGGACATCTACGTCGAGATCGAGGAAGTCGGTGACTACTACCGACTCGTCGTCGAGGACAACGGCCCCGGGATCACGAAAGAACAGATCCCAAAAGTGTTCGGTAAACTACTATATGGATCTCGGTTCCACAAGCGTGAGCAGAATCGCGGTCAGCAAGGTATCGGAATCTCCGCAGCAGTTCTCTACTCTCAACTTACGAGCGGTAAACCAGCTAAAATAACCTCCCGGACGAAGGGTGGTGTCGAGGCCGAATACTTCGAACTTATCATCGATACAGATACGAACGAGCCGGAGATAGACGTCGAAGAGACGACCTCCTGGGACCGCCCACACGGGACCCGCATCGAACTGGAGATGGAAGGGAACATGCGGGCCCGGAGCCAGCTCCACGACTACATCAAACACACGGCGGTCGTCAACCCCCACGCCCGCATCGAGTTGCGCGAGCCCGACGCACACATCAAATCAGAGCGGGCCACCGACCAGCTACCGGAGGAGACCGAAGAGATCCGCCCGCACCCCCACGGGGTCGAACTCGGGACGCTCATCAAGATGCTCGACGGGACCGACTCCTACTCGGTGTCGGGGTTCCTGCAGGGCGAGTTCACCCGGGTCGGCGGGAAGACCTCCGATTCGGTCATCGACAACTTCCGCGACCGCCACTTCGGTCGCGAGATGGCGTGGCGACCGCCCCAGGCCCACGAGGACGCCGACGTTTCGGCCGCCGTCGAAGCGGTCGTCGCGAACAAAGGTGCCGACGCCACCGCGGAGTTCGCCCGGCGACTCGACGACGCGCTGGATGGGTACGACCGCGTCGCCCACCATCAGATAGCCGCGCTCGTCGACGACATCGCCGACGACGTCGAGGAGAAATACGACAAGACATTCGGCACGACGGTCCGTGAGAAAGCCGTCGAGGCCGCCTGGGACGCGGTGCTGGGACGAGCCGAGAGCGGGGATGCGGGCGAGGGTGGAGAGAGCGGTGACGAGGACGACGAACCGGACAGCCGGCACGAGACACTGCGCTCGGATCTGTACGCGCTCGTCGACGGCGCCACGAGCACCCGGAAGGACGACGCGACCATCGAGGGACTGGCCGACAGGCTGGCGCCGAAGTTCGCCGAGGCGGGCGAGCGCCACCGCGTGACCCGCGACGACCTCGAAGAATTCGTCCGGCGGTCGGCCGAAGCGACCGAGGAGTACGACGACGCGACCTTCGGCGAGACGGCGCGCGAGAACGTCGTCGAGGCGCTCTGGGACGCAGCGGTCGGCGTCCCCGACGACCCGCCGAAAGTCCGCGAGATCGCGGGCGACCGGGACACCGCGAGTGACCTGCTGGAGGCGATGCGCGCGACGGACATCATCGCGCCGCCGACGGACTGTCTCGCACCTATCACGGCCGACCTCATCGAGGAGGGCCTGCGCAAGGAGTTCGACGCCGACTTCTACGCGGCCTCGACCCGGGACGCGTCGGTCCACGGCGGCGACCCGTTCATCGTCGAGGCCGGCATCGCCTACGGGGGTGAACTCGAAGAGGGGAGCAAAGCCGACGTGATGCGCTTTGCGAATCGCGTCCCGCTGGTCTACCAGCGCGGTGCGTGTGCGACGACGGACGTCGTGAAGACGATCAACTGGCGCAACTACAACCTGAACCAGCCGGGCGGGTCGGGCATCCCGACGGACGCCGCCGTCATCATGGTTCACATCGCCTCGACGAACGTCCCGTTTACGAGCGAATCCAAGGACGCGGTCGCGAACATCCCCGAACTCGAATCGGAGATCGAACTCGCGGTGCGGGAGGCCGCCCGGGAACTGAAGTCGTTCCTGAAAAAGCGGCGGTCGATGCAACAGCGCCGGAAGAAACAGGACAAACTCGCGACCATCCTGCCGGAGATGGCGGAGAAACTGTCGACGGTCACCGGCAACGAGGAACTGAACATCGACGATTCGCTGGCGCGGATCATGAACAACGTCCTCGTCGAGCGCGAACGCGACGGCGACACCGTCTCGCTCGTGGTCGAGAACAACTCCGACCGGAGCGCGGACCTCGAACTGACAGAGATCGTCGCCGGGAGCGAACCCGCGCTCGAAAACGGCGAGGCGAGCGTCGTCGAGATGGACGGCGAGTGGTTCCTCAACTGGTCCGTGTCGGTGTCGGCCGGTGACACCGCGACACTGGAGTACGACGTCGACGAGGACGCCACCTTCGACGTATCGGTAGATGGGATCGAAGCAGAGCGAATCACGGTCGACGCATGAGTACCGAAACACCCCAGGACCAGGACGGTCCCGAGACGACGGACGCACAGGCACGCCAGCAACTGATCGACCTCGCGGCGGACTTTTACGACCAGTTCGCCGAGGGCGACGTCCCGCGGATGCAGATCCCGACGCGGACGAAGTCGAACATCGAGTACGACGAGGAGAAAAACGTCTGGGTGTACGGCGACCGCACCAGCACCCGGAGCGCGAACTCCGTCTCGGGCGCCCAGAAACTCCTGAAGGCCGTCTACACCATCGACTTCCTCTCCGAACAGCTAGACCAGGGACGCTCGTCGACCCTGCGTGAGCTGTACTACCTGAGCGAGTCCTGGGACCTGGACGAGGCACAGTTCAACTCACAGGACGAGTCCAACAGCCTCATCGAGGACCTGGAGATCGTCTCGGAAGTCAAGCGGGAGGACTTCCACATGCGCCCCGAGGAGTCCGGCGCGAAGGTGATGGGGCCGTTGCTCATCCGCGAGCAGACACGGCGTGGCGACCGGGAGATCCACTGCCAGGACGACGTCGGGCAGGGCGGCTACCAGATCCCGAACAACCCCGACACCATCGAGTTCCTCGAGAACGACGCGGAGTTCGTCCTCTGTGTCGAGACCGGCGGCATGCGCGACCGACTCGTCGAGAACGGCTTCGACGAGGACCACGACGCGATCGTCGTCCACCTGGGCGGCCAGCCGGCGCGGGCGACGCGGCGACTCACGAAGCGACTCCACGACGAACTCGGCCTGCCGGTGACGGTCTTCACTGACGGCGACCCGTGGTCCTATCGCATCTTCGGGTCGGTCTCCTACGGGTCGATCAAGAGCGCTCACCTCTCGGAGTATCTGGCGACGCCCGAGGCGAAGTTCATCGGTATCCAGCCCGAGGACATCGTCGAGTACGAGCTCCCGACGGACCCGCTCTCGGATTCGGACGTCAACGCGCTGGAATCCGAACTCGAAGACCCCCGGTTCCAGACCGACTACTGGGAAGAACAGATCGAACTGCAACTCGACATCGAGAAGAAGTCCGAACAGCAGTCGCTGGCCTCCTACGGGCTGGACTTCGTCACCGACACCTACCTCCCCGAACGGCTCGACGAGATGGGCGTACTGTAGGTCGGCTCGTCAGTCCACGTTCCCGGCGGTTCTCGACCCGAGCGCGACCACGGCGAGTCCCAGGATCGCGCCGTAGACGAGGTGACCGACGAGGGGCTGGACGGCGAAGTTCGGAACGGGCGGGCCGCCGAGTCCGACGGTCCCCAGCCAGACCGGCCAGACGAAGCCGATGTTGACCGCCCACAGCGCCGTGGCGAAGGCGATCCCACCGAGGAGGCCAGCAGGGTACCCCTCGAGCGAGTCCCCCAGCGGCGAGCCCGCGGCGAGGCGTTCGACCAGTCCCGGCCCACCAGCGACGGCGAACAGTGCGCCGAAGAGGGCGCTGTGGAACAGGTGAGCCAGCCAGCCGACGGTCAGACTGGGGTCACCGAGGGTGTAGAGCGCGCCGATGGCAGTCATCCGTCCGAGGACGAGCTGGACCAGCAGGCCCATCGCCAGGCCGGCGACGAGCCCGCCGGCGACGCCGTGTTGCAGTCGGTCGACGGGGTTCGGTACGCGAGCGAGCGAACGGGTTTCGGTCGCCATGGGCGATCCGAGAACGGGTTCCGGAAAGGGCGTATCCCGTCCGCGACGGTCGTGTACACAGGCGACACGGGCGGAACGTGTCCGAACTCTGGGTCGCTGTCACGGCTGGGGCACGCGCGAGCAGGGGCGTCAGCCCTCTGAGCCGTCGAAGCTCCGTTCGACCCGGTCGAGGAACGTCTGCGGGAGTGCGTCGACCTTGCCGGCCTGGACGCGCCAGAGATTGGCATAGAGGCCGTCCCCCGCCAGCAGTTCCTGGTGAGTCCCGACCTCGCTGACCCGCCCTTCGTCGAGGACGACGATGCGGTCGGCGTCCCGCACGGTCGAGAGGCGGTGAGCGACGACGAACGTGGTGCGTTCGTTCATCACGGGCCCCAGCGAGCGTTTGATCAGTGCCTCGGTTTCGTTGTCCACGTGACTGGTCGCCTCGTCGAGGAGGAGGACCGCAGGATCACGGAGTATCGTCCGCGCGATAGAGAGACGCTGGCGCTGACCGCCCGAGAGTTTCACGCCGCGCTCGCCGATGGTCGTCTCGAACCCATCGGGGAGCGCCTCGACGAAAGGCAGCGCACCGGCCCGTTCGGCGGCCTCCCTGACAGCCACGTCGTCGACGCCCGAGAGGCCGTATGTGAGGTTCTCGCGGACGGTCCCCGAGAAGAGAAACGTGTCCTGGCTGATGTAGCCGACGGCCGTCCGGAGGTCCGACCGCGACAGGTCCCGCAGGTCGTGACCGTCGATCCTGACCGACCCCTCCTGGGGGTCGTAGTAGCGCATGAGGAGTTTGAGTACCGTCGACTTCCCGGCGCCAGTCGGGCCCACTATCCCGACGGTCTCGCCCGCATCGACATCGATGCTCACGTCGTCGAGTGCTGGGTCTTCGAGGGCCGGGTCGTCGTCTGCCGGGCCGCCATCCGCCGCGTATGCGAAGGTGACGTCGTCGAAGGTGACCCGTCCGTCGACGGGGGTAAGATCGACCGGGTGGTCGGGGTCGTCGAGCGTATCGGCGGTCTCCTGGAGCCCGAGTATGCGCGTCGCGGAGGATTTGGCGCTTTTGTAGCCGTCGATAACGCCGGCGACGCTGTTCATCGGCCACCGCATGAGCCTGGTGTAGGCGACGAACGTGACGAGGTTCCCGATGGTGAGCGGTTCGGTGAAAAAGAGGGGAGGTCCCTCGATCACCCAGTACCCACCGATACCGAACGTCACCAGGAGTCCGATGCCGGTCAACACGCCCATCGACGGGTAGTGTTTCGCGCGAAGTGATACGGCGTCGAGCATGTCGGCGACGTTCTCTCGGGAGGCAGTAGCGACCCGCTCGGATTCGAAATCCTCGGCGGCGTAGGCCTTGACGACGGCCACGCCGCTGATCGCGTTCTCCAGTTGCGCGTTGAGTTCGCCCGTCGTTTGCCGAACACGGTCGTGGACCGCCTCGATGGCACCGGAGAACCAGTAGTTGGCGAGGCTGATGACGGGTGCGATGGCCAGCGCGACGAGCGCGAACTGCCAGTTGATGAGGAACATGAAAAAGGAGACACCCACGAGGAAGCCGACGACTTCGGCAGCGTTGCCCATTGTCTCGGTGAAAAAGCCCTCCATCTCGTTGACGTCGTTGTTGAGGACGCTCATCACTTCACCAGTCTGATGGCTGTCGAAAAAGCCGATCTCCAGCCGCTGGGTGACGTCGTAGGCGTCGGTCCTGACCGCGTGCTGGAGGCGGTAGGCGAACGCGCCCCAGGCGAGGTCTTTCAACCACTGGACGGCGAACGTGACCAGAAAGAGCCCAGTGTACAGTCCGACCGCGAGCAAGAGGGCCTGAACAGTCGAGTTCGGGGCCCATACCTGCGAGACGAGCGCCGGTCGAAACGGCTGCTCCTGGAGGACCGTGTCGAACAGGTATCCGATCAGCGCGGGCTGGGCCTGCCGGGGAATGTGACTCAGCAGTTGGAGGCCGAGCGCGGCGACGGCGACGTGGGCGAACGAGCGGCCGTGTTCGACGAGTAGCGCCAGCACCGGCCTGTCGGTCTCGGGGTCGGAGAACGTTTTCTCGCTCATTCGGCGTCACCTCCACGCACCCGTTCGACGAACGCATCGGGCAGGGCCTCGATCTCCCCGACCTGAATCCGCCAGAGGTCTGCGTACAGCCCGTCGACGTCGAGCAGTTCCTCGTGGGTGCCACGCTCGACGATCTCGCCGTCGTCGACGACGAGGATGCGGTCAGCGTCCCGCACGGTCGAGAGGCGGTGAGCGACGACGAACGCCGTCCGGTCGGCGGCCGCCGCCTCCATGGCGTGCTGGATGAGCGCTTCGGTTTCGTTGTCGACGTGACTGGTCGCCTCGTCGAAAACGAGGATCGCGGGGTCGCGGAAGACGGCGCGGGCGATGGCGACACGCTGACGCTGGCCACCCGAGAGTTTGACGCCGCGGTCGCCGACGACCGTATCGTACCCGTCCTGGAGGTTAGTGACGAACTCGTGAGCGCCGGCGAATCTGGCGGCCTCGACGACGGTCGACTGGTCGGCCCCGGGCCGGGCGTAGGCGATGTTCTCCCGCACCGTTCCGTGAAAGAGAAACGGCTCCTGGCTGACGTAGCCGACCGCCTCGCGGACGCTCGCGACCGAACAATCGCGCACATCGCGGCCGTCGATCGCCACAGTACCGGACTGGGGGTCGTAAAACCGGAAGAGCAGTTTGCACAGCGTCGACTTCCCGGCGCCGGTCGGGCCGACGACACCCACGGTTTCGCCGGGGTCGGCGTGTAGACTGACCCGGTCGATGGTGGGATCGGGCTGGGGAGCTACCTCGTCGGCGTCGGAGTCGCTCCGGCTCTCGTAGCTGAAGGTGACCCCGTCGTATTCGACCTCGCCCGTGGGGTCGACGAGGGACTCACCACCCTGCTGTTCACGGGCCGGTTCGTCCAGCACCTCGACGATACGTACCGCCGCGGCCTTGCTGTTCTGATAGGAGTCGATCACGCCGGTGAGGTTCTCCATCGGCGTGACGAACGCCCAGACGATCGTGAGGAACGTGTAGAGGGCACCTGGAGTCATCGAACCGCTGTAAAACAGCGGGGGACCGAAGAGTACCCAGTAGCCACCCAGCAGGAGGACGATCGAACTACTGAGGTTCGTGACTGTCCGCATCGCCGGTTCCGTCGAGACCCGGACACGGTGGGCGTCCCACTGGGCGTCGCGGTGGGCTGCCGATGCCGACCGGACGCGTTCGACCTCGTGGTCCTCGGTGTTGAACGACTTGATGACGTGGATACCACCGACGTTGGTGTTGAGTCGGCTGTTGAGTTCGCCGACGCGTTCGCGTATCGCCAGTCGTTTCTCCTCCATCACGCCGGAAAACCAGTTGCTGATGGCCGCCAGTATCGCGGGGACGACCAGCAGCGTGACCGCGAGTTGCCAGTTGAGCCAGAGGAGAATAGAAAACGCGACGACGAGGACGACTCCGAAGTTCACGACGCGGTCGAGGACGCCGTAGACGAACGACTGGAGCTGGCGGACGTCGTCGTTGAGGACGCTCATCACGTCGCCGGTACCCCGGTCGTCGAAGTACCCCATTTCCAGACGCTGGGCGGCGTCGAACGCGGCCGTGCGGACCGAGTGCTGGAACTCCATGCTGAACCGACCCGTCGCGACTGTCGAGACGTAGTTCAGTCCGGCAGCGCTCGCGTAACAGACCCCGAGAAGCGCGACTGTCAGGAAGAACTGTCCGCGTCCGGTATCGGGGATCACCCCCTGTGGAACCAGCGGAAGACGGTACGCCGCCGTCTCCAGAAACACCGCGTCGATCGCGATGCCGATCAGGAGCTGAGGCAACTGGTCGGGAACCCGCCCGAGTCCGCGCGCGAACAGTCCGAGCACCAGGTCACCCGCATGAGGCCGTCCGTGACGGGCAAGTAGCGTTACCACCGGGTTCTCGGTGTCGTCGACCCACCCCATCAGTGTTCACTGCAGTTACGTGCCGCTGAAATAACATTTCCGGTACCTCGGGGTGTGATACCGAGGGACACGAACCGGTCGTCGGGGGGAGTAACCGGTGGACCCACAGGTCGGGAGAGAACGCAGTTCGAAGCGCGAGGATGGGCCGACTACCGTTCGTCGAGGACCACCGGGACGCTCCGTTTGGCGACGTCGGCGGCGAAGGCGCCCGAGTCCGATTCCAGGTCGGGGAACGTGTTGTAGTGGATCGGGAGCACGAGGTCGGGGTCGAGGTCCTCGGCGAGGCCGGCAGCGTCGTGTCGGTCCATCGTGAAACTCTGGGCGATAGAGGGTGCCAGCAGTGAGACGTCCAGCCCCTCGTGTTCGTCGACGACGTCCGAGTCACCCGGCCAGAAGCAGGGCGTCCCGTCGACGGTGGCGACGAAGCCCCAGCCGAACTCGTAAGGGTGGGTGACGTTGCCATCCGCGTCGGCGCGCGGGCCGTCCTCGCGGTTGTACGCGGGGACGACATCGACGTCGACGCCGTCGACGGTGACTTCGTCGCCGTAGGCGACTCGCTGGACGTCGTAGGGTAACTCCTCGGGCGATTCGACGTCGCGACCGCCGTCGTTGATACGCTCGGCGTCGACTGCCTCGTAGACCAGTACCGTCGCGTCCTCGTTGGCGACGCGGCGCACGCCGTCGGAGTCGTAGTGGTGGTCGTGTGTGACGAGGACCAGATCCCCGTCCTGGGCGTCGTAGGCGTCGGGACTCGGATGGTCCGCACCACCGTACTGCGCTTCCCACGTGCCGTCGAGCGTCCCGTAGCGGCCGGGGTCGGTGTAGACGGTTGCGTCCTCTCCCTCGATCCGGAGTGTGGCGTAGCCGTACCAGTCCAGCGTCAGGCCGTCGTGTCGAACTGTCATGGGAAATAATCGCTCTCTGGCGTCAATAACCGTGTGGGTATCGGTCAGTCTCCCCGGTTACTGGGCAGTCACACGTAATACCGGCGCCGACCACCGCTACTGCCGGTCGGCCAGCCGTTGAACCCGGTCGACGCTGTCGGCGTCATCGGGGTCTTTGTCGTCGCGGACGCCCAGAAACCGCGGGAACCGGAGCGCGTACCCCGACGAGTAGGTGGGCGAAGGCTGGATCTCCTCGTAGCCGACCTCGAAGACGACGGCGGGTTCGACATCGAGTTCCGCGCCGTCCTGGCTCCGGACGTGTGGCTCCAGGAGGTCGGTCAACTCGTCGAGTTCTTCGTCGGTGATGCCGGTCGCGACCTTGCCGATGGTCTCGAAGGTGGCTGCCTCGCCATTCTCGCCGATGCCGTCACTGTCACCGCGAACCGACAGCAGGAAGGTGCCCAGGACGTTCGCCCGGCGGCCCTCGCCCCACTCGGCGCCCGTCACCACGAGGTCCAGCGTCTCCACGTCGGGTTTGCGCTTGAGCCAGTTCTTCCCGCGTCGCCCAGGTGTGTACGCCGACCCGGGGTTCTTGAGCATGATCCCCTCGTGGCCCGCGGAGAGTGCTGCCGATTCGATGTCCTCGATCGCTTCGGCGTCGGCCGCGACGACGAGGTCCGACACTGCGTCCGGCCTGTCGGCCAGTAACTCGGTCAGTCGGTCGTGGCGCTCGGTGAGGGAAACCCCGAGCAGGTCCTCGCCGTCGGCGTGGAGACAGTCGAACGCGTGGAACTCGACGGCCACGTCCTCGCGTGCCTGTGCGACGTCGTGTTTTCGCCGGAAGCGCCGGAGTATCTCCTGGAAGGGGAGCGGCGACCCGTCGTCGGCCACCGCGACCACCTCGCCGTCGAGGATAGCGGGCGCGTCGAGGGTCCCCTCGACGAACTCGACGACCTCGGGCAGCGGGTCGGTAACGTCCTCCATGTTCCGAGAGAAGAGCGTCGCTTCGGTGCCGTCGTAGTGCACCTGGACGCGAGCGCCGTCGTATTTCCACTCGACCGCAGCACGCTCCCAGTCGGCGAGTGCCTCGGTGACGGTGCCCGCCTGTGCGAGCATCGCGTCGACCGGGCGACCGACCTCGAGTCCGAGCGCGTCGAGGCCTGCTTCGCCCTCGTCGCGTGCGACGACCGCGACCTGTCCGTGGTCGTTCGTGACCTGCAGCGCCCGCTCGACGCCCTCGGCCGGCACCTCGAACGCCTCGGCGACGGCATCGCGTACCGTCCCGCCACCGACGCCGATCCGCATCTCGCCGAGGACGAGTCGGGCGAGATACCGGGCTTCGTCCTCGCTGGCGCGGTTGAACAACCCGAAGAGGACGTCGCGTTTCGTGTCTTCACTACCTGCTCCCTCGACCGCCGCGAGTTCGCGCAGCGAGTCGTCGACCTCGGCGATAGTCAGCGAGTCGGAACCGCCGCCGGCCCCACCGCCGCCCCCCCTGTCGCCGCCGGTGAACGCACCCAGCCCCTGCTGTGCGCCGAAGTCGTAGCTCGCGGCCACCTCGCCGACCTCGCCCACGTCGGCGACGCTCGTCTCGACGTCGTCGGCGTCGACGTTCCGGCCCGCGGCCTTCGCGATAGCCGCGTAACAGAGCGCCGGGCCGACGTCGAGTTTCGTCGAGTCGTGGGCTGGAAACACCCGTCCCTGGACGTAGCGGGCGACGACCGGCAGGTCGGACTCCGCTTCGAGGAGTAACTCGGTCACTCGCTCCCGGATATCGGAGTCGGCGCTGGCGGCTTCGGCCTCGCGTGCGTACTCGGCGAACGTGGCGAACTGCATTCGCTCGTCCGTACGCACGAACGCGCCTAAACCTCTTCACATCGGACCGGGTCCGCGGGACGGCCGGTTCGCCCGGCGGACGGAACTGCGCCGCCAGTCGACGGTCAGAGTCCCGGATAGCTCGAACAGAAATTCCAGCGAAGACAAAATGTGTGTTACGGGACAGATAGGTTGGACCACACCTTCCAGACGACGCGTGCTCGCTTCGATTGCCGGAGTTGCGGGACTGGCCTTCGCCGGTTGCCCCTCGGGAACACCCGTGGAAACGGATACCGCCGCGCCTACGGGAACGGATACCACCACTCCCAGCCCGACCGAGACGTGTTTCCCGTCGGAGCCACCAGCACCGACCGACGCGGTCACCCCCCGCGGTCGTACCCGGACCGCCCGTTTGAGCTCACGGCCGAGACGGTGCGATCGTTCCTGGAGAGTTACGAGAGCGTATATCTGTACAGCACACAGCTCCGGGAGCACCCGGAGATGCTCGGGCGGACGAACTGACAGTCTACGTCAGTGAAGTCACCGTCCAGTCCGAGAACGGCCAGTTCACGGGGGAGGTCGACGGCCAACTCAACTGGGGGATCGCCGACCGGGGTACTACGACGCCCGGGACCCCGACGGAGACGGCGCTTCCGATGGGACACAGGGGGTTCGGGACGTCCTACGTCGTCGGGGACCGCGAGCTACGGCGGGACGGAATCACCGTCGAGTGCTGGTGACTACTCCCACGAGTGAACTCGTGGGCTTCCCTCACAGAGGGTGAGGCCCACGTCGTCTGGGGAGTTCGCAGGTTCTGTCTCACCGGAGGTTCCTTCGAGTCTGACCTGCGTTTCGGGCTGAGCCACGACAGCCCCCGCCGTCGACAGCGGGCTCTGAATGTCCTTACCGACGGCTCGTTGGCCGATATTCGACGCATCGTTCTTGTCGCCGTTGTCTTCCAG
>ENA-ORCS01000864-ORCS01000864.1-marine-metagenome-genome-assembly--contig:-NODE-864-length-15962-cov-61.390368_pt1 | contig 15962 bp, 20 predicted proteins | sample MGYA00237781_ERZ508513 | MGnify/ENA primary metagenome ERZ508513 (study PRJEB26184, sample SAMN06268793) | marine metagenome | isolation source: Eden Landing Ponds, San Francisco, CA, USA | place...
ACTGCCCGCCGCTACTTCGCCTACGTCCGCTCATTTCTCACGTGGGCTGTCTACGAGGGTCTGGTACCGACGAACCCGGCCAAGACCAACCACGCCGAAGGCCCGCTTCCGACCGACGAGACTGAAACCGACCAACAGTACTGGACGACACGCGACCGCGAAGCCATTTGCGCGACTGCCACCGCCCGCGTCGATGAAGCCGGCGAGAGCGACGACATTGACCGCACGGCGGCCTACCGCGACCAGGCACTCGTCTTCTTACTCGCCTACTCCGGAGCCCGCAGTGCGGAACTCGTCGCCGTCTCCGATGATGAGGAACGGAACGGGCTGCGGTGGCGGCACGTCGACCTCGATGCTGGCACGATGCAAGTGTTCGGCAAGAATCGCACCCGTGAGTCTGCACCCATCCTCGACGATGCACTTCGCCCGCTCCGGCGCTGGAAGCAACTCCGAGAGCCCGACGAGAACGAGGCCGTGTTCCCCAGGCTCGACAACGCGGCGAAAGCACTGGACCCGACGCCGTCGATCACAACGCAGTCAGCCCGGAACATACTGGCAGACCTCTGTGAGTGGTCTGAGTATGACTTCGAGGAGCCGCTGAAACCCCACGGGGCTCGCCGTGGCCTCGGTCGTGAACTCTATCGCGAAAACCCACAGCTGGCGCAGGACGTACTGCGGCACAAATCCATCGAGACAACCCACGAAGGCTACGCTCAGGAGGCCGCGAAGCGTACCCGTGACGAAGCGAACAACATCATCAGCGGTAAGTAGAGTACACTGCCCGGATCTCGCGTTGGATTCTATTCTATCACCTATTGTACACAGTCATTGTTGGTAGCGTCAGTAGGGCTCAACTCAAGAATTATACTGGCCAAGAGACGTTTGGCCTTTTGTGGCCCGGTTCGCTGGTTCGACTGTTGTCGCGATTATTTCGTCCACTTCGCCGCGACTGTCACCATCGCTATTTATGGCCCGAGTCGCACCCTCTTTGTCGACCTGAAGGCCAGCATCTTCGTACATTTCATACATCACACCGCTATTACTGACGATGACGTGTACATCTTGTTCTGCGAGCGTTTGAACTACTTCTAAGAGCCGTTTCTGGTCGTCTTGTTCGAATCCGTCGGCACTGTAATCAGTGAAGTAGGCAGTCGAACTCATCGGCTTGTAGGGTGGGTCGAAATAAACTAAATCACCAGGCTCTGCGGCGTCAAGGATATATGTGAAGTCGTCATTGCGAATGTCCGTTCCTGTGAGCACTGTACTGGCTTTGTGAATCCGTTCGTGTTGAACCCAGTCGGGGTCAGTGAAATCGCCAATCGGAACGTTGTATCCACCACTGTTGTTCTCTCGATAGAGGCCGTTGTAGCACGTTCGATTCAAATACATGAGCAATGCCGCTTCGGTGAGTGGATCAAAGTTTTCACCGTACGGCCGCTTATTAAATCGCGCTCGCTGTTGGTAATAATAATTCTTGATTTCGCGACCGGTATGGCTGGTTTCAGAATAGTCGTTATCTGGGTTTACCTTGGATTCAGGGTCGTCAAACGATTCAAGTTTGTCAATAAGCTCCTCTGGGTTGTCCCGAACCTGTCGGTAGAAATTGATTAGTCTCGTATTAGTATCGTTGATAGTCCCGTCCTCAGGCTCAAGCTCAAAGAAGAGGGCTCCGCCACCCAAAAACGGCTCGTGAAAGTGGTTATACTCCTTTGGAAAGCGGCTTTGTAACTCATCGAGTAATTGGCGCTTTCCGCCTGCCCACTTCAAAACCGGTGCTGCCATTATTAGCTACTCGTTCCGCCACCCGATATAAATATTTATTTCAGTCCTCCGTGGTTGACGTGACTGCAGGTCAATTTTCCGTCTCGATGGCGTTCAGTATGTCGTCGGTGAGATGTGCATCAGCCTGGTTGAGGTTGTAAATGTCCGTGATATCATTGTATGACTCTCGAAGCACATTTTCCATGGAGCCCCATCCTTGGCCGTCAGTTATCCAGACAAAAATCACATCGTCATCTCGCATCCGCTGAGCAACGTGATTGTAGGATCGGCGGATTTCTGAGGGTTTGCTGCCTTGAACTTTGTAACAGTTGGCTTCAACGGCTACTGCGAGCTCGCCGTCGTGAAAAATAGCAAAATCGACGGTCTTCGCCTGTCCGGAATCATCGTTGTATTCTGTGGTGTATTCATCCTCGTATTCTACGGAGTAACCATGATCGGTGAGAAGCTCCGTTACATCGGCCACTCGTTGCTCTACCTGCGTCTCGAAGCACGCTCCCTGTCGGTTTTTGCGGGCATGGGACTCCATCCCGACCAGCATCCCTCGGTAGTGGTCGCGGACGTTTCCCTGGTCGACAATGTGCTGGAGTCCGACTTCGTGTAGAACCTCTGCGAGCTCCCGTGCCTGTTCGCGGTCACCCTTGTCGATAGCCCTCTGTATCGGATAGAATTTCCAGACCCCTTCGAGCGAACTGTATTTATTCCCGCGTTCACCGACCAGCTCAAAGTAGAAATCTATCCACTCGCGGGTATCGTCGGCAGCCATCAGAGCGTCGGCAACTCCTCCTACGAAGGCCTCTTTCTCAACGTCCTCAAGTTCGACAATAGCCGCTATCTGTTCAGAGTACATCTCGATACTCTCGTTGAGACCGTCCCAATTGATGAAGCGGTCATTTGGGATTGCTGAAGGAACTGTTTGCGCCAAGAATTCTTCCACGAAGGCCTCCGTGTCAGGTCGATGTTGCCGGATTGGCATACCCCTGCTAGAAATAAGTATTCAGATAATACTTCTGGAAATACAAAGTGACGAAAAATAGTATTCGGACACCCGCTTATCATTGGAAAAGAACACAACAGCTGCTGGTAATGCGATTTGTTTTTCATCCACACCGCTGTATTTTTTCGTCAGATTCAACCTAGTTCTGGTCCTCTATTGGTGGTCAGTTAGTCGTTACTTCTATAATTCCTGATACTATTCAACGAGGGGCTTCAGCCGCAGTTCTCCGAAGGCGTATCGGTAGTATGAACAGACCCGCTCAATGACAGCCGGCTCTATCAGAATCTCAGCACACTCACCGGGCAAAACCGCATCAACCGGGACGAGTTCGACGCTCGCACGAACGAGGTACGTTGACTGACGCCGTCAGACACGCTCACGGACCTACCTACGCCGACCAGACCCGTCGCTGGAGGTGACCACCAGTGACGGAGTGCTGTGACCAGAGTGGTGTCAAACAGGTGCTATGTTCCTTGCAAAAGGGGCATGTCGGGCGACGGTGGGCACCGACAGTCTCGCCCGACAACCGCAATTGTCAGAGGCACGGACAGGTTCTGGATCCTGCATACCGCCTCTCCCACGTGAGGGTGGCGTAGGAGTCGGCCTGCAGCGGGGACCAGAACCTGTTTTGGTGGTATTCGCCGTCAATAATTAATTTTAACTATGGTTTGTTATCCAGTGTCAATCGCAGCCCTGCACACGAAGGTTGCCACACTGGGTCAGGTGAAACCCAGTCTCGACAGTCAGCGCTGGCATAGACAGAGGCAATGTCTCCAGTTCCGTCAACAAAAAGCTGTAGCGGTTCTGGGTTCCGGTGGTCTCTTCGTGATCGTGGCGGTGGCCACGACAATTGACATTATCGAGCCACTGTGACGTAGCTATTTGACTAGTCCAGTTTTCACCAGTTTCTCCAAGAGTGCAATCGAATCTCAGTATGCTGGATACACCCTCTGTATCTTGCGCGGTACTACTGGCAACCACCGAGTCGAACGCGGACGGCTCTGTTGGCTTGTTCCTCTGTACTGACCAGATCACATGAACTACTCACTCAGGGCCAACCGCCCTTTTTCGGTGTTGATGGTGAGGCTGCAGCCGATAACTGGAACAGCTACGATCTCCGTGGCCGTTGTTTCGGCTGACGGAGACGCCGAGGAGGTTGTACTGAACCACGCTTTTCGAGACGCTCTCGGAGTCCCACTACTTGATTTAATTTATTTTGACGTAGTTATTACTACTGATACTTAGGCCGATGTTTTCATGTACGTATGTAACCGAATGTAGGTATGTCAGAGAGCGCTGCTACTCCATCGCTTTCCCAGAACTGGGAAACGCTTGCAGTTCATGACTGGGACGGCGACACTGAGCTCATCGTAGAGCTTGCAGAAGTTCTGGAGGAGTTGTCTACTGATGACGTACCAGTACTGGACGAGTACGTCGACGCTGAGTCGCTCTGCAACGGGCTTCAGGCAGTAGCGGGGCGACAGTTTACCGAGGTTCGTTTCTCTGTTGAGACGTATGAAGTCCGGATTCGTCAGAGCGGAGCAATAGAAGCTCAACGGCAACTACATCCCGAATAGACAGGAACTGCGGTCGTCCGGTTTAATTACTTGCTCTCATCCGTCTTTAGCTAAGAAAGAACCGATGTGATTACGACGGCTTATTGCGGTTACTTTTTAAGAGGAACGAGGAGGCGGTATGCAACAAGATATCTCGAACCGCCTCGCGGTCGGCTTGGTTAGCCACAACCAACCGAACCACTCACTCCCCAGCGATCTTGGTCTCGTCGTCAGACACCTATACGCTGAAACGGTAGTTACACCTACTTAGAGCGCTCAAAAGAACGGTCAGCGCCAGACAATCATTCCGTACCCTAATCAGGTCCAACTGGTGGAACCACTGCGTGCTTATTTGCCAGGGGCATTGTCCGCGGCCCCGTTCGCGGCCGAAGTCGCGTTCTCTGCGGCCGTATTCGCCCCGGCCTCACTGCCACCAGGTGTCATGCTGCTGATCACCTCACCGAGGCCGCCGGACTCACCGCCGGCAGCGGAGCTAACCTCAGCCAGAATGTTCCCGACGAAGTCCGGAACCTGCGCGGGGAGGTCTGTCGGTGGGCCTGCCTGCATCGCCATCTGAGCCGTTTCGTTTGCGAACTGGACAATCGTCAGCGGATCTGCTTCGAACATTGCAACTCGACGCATCGGGTGGGAGGTGATAAGGGGGCCAAGCCATGAGGCCGATTTGGGGCCGGTTTTCGCCGAATTAACGCGATTAAATCAGGGATAAATCGCCTTGTCGTAGCTTCTCGCCTCGAGATAGGTATTTGGGGTGATCATTGGGACTGGGTCGTGCAGGACGCGCCAGCAGCGACCTCGAAAGTCGATGCGTTGGCCCGTAGAAAGTACATCTGCGGCGAGTGTGCCATCGGCAGTGTGTCCAAATACGCACCCACCGCTCAACGTGGGTGCTCAGCGAATATCTACAAACGCACCCGGGTATCCGGCAGGATGTGCATGAGCGCCTCCGGCGTGTGCCGGACGAGTCACCGGACTACTGGCCCGGATTCGAAGCATTCTGTGAGGGCACATAGACTTCGTAAGCGTACCCGGACTCTTCCAGTACTCTGAACACGCTAACCAACAGAGAATGAGAACTGTCCCGGCTGTTGGTTAGCTGATCTAAATCCGCTGCCTAGCCGTCCATTGGGTCTTAACTCTCTGAAATAAACGTTGACGGCGAGGGTGCAGCCATCGCAAGAGCCACCACAGAAATCGAAATATGGGACGTTCTGTGAGGAGAGCGACTACAACTCAAAACAGTTTCAACCGGACTTCAGCGATCAATAATCTCGCCATCCCCAACAGCTAGCTCGGATTCCAACTCAGCAATCAGTTCCGTGCCCTCAGCATGGAGTTCGTTCGCTCGTTCCAACTCGACGTCTCCGTTTTCGAGCTGTTCGATAATCTGTTCAAGTCGGTCGGTCTTGTCGGCGATTGTCTCGTCTTTCATAGTGGAAGCAGGATGTACAGGAGCAAGGCCACAACAAGCAAGCCCAGCGCTACCAAGATGAGCAGCAGCCGTCGACGCTGGCGGCGATGGGCAGCGACCTCTTGTTCACGTTTTCGCTGCTGGTCATACTGGGTCCGCGCTTGCTCTAGCCGGTTCGCAAGATCAGTCAGTTCATCTCGAACGTGGGTGTCGTATGTGCGGTCCAACTCAGCTTCGAACGCAGACAGATCCGACTCAACTGTTCGTCTGTAGGCCCGTGTGAGTCGGTCATCCATCGTTTCCAGCGTCGTCTCGGCAGTCTCTGTGTAGGCTGTGTTGAGACGTTCTTCGAGTGTTTCCAGTTCCGCGTCCAGCGTGGGCCGCTCTGGAACGATGTTGCCCACCTCGGTCGGTGTCATCACCCGCCTGTCGGCCACTTCATCGGCCAGTGTTCGGTCGTTCTCGTGGCCGACTCCAACCACGACTGGCGTCTCGGTTTTGTGGATGACGCGGCAGAGCGGTGTTTCGTTGAACACCCGGAGATGCTTGTCAGAACCGCCGCCGCGAGTGAGAACGATAACGTCGACCCGCGGGTCGTCATCGAGTTCACTGATCGCACCCATGATCGACATCATTGCATCGTCGCCCTGAACACTCGTGTTCTGGATGACGATATCAACGTCAGGATATCGCTCGTGAATGCTGGTAATTGCATCCATTCGGGCATCGCTTGTTGCACTGGTGGCGATCCCGATTCGTTCTGGGAAGTCTGGAAGCGCCTGTTTGTGCTCCGGATCAAGCAACCCATCCGAGTCCAGCAGTTGCCGATTTTGCTCGTATATCCGCTGGTACGTGCCTTCACCGACCTCAACGATGTCTTCGACGATGACGGACACGTTGCCCCCGTCTTCGTAGTACGACAGTGAGCCTTTCACGGCCACCTGCATCCCATCCTCGATCGTAGCGTCGATAGCTGACCGCTTGTATCCGAAGAGTACGCAGTGAATCGTCGAGCCCTCATGGACCAGATCAAGATGGACATGGTCATTCGAGGACACGCCATAGTCAGAGACATCACCGACGACGTAATCGAAGGCAAGCTGGTCTGCACTCTCAACAACTGCGCCGATATCTTCATTCAGCGTATCAACGTAGGTAATTCGCTCCGTTTGGAGTGCTTCCTGAAGTGTCTCCAGCGATGTCTGCGTCAACTCCGGCCCCGAGCCCATTCGCCTCTTCTGTAGTGCAGTTGTGTACTTAAGCCATGGTGGTTCCGTCAGGTTACGTTCGTCATCTAACCGGGGTCATATAGGAAGTATAGCGTCAACGGACCAGCTCAGGCTGTCCTTGCAAGGGCATGGAACTGTCACGATGGCAGTCTGACGGCAGTGTGAGAAGCAATTTTGTGACCCCCGCTGGGTGAGGGGATTCCAAGACCAGCCTCACGGTGGCAAGTAAACCCACGCCACTGGGTTTCTTCCGGCGACAAAGCACAGCACAATCGCCGCGCCAATCTGAGTATCGTGGCCAGCAGTCCAGTGTCAGATTTTGCTGACTCCAACGCAGGGGGTTGTTTTAGGTTGACAGCGCGGCGAACTCGTTGGAGGTGTGCGGTTCTATTCTAGCCGCGCACAGCTTAAAGTGTAAATGGGAATATATTTTTTAGTATGGTGGAAGATTCCGCTCAGACACAGGAAGCAGGTCAGTCGCCAGACCATCCGACGGTCGTACTAAGTCGGCGAACACTGCTTCAGTCGACCCTTGCAGGAAGTGCGATATTAGGCGGAGCCGGTCTACCTATAGCAACTGCCAACGATGAGCAGTCCGACGCGAAGGGTACTGGAAATAGCACCGATAGCTGGGAGGGCTTTCCACCAAGTGGAATCACTGAGTATGGACGAAGCGTTACCCTCGGAAACGGGCGAGTCCGAACCTTTACGAGTGAAACACCGTCAGGAGAGGCGAAGTATCACGGAATTGAATTCGATCACGCCGCACTCGAAGGGCTTCCAGACGAGACGGATATAACTGAATCAGACAATCGGGCAGAGACTGATAAGTATCGGATTGGCGGACAGGCAGCAACGATCCACTTCAAACAGTCGCTCCAGTTCTTTGTGCCGTTCCCGGACGCGGCTAATACGCCATTTACTTTCTTGGGACTCAACTGGAATCCAGACGGCCATTTTGGTGGCAAAGGAGCGTGGGAGAAGCCCCATTTCGATATCCACTTCCACATGCTTGACCCGGCAACGGTGGACAACATTGCGGGTCCGCAGGTTCCACCGTACGATGCCAAAACATCGGACGGAATCGAGACTAACTTCGACTTCGCTCAACTTCCAGAGGGGTACATGCGACCACCGCCGCCCGTCGCTGATGAGCGGTATATTACAGACATGGGTGAACACGCAGCGCCGACAGACGCTCCTGAGCTCCCAAACGGTCCCGACGAGCAGGGTGATCCCACGAACTTTGACAACACACTCATTCAGGGATTCATCGGGGACAAAGAGGGGTCACAGCTGGCGTTCGTAGAACCGATGCTCACCCGAGAGTTCTTGAGCGGTTTCCAAGGCACCAAAACATACGATATCCCGCAACCGGATGAATATCCACATGACCAGCAGCACCCACACGAGTACAGCGTCCGAGACGTTCCATCGACGGACAAAATCGCAGTTGTTATCGAGAGCTTCAAACAGGGTTCCAATCAAGCGAAGGAGTAGTCTTCTCTGCCCGGTCTCACTCATAGATGAAGCCACGAGGCCAGACTTCACCGGACTTCAGGAAACCGCTCCAATTTGCACCGTTCAACTCGGCGAAGCGGCTTGCAAGGCAGTCCGCAGAATCCGGACTCACGCTGTGTCTCTGAAATAACGGCAGTTATTTCGGACGCGCCGGGATTGAACCGCCAGATTAGGCCTTCAAGGCACGCCGCCAAGTCCTCAGGTGGCATCGAAGCTGTGCGCCACAGTTTCACACCGGTCACTCTCGACGGACGAACACCACGGGACAGGGGGCCTGAAGGAGGACATCTTGCGTGGTGGAGCCGAAGACGGCTTTCCCCGTCGGTGAGCGGTTCGCTCCACCGACAATGATGAGATCTACGTCGGCAGCTAGGTCCATGATGCTGTTCGCGTGTGGCCCAGTTGCAGTGCGCAGTTCGTACTCGACTTCTGCGGAGTCGAGCTGTGAGACGATTGACTTGAAGAGCCCGTGTTGGGCCGCTATCTGTTCGGGCGACACCTCAGAGGCGTCGTCGAAACCCAGACTTGTTTTGCTAGTTTCGTATTCCTCATCAGTGAATATTTGGCCGACGACCACTCGGGCATCCGCCGGCTTCGCTATGTCGATCGCTGTCGATGCGAGTTGCTGCCCGTTACCCTCGTCACCGGGCCTACCAGCGACCAGTACCGTTTCCAGTGCCATGTATCAATGATACACCGATCCAGCTGTAAACGTTCCGGTACTGGCACACAGGCGCTCCCCGTGGCGGACCCACATACTGGGGAATCATCCGAACCGATTTCGGGAACCCAGAGTTATCCGAGCCGCCCCGGATTCTATTGCCCACTATCCCGTTGGTGAGCGTCGGCGACGGCGACGCCAGCGAGGTTTTGCCGCCCGGACGGGACGTTTCCAAATATCGCCTTGTTCGTGCCCGGTATCGCCGTGCCATACAGCGCACCGAGGACGAAGACACTGCACAGCAACAGTCCGTACGTGTCCGCGACCGAGACGAGCAGCGCGCCCCCGGCGAGGCCGACGAGGCCCATCGAGAGGGTTCTGTGTTCGCCGTACCGGTCCGTGACCGCACCCAGTGGCAGTAAAACACCGCGTAGCCGAGCGTCAGTACCGTCACCACGAGTCCGACTTTCGTTCCGGTCAGCCCGAACTCGTCCCGGAGAAACGGCGTGGCTGCGAACACGGCGTAGTAACAGATGCTCGCGGCGAGTTGCCACAGGAAGACGAGGGATATCGTTCGGTGCTGATTCCTGTCCAGAGAGAGGGGTCGACACTCCAGTCTCGCTGTGTCACCAGAGGAGATGCGGCCAGACGAAGGTGAACAGCAGCCAGATGAGCCCCGTCAGCACTGCAGTCATGACGATGTTGAGGATAACGCCGGTTCGCAGCATGTGGCTCTGCTTGATATATCCGCTCCCGTAGACGATGGCGTTCGGCGGCGTCGCCACGGGGAGCGCGAACGCGAAACTGGCCGCGATCGCCCCAGAGACCGAGAGGAAGATCGCCGTCTTGAAATCCGTCAGCCCGAGCGTGGCCGCGAAGACACTGCCCAGACCGATGAGTATCGGGACAAGAATAGTCGTCGTCGCAGTGTTTGAGGTCATCTCGGTCAGGAACACGACGACGAGCACGACCGCGGCGATGATGAGCACGACCGGCATCCCGGTGAGCCCGCCGAACACCGTGTTCGCTATCCACTCGGTCGTTCCGGTGTTCGCGAGCGCGTCGGCGAGCGAGATACCGCCGCCGAACAGCAGGAGCGTTCCCCAGTCGATGTCGACGAGTTCGTCCCACTCCATCGTGTCGGCCAGCACGAGCGCGGGGATGGCCATCACACCGACCATCACGTAGTAGAGGAGTCCCTGGTGGCCCTCAAGTCCGAAGATCGTCATCCCGCTGCCACCAAAGAGCGTGGTCAGCCACACGGCCGGCAGATACGGGGCCAGGAACGTGCCGAGGCCACCGAGCACCCAGAGCCCGGCCGTGGCCCCGAAGATAATCGCGACACGTCGCCCCCGCGGGTCGAGACTGTCCTCGTCGTCGAGGTACGCCTGTGCCTGTGCCTGTGCCTCGTCGACGTTGTTGATCTGGGGCGGGTACAGGACGTATGTAAGGAGATACCAGACGAGAGGGAGCGTGATGAAGACGACGGGCAGCCCGATGAGTAGCCAGTCGACGAATCCGATTTCGTACCCAAGGATAGCGTTGAGTTGCCCGACGAGCACGGCGTTCGGTGGAGTACCAATTATCGTCCCAACACCGCCGATACTGGCGGCATAGGCCGTCCCGAGCAACATCCCAATCTGCATGTTGGTAAACTCGTCCGCGGTGCCGATGCCACCGTCCGTGGCCGTTCCCGAAGCAGCCCCTTCTGGGGTAGACTCACCGACCGCCGCGACGCCCTCGCTGCTGAGCACCTGAGAGAGGACACCGACCGCAATCGGTGTCATCATGGCTGCCGTCGCCGTGTTCGAGACCCACATCGACAGTCCCGCAGTGGATATCATGACAGCGCCGATGAGGCGACGGGGCGAACTGCCCATCCTCGCCATCGTGTACAGCGCGATACGCCGGTCGATGTCGTACTTCTGGAGGGCGTTTGCCAGCATGAACCCCGCCATGAACAGGAAGATGAGGTGGTCCGCGAACCCGACGAGCGCGGTGTCCATGTCGTCGTAGACCCCAGTAGCAGTGAGCAGCACCGGAATCGACAGCGCGGTCACCGCGAGTGGGAGCGTGCCCGTTACCCACAGCGCCCCGGCGAAAAACATCGTCGCGAGCGTGTACTGACCGGCCAGCGAGAGCCCCGCCGGCGTTGGTGCGGCTGCGATGAGCACCGTCCCGAGACACACAATCCCGAACTTGACCAGCCGTGTCTGTACCTCGCTCAGAGTGCGGTGTATCATTGATACACAGGGTACTCCCCAGCCACCGGTCTTAAATCTTGGGTGATGTATAATGACGTTTTAGAAGTTGGTGACTATCGCGTTGATCTGGTCCGGACTGAGGTCGACCGCATACAGGTCGAACAGGACCTGACGACGAGCGTCCGATAGGCCGCGAGTTCCGTTTTCAAGCATTGAGAGGTGTGCCTGCATGAGGTCGTCGACTTCTCGCTCGACGCCCCGTTGCTCGTATCCGGCCGCGACCCGGAGAAGTCGCCACGCCATCGGTGAAATATCGTCCACGTCGGCGTATTCGACAGTCTCGGAGTTGTCAGTCACCAAATTCAACACCACCGTGTTGCCCGTATTCCCTAGAACACTCACCGGACCTCGGCCGGGATTCGAGGCAGATGTGCAATGTGTTCAACCTGCCCTCAGTATGACCACCCACAATTTAAATGATGCTGGTTAGATGGGCCACGGGATAGGCAGCCGAAACACGCCCTTCGACTGAGGGAGCTCGACAGTCATGCTACTGACTAGGGTGGGTGGTTCGCTGGACGGACAAAATAAAAGTCGCTTTCGGGATGACTGCCCCCATGCCACTGCTACAGTTTGACATCGCACGGACGCTATCGGATGCTGCGAAAACCTCGCTAGCCGAACGCGTAACAGAATTCTACACGACCGAAATGGCGACGACTGCCGGCCACATCGCGGTCACAATCCGAGAGCGCGACCCGGCGGAGATGCATCTCGGACGGGCCGTCGATGGACCGCTGCTGTTCCTCGACGCTGAAATCCGTCGCGGGAGGTCCATCGACCGGAAACGCGCGTTTGCCCTCGCCACGATGGAGTATGCGGCGGAAGAACTCGATATCCCCGACGAAAACATGAAAGTCGTATTCACCGAACATCCCGGATCGGCGATGATGGGCGTCGACAGAGTCGGTGGCGAGTGGAACTCCGACGAGTGAGTGTGTCTCATCGACTTTTCGGAAGCGCCGCCGGAACATCTGTTCGTGACCGGCGTGCATCCCGCCGCGCTTGTGGCCACCGCCATGGTCGCCGTGACCGTCGTGGCTGCTGTGCTCTTCGTGGTGGGTGTGGCCCTCGTCGTGACTGTGTTCACGATGGCTCACGTCACCTGAGTCGTGCGAGTCGGCCACCACTCATTCACCGCGTTGCAGTTTCCGACGGCGCGCGTCGAATTCCTCCTCGTCGATTTCACCGCTGGCGTAGCGACGCCGCAGGACGGTCAGTGCGTCGTCGGTCGTGCCACCACCGGAGTCACGCTGGGTGAGAAACAGGTACCCGAGGCCGAGCGGGATACTAATCAGGACCACCGTCCAGAGCGTCATCCACAGGAACCCACCGCCTACGCCATGGGACCCCATCCAGCCGTCGTGATGGTGGTAGCCGTTATCGCCAGTGTGGGCAGCTATAGGGACGCTAAACGCAATCATGAGTACCACGAGCAGTGCTGCCGTTGCAAGGAGTCGTCCCCCAGTGCGCTGGCCGATTGTTTGATCCATGATAACATGTACAACGGCCCCTTTCATTCCGATTGCGGTTACGAATCTAATCTGTATCTCGGAGACAACGCTGTCTTCAAAGCCAGAATCTAGCTAGAGATTCATATCGAATATTCGAAGAGCCAGAAGAGTCGAGACAACTCGACTCGGTGCCAGAACGGGACGCCACTTCGGGGTCAGGCCGTTGCGTCGTATCCCGCGTCCTCCACAGCGGCGACGAGCGCTTCGGTGTCCGCGTCCCCGTCGGTGGTCGCCTGTTCCGAGCTTCGGTCGGCGTCGGCGTCCCGGACGCCAGAGACGGCTTTGAGAGGTTCTTTGACGGTCTGTTCGCAGTGCTCACAAGTCATCCCCTCGACGGTCAGTGTCATCGACATGGTATTAGCAAGTAGGTGTGCACGAACGTTCTCGATTACGCCTTCAGATGCGAGCCGCGGGTCAGTTCCAGAAATCGAACGCATCGACCCGGCTATGACCACAGGCGAAACTGGAATCGCTCACTGTCTCGGCAGGCCCCTCATATTCTAAGAATCTGCCGTCTGTGAGGCTTGGTATCGTAAGGACAATCGCATTGAACAGGGCACCCCTTTCTCTAGATAGGAATCGCGTTTCGGCGCGGTTCGGGAGACAATCATGACCGCAGATTCGACCAACCGACAGCTCGTCTGGCTCACCCTCACAATCGTCGCCATATTCGTCGTGCTCCCAGTCTTCGCCATGGGATTCTGGATGATGGGGGCCGAACCGATGATGGGCGGAATGTGGAGTGACGGCATGTGGGGCGCAGGTGGAGCCGCCGGCTGGATGCTTGGCGGCGTGGTGATGCAGTTGCTCTTCCTCGCACTCGTCGTCGGGGCCGTCTACTTCGGCTATCGAACGCTGACGACGCGGGATGAAGCGGCCGACCCTGCGTTGACTGAACTTTGGACCGCCTACGCCCGTGGTGAACTGAGCGACGAGGAATACGAACGACGGCGGAATCGACTCGAAAGCGAATCGTAGACCCGACCATGCTGTCGACACTGGGTACAATGGTAACCGAGGCGCTTCGCATCGGCGTCGGCTTCCTCTGGACGGCGGCGTGGGCCATCATCATGGGGCTGGTCATCACCAGTCTCGTTCAGGTCTATGTCTCGAAAGAGCGGATGGCGACTGTCCTCGGTGATGGCGATATTGTGGGCCTCACGAAGGCGACGCTGTTTGGCGCAGCCAGTAGCGGCTGTAGCTTCGGTGCCGTCGCCATCGGAAAGGGTCTGTTCAAGAAAGGCGCTCACGTGGTGAACTTCCTCGCGCTCATGTTCGCCTCGACGAATCTTATCGTTGAACTCGGGTTGATGATTCGGTATCAGAAACCCATACTGACTGTTCCGTGATATCTTCGGACTGCCACCCAACAAACCTCACTGAGGGTCACACCGACGCACCGGCGAGCATTATTCGAAGCTTCGATGCGATCAACCCATTAAACAGTATTTTATATCTACTCAATTGTTACCATCCCTGTACATATGTATAGGTTTGCGAGGAACCTATGCAGCCTGCGAGGGCTTGCACGTGTGGTGGTTGTGGTGATGCTAGTCACAGCGAGCGGATGTAGTGCAATCGGGAGTTTGTCCAGTGAGAATGAGGAGCTCCCATCAGAGGATGAGGCAACAGACCGCTACGCGTCGGTAAATGCCGTCAACGCAACAGTAACCACAGTCCAAACCCGGAACAACAAAACAGCCACAATCGTCACTCAAAAGCGGGAACGAGTTGGTTCGTTTGCGTATTTTGAACGAGTGATGTCGGTTAATAGAGCAGAGGAAATGAGACAACCACGGGTTGGTGAAGGTGGATTTATTATTGCGAACGGATCAACGCTTGTTTCCTATGATCCAGAGTCGAATGAGCTTCATCGAATGTCATTCCAGACCGATAATAGCTCTACAGAGGCGACGTATCCAGAACTCCTCGCCGCTGCGAAGAATAACCGCCCTGTCCCTCAGCCAACGGCGACACCGGGCATTTCACCCCTGCCAGTAGTGCCACAAAAAAGCGAGTCTGGAGAAAACAGTTCGTCTGCGTATCGTGGCGGGAATGTGACAGTCCTATACAATGGGACAGAAACGATTGACGGGCGAGAAGCCTATCGGCTAGAGCTATCTCCGGCCAGTGAAGATATGTCGCTGCGGTCACAGACGCTGTGGCTAGATACTGAGTCCTTATTTCCAATCAAACGACAGACAGAGTTCGTTGCCTATGGTGATGACTATGAGTATATAGTCACATATCGGAATGTAACGTTCAATCCGACATTCGAACCTGGAACGTTCCAACTTGAACCACAAGAGATTCCGGACGACGCACAACAAATTCAATTTAATAACTACGAGTCGCGAGCAGCGCTGGCCGACGCTGCTTCACTCCCAGTACCAGACCCGAACATGCCAGCAGAATTCGAGTTAGAAGTTGCTTCACACCGCACATCTGATCCCGAAGTGGCGACACTCAGGTATGAGGCCACTGGCAATGACACCCAGTACAGGATTTGGATTCTCAACGGGACACAGAATACGACTACGGGAGTGCCCGTGCAAGTGGGTGAGTTCAAGGCAAGGCAAACGCGTACAAACAGGACGGTACGCATTAGTTGGTCGGTGGATGGGACCACCTATTACGTGAGCAGGTACCCAGCCGACACAGCCAATAATAGCACGCTACGGCGTGTTGCACGCTCAGTTGCTAGAACTACGTGACCGATATCTGAATGGATATGTCGCTATCTCAGTCTTTGCAGCCACTCATAGGTCACGGTCAGCCGTTTAATTAGAGCGCCACACAGTCGTAGCTGAACGAGGTGGGTCCTGTGTTAAAAATGTTCTAGACAGGTTATCTAGATGCAGGCGTGGCACTTTCGACTGTGGTCAGATGACCAGACATCTTCTCGATTCACGAAACCGACTTCAAGATGTGTCTTGTTGAATTGAAAAAGTCCGATGGCAGCGACAGAGCGGTTGGCCAATTGCTCAGATACGTTGGTTGGACCCGTGAGCA
>ENA-ORCS01000866-ORCS01000866.1-marine-metagenome-genome-assembly--contig:-NODE-866-length-15901-cov-3.852629_pt1 | contig 15901 bp, 22 predicted proteins | sample MGYA00237781_ERZ508513 | MGnify/ENA primary metagenome ERZ508513 (study PRJEB26184, sample SAMN06268793) | marine metagenome | isolation source: Eden Landing Ponds, San Francisco, CA, USA | place...
CGTCGGTCTTGCGGACCTCGTCGTAGATGGTGTAATCGGGCCGGACCATCAGCAGCGAGTCGGCGGTCTTGGCCATCTGCCCGCCCAGCGCTGTGTACTGGGTGATCCGCTCGTCGACCTGCAGGTCGCGGGGTTTCTCCATCGTCTTGACCGCGAAGCCCTCGTCGGCGAGATAGCCAGCGACCGCCTGGGCGAACGTGGACTTGCCGGCCCCCGGCGACCCCGAGATCAGGACGCCACGCTGGCGTTCGGCGAGTCGCTCGCGGAGTTCGTCGGCGTACTCGTAGTCGTCGAGTTCCGTCTTGACGATGGGCCGGACGGCGGTGATCTCCATCGCGTCGGCGAACGGCGGGCGGGCGATGGCGATCCGCAAGTCGCGAAACTGGACGATGGTCATGCCCGGTTCGTCGAGTTCGACGAAGCCGTCGGGAGATGCGCGCGCACTCTCCTCGACGTCGTGGGCGAGGGAGTCGACCTCCTCCTCGCTGACGACGTCGTCGCGGATCCGCTGGTAGGTCATCTCGCCGATGGACCCGCGTTTGGCCATCGGTTCCAGCCCCACCCGGAGGTGGACGCTCATCGTCGACTCGTCGAAGAAGTTTTCGAGATCCAGGCGGTCGACGTCCCGGCCGTGGGGTTCGAGGTAGACGACCGCCAGTCCTTTCGCGCGGGCGACCTCGCTCTGGACGACGTCGCTGGTGACCAGGGTGGCGTCGTGTTCGTCCGCGAGGTCGCGGATGATCGCGTCGATCTTTCCCTCGCCGGCCTCGCGCTGTTCGATCTCGGCGGGGCGGCGACCGACGTACTCGACGGTGATAGTCCCGTCCTCGTGCATGTCGGCGAGGCGCTGGAGCTCTTCGAGGCCGTCCCAGCCGCGCTGGCGGCCGTCGTTGGCCTGGGCTTCGAGTTCGCCCACCACGGCCTCGGGGACGTAGACGGTCGCGCCGGCGAACCCTTCCCCCTCGGCGTCCGAATCGGCGTCGGCGTCTGCCTCGATCTGTTCGGACACGCGGCCGTCGACGACCACGCTCGTGTCCGGAACGACGTTCATACGCTCCCTCGGCGACCCGGCGGGATAAGCCTCCGGATACGCACCGGTAGCGCGTCGGTGCATCGCTCGCCATCTTCGGTGCGTCCACGTTCGACGGGCAGTATCACCTGCCGTTCGGTTGTTCGAGACGGACAGCTGTCCCGTACGCGATTACTTCGGACGCTCCCTTCGTGATCTCGGACGTTTCCATCCGAACAGTGACGACAGCGTCGCCACCCATCTCGGCCGCATCTGCTTCCATCCGCGCGATCGCTTCGTCACGGGCCTGGGAGAGCAACGTCGAATAGGCTTTGAGCTCACCGCCAGCGAGGTTCCTGATCCCCTGGGTGATGTCCCGCCCCACGTTTCGCGCTTTGACTGTGTTCCCGCGGGCGATACCGAGTACTTCCGCGACCTCGTAGCCCGGGATCGTCTCGGTCGAAACGGTGGCGACGAGTGGGGAATCACCGACTGGTGGTCGTGTCTCTGTAGACATACTGTGTCTCTACGCTGGTTCAGAGCATAACGCTAGCAGTCGATCGGAGGAAGTCAGCTGACAACTGCACAGTCCGTGTGGCTCTGCGTGGCTGTCGTCTTGCGGCCGTGTGGCGGTGTACACCCCAGATTTCGGTGTCACTCGGGTTTACGCACTCGCTCAAAATATCACTGGTATAAGTGTATACGAGGCGTTAATTACTCGTGAAAAACTCGATAGTCGAACGGCGGCCGGTCAGTTTCGCGCTCGGAACGCTCGGATTCGTTATCGCACTGACGGTCGTCAGTCAGGTCGTCCTCGAAGCGCTTTTTCCGCGTCTCACGGCCGACGGTGTCGCACTGGTGATCAACTGGATCTACGTCGCGCTCAGTATCGCGCTGGTCGCCTGGCTCGGCTGGTGGTCGAAGATCCGTCTCACGGCACGCGTCAACCGCGGTGCTCTGGTGTATCTGCTCCCGCTGTTGGCACTCGTGTTGCTCCCGGTCGTGTTCGGGCTCTCGCTCCCCGAGGTGTCACTGGTCGAGGGCGCGACCCTTCCCGACTGGGCGGTGCTCGTGACCATCGTGTTCGGCGTCGCGCTCGGTGCCGGCGTCGCCGAGGAACTGCTCTATCGCGGCGTGTTACTCCGGGCGCTCGAACCCCGTGGCCGGTTGTTCGCCGCGGTCCTGACGGGAGTGTTGTTCGGCCTGACGCATTTCTCCCGGGTCGTTCTCGGGGCCTCGGTCGAGGAGTGGGTGCTCGGTCTGGTGTTGCAGTTGCCCCTGGCGGTCGGCCTCGCGGCAGTCGCGTTCCGACTCGACAGTCTCTGGCCGCTCATCGTCTGGCACGTCGCGGCTGATATCACGCTCTCGATGGCTGCGACGGCCTCGACGACGTACGTCCTCGCGTTCCTCGGCCTGTCCGTCCTCGTCGGCGCGATGGGTCTATGGCTCCTCTGGCAGGACCGACGCACAGCCCGTCGCGCTGACACGGAACCTGTCCCAGGTGGAACGTAATCCTTCCCACACTCCGGAGGCTGCAGTCGGTCGCTCAGTCCGACTGGCGGTCGCTCAGTCCGCACGCACAGTACACGTTCGCAGTCGTTCGATCCACCGATAGCGTGTCACAGAATATTCACAGCCGATCAGTAGAACTGCGTAGTTATCAGGAGTATCCGCGCCGAACGGAGTGAGGCGCGGTTCACTGAACCCGAGCGGTGCGAGGCGCTTCGCGCCTCGATGCGAACGGGGAATGCGCGGCGCTCCGCGCCGCGAAGTCGAGGCGGTGTAACCGCCTCGCACGAAGTGACCCGTGAGCGATGCGAGGGTTCAGCCTTGTTCACCCACGTTTTATCTCCCGTCTCACTTTTCACGCCTAACTAAACACGACCTGTTGCTGAGTCGACGGATCTCAAACTCTGAGCGGGTATATGTTTCACCTGTCGCGACACGAATGTTGACGGACCCGCTTGCGGGACCATTTCATTTCTCGATAATTCGATGGCTACGATTATATATTAAGTTCAAATGAATCGGGTCATATGTCGATACCGCAGTCGGCGAACGTTACGATCCGAGATAACACCCTTTATTGGGAGAACACATCGTTCAGTGTCACTGTGGATGAAGCAGAAGCGATCGCTCGGACAGTGCGTGAAGAGATGACTCGGGCACCGATTGACGCCATTCTCGTCGACAATAGAGAAGCCAACGGTGCATGGCCATCCGAGGTTGACCCTGTATGGGGCGAATTAATGGCTGATATATACGCACAGGATATCCCATGTGCGACGCTCTGCCCAAGTGTGTCGAACGCGCTTCAGATCGACAAGCTCTCTAAAAACAATGATACGTACGACCGTATCCGTGGATTCGACCCGCACGAGGAGTCTGAAGCGTTAGAGTTCCTCGACGCTCCATCACTCACGGTTTAACGCGGATAGAGACCATAACGCGTTGTTAGAGCTCGATCAGTGCGGCTTGGAGCAATCGGGAATAGATTTTGAGCAATCTGAGATAGGCTCAAGACAGTCCGAACCAACGTCTGTGGAGACTGGTGTCATTACGAGCAGGAATTATCGGGATTCACTGCACCTGTGGAGTGCATGCCTACGTAACGATCTGCCACACCAGCGACGCAGGGAGGCCACACTCGGCGAACTCGATAGTTTGACCATAGACTCTTTCCAGCGAAGAACTATTCGAGACCATGGCTATAGTAGGATTTGAAAGCGTTTGCACGATCGATCGCACGTCACCGTGCGATCATCCGAGCGAGGTCTTTCAAATCCTACTATAGTGGATCACTGGAGTCGATTCACATCTTGCACGTCGATGATGAACCTGACTTCGCTGATATGGCTGCGAGCTTCGTTGAACACGAAGACGATCGATTCGAAATCATCGGTGTTGAGAGTCGCTCCACTGATGATAGATCCTCTGTACCGATCACTCGTGGATGACCACGGTAGGATGTACGGCCAGTGTTATGACACGCTGGCACCGAGTCTACCCGGCAGAGACGGTCTGCAGGCCGGCGATGCCGACGACGATGACCAGAACGAAAAACAGTCGAGCGGGCGTCGCGGGCTCGTCGAAGAGGTAGATCCCGAGCACGGCGGTCGCTACCGCTCCGATCCCGGTCCAGACGGCGTAGGCAGTCCCGACGGGGAGCGTCTCGACGGCTTTCGCGAGTAACACCATGCTGGCGAGGAGTGCGACGGCTGTCGCTGCCGTGGGCACCGGTCTAGACAAGCCATCGGAGTATTCGAGACCGATCGCCCAGGCTGTTTCGAACAACCCGGCGACGAAGAGCACGAGCCAGGCACTTCTGGCGTCCATCGCCGGTATTTGTGAACCGCTCGTGGAGAACCTGCCGGTCAGAAGTTCACGCGATCCGTCGCGAAATCCGCGGTCGTCGTTCGAAAAGCAGCGGCGGTCGCTCGACAACTAGCGGGTCGCGATCGCTTCGCCACAGGCCGGACAGAGGAACACCGTCCGGTCGTCGCGTTCGCGCACCAGCCAGTCGCCGGTCGCAGCGCTCTCGTGGCCACACGCCGGACAGTATAGCGTCGTCTTGGCGGGGGCGTCGTCGGGTGGCGGTTCGCTCTCGGTTTCTATCGCGGGCACGCTCATCTCGGTCTCACCTACGTGCTGGAGACGGATAACTCTGTTTCGGTACGATCGACCGTTACAGACTTTCTGTCTTCAAAATTCCGGTGATCCGTCCCACGACACCACCCCCCACGGACCGTTCTGATACACGTCTCTCATACGGCTGCCGCGACCACGACGGCGCGGGCGCGACCTGCCCGCCGCGTTCACGTTCACGACCTTCTGTGACTGGATCAGACACGTCCTCGAAGAGGAGTTGATCGGTGAAATCACTCGACTCGACGCACCGTTTCCTCGCAGAATTCGTTCCGCGTGAAGTCCCTCCAAGAACGGGCCGGTGATCACCAGAGAGACGCACTGATTCAGCGACCCGTCGAAACTTCGACTGGGAAATACCGATATTAATGCTACTGTCGCGCCGACCGACGTAGCGATGGCAGGAAAGACGGTGGCGAGGAACCGTGCGCGCGGGACGCGTGCTGCCGACGAACTCTCGGTCCGACCGAGGCCCGGGAACGACGCTCGGGGTCGCCACGAACCGGCGAGCGATGAAATAGCGAGCGAAGCGACCGGGCAGGAATGCATCGGCGAATGTGAATATACAGAAGGCGTATGATTCCGCCACACTATCGCGGGTCTGTTTCACATTTGTGCCGAGTTCTCAGACATTGGGAATTATATGCAGGCGTTAATATCACGCGAAATGGACTATCACACATGGACTTCGAATGGGAAGATCTGACCGGGTTCGTGGTAGTGGGCCTCCTGATCGGAGCCCTGGTATTGACCCTCGCCGGTATCGAAACCATAGCGGGGTTCGACGTGCTCGCCTCCGGTGAATCCGCCGTGGGCTATCTGGCCGCCGGTAACTTCAGCGTCGGCGTTCTGTCGACCGGGATCTTCTCCGTCGGAGTGTTCGCAGCGGGTGTCTTCTCCGTCGGGATCTTCGCTATCGGAATATTCTCGATCGGCATCTTCTCCTTCGGGATCTACGCGGCCGGATTCTACGCCGTTCAACGCCATATCAAAGCCTCACAGTGAGATCGAGTTCGGCAGCCGAACACCCCTCTCGACGAACGCGCCCCCCCCCTCTGGCGTGGGGACGCCGTTTCGCGTCACATCGTGCAGTAGGCGATCGCATCCCGCACCGCCTCTCTTCGGCCGATGAACGTCAGTCGGTCACCCACCTCGATCCGGTCGTCGGGTTCCGGGAGTCGGTTCTCCCCGTCCCGACTGATCAGCGCCAGGTGACACCCCTCCGGGAGTTCGTCTGTCAGTTCAGACACCGCCTTGCCGGTGTGTTCGCCCGACGTGACTTCGATCTCCTGGACGTCGCCGTCGCGGTCGAGTTCGCGCATCCACTGTGAGATCCCGGGTCGCTCGATGACGTTGTCCATCGACCACGCGATCGACATCGACGTAGAGATCGCTTCGACGTCGATGTCCTCGAACGCAGCGAGGTTCGAGGGCTCGTTCACGCGGGCGACGACGGTCTCGATGTCGTAGGTGTTTCTCGCGAGCTGTCCGACCAGGAGGTTCACGTCGTCGTCTTTCGTCGCCGTTGCGACGATCTTCGCGTTCTCGATACCCGCCGCCTCCACGACCGCCTGTTCGGTTCCGTCACCGCTGTGAACCGTCAGTCCCGTCTGGCGCAACTCCTCGACTTCCTGCTGGTCTTTCTCGACGATGACGACCTCCTCACCACGACTTTCGAGTCGTTGTGCGAGCTCGTTGCCGACTCGTCCCCCGCCGATGATGATCGCACGCTTCGGAATCACGTCGAGTGCCTGGGCGATGTGACGGGCCAGTCCCCCTTCAAACACGACGGTCACGAAGATGACGAGAAAGACCGTGCCGACCAGCGTCGTCGCCGCGGCCGGGTCCGTCGACTGGAGTTGGAGCGCGAACAGCGTCGCGACGCTGGCAGGGATGATCCCTCGCGGTCCCATCGCGCTGACGAAGAGTCGTTCGCGAACGGTCAGTCGGTCACCGACGGTACTGACGAGCACGACTGCTGGCCGGATCACGGCTGCGACGAGGACCACGGCGACGACGCCGGCGACGCCCAGTTCGAGCAAGTCCCGGAGCGAGAGCAACGACGCGAGCGTGATGAACACGAACGCGATCACGAGAATCGAGATATCGCCCTTGAACTGTTCGATCGTGTCCCGATAGGGGATGTCCGCGTTGCCGAGGACGAACCCGCCGGTCGCGACTGCGGCGATGCCGGCTTCTGACGCGCCGAACTCCGCCCCCAGCACTTCCGCGATGCCGTACATCGCCAACGAGGAAACGAGTACCATGAGACGAGCGTTCTGGGGCGCGTTCTCGACTGCCTGCTGTCCGTATCGGAGGACGTACCACAGGGCGCCCGCGACCGTCGTCCCGACGAGGATCCCCAGGCCGAACCGGACGGCGAACTCCCGGACGAGCGTCGGCACTCCCTGTGACCCCACCAGGACGTACTCGAAGACGACGATCGCCAGGATAGCCGCCGTGACGTCGTTGACGACTCCTTCCGTTTCGAGCGTCGAGGCCACCCGCTCTCGAACGGGAACGACGCTCATGATCGGGGTGATCACGGTGGGTCCTGTGGCGACGAGGAGCGAACCGACGAGAAACGCGACGTCCCAGGGCGTCCCGAGAACGTAGTGGACGACGAGTGCCGTCCCGACGAGCGACCCGAAGGCCCCGACCGTGACCAGGCGGAGCGTCTCTCGCCGCGCACTCCGGATCCGGTCGATTCGCAGGTGAAACGCCCCCTCGAAGACGATGATAGCGACGCTCAACCCGACGATCGCCTGGAGGGCGTCCCCGAAGATTGCCGGCGTGATCAGACCGAGTCCTTCCGGGCCGACAGCGACGCCCGCGAGGATCAAAAACACGACGCTCGGTATCCGGAGCCGGTCCGCGAGGACTTGCGCAGCGACTCCCAGACCCATGATCGTCACGACGATCTGGACGATGTCGACTGCGGTGCTCATGACGCGGCGTCACAGGGAGTCGGGGAATAGCTGGGGGACAGGGCCACTGTGATCGCTCTAGGCAGTACACGGAGACCAGTCCACAAAGTGCCTTCCAAATGGAACGGTGACTGGGCGGGCTATCGGCGTGAACTGCGTCGTGACCCGGCCCGAAACCCCCGTTTCGAGTTCGACGCGATCGTCCCCCGACTCGCCCCGTGTCTGGACTCACGAGCCCCGATTCCGGATTCCCGGACCCAGTCCCTCGATTCGACGTCACCGTTTCCGACGCCAGCCCGTCATCGTTCCCGACTCGGGTAGTTCTCGTCCTGTGGGAATCCTGGCCAGAGTTATAGGCTGTTAAACAGAACGATCGAACATGGCATATAGAGTGCTCGTTCCGGTCGACAGAAGCGAGGATCGCGCGTTCCACCAGGCCCAGTACGTGTCACAGCTTCCGAACGCCGCCACCGACGTCGAGGCGACGGTGCTTTTCGTTGTGTCTCCCGACGAGTTCAGCGACGCCGACGCGGTAGCGTTCTCGGACATCGACGCCGCCGTCGGGGCGGCCAACCTGCTCGAAGGCGAGGGGGTCCCGGTGACGCGAACCGTGGACGACGGTGGTGTCTCGGACCAGATCGTCCGGTCCGCAGCGGAACTCGACGCCGACGAGATCGTCATGGGCGGACGCAAGCGGTCGGGCGTCTCCCGGGTGTTGCTCGGGAGTACGGTCCAGGACGTGATGCTCTCGGCCGACCGGCCGGTCACCATCACGAGCGAGACGGCCGTGCCCAGTGAGGGGATCCGGCGGGTGCTCGTTCCGGTCGACGCCGACGTCGAACGCGCCCGCCACCAGGCGGCCTACATCGCGGGACTGCCCGAAGCGGCCGAGACGGTCGAAGCGACGGTGCTCGTCGTGTTCCGCCACCAGGACTACAAGGGCGCTCCTCCCCACACGTTCGAGGAGATCGACGCGGCCGTCCAGGCGGCCGATACCCTCGAAGACGAAGGGGTCCCCGTCGAACGCGTCGCCATCGGAGGCGAGGTGGCCCGGAAGATACTCGACGTGGCAGCGGACCGCGACGCCGACAGCCTCGTGATGGGCGGACGCAAGCGGTCGGGACTCCAGGAGGTGCTCATGGGGAGTATCACCCAAGACGTGATGCTCGCGGCCGAGCGACCGGTCACTATCACCGGCTGAGACCGGCCGAAATCACGATTAGACGGGTTTTCCGTCGTGAATTCTTCGAACACAGGTTTCTCGTCGAGTGGCCGTCACGGAGACGGCGACCGCCGTGTGACGACCTCGCGCGACCGGTCGCCGTCGATAGCCCCGCCGGACAGCCGATCCAGCCGACGATCGCGAAAACGGCCAGCCTCGCGCGACCGGTCGCCGTCGATAGCCCCGCCGGACGGGTGCGCCGAACGCGAAGAGAAAGGTTACACCCGATGCGGTGTTCGATCGGTACGCCCAGGCGCTGAACCGTCAGTCCCCACACGTCGCCCTCTCAGAATCCATGGATACCGGCCTCGACCGCTTGCGGACCCGACTCGAAAACGCGCGGGTCTTTGCCTCGCCCCGGGACAGGAGACGCTTCGTCGTGCATCTGCTCGTACTCGGTCTCGCGTTCGTCGTCGCGACCGTCCTGCTTCGGCGTCACGTCGCGTTCCTGACCGACATGCGGTCCCTGCGCGAGTTCATCCGGGGGTACGGTATCCTGGCGCCCGTGGTGCTCGTCGGTCTCCAGGCGGGACAGGTCGTCGTTGCCCCGATCCCCGGGCAGATCCTCGCCGTCGTCGCCGGCTACCTCTTCGGCGCGTGGTGGGGGACGCTCTACAACGTGATCGGCATCACCATCGGCAGTACCATCGCGTTCTGGATATCCCGGCGATACGGTCGTGACTACGTCGAAACCATCGTCCACGAGGACGTTCTCGGTCGATTCGACGCCGTGAGCGACGACTACGGCCCGCCCGCGCTGTTTTTCCTCTTTCTGGTTCCGGGGCTCCCGGACGACGTGATCTGTTTCGCCGGCGGCCTTACCGAGATCCCCTTGTGGCAACTCGTCGTTCTCGCCGTGGTCGGACGAACACCGGCGTTTTTCCTCGTCAACGTCGTCGGCGACCTGCTCGGTACCGACCGGTTCGTCACCGCACTCGCGCTCGCTGTCGCCCTCGCAGTGGTTTCCGTGCTCGGCTACCGGTATCGCGACCTGTTCGTTCGACTGTTCCGTGACGATCCCTGAGCCGACCGGAGTCACAGCCCTCTCAGGTGGTGACCAGGTCGGCGTCGACGTCGTCGGTCGGGCGTTCACTCCCGGTCGAGATGGACCGTCAAAACCGGGACGTCGGCGGTGCGAACGACTCGCTCTGTCGTACTGCCCAGGAGCGTACGTTCGAGGCCAGTCCGGCCGTGCGTTCCCATCACCACGAGGTCGATATCGTTCTCGTCGACGTACTCGAGCACGGTCTCGGGTGGAACGCCGAGTCGGATCGCTTCGGTCGCGGGAACGCCCGCCTCCTCGGCCCGGTCCAGTACTGGTGCGGTCGGCCGCTCGCCCGACTGATCGAGTAACTGGAGAGCCGACTCGCGGTCCATCTCCGTGCTGAGAGGGCTCATCCGGACGTCGATTACGTGGAGAGCGTGTAGCGTCGCGTCGTACTGCCTCGCGATGTCGATCGCGTGGTCGGCGGCCGCGTTCGCCCCCTCACTGCCGTCCGTCGGCACGAGAATTCGTTCGTACATCTGTCTCGATACTGGGACCCGGCATGCAATAATCTACGAGATATTCCCACGCGGCGATACGCGGGCCGGGTCGGATTCGGTTTCGTCTCCATCACGGACGGTTTCGGCCGTTTCGGTCTCTCGGATCACGGCGGTGGCGTGTGCCGTTCGGTGTCGAATCACACAACTACTTTGTCGTCTCACGCGAGACGGGTGTCATGGACGTGCGGGAGGCGGCGAGGGGGGACGTAGAACCCGTCCAGCGCGTCGCAAGCGCCGCCTGGTACGCCGCACACGCCGACATCGCGGGGGAAGCGGTCGTCGCGGAGTTCCTCGCGGAGTACTACTCGACCCGGCGACTCCGGGAGGACGTCGCCGACCAGTCGCGACTGTTCCTCGTCGCCGAGGAGAGCGAGGCCACGGGAGACGAGAGCACAGTTGTCGGGTTCGCGCTGGCGCTCCCGGCCGACGAGGAACCGGAGGTGTTCGCACTCGGACGGATCTACGTCGACCCCGACCACTGGGGAGAAGGCGTCGGCACGCGCTTGCTCGACCGGGTGGAGAGTCACGTCCGAGCACGGGACGGGTCGCGACTGCGCCTGGGTGTGATGGCCGAGAACGACCGCGCGGTCGACTTCTACGAGTCCCGTGGGTTCGAGCGGGTGGAGACGGGCTACGACGACCGACTGGACGTACGCCGGTACGTCTACGCCAAAGATTTGTGAGCGGCCCCCTTCCGTCCGCTATGGAGCGAGTCGACTTCGACGACGCCGAGACGTACGAACCGGAGGAAGGCTGGCGGCGGGTCGCGCTGGCGGGCAGCGAGGACGCCACCCTGGAGTGGTTCGAGAAGCCGCCGGGCCACTCCTCGCCGATGCACGACCACGAGAACGGACAGGTGTGTCTCGTGCTCGACGGCGAGTTGACGGTCCACACGGACGACGCCAGCGCGACGCTCGGCCAGTACGACTCCGTGTGGCTCGACCCGTGGGAGTCCCACCGCGTCGAAAACGAGAGTGGCGAGACCGCGGTCGGCCTCGACATCTTCGTTCCGGGGCGGTCGTTCGACTTCTGGACCGACCGCGAGGAGTGAGTCGCAGATGGCGACAACGCCGTAGTCGACGGAGTGCATCGAAAGCCCTCGGGCCGCTCGCGAGTCGCTCCGCTCCCCGCTCGCAACAGAGGCGCGTGGCGCCTCGCAGCTCGCGGCCGCGAGAGCGGTTCTTGGGACAGCTGTTGCCCGGACTTGGACCCGCACACATCGCGGAGCGCTTTTACCCCGCCTCGTCGAGAGTGGAGACGATGACACTCCGACACACCGCGGTGCGCGTCGAGGATATCGAACGGAGCGTCGAGTTCTACGAGGACCTGCTGGGGTACGAGGTCGTCCGATCCTTCGAGAGCGACGGCGTCCGGAACGTCTTCGTCGGCCACCCCGACCCCGACGCTGTCGACGAGGCAGCAGTCCAGCTCGTCGAGGCCGACGGGCCCGTCGACCCGGGCGATTTCGTCCACGTCGCACTGACTATCGACGACGTCGACGGGGCCGTCGAGCAACTGGACGACGAGCAGGTCGACGACGGGCCGCTGACCATGGAGGAGTTCGACACCCGCGTCGCGTTCGTCCAGGCGCCCGAGGGGTGGGGACTCGAACTCATCGAGGACCTGTAACGCGAGTACGGCTTCACCTGCACCGACACTTTTGTCGGCGTCGGTCCAAGTGAAACTATGGACGAACCACTGGGACGCCGCGCCGAGCGTGTCTTCTGGGAGCGCCACGCCAACCCGAAAAGCGGCTGGTCGCGAACGCTGACGCTACCGGCTATCGTCTACGCCGTCCACACTCGGCGGTGGCGACTCCTGGCCGCGGCGGTCGCTTTCACCGTCCTGAATCCGATACTGTTCTCGAAACCCGACGACGCCGAGGCGTGGATGACGAAGGTCGTGCTCGCGGAACGTCACTGGCGCGAGTCGGGTGAGGACCTGGGCACACTCCAGGCGCTCAACGTCGCGAACGTGCCGGTGACGCTGTACGCGCTCTACGCCGCCTACCGGCGGGATACTGGTGGGGCGACGGTCGCGACGGCGCTCTCGATGACGCTGAAGTTCGCGTTCGTCGCCGCGCTGGTCCGTCGCTACGAGGACGAGATCGACGCGAGCGACCTCGAACGGTGAGGCGGGCGCGGTCGTCGGTGTGTTTTTCTCGCTCGCGGCGCCACCGGAGCGTATGAACGCCCACCTCCGGGCGGGGGCCGCCATCTACAACGCGGGGTACTACCACGCGGCTCACGACGCCTGGGAGGACCACTGGCTCGGCCTGGCGTCGGGGACGGACGACGAGTTGCTGCTCCAAGGACTCATCCAGTTCACGGCCGCGGTCTATCACGCACGCAACCGCAACTGGTCGGGGGCGACCGGCCTCGCCGAGAGCGCCGGGGAGTACCTCGCCGACCTTCCGCCCGAGTACCGCGCCGTGAACGTCGGGACCGTCCGCGACTATCTCGGGGCACTCGAACGTGACCCCGAGCGGATCGAACGCGGTCCAGCACCGGCCCTCACCTGCGAGGGGCGGGCCCTCGGACTCGCGGATCTCGATTTCGAGGCGACAGCGGTCGCTGCCGAGGTGCTCGCCGAGGAGCTAGGATACGACGAGGCCACGGTCGAGCAGGGCGTCGAGTACGCCCGGGCGGACCTCGACGCCGGTGAGGAGGGGAGCCGGTTCGTCACCCTCGTGTTCGACTTCGTTCGCGAGCCGGACGACCGCGCGCTCGTCGCACAGCGACTGGCCGAACACGGGAAGCGGCGAGCGCACCGTGACGCCGACGTCGAGGGCCTGTTCGACGACTAGTGTTCTGACGGGGTCGCGAGTAGGCGCTGACAGTCGTATACGAGCGCCAGGACGACGTGCAGGTCGACTGGAGCGGAAGCGAACGGCAGACCGGGCGAGGGATTTGAGTTCGACGAGTCCCGAGTAGGGGTATGGACACGAACGTCGGTGGCCGTGACCGGATCGCTCGCGGAGTACTGGCTGTCGCGCTCGCGCTCGTCGCGGTGGGTGCGTTCCGGACCGGGCGGCGCGCGAGCGGTGTCGCCGCGGCGGTGGGCGCACTCGGATTCGGATTCAACGCAGTGACTTGCTTCTGTGGCGTGAACGCGACGCTCGGTATCGATACGACTGACTCCTGAGAACGGCGAACCGCCGGTATCGGTGGGGGTGGACTGTTCCCGGTCCAGTCAGTCGGCCGTGGAAGCGTCTTCGTCGGCCACAGTGTTCGTGAGGTCTCGCGAGGGGCCGGCGAACGCGAGGTAACACATTGCCGCTGCGACCAGGGCCAGACCTACCATGCTGACGACGCCGACGACGAGTTGCACGTCTACCATCGGTAGAGGGCTCCGACGTACTTGCATAAAATCGCTCCTCTTCGAACCGGCTCTGTCATGCGGTATTTGGCCACACACTCTCACGGCCCGGGCCGGTCGACCGGCTGAAACAGTCGACGCCCGACTCGGCCCACGCAGTCAGGTCGGGACCAGGTCAGACACGTCTTCGATGACCTCTTTCGGGACGTGATACAGCCGTTCGCCCCCGAGGGAACTCGTCTCTTTCACGAGGACGATCTCGCTCTCGACGTAGCGCTTTTCCACCCCCTCGACGAACTTCGCCTCGTATCGCGGCAGTGTGTTTCCCTCCTCGTCCGTATCGAAATCCCGGATAGTCGTCCAGTTCTCGTCGTTAATCGATCTCCGATCAACCTTCGACATCGTGTGTGGACACGCATTGCTATCTACGGATAAGTCTTGATGAAATCACGTATAACATCAACCGATCTCCTAGAACACTTCCCAATCGGGTACGAGTAGCGGAGCGATACGCATGGTGACTCCGGATCTCCGGTGAGTCCAGTGGGAGAACCGGATCGACAGCAGTCTCGGCCGGCCGACCGTACTCAGCGTTCGCCTTCGACGTGTTCGTCGCCGTCCCAGTGGGCGGAGTTGTCCTGGGGGTCGTAGCCCAGCACCTCGCGGGCGCGCTCCATGAAACATGTTCGTGGCTGGATAGAAGTCAAGCCGAATACCGTAAACTGTCGTCAAGAAGTTCGACCACAGCTATGAGAACTGATTAGTGTTACGAAGCTGTTACTGCGGTTACAGTGAGGTCAGCATCACGGGCCGTTTCACCGGTTATAGCGAACATCCTGATGGTCGCTATCGTGGTGATACTCGCCGCGACAGTTTCGGTGTTTGCACTTGGGTTTACTGACGAGGCTAATCAGCCCGGCCCTGTCGTTGGTCAGTCAAGCGGCGAACTCGTTACACAAGATGGATATGATGGTGGGAAAGTCAATATTACACATATCGCAGGGGACACTCTTTCGGCTTCTGATCTCGAAATTGCCGTCGATGCAAACGACGCCTGTGGGAAATCCGGTCGATTAGTGAACTTACCTGCAAGTGGGGGCGACCCCCGACCGACGAGCGAGTACGTTCGTGGCGACGATATTTTCGACAACTCGTATAATTCAGTGGACGGCCCGATTGGGGAAGCAGGCGGTCAGTGGCAGGCAGGCGAGACAGCAATATTTCGATTAGCCAGTTCCGAATGTGAACTCAATAGTGGCGAGAGCATTACTGTCCGTGTCGTTCACACACCAACGAACTCGGTCGTAATCAAGCAAACTCTGACCGCTACATGAGGCACAATAGAAGGGTGCCCGAAACGGGCGTGATCCCGAAGATCTCTAACGCCCTCAGCGCTCGCCTTCGACGTGTTCGTCGCCGTCCCAGTGGGCGGAGTTGTCCTGGGGGTCGTAGCCCAGCACCTCCTTGGCCCATTCCAGCGAGTAGTACTTGCGGTCGTTGTCGGAGATGCCGGACGCGCGTTCCGCGCGTCGACAGCAGGCCGCTTTCTGGTGGTTCCTACGGCAGGTGTCAGCGCCAAGCTGGAAGACGACGGAATCGCTGTCGCGTGCAGGGGTCAATCAGCAGTTCTCACCTCGGAAGAGGCCCGCGAAATCGCGGCCGGACTGGAGCAGGTCGCTCTCAACGAGGGCTGGCAGGACAAGGAGACAGACGACCTTGTCGAGTTCCTGCGCTACGTGGCGGACGTCCTTGATGGGACCCCGCACCCCTTCCAGCCGGAAACTGACTTCGGTCGCTGGGGCTGACGCAGACTCAACCTCCGCCCTTCTCGGAGCGAACCCTCTCGGGTCTAAACAGTATTAGCGGACTTTCGCGTGTAGTCATACACATTTGAGGCGTCATAGAATAGTTCTCACGGTGATTGTTTTCTGGAGTGTAGGCAATGAATTACCTGCTCAGTGTGGATGCGTACTGACCGATCTGGTCCCGCCTTCACTCTCGAAGTTCCGCGATAGCGAGGCCACGCTCGCCAGCGATGGAGTACAGCAGGTAGGTCCGTCCGTCATCCTCGAACACTTCCGGGTCGCGAAGCTGATTGACTGGCTCGTCGACGCCGCCGGCCTCGGACGGTTCGACCGGTTCGTTCGCGCCTTCCCAGTCCCGCTCGGGTTCGAGTACCGTCTCCGGGTCGGACGCCGTCCACCCTGTCCAGTCGTCGCTCAGGTCCACCGTCGC
>ENA-ORCS01000868-ORCS01000868.1-marine-metagenome-genome-assembly--contig:-NODE-868-length-15872-cov-3.455524_pt1 | contig 15872 bp, 19 predicted proteins | sample MGYA00237781_ERZ508513 | MGnify/ENA primary metagenome ERZ508513 (study PRJEB26184, sample SAMN06268793) | marine metagenome | isolation source: Eden Landing Ponds, San Francisco, CA, USA | place...
GAGCCGATATTTTTCTTCTCGCCTCGAAAAGAAAGGAAGAGATTTTTTAAGTGGCGATTTTGGCCGTTCTAATGGCGCTCGACAGCCCCCGAAATTCGGTGTCAGGAATGCGAAAGATGGGGGTGGTCACTCGTGAGTTCGGTGACCGTCGGTCCGCGCGTCGAGTTCGACCCGGACCACTACCCGCGACTTCGCGTCTGGGACCCACGAACGCCGGATAGCGGGGTCAACGGGCACAGATACCGTCACAGAGCCGAGCGCGTCGTCCGACGGACCCGCGCCGACCGAAATTGAGGTCCGGGGATCGGACACCACGGCGACGGACAGCGGCGGAGCCACGACCGGCGGGAGCGGCCCGGGGTTCGGCGTCGGGAGCGCACTGGCGAGTCCGAGCGGTGCCGCCTACCTCCTGATGCGACGGCTGGCGGGCGAGGACCCTGAAGAGTGAGGGGGGCTCCGCGGACAGTCCGGTCGCCGGTACCCAGAACCCGCGGAGAGGCAGTCCCGAGAGGCGTCCGTGCCGACGCGACACGTGTCAACCACAGCGGAACCGTTCGTGGAGACTCTTGGCAGTCGAGTTGTCCTCGAAGGTCAGCCGAACGGTCCCGTTCCAGTCGCCGGACGCAACCCTGTCTACGAGGGAGTGCTGGACGCGGAACCGAGCGACGACCCGGTCCGCCTCGACGACCGCCACCTCGAAACGGTCGGGTCGGTCGACCACGTCTAGTGACCGGAAATGCTCGCGAACGTCGGCCCTCGTCGGTTCCGAGAGTTCCACGTCGAACACAGTCGCTCCCTGGTGAGCACGAACGCTGCCGACTCGCGTCACCGCCGCCCGGTCGAACAGCGTCCGTTCGGCATCCGGCCCGACGAGTCTGGCCTCGACCGGCGACTGGGCGGGCGTCCGTTCACAGCTATCTTCGGCGCGGGACCCGCAACCCGACCACAGCGTAGTCACCGCAGTGAGGGCGGCTCCGATCACGGCTCGTCTGCTGGGGGACATGCCCAGCAGTTGCGGGCGGTGAACAGAGAGCCCTGGCCAATTTCAGTACTCGTTTGAGTCTGTCGCCGGGGCGGTGACAGCCCCACCCCGGCAGGGGAGAACCGAGCCGTCAGGACGTCTCGTAGACGCGAAACGCTAACTGGCAGGTCGCCGCGTAGACGGACATCTCCCGGCCACGCTCGGAGTACTCGACGTCGATCTCGGCTATCGCGCCAGCCTCTCGGAGTTGGTTCAGGTGATAGTGGACGTTCTGGAGCGACGTGTCGACCGCCTCCGAGAGTTCCGCAGCAGTCTGGGGCTCCTCATCGAGCCGCTGTAGCAGGGTCCGCGCAGTCTCCGAAGCGAGGACGTCGAACAGTTCGCCGGCCCGTTCGGTACCAAACTCGACGACCTCCGGGTCCGACAGTTCGGGCACCTCGCGGTCGCTTCCGAGCGGGAAGATGGATGCGAGAGAGACACCGCCCCAGAACTGACACTGTCCCGAACACGACGGGGCGGAGACCCGCGGGTGGTCGCTCGGCGTCGGCGACTGTGACTCTACCGGCCCGTCGGGCGCCAGGGCGGCCGCCGGCGCCATGGCGCCGAGGAGCAAGACGACTACGAAGGCGGCGATGCCGAGGAGACGGCGGTTACGGTAGTCGTAGCGGTCGCGGTGGTCCGAACCGTGCGCTCGATCCATCGAGTTGTCGCCGGTTCGACTGGGCGAGTAATCAATCTGTTGACCCGATCCAGGCGGACACCACACCGTTTCGTCCGCGCCGCGGGCTACTGCGCGTCGTCGACCCACGCAGGCCGCTCGACGGTCGTCTCACCGACGTCGAGGACCCGGTGTCGGATCGTCACGCGAACCGGTTCTTCGAGATACAGCGTGTCGTAGCTCACACGAACGCGCTGTATCAGGCCCGCTGACGTGACTGTGACGCAAGCGGTCGCGTTACGCGACGATCCTCAGTCGGGAAGTTCGCCGGAGCAGTTCCCGCAGTAATCGAACCCGCGCTCGTTTTTCTCGCCACACTCCGGACACCGAACGTACACCTCGCCGTCCTCGTAGATGGTGTCCGAGTTGTGGTCGTCGGAGTCTTCCGGAGGCATCCGGTAGCCGAGTTCTTCGAGTTTGGACTGGTTCGGGTTCTCGTCGCCGACCCGCCCGAGAACACCCATCCCGGCGGGGTCGCCACCGACGTCCCCGCCGAGTTTCCAGCTGATCGCCCTGCCGGTGAGGAGCAACGCCACGCTCACCAGCATGGCGGCCACGTGGCCGGTCGTGACGGGCCCGACCGCATCACCCGGTCCGAGGAACGCGTCGACCGCGACGACGAGGAAGAGGACCATCCCCGCCAGATAGAAGAGGAGACCGACACCCTGCCACAGCATCGTCTTCCGGAGCGACTGGCGCATACAGGACGTACGGACTTGAGACCAATGAATGATGCCCCGAGATAGCCCCTGATCTCGGTGGACACGCTCGAAAGCCGGCAACCGACCCCGTGGACGCGGAGCGTTTAGTCACTGGCCGCCGCACACGATAGCATGGAGTACACCACACTCGGTTCGACCGGGATGGAAGTCAGCGAGATCTGTCTGGGTTGCATGAGTTTCGGGAGCGGCCGCGAGTGGACGCTCGACGAGGACGAGAGCCACGAGCTCATTGACCGCGCAATCGAGCTCGGTATCAACTTCTTCGACACCGCGAACGTCTACTCGACGGGCGAATCCGAAGCGATCCTCGGGTCGGCACTCGCCGAGTACGACCGCGATGAGCAGGTCGTCGCGACGAAGGTTTTCGGCGAGATGGGCGACCACCCCAACGCACAGGGCCTCTCGCGGAAGGCCATCGAGCAGGAACTCGCCGACAGCCTCGACAGGCTTGACATGGAGACCATCGACCTCTATCAGATCCACCGCTGGGATTACGACACACCCATCGAGACGACGATGAGGACGCTGGACGACGCCGTCCGCCGAGGCCAGGTCCGCTATCTCGGCGCCTCCTCGATGTGGGCCAACCAGTTCGCCGACGCGCTACACACCAGCGACAGCCTGGGACTGGAGCGGTTCGCGACGATGCAGAACCACTACAACGTCCTCTACCGCGAGGAGGAACGCGAGATGCTCCCGCTCTGCGAGAAGGAAGGGATCGGCGTCATTCCGTGGTCGCCACTGGCGCGTGGCGTGGCCGCTCGCCCTCACGAGGAGATGGCAGCGACGACGCGTGGCGAGACCGACGAGTACCTGCAGGGGATGCCGTACCTCCAGGGCGGCGGGGAGACGATCAACGAGCGCGTTGCGGAACTCGCCGACGACTACGGGGTGACGATGGGCCAGATCGCGCTGGCGTGGCTGCTCGACAAGGAGTGGGTCGACGCCCCGATCGTCGGGACGACGAGTATCGAACACCTCGAAGACGCCGTCGAAGCGACAGAGATCGACCTCGACGACTCGGATGTCGACTACCTGGAAGAACCCTACGAACCGCTGCCGGTCGCCGGGCACGAGTAAACCGTTTAGTCGGCTATCTCGGTGACCGCGTCGTAGATCTCGTCGTAGTCGGGTTCTATCCCCGGGTCCTCGGCGACCCAGGCGTAGTGGACCTCACCTTCGCCATCGACGACGAACACCGCTCGCTTGGCGACGTCTTCGACACCCATCGACGTGAAGTCCATCGCGACGTCGAAGGCCTCGACGAGTCGGCGGTTCGTATCGCTGATCATACCGAACGAGAGGCCGATTTCTTCACGGAACTCCTGGAGGGCGAAGGGCGTATCGACGCTGATCCCGTACACCGATGCCCCGAGTGCTTCGAACTCGCCGAGGCGGTCCTCGAAGGTCTCCATCTCGGTGGTACAGGTGCTGGTGAACGCACCGGGGAAAAACGCCAGCACGAGCGGTGCGTCGTCGAGTTCGTCGGAGAGGGTGAACTCGACGATGTCGCCGTGGGCCAGCGGTGCGGTAAACTCCGGAGCCGTGTCGCCGACTGAGACCATGGTCGGCGCTATCGACTGCGGAGACAAGGGTGTTGTGTAACCGGCGAACCGGCCGTCGTGGGCGGACAGTCCGGCCCCCTCGGGTGGCTATCGGTGGTGCCGAAAAGCCTATAATGCGGTCCGAAACCGGAGCAGAGTCTTGCGATCAGTGGGGGACTTCGGCAGCCAAAAAGGTTATAATTGGCACCGAGTAACCTCCGATAGCGATGTCAAACATACTCGTTCCGCTGTTCCCGGGCGGGCTGCCGGGTGGGCCGGAGATGATCGTCATCCTGCTGATCGCCGTGTTGCTGTTCGGCGCGAACAAGATCCCGAAACTGGCGCGGTCGACGGGCCAGGCGATGGGTGAGTTCCAGAAAGGGCGCCAGCAGGTCGAGGCCGAACTCGAAGAACTACAGGAAGGGCAGTCGATCGACGACGACGGTAACATCGTCGACGACGACGGCAACGTGGTCGAGGCCAACGCCGTGGAATCGACGAGCGAGTCGACCAGCACCGAGACGACCAGCAGTTCGACGAGCGAGTAAGTCTCCTCCCGGTTCTCCCGTTTATCACGCCGCTACCTGCTGGTGTAGCGCAAGCGTTTTGGCCTCTACGTGGCACGGTCCCGGTAGGGCGCGTGGCCTAGGGGACAGGGCGAGAGGTTCCTAACCTCTCGATCGCGGGTTCGAATCCCGCCGCGCCCGTTATCGTGTCGAGCGACAGCGAGACCGATAGCGCCGCGCAAGGGGTTCCTGAACCAGGGAGGACGCGCAGCGTAGCAAGCACGTCCGATCGAGGTTCGAATCCCGCCGCGCCCGTTTTCCGGGACGTTCCACGCTCGCACTCCCGAGGAAGGTACCGCTGGAGGGAGCCTCGACCGCCGCACCCCGGACAACCGTTGTCGTTCGCGCCAGACCCTGACGTAAAGCTATCAACCCACCAACTCCGGGTATGCAGCATCGTTCACCCGACTATCCACCGATTCGACGGGTGAATCAGATATGACGTCGACAACGGAGACCAGCTCAGCTCCGACACCGACGACGTGGGCCGCTGTTCGGACTGGAATCGGGGTCGGTGTCGCGGGTATCGCTGTCTACCTCGTGGCCGGATTCGTCGTCGCCGGCTGGAGCTTCCGGGAGTTCGTCGGTCGTCTAACCCCGTCGATCGTCGTGTGGCTCGCCCTCGCTGGTGGGACCGTTGTCACCGTGGTCGCCGTTCCAGTCGTCGCGTCTCTCCGCTATCGTGTCTTCTCACCACTGCTCGTACTCTCGGTGGCGGTCGTCGGCTGGACGGGACTCGGCCTCGTGCAGGGGATCCCACTGCAGGACCTGTTCGGACTCTCCTATTATGCCCTCGCGCTGAGTCCGGTCTATCTGCTCTGCTATCTCGTCTTCGGCGGCCTCGAATACTGGCTTCGGGGCTGAACAGCGAGCGTGTCGGTCGTCTGATTCACGCCATCTCTTGGGCGTGTATCACTCCCGCTCGTGAACACGCATCAGGACCGGGTTCCGTGGACGGGCGGTGATCGTCGCCACGAGGTCGAGCGACGGGGACGACTCCAGTTCGAGGTGATAGTCCCGAAGCAGTGTCGCGAGGACCAGTTTCGCCTCTAGCAGGGCGAAGCGGTCGCCGACACAGCGTCGCGGCCCGGCCGAGAACGGGAAGTACGCGAGTCGGGGCAGTGACTGCTCCATCTCGTCGGTCCACCGGTCGGGGCGAAACGACATCGGGTCGTCGTAAAAGCGCGAGTCGCGGTGGACGGTCCACTGGTTGATCGTGATCGTCGCCCCCTCTGGGATCGGATAGCCGGCGATCTCGTCGGGTGCGGTCGCCTCGCGAACGATCCCCGGGACCGGCGGGTAGAGACGCATCGACTCCTGGACGACGCGGTCGAGATACGACAGGTTCCGGACGTCCCCGACGTCGGGCGCGTCGCCGCGGAGTTCCCCGTCGAGTTCGGCGACGAGGCGCTCCTCGACGGTCGGGTGCTGGGCGAGCAGGAACCAGGTGAACGTCAGCGCGAGCGCGGTCGTCTCGTGACCGGCCAACAGGAGCGTCATCACCTCGTCCCGGACCTGCTCGCGTGACATCCGTCGACCCTCGTCGTCCTCGACGGCGAGCAGTCGGGAGACCACGTCGTCGCCGGGGTTGTGGGCCCGCTCGTCGACGATACGGTAAACGACGCGTTCGAGGTCGTCGATAGCGCGGTCGAGGCGCAGTCTGGCAGGTGTCGGCAGGTCGACCGGGAGCACGCCGGAGTAGCCCTCCTGATAGTTCATCACGACTTCGAGCGCGTCGCCGACGGTGTCGACGTCCCGCCCGACCTCGACGCCGAAGAGCGCGTCGGCGACGATCTCCAGGGTGAGTTCCATCATGTCGTCGTGGACGTCGCGGACGGCGCCGTCCTGCCACCTCGTGGCCGTCTCTTCGGTGCGGTCGACCATCGTCTCGGCGTACTCGGCGATGCGGTCGGGTTCGAACGCGGGGCCGATCAGGTGGCGCTGGCGACGCCAGAACTCTCCCTCACTGTTGAGCAGGCCGTTGCCGAGGACGGGGCCGAGCGACTCCTGGAACAGTTCCCCCTTGACGTAGTTCTGGTTGTTCTGGACGAGAACGTGTTCGATACCCTCCGGGCTGTTGACCTGGTAGAAGGGTCGTCCGAACACCTCGTAGTACGCGAGGTCGCCGTACTCGCGTGCACACCGCTCGACGAACGCGAACGGGTCGCGCACGTACTCGAAGAGACTACCGATAAGAGGCCGGCCGCTGGGTCCCGGTGGTCGGGTTGCGGGAGACGTTCGGGCGGGGTCGTTCGCCATACGTCGTGATACGAGGGCGACAGAAATAATGCTTCACACCGGGAACCGTCGTCAGAAGGTACAACTATCCGTCGGGAGTACGTCCGGTAGAGTCGCCATGCACGGTCCGGAACACTGGTTCGGCCTCGTTCGAGCCTGGTTGATCGTCGGTGCGTTCGTCTACGTCGTCTGGACGCTGCTCGACGTGATCCGAGACGTGGGGCGTGACATCGTCCGAACGCTCTCCGAATACCGGTAACTGTCTCAGATGATGCGGGTGAAACCCCGAATCATATAGTGTGAACGGGACGAAACGTCGAGTATGACCGGGGAGGACACGAGCTACGACTGTGCCCGGTGTGGGGAGTCGTTCCATCCGAGGTCGAATCACACAGAGATCGTGCGTCGCGACTTCGTCGAGTTGCCCCAGCCGACACGGATCGAGCGACTCTGTACCGACTGCTGGAAGAAGTACGTCTCGGACTTCCTGGGTGAGGACTTCGAGGAACTGGTTTCGGCCGACGAGACGGGATGAGGGGATTCACGCTCCGGGAGGCCGACGACGGGTCGATCGCGTACGTCGAGCGGTTGTTACAGCGAGTAGACCTGCCGACGGCCGACGTACGCTCGGATCCCGGCACGTTCTACGTGGGCCGTCACGGCGGGGCGCGCGTCGGAGTCGGCGGCCTCGAACGCTACGGTTCGAACGCGTTGCTCCGGTCGGTGGCCGTCGAACCGTCGGTCCGTGGACGGGGGTTCGGAACGGCGCTCTGTGACCGCCTCGAACAAAAAGCCCGGAGTGGAGACGTCGAGACGCTCTGCCTGCTCACGACGACTGCAAGTGAGTTCTTCGCCGGTAACGGCTACGTCGAAGTCGAACGAGAAGTGGCACCCGCGGCGATACGCGAGACGGGGGAGTTCGCCGAACTGTGTCCGAACTCCGCGACCTGTATGGAGAAATCTCTGTGAGCGACGAGTTGATCGGCGCGTTCAGATCTTCTTCTCGGCGTCCTCGGCGAGTTCTTTCATGCGCTTGCCCACCCGGCCGGCGTCGGAGAACTCGTCCTCGCTCATGGCCGTCGCGAGGGCATTGCCGAGGACGAACACGGCGTGTTTGTGCTCGCTCTTCGATTTGTGGACGTCGTCGGGCGTGACGTCGAGTTCTTCGTAGGGGTCAAAGAGTGTCTCGTCGACGTCTTCGAGCCCCGCGAAGTAGTCTTTGATCGTCACCATCTGCTGGTGGAGTTCGAGGAGTTCGTCTTTGTGCATGGGAGATGTATGCGAGACGGGCGTTTAAAAATTGTCCGTCAGACCCTCACACGCTAGAAGACGTACTCGTCGTCGTGGCCCATCATGCCGTCGTCCTCGAACTCCGGCTCGTCGTCCTCTTCGACGTGGGTGCTGGTCTTGTAGGCTTTCAGCCCCGTGGAGAGCAGATCCTCTATCGCTTCCTCCCGGTTGAGGAACTCCCCGTCCTCGACGAGCGTGGCGATCCGCATTTCGAGATGCTCGGGGACCGTGATCTCTACCTTTGGCATCTGAACACGCGGTCCTTCGGTTGAGGGGTATTTAAGTCTGGCGGGGGTAGGTTCGTCGTCTTCAGGTCCTCTTCCGGCGGTTTCTCGACGGTCTTGCAGTTCGCTGTGTCGGAGTCGAGACAACTCGAGGGTAACTGGGCCACGGAACGGCGACCCGAGGCGGTGCGCGAGTAGTTAGGCTGAAAAGCAAGGGGTCCTAAGCGGGGAGAGATGGAATCACTGGGTGGCGACGACGCGGCGGTCGACCCCGGGAGCGCGGCGGTCGCGACGCTCGGCCGGGCGGTCCCGGACGTCGACACCGGAGCGGCCCTCGCGGAACTCCCGCGACCGACGGTCGCGTGGTCGGAGGACGGCCAGCAGGTGGCGGCCGGCGGCTCAGCGGTGACAGTGACAGCCGACGGCGCCGACCGCTTCGAGACGGTCAAAGAATCCGGGCAGGACCTCTTCGCGGACGGGCACGTCGAATCGTCGTTGCCCGAATACGCCCGGCCACGCCTGTTCGGCGGCTTCGCGTTCCACGGGGGCGACAACGCGAACGGGGACTCGCCGTGGGCCGGCTTCCCGGACGCGATGTTCGTCCTTCCGGCCGTACTCGTCGTGACACCCCCCGAAGGCTCGACGTGGCTGGTCGCATCCGCGGCGGGCCCGAACGCCGAGCGACGAGCCCAGTCCAGACTGGAGACGTGGGCCGAACGACTCGCCGCGGCGAGGCCCCCCGAAACGTCGGGACCGCCGGGCGTCCGTTCCCGGACGAGTACACCGGACGAAGTCGGCTGGCGCGAGCAGGTCGAAGCGGCCGTCGACCGGATCCAGTCGGGCACACTCCGGAAAGTCGTCCTCGCACAGGCACAGACCGTCGAGCTCGAAGGGGCGGTCTCGGTCCCGTCGGTGTACGGCCGACTGACCGAGACCTATCCCGACTGTTTCCGTTTTCTCGTCGCACCCGAAGAGGGCGGACAGTTCTTCGGCGCGACCCCCGAACGCCTGGTCTCCCGTGACGGGCGGACGGTGCGGACGGACGCACTCGCGGGGTCGACCGGGCGAGGTGACACGCCGGCCGAGGACGAGTGGCTCGCCCGAGAACTCCAGGACAGCGAGAAGGACAGCCACGAACACGACCTCGTCGTCGAGGCGATAAAGGAGCAACTCGAACCGTTCGCCACCTCGATCTCGACGGGAGACCGGACCGTGCGCCGACTGGCGACAGTCCAGCACCTCTGGACGCCGGTCACGGCCGACCTCGCAGAGGACGATCACGTACTTTCGCTGGTCGAGGCGCTGCATCCGACACCGGCCGTCGGCGGCCTCCCCCCGGACGTCGCGCTCCGGACGATAAAGGAGACGGAAGCCTTCGAACGGGGCTGGTACGCCTCGCCGGTTGGCTGGTTCGACGCGGCGGGCAACGGGACCTTCGCCGTCGCCATTCGCTCGGCGGTCGCGGACGGCGAGCGCGCGACACTGTTTGCGGGCAACGGCATCGTCGGCGACAGCGACCCCGACTGCGAGTGGGACGAAGTACAGCTCAAGTACCGCCCGGTGCTCGACGCCCTGGAGTGACGCCGATGCAGGGACGGGAGCCGACCGACCGATGACCGCACCGAACCGGGCGACGCTGTGGGGGGAGACGGTCGTCGACGAACTCGTCGCCGCCGGCGTCACCGCGGCGGCCGTCGCACCGGGGAGTCGGTCGACGCCGCTGACGGTTGCTTTCGACGGTCATCCGGGGGTAGAGACGTTTTCGATACTCGACGAGCGGTCGGCCGCGTTTTTCGGGCTCGGACGGAGTCGCCGGTCGGGTGAACCGACGGCACTCGTCTGTACGTCGGGTACCGCGGCGGCGAACTTCCACCCGGCCGTCATCGAAGCCAGCCAGTCGCGCGTCCCGCTGGTCGTGTTGACCGCGGACAGGCCCGCCGAACTGCAGGACAGCGGCGCCAACCAGACGATAGACCAGGCCGGCCTCTACGGCGACGCGCCCCGCTATCACCGGACGCTCCCCGAACCCGCACCCGAGGCCCGACGACTGCGCTCGCTCCGGACGACGGTGGCACGGGCGGTCTCTCACGCTCGCGGCGTCGACCCCGGACCGGTCCACCTCAACGTCCCGTTCGCGAAACCGCTCGAACCGACGGACGTGGCGGGTGACGTCCCCGACACGCTGGCTGTCGAAGACCCCCTCGCCCTCGACGGGCGGGACGGCCCGTTCGTCCGCACGCGACGGGGAACACCCACCGCAGACGACGCGACCATCGACGAGATAACCGCGGCGCTTGCCGGCGCCGACCGCGGGTTGCTGGTCGCCGGCCCGGTGAACCCCGGACGGATAGACCCGGAGACGGTGGGAGCGTTCCTCGACGCGACCGGCGTGCCGCTGCTCGCCGACCCGCTGTCGGGGCTCCGATACGGCCCCCACGTCGACGCGGCGGACACCGACGGTGACGAACCCACACCGGACGACCGCCTCGTCTGCGGTGGGTACGACGCCTACGTCGGGAGCGACAACTGGCCCGCCCCGGACGTAGTCGTGCGGGTCGGTGCCTCGCCTACGTCGAAACCGCTCCGGAAACACCTCGCCGCTGCCGAGGCGCGCCAGTTCGTCGTCGACGGGGCGGGCGAGTGGCCCGAAGCCGAGTTCACGGCGACCGACCACGTTCAGGCCGACCCCGCGCAAGTGCTCGCGGGAGTTGCCGAACACGTCCGGGAAGCTTCGCGAGGTGTGTCGAGCCCAGCGGCTACCGAGGAGTGGCGCGAGCGCTATCGGTCGGCCGAACGAGCCCACTGGGACGTCGTCGCGGACGGCCGCGACGAGCGACTCTTCGAGGGGGGTGTCCTCGCGGCAGTCGTCGAAGGCGCGCCGAACCCGGCGACCGTGTTCGTCTCGAACAGCATGCCGGTCCGGGACTGCGACCGCTTCGGGCGGCCTCGCTCGGCGGATCTTACGCTCCTGGGCAACCGCGGCGCGAGCGGCATCGACGGCATCCTCAGTTCGGGGCTCGGTGCTGGAAGCGCCACTGACGACCCACTGGTGGTCGTGACCGGCGACCTGGCGTACTACCACGACATGAACGGGCTGCTATCGGTAACGCGGTGTGGCGTCGACGCGACGGTCGTCCTCGTCAACAACGACGGCGGTGGCATCTTCCACATGCTCCCGATAGCGCAGTTCGACCCGCCCTTCACCGGCCAGTTCAAGACCCCCCACGGGCTGGACTTCGAACCCTCCGGCGACCTCTACGGACTGGAGTACGCGTGCGTCTCGTCGGCGGACGGGTTCGAGCGAGCCTACGCCGAGTCCCTGGACAGCGACGGGACACAGGTCCTCGAAGTGGTCGTCGACGCCGAGGCAAGTCACCGGTTCCGCGAGGCATTGCGTGGGCGAGTTCGCGACCGGCTCTGAGTATCGGGGATCGCGGCCGAGTCGGCATTGCTCGACGCGTCAGTTCCACCACCGACCGTCTCACCGATCCACGACCCAGAACGTCAGGACCGAGAGCCCGAACGGCACCCAGGTCGTCGAGAGTGCGACGACACCGAAAAGCGAGAACAGGCCGACCCCGGGGAGTGCGACGAGCGCGACCGGTGCCAGAACGCTCCAGAGTCCGAAGACCGTGACGGAGACGTCGGGTACAGAGAGGAGATACGCGAACATCAACAGCGTACAGAGCGCGACGAGGACGCGGGCGACGACCGGGAACAGCGGGTAGACCGCGCTCGCGACGAAGAACGGATACAGGAAAAACGTCGAAAGGAGCAACAGCATCGACTGCTCGGTCGGGACGAGTCGGGTCGGGTCGAAGCCCGGTCGCCCGGTCTCACCCTCTCGGACGGCCCACGAGCGGGTCTGTTCCCAGGCGTTCCACGAGGGCGTCGCGTTGGGACCGTCGGTGCTCCCGGCCGAGGCCTGTCGCTGGCCGGACGGGCCGGTAGCAGTTGCCCCGGTCGACCCGCCTGTTGCACGGTGGGTCCCCGCAGATTGCCAGGGCGGGCCCGGGGACGGACTGCTGCGTCCCTGCCCGTTCCCCCCCCGGCGTCCCGACCAGGTACTGCTCGACCCAGTGTCCTCGTGCGTGCCGGTCCCGTTCACCGACCGCCCGGTACCGACGTCGCGCCGCTGACTGGCACGGCCGGTACTGTGCTCTGCGGACCGGGTTCGTTGCCGCCGCCGGTAATTCCCACCCGCTGTATCACCCTTTCCACGGGAACTCGACGTCGCACGTGTCTCTCCCGTTGCCCTGCCGGACCCGCTCGAACCTCCGGAAGCCGCGTTTCCACCGGAAGCGGCGTTCGCGCTGGAATCGTTCGACTCGTGGGCGCTCGTCGACCCGCCCGAGAGGTACGTCTCGTGGCCGACGCTGTCGTACCGGGCGCGTTCGTCGTCGTCCGTGAGTACCTGTTTGGCCTTGTTGAGCCGTTTCGTCCGCTCGCCCGCGTCGACGTCGTCGCTAACGTCGGGGTGGACGCGTTTTATCTCCTCGCGGTAGGCCTCCTCGATCACCGCCGTCGAAGCGTCCTCGGACACGCCGAGCAGGTCGTAGAAGTTCTCAGCCATGCCAACGTCCAGTAGTGTATCGAACACCTCTACGGACGAACCCCACTTTAACACACAGGGAAATAATATCGGATTCGATATTTGGAGTCGGGATGATCCCCGGGAGAAAGCGGTCTCTCGACGGTTCGACCGCAACTCGATCGGCTTACACCTCGACTGGTTCGCGACTCTACCTGTCAGCCGATATCGTTTTCCGGTCTCTGGCGGAGCGTCGGGTATGGAGCGACAGACTGTTTCGAGCGACACCGAGTGGGAGGCACACGTGGGCTACTCGCGAGCGGTGCGGGCGGGCGAGCAGGTCCACGTTTCCGGGACGACGGCGGTCGACGAAGCGGGTGACGTCGTCGGCGAGACGGCCTACGAGCAGACGGTCGCGGCACTGGAGATCGTCGAAGAGGCCCTGGCCGAGGCCGATGCGGGCCTGGAAGACGTCGTCCGCACCAGGATGTACGTCACGGACATCGACGATTACGAGGCTATCGGTCGCGCACACGGGGAGTACTTCGAAGACGTGCGACCGACCGCGACGATGGTCGAGGTGTCGGGACTCGTCCGCGAGGAGTTGTGCGTCGAGATCGAAGCGACGGCCGTCGTCTCCGAGTGAGTCCGTGACACCGTGCCCCTCGACGTGTCTGGGCGTGACCGCGCGGAATCTTTTTGCGCGGGCGGACCCCAGCGACGGGCATGGTTTCCGAGATATTCGACCCGGAGCGGTGGGAGTCGGTTGCGGACTTCGACTTCCGCGACCTGACCTATCACCGCGCGACCGACGTCGGCGCGGTCCGGATCGCCTTCGACCGCCCCGAGGTCCGGAACGCCTTCCGCCCCGGAACCGTCGACGAACTCTACACGGCACTCGACCACGCCAAACGCCAGTCCGACGTCGGCTGTGTCCTGCTGACGGGGAACGGCCCCTCACCGAAAGACGGCGGCTGGGCGTTCTGTTCTGGCGGCGACCAGTCGGTGCGCGGCGAGGACGGCTACGAATACCGGGGCGAAGACGAGGAGCGGGACACCGCGGCCAGCGCCGGCCGACTGCACATCCTCGAAGTCCAGCGACTCATCCGCCACATCCCGAAACCCGTCGTCTGTGTGGTCCCGGGCTGGGCCGTCGGCGGCGGCCACTCGTTGCACGTCGTCTGTGACCTGACGCTCGCGAGCGAGGACCACGCGAAGTTCCTCCAGACCGACCCCGACGTCGCCTCATTCGACGCGGGCTTCGGGTCTGCGTATCTCGCACGGCAGGTCGGCCAGAAGAAAGCCCGCGAGATATTCTTCCTCGGGAAGACCTACGACGCCGCCGAGGCCGAAGACATGGGCATGGTCAACGAGGCCGTCCCGCACGAGGACCTGGAGGACGTCGCCCTGGAGTGGGCCGAGACGATCCTCTCGAAATCGCCGATGGCGACCCGGATGCTCAAATACGCGTTCAACATGGCCGACGACGGGATGGTCGGCCAGCAGGTCTTCGCCGGCGAGGCCACTCGACTGGGGTACATGACCGACGAGGCGGCCGAGGGCCGGGACGCGTTCAACGAGGGTCGCGAGCCAGAGTTCGACCAGTTCGACTGGCATTACTGACGGTGGGAGTTGGGGCTTCCGACTGAAACGTTTATTTGGCCGCCCCTCGAAAAGGCGCTATGACCTACGATACCGTCGTTTTCGACAACGACGGTGTCCTCGTCGGTCGGACGAGCTTCGACGTTCTCGAAGCCGCGACCCGGGACACGTTCGAGCGCTTCGGCGTGTCGGACCCGGACCCCGACCACGTCGAGGACATGACTATCGGTGCGACCCCCGAGACGGTCGACGTCGTCTGTGAGACCTACGACTTCGCTCCGCTGAAGTTCTGGCGCGAACGCGACCGTATCGTCTCCGAGGCACAGCAAGCAGAGGCCCGCGCGGGCCGGAAGACCCCCTACGACGACATCCACACGCTCGCGGACCTGGACGTCTCGATGGGCATCGTCAGTTCGAACCAGCAGGCGACGGTCGATTTCCTGCTCGACCACTTCGAACTGCGCCACATGTTCGGGACCGCGTACGGCCGCGAGGCGACGATCGGCAGCCTCACGCTCCGGAAACCGGACCCACACTACGTCGAACAGGCACTCGCAGACCTCGACGCCGACTCGGCGCTGTTCGTCGGCGACAACGAGTCCGACATCCGGGCCGCCGAAAACGCCGGCATCGACTCCGCGTTTATCCGCCGGCCCCACCGCAGCGACTGGGAACTCAACGTCTGGCCGACCTGGGATATCGACTCGCTCGACGACCTCCACGAGATAGTCGGCGCCTGATCGCAGGGACCTACTGGCGTCCGTCCGGAGCACCCCCACTCGCAGTCGCTACTGCTCCACTCCCGAGAGAAGTGACTCCTCGATGAGCGAATCTGTCCCCCGCCGGATCCGCTCTGAAACGGCCTGTGAAGAGATCCCCAGTCGATTCGAAATTTCCGTCATCGACGTCTCTCGCGGGACGTCGAAGTATCCGAGTTCGCGCGCGACCGTCAGTGCTTCTCGCTGTTCGTCAGTCAGTCCCGGTTGAGACACGCCGTCGTCTCGTTCTTCGTAGATCGAAACGAGGTCCAACGCAACGCCCCGCTCGTCACACACCGACCGAAACTCCCGAAGCGCGTCCCGGTCGGGCATCCGCATTCGCAGTTCCCACCCATCGTCGATCCCCGTCGAATCGAGGACGCTGATGTCCAGTTCGCCCCACACCGGGAACGTCGCGAACTTTTCACCATAGTCGGTGAACGTCACTCGATACAGCCGCCCGCGCTCGGTTTCGGCCAGTTGTGCCACGTTCGTCACCGTCCGATCCGAATCGAGTCCGTCCTCGAACGCGGGGAAATCGCCTCCCGCTGCCCAGAACAGGTACCTGATACCGTCGTCGGTGAGATACTTCTCCTCGTGACTGATCGATACGTCGGGAGCGTGACCCAGCGCTTCCCGGAGGAGCGGCGAGTCGAGCCGGAGTTCGACGAGCAATCTTTGACACCCGAGGACATGC
>ENA-ORCS01000869-ORCS01000869.1-marine-metagenome-genome-assembly--contig:-NODE-869-length-15868-cov-3.358622_pt1 | contig 15868 bp, 12 predicted proteins | sample MGYA00237781_ERZ508513 | MGnify/ENA primary metagenome ERZ508513 (study PRJEB26184, sample SAMN06268793) | marine metagenome | isolation source: Eden Landing Ponds, San Francisco, CA, USA | place...
GCTGTAAGTCTGTTCCGGGTTGACCGCACGCCATCGTGCGGTCACACCGGTAAATCGTTACAGCAACCACTATGAGGTCGATACTCGAACCGAGATGCGGCAGTGTGCAGTGCCTCGGGGTCAAGTGCTTCGAGAGACGAAGTCTCTCGTTATGATGAATTGATGAGGGGGAGCTCTTTTGAAGATGATTTTAGCCAGATAACGACACTCGATAGATAGAGTACCATAGAAACATATGGGAGAAGATCTGCAGGGTTGCTTATGCCTTCAGTCTGAGCGGGCGACAAGACATAATATATCGTCTGGACGCTCGCGGCTAGCGCTACGGGGAAGAACGGCAGATATTTCGACGAGGTGGACGGAAACGGCCACCACTTCCATATCCAGATTCCCATAGCAAGTAGTGCCGCTACAACTGTGATTCCCACGGTCCACGATTCAGATGGTACAGTCATTTGTTATCTATATTTGCTGCGTTATAGTAAAAAATCCCAGCACGGATCCAGTATGCGAACCCGAACGATAATCCCTGCTAGTTTTCAGTCGATGGGAACGCACGCGAGGGTTATGGCTGGAAGGGGCCGAATGAGGAGTACGATGTCCGGGATGCGCGCCGAACTCGAGATTCCAGCGACCGAGGCCTGTCCTGTCGCCAGGTTTACGGAACGGACCGACGGGTCAGTGACCTCGGTTCGCCGCGCGAGAAATGGGGACGGAAAGTACACAGAGGAGTTCACCGCAACCGGGAACGTCGATCCGGCCGCGTTCGACCAGGACCTCGAGTCGCTGTTCGAATACCAGTCCGCACAGGTCTTTCAGTTCACCCACGACCTGCAAGAGTGCGTCTGTGAGTACGTCGAACAGCACAAACACCCCATCGCCGACGTCCGCGCACAGGACGGGTCGCTCGTCTTGACGCTCCATCTGACGAACATCACCGATCTCCGCGATCTCGTGACCGACCTCCGTGAGCAGTTCGGTTCGGTGCGCATCCGCTATCTGCTGCAGGTCGACAGCGACGAGGAAGGTGCCGACGACGTCGTTCCGATCAACCGCGCCCGCCTGACCGACCGCCAGCTCGAAGTCCTGGAGACTGCCCACGAAATGGGGTATTTCTCCTACCCTCGCTCGGCAAACGCTACTGATGTCGCTAACGCATTGGGGATTGACGCCTCCACGTTCACCGAGCACCTTGCCGCTGCCCAATCGAAGCTGATGGACGAAATTCTTACGACACCGTAAAATACCCTGTATATTTTAGGGTAACCTAATATATGGGTCGCCTCGGACTGTTCTCTTGATGAACGTCGCAGCCGACGTGACAGAGTTGATCGGAGAGACGCCGCTGGTTCGAGCCGATTCGATCGCGCCGAACCTGCTGGTAAAACTGGAGTCGTTCAATCCCTATTCAGTCAAAGACCGGATCGCCCGCGAGATGCTCGATTCGGCCGCTGAGGCGGGCGAACTGACCGATGATACGGTCGTGATTGAACCGACGAGCGGGAACACGGGGATCGGTCTGGCAGCGGTCTGTGCCGCCCGGGACCAGGAGTTGATCCTGACGATGCCCGAATCGATGAGCGAGGAGCGGCGTAAACTCCTCCGGGCGCTCGGAGCCAAACTGGAGTTGACTGATGCCGACGGAGGGATGGGCGGCGCCATCGAACGGGCCGACGACCTCGCCGGGGAGTACGACGACACCTTCGTCCCCCAGCAGTTCGACAATCCCGCCAACCCGACGGCCCACCGGCGGACGACCGGTCCGGAACTGGACGAGGCGACCGACGGCGATCTGGATGTCTTCGTCGCCGGCGTCGGCACCGGCGGGACGATCACCGGTGTCGGGACCTATTTCGAGGACGCCGATACCGACGTCGACCTGATCGCCGTCGAACCCGAGGATTCGGCAGTGCTGTCCAGCGGCGAGGCGGGCAGCCACGGCATTCAGGGGATCGGTGCCGGGTTCGTTCCGGAGATTCTGGAGCGGGACCTGCTGGACGAGGTCCGAACGGTGGCCAAGGACGACTCGATCGAGATGGCCCGTCGTCTCGCCAGCGAGGAGGGGATTGCTGGTGGGATCTCGACGGGCGCGAACGTCCACGTCGCTGCGGAGGTCGCCCGCGAACGACCGGACGAACTCGTCGCGACGATCGTCTGTGATCCTGGCGAGCGGTACCTCTCGACGGACCTGTACGACTTCTAGCCTGGAGTAGGCGACTCGCGGACTCTCTCCGAGAGTTCCGTCGCCGCGTCGAGGTCCATATCCGGTATCGTTGCACCGATCGACAGCGGATATGCAGCGGTCTCGACACGCACTGTTGCGAGATTGCTCCGTCGCTGGAACAGCGTCGTCGTGACCGAACACTGCTGGATGTCATCGAAATCGATCCGGTAGTCCTGCCCGTTCCAGAATCCCTTTTGGATCCGGAGAGTATTTGCTTCGACGGTGTACGAGATATTAGTCCATCGGATGTACGCACAGATGGGGGAGAAAAACACAACGACGACACTTGATCGAACGACGAGAGCTGTCGAGACAGGCACGTAGTGCGTCCCTAGCACGCCCAATCCGGCCACGCCGACCGCAAACAGGATATATCGAACGGTGTACCGTTGCAAGGCCCGAAACGGAATCTGCCGGCCATCATTCGACACGGTGGAGCCGACACGATCCGCGAGTTCGTGTGCGGTATCTCTCTCTGTAAGCGGTATCACTACTGTGTTCGACTCAAACGGCATTATTTCGTTACCACCAGCTGTCTGTGCGTTTACTTTCGCATAGCCCAACACCCTGATGAGTGGATTATCACTCACCCGAACGATCCGTATATTCGGCATCGGTATCTCCTTTTCCACGCGGCGAACCAGTCCGTGCCGTCGGTAGAGTCTATCGTCCTGTAACTGCAATTCGAACCCGTAGAACTTGATCGCCGTCCGAACGACGCCGACCGTCCACCCAATCCCCATTGCAGCGATGACGAGCACGCCCCATTTCGAGAACCCCCACTCAATCGGGATGGCGGACCGAAACGTGAGCACGATGGTATCGGTCAGCGACTGGAAGCCACCGGCCGGTAGCAGTGCTGTTGCGGTGACTGCTCCCACAGCCAGAAATACTGTCGTATAGTGTGTCTGCAGTGTGCTGTAGAGCAACAACTGCCGGTTGGAGAGTTCGAACAGCGATTGCGGCGCTTCGTCAACTTGTGTACCCTCCTCCACCTGTAGCGCATCCTGTAGTCGGGCTGCTGTATCGGCTGAGACGTACCGTAACTCGACTTCGCTTTCGTCTCTGTTCCCTGCTGTTTCGAACTTGAGACCGACAACGCCGAACAGTCGGACGACTGGGGGCTCCACAAGGCGCGCGTGTTCGATTTGTTCGCGTGGAACGGTACGATGTCGTCGCCTGATGATGCCCGAAGCTATCTCTATCTTTCGGTCATCTGCCAATCGATAGGAAAATCGGTACCAGTAGATCGTCTCGAATGCCACTAACACGCTAGCATAGAGGATACCAAACGGGACAAGAAATCTGAGTGACCAGAGTGAGCCTTGATACACTGACCAGAACCCAAGAACCACGAATAACGGGGCCTCCATACGATCAACTGCGCGACAGAAGATCGCGTGTGGGTGCAGATTTTGCCATTTATTCATCGTTAGCCTCTTCCGTGGATAGCGTCCGCCGTAACTCCGCTGCGCCCTCGTCATCTAACCCCGGTATAACGAGATTCGAATGTGGCGAGCCCGCTGTGTGGAGGACGATGCGTGAGAGCCCGAATATCCGCTCGACCAATTTCGTCTCTAGGTCGACGTACTGAATTTGCGCTCTGGGAACGAGCGTCTGCTTGTGTCGAATTACTCCGCGCTGCAAGTGTATTTCCTCCTCTGAGACATCAAACTCCCAAGAGCGATACCGTGCGATTGTGTATATGAGCCCGATCAAAAAGGACGCGGCTGAGATGATAACAGAGTCACACTCAGTGATCACGCTGGTTCGTGTTGATGACATATACAGGACGCCAAGCAATCCCATCGAAGCGATTACAGTATACATACCCCAAACCGCCAGAATCCGTCGGCTTACTTTCATAAAAATGCCAATAATTGATTTTATTCCAGTATACCATTCAATCTATATATACACACCAGATCAAAACATTTTGTTGCAGATATACAGAGCACCGGCTCCACAGCCGTACTTGTTAATTGTGTCTACAATTACGAAGCAGGCCGCCCCGCAGCCGCCGTATCCCCAGAAACTACTGATAAATGGCGCACATGCTTCGAGGCAAGCGTAGCGAGAAACCGATCCTGTAGTGCCCTCACAGAGTGTTGTGACAACAGCGGTACAGCCATACATTCCCAGCTCATCTCTCCACCCTTGAGTGGTCACACCGTCTGAGGAAACACCTCCTATTTCAGCAGGCTTCTCAACCCTCTCTTGACGGGTAACTAGGTTCCCGTCCTCATCACCAGTAAACGTTTTTAGGTTCAATTGAGAGGGCGTACTTTCGGGGGTGCTGATATTATCGGTGGGCTCTTCAGCAGTACGACCAAATGCCATCACTGGTCTACGAGTACTTGTCTCGGCGTCTGGTGTCGTATCCGCGACGATTGTTATTAGTAAACCTGCAGTATCCATAGACGTTTGTTTTGGCTTTTTTCGCCCTTCTTGAGGACGAATACGCGAATTCCCTGGCGTCTTTGGTTTCTGCTGGTATGGTCTTCCTCGCAGCTTTGACGGACGGTGCCCGGGGGCCTCTGAAGGATAGTGCTCTGGTGCTTCCGAGGGGCGGTGGTGTGATTTGTAGCCCTGGAAGACCACTGTTGGATTTGTCTTATTGATCTCCGGGTCGTCCGTCTCAAATTCGACACCAAAGATACCTGAACGTCTGACACCCGACTCATCCCACATTGCTTTATCAATATTTTTCACTGCCGTCTCTTCCATCGCACGACCGATCTCAGCCCGTGCTTCTGTTTCGGAGAGCTCGGATCGATTGACGATATTGAAGTCGGGAGTATCTTTCTCAGCAGCCGTAGTCTTCACTGTTGATCCAAGCCCAAATACCGTAGCACTTGTCATAAAACTCTTTTTTAGAATATCTCTTCTACTGATGTTGTTAACTATATTCTCTTCTGTCATAGTATACTATATATACTTGTATATGGAATAGTCTCATATATCTTTCTAATTTACGCGCTACCAAGCGAAGTGTGAATTCGACTCACCAGTTTGTGAGTGATTGCTGATACGGTCGGTTGTAAGTCTGTTCCGGGTCGACCGCACGACTGCATGCGGTCACACCGGTAAATCGTTACAGTAATCACTATGAGAGACTTCTTCGTGTCCCTTCCGCAGTCATAGTTCATTTGGATAGAACAGATGAGGTCCGCACGGTTGGCAAGGACGACTCGATCGAGATGGCCCGACGACTGGCGAGCGAGGAGGGGATCGCCGGCGGGATCTCGACAGGCGCGAACGTCCACGTCGCCGCGGAGGTCGCGCGCGAACGACCGGACGAACTCGTCGCGACGATCGTCTGTGATCCCGGCGAGCGGTACCTCTCGACGGGCCTGTACGACGCTTAAGACGTGTACTGCCGTGACCTGGTCTCGGAGGAGACACGGCTGGCGTGTGTCCTAGTCCGCGGCTGGTTCTCCAGTTTCGGCTTTCTGCATGAGGTCCGAGAACTTGTTTGACTTCGATTCCAGCCAGTCGGCCGTGTCGCTATCCGGTGTTTCGTGTCTCGATTCAATCAGGAACGTCGTAATGACGATGGTCTTCACCCAGGGCCGGATGAAGCCGAGATACCCGGCGAGAGCGACACCAGCGACGACTGCCCACCCGATGTATTCGTACGTGGGCGACAACTGCCCGATAACACCTGCCAGCGGTGTCAGAGCCAAGAGCCCGATGAACGCCACTACGTACATTGTGCCCACGATGATAACCGTCGTGGCTAGCACCGACTTCCAGACCTTTCCGTAGAGGACAACACCGTTCCGAGCGGCCTGCCAGTTGTTTTCCTCCTGACTCACGAATATGTGAGCCAGGATCGCCTCGTCGATATACGAGGCCGCGAGCGCTATTGCCCGCTGGAGAAATCTGACTATCTGCTGTAGGGCCGGTATAAAACCAACCCAAGACGCGAGCGACGATACCGTCCGATTGAATTGTTTGATGACCCCTTTCACGAGTTGGTCGATCCCGAACAGTGCACTCGCCGACGCGAAATTGTCTTTGACTTCGCCTAATCCGTATGCAATCTGGCTGTCGGGTACCTCACCCGTTTCGATGATGTGGGCAATCACAGCGATATGTCCACCACTGATGAGGTACAGGGCATACCGTCTAATCACTCGTAAAAACCCGACAAAAAGCAGTACTGCCAGGACTAACCCCACCAGCGCAATCAGGGCAGATACCGATCTCGAGTTCACGAGCCAGTAGAGGAGTCCGGCCACGAGCCCGAAATACAGCATCGCAAGGAGCCCGATTAACAGGCCGAACCCGATTCGCAGCATGACGAACGGGAGTGTTTTCCAGAAGATACTCGTCGATTTTCGTACGTGTAGTCCCATGTGAGCGTATTCCCCCACGCAACTCCCATAGGATCAGTGGTGGTATATAAATATGCCGAAATGTTTGTGGCGTATTCTAATACAACACATAAAAATGCACTCAAAAAGTTAATTTTCCATATATGATTGCGTTGGCCGAGATCGACGCGTTTTCGCCCTTCGATAGCCACCAGTACGCATGAACTTCGAGGCTGAACTCGACGCGGCGATCCGGGCCGCGACCGCAGGGATGAACGCTATGGGAGCCGAGCGTGGCGATCTCCGCGAGGCGGGCGAAACAGAGACCAAAAGGAGCGTCAACGACATAGTGACGGCTGCCGACCGGGCCAGCGAGGACGCGATTGTCGACGTGCTGGGCTCGGCGTTCCCCGACGACGCTCTCGTCGGGGAGGAGGGGACCGGCGAACAGTATACTGGGGATGGCCGAGAGTGGGTCATCGATCCCATCAGCGGAACGGCCAACTTCGCGGTCGAGCTGCCGTACTATGCTGTCTCGATCGCGCTGGTCGTCGACGGTCTCGTGCAGGTCGGGGTCGTCGCTTCACCTCCACGCGCGCTCGATCGACTCTGGTACGGCACCCGCGGTATGGGAGCGTTCGTGCATCACGGTGTCGATGGGGCGTCCGACATGGACGACCTTGCCGACATTCCTCTCACGGTCAGCAATCGAGGTTCGCTTCCCGGAGCAGTCGTGTTCGGCCGACTAAGCGAGCGCGATGCTGACGTTCGGGCTATCGACGAACTCACAGTCCGAGAGATTCTCGACCGGGACGGTCAGTTCCGCCGGCCAGGGAGCGTCGCGATCAATCTTGCGCAGGTCGCAGCAGGTCATGCCGATGGCTCTCTCATGCTCTCTATTCGAGAGTGGGACGTCGCGGCCGGTATCTTGCTGATTGAAGCTGCTGGTGGGGCTGTTCGTCGCCGTCCGTCTCAGACCAGGGATGGGACAGTCGAAGTCGTCGCCTCGAACGGCCTGATCCAGGCCGATCTCGAAACGATCGCAGCAGACGCGATCGAACGAACGAAAAAGTAAGTCTCCGGGGCGCTTTATGCAGGGGCGTAACAGACCCAGCCCTTCGCGGGCACGGTCAACTCGACCCAGCCGTCCTCGTCAGTCTCGATCGGTTCTCCGGTCCCGGTGTAGTCTTGCAGCGTTGTCTCCTCCCAGCCGGTGTAGACCCACTCGGTGCGCGGACAGTCGGCCTTGTTAATTCCCGTCAGGAGGTTCTGGTAGCGCTCGTGGACGAACAGGTCCCGGTCGGTGTATCGAATGAACTGCTCGCCGTCTGCGAGCGTCCGCTTGATCCAGACGAGGTTCGACAGCCACTCGGCGTCGTACTCGACACCCTCGGCCGTGGCATGGTTGCTGTAGACGAACGGGTAGCCGGGAGCCGTGAGAATAAACGCGTAGGCCAGCCGCGAGAGCTGTGGCGGCCCCTCGTCGTGGTTAGCGACGAAGGTCACTGCGCTGTCGGGGTCACGTCCGAGCAGACAGTCCTCGTGCTGGATCACGCCTTCGAGCCAGCGCAGGTCTCCGCCCTCGTGGAAGGCGTCGTGCATCGTGAAAAAGAGGGGGTAGTCGAACGCACGCATCCCCGTGTCAGTGTAGGCTTCAAGGAAGTCGGTGTCGCCGTCGAAGACCTCGCCGACCCGGAAGAAATCGTGATCGTCGGCCCACTCGTTGAGGAACTCATCGAAATACCACATGGGGACGTGTTTGGCGGCGTCCCAGCGGACCCCGGCACAGCCGGTCTGGGCGATCTTCTCGACGTACGCTCGGAGGTGGCGAGTGACCTCGGGGTTGGTCTGATCGAGGTCCCACAGGTCAAACAACTGCATCGTTGTCCGCCCGTCCTCGTGAGGGTGATGGTAGTACTCGGGATCGTCCAGATGCGCATAGGTACCGTCCCCCGGATCGTCCGTTGCGGTGTGGTTGACGATGGCGTCGATGTACACTTCGACGTCGCCGGCCTGTGCGTCAGCGAGTGCCTCGACCATCGCCTCGAATTCCGCTTCGGTGCCGAGCGGCGAGTCCCAGGAGAGGTGATCTTGGGGGTTATAGCCGTTGCTGTCGGACGTGTTGGGCTTCATCGGGGGCTGGACCCAGACGGCGCTGTAGCCGGCTTGGGCGATGCGATCTGCCTCGCGAGTGATTCGATTCCAGTGATCGCCCGTTGGTCCCAGCCCCTCGTCGTAGTCGAAATACTGGAGACCTACGGGTTCGCCCGTCGCTGCCGAACGGCCGTCAGCGATCGAGACGCTCGTGGACGCGCTCGCTGTCCTCGCCTGGGATCCATCGTGCGCTTCCTCCGACATCGCCGTACCCTGTCTGTCTCTGTGCATAGTCGATTCGATACCCCATGTTCTGGTGATTGGGGTATGTCCTGCCCCTACGCACCACGTCACATATATGTCTTTCATCAATTATCCATTTTGATAGGGGTGCAAAAACGCGGGCACTGAGTACTGTCGTGGGTGTGGCCGTCGTTCGGGATCCGTATTGTCGCTTGTGTTTCAAAACTGCAGATAGAGGGTGTGGGGAACGAGCACGAAGGCAGGGGGAGTGGTCACACTTTCCGGAGCGACCATGTGGGCACATGCGAGCGTCAGACCTCGCTCGCAATTTTTACTCGGTACTGAGTAACACTTGAATGGTGCTATGTTGGGTATATATCTCTATATAGTTTTGACCAATGCTGTGTCTGTCCACCACAGCAAGTGATTACCGGCCAACGCCCACCAAACGGGACCGTCCTGCTTTTGTATTAGCCTGCCGAACACGGGGACGTATGGAGGGTCTTTGATGAGTGCTGGGACAGCGACATTGATGGCCCTGGTCGCGACGATTTTTGCGCTTGGTGTGCTCGCACAGTTGCTGGCCGCCCGGCTACAACTCCCGAGTATCATCTTCTACATCGTCGCTGGCCTGGCGCTCGGTCCCGTCTCCGGTCTCGTCCTCGAAGAGCGAATCATATCACTGTCGACGTTCGGTGGGGCGACGACGCTGTCCGCAATTGTCGGTCTCTCGGTCGCGATTATCGTCTTCGAGGGGGCGTTTCACCTGCAAATCGATCGTATTCGGGAGGCCCCGACGGCAACGTTTCGCCTTATTACTCTCGGCGCGGCGATTGCGCTCTCCGGTACTGCCGTCGTGGTGCATCTGGTGTTTCCCAGCGCAAGTTGGGGGATGTCGTTTCTGATCGGTGCGTTGCTCGTCGCGACCGGGCCGACTGTCATCGCGCCGATCCTCCAGATCGTACCCGTCAGAGACCGCGTCGCTGCCGCACTCGAAACTGAGGGGATCGTTAACGACGTGACTGCGGCGATCGTCGCTGTCGTGATCTTCGAGGTGATCGTCCTCGAAGGCCATTCTCCCACGAACTTGCTTACTGCGTTCACCGCTCGACTGGGGCAGGGACTGCTCGTCGGGATCGTCGTCGCCGGGGCAGTCTACTACATTCTGCGGTATATCGACCTCTCTCCCGGTGATGCGCCCCGAAACGCGCGATTGCTTGTGCTCACTGGCGCACTCGTCTCGTATGCCGGGGCGAACTATCTGGCTGGGGAAGCCGGCGTCGCCGCCGCAGCGGTGTCCGGATTCCTGCTCGGGAACGCCGACATTCCCTATGAGGAGGACATTATCGATTTCAAAGGCGACATCACGCTGCTCGTGCTGTCGTTCGTGTTCATCGCACTTGCAGCCCTCCTTGAGCTCGATGCGCTCGCGGAAGTCGGCATCCCGGGGCTGATTGTCGTACTCGCGGTCGCGTTGGTGATTCGGCCGCTCTTGGTCTTCGTCTCGATGGTTGGTGATCGATTCACGACCGAAGAAAAGATCTTCGTCAGCTTCGTCGGGCCTCGCGGGATCATCCCGGCGTCGGTTGCCACGTTGTTTGCCGTGCAGTTGCAGGCGAACGGGGCCACACACGATGCGAATATCCTCCTAGGAACGGTCTTTCTCGTTATTCTTATGACTGCGTTGTTCGAGGGCGGACTGGCGCGATACATCGCGGAATACCTGGACGTGATACCAATGCGAGTCATCATTGTCGGAGGCGGGAGAGTGGGCCGTGCGCTCGCCGACCGCCTCGAAGACCGAGGCGAGAATATCGTCATAATCGAACAGGACGACACCGCTGTCGAAGCAAATCGAAACGCGGGTTACACCGTCGAACACGGCGACGGGACGGATACGGAGGTGTTACGCTCCGCCGGTGCGGACAACGCCAAGGTCGTCATTGCTGCGACTGGCGACGACGACGTGAACTTGCTCGTCTCACAGCTGGCGTCCTCGAAGTTCGACGTCGAGAACGTCATCGCACGGGCGAACAACCCGGAGAACGTCGAGCCGTTCGAGGAACTTGGTGTGGAGACGATCTCCTCCTCGCTGGCGACGGCCTGGGCGATCGACAACCAGATCGAACGGCCCGCGCTCGCCCACTGGATGACCGACGTGGGTCGGATGGGCGACGTCCAGGAAGTCGAGGTGACCAGCGAGAAGGTGATCGGCCGGACGATCCGGGAGATCGGCCCCGAACTGCCCGATGACTGCCTGATCGCGCTAGTCAGTCAGAACGGGAAAACAATCGTTCCAAGCGCCGACTACACGATCAAGGCGGGCGAAAAAGTGACGCTGCTCGGCGAACGCGGGGCCGTCCGCGAGGGCATGGACTTCTGTCAGGCGTAGCGTCGTCGAACGGAAGCAGATTTACCAGGGCACTCCCTCATGTTCCGACCGGATGAGTAGCGTTCCCGTCGACGTAGCCATGATTGTTCTCGCCTCCGGAGCCATCTGGCTCGGCAGCGGCTGGCTCGAAGAAGCTAGTGATCGCCTCGCCGCCCACTACGGCCTCCCGCAGGTCGTCCAGGGAGCCATCATCGCGGCTGTCGGCTCGAGCATGCCCGAACTCGCGACCGTCGTGATCGCCGGCCTCGCGGGATCGCTCGCCATCGGTGTCGGCGGGATCGTGGGGTCGGCGATCTTCAACGTCCTGGTCATCCCCGGACTCGCCGGCCTGTTGACTGACGAGCCGATCGAGTCCAACCGGACGCTCGTCTACAAGGAGGCCCAGTTCTACATGCTCGCCGTCTCGGCGCTGTTGATCACGTTCGCGCTCGGCGTCATCTACTACCCCGTCGGCGACGGCCTCGAAGGGACGATCACCCGCCCCCTTGCGTTGCTTCCCCTGACGCTGTACGGCCTGTACGTCTTCATCCAGTACCAGGACACGGTCGACCACGTCCCGGTCGAAGACAGCTCCGTGAGCGTCGCTCCCGGACGTCAGTGGCTCCGGCTGGCCGCCGGACTGGCCGTCATCCTCCTCGCCGTCCACTTCCTCGTCGAGGCCGTCTCCTCGCTGGGCGTGACCTTCGGCGTGCCGGAGTTCCTGCTGGGCGTGACCATCGTCGCCGCGGCGACGAGTCTGCCGGACTCGCTGGTCAGCGTCCGGGCCGCCCGCGCCGAGCGGCCGGTCGCGTCGCTGGCGAACGTCCTCGGGTCGAACACTTTCGACCTGCTCGTGGCGATTCCGGTCGGCGTCCTCATCGTCGGCAGGGAGACGATCGACTTCGCAATGGCCGTCCCGATGTTCGGCGTGCTCACGGCGGCGACCATCGCGCTCTTCACCGTCCTGCGGACCGACCTCTCGCTGTCCGATCGGGAAGCCATCGGCCTGCTTGGGATCTACGCGCTGTTCGTCGGCTGGGTGATTCTCGAAACGCTCGACGTGGTGGTGGACCTGCTGCCCAACGGGTGAGGCGTCCGCACGGACCAATCCTTTTCCGTCCGTCAGTGAAACCCCGTAGTAACTGACGATGGTGTCACTGACCGATCTCCGTCGGAAGTTCGAGTTCTCCCGGCGCAACCGGCTGGTCGCCTACTACCTCGTCGGACTCGCGGTACTCGTCGTCACGTACACGATCGTCTACAACACGGCCATGCTGGTCCTGGAGGGTGAGTCACAATCGATCTTCGCCTCTTTCGAGTTCATCGTCCAGACGATGACGACCACGGGGTACGGCCAGGATTCCGGGCTGTGGAGTCACCCCCTGATGTTCGTCTTCGTCGCGTTGGCCCAGATTTCGGGCATCGGCATCGGTTTCTTCACGCTCCGGTTGATCATCATCCCGCTGTTCTCCGATGCCGAGATCAATCTCGATTCGCGTCTGACCCCCAAACACGATCACGTCATCGTCTGTGAGTACCGCCGGGATTCGGCCGTTCTCCTGGACGAACTCGACGAACTCGACATCGATTACGTGCTGATCTCCTCCGATCGAGACGAGGCGCTCGCGCTTTCGGACGACGGCTACGCGGCCATCCACGGCTCCCCGCAGGACGCCACCGCCTTACAGCGGGCAGAAATAGACGAGGCACGGGCGGTGATCACCGACACCGGGAATGCGACCGTCAACACCATCTTGACAGTCCGGTCGGTCGCTCCTGACGTCGATATCATCAGCCTCACCGACGACAGCGACATGCGCGACGTGTTGCTGGACACCGGCGCGGACACCGTCCTCTCGCCGCACGGGGTGCTCGGCCGGCGGCTCGCCGAGAAAACGATCGCCTCGTTCAGCACCGAACTGACGGACACGATCGACGTCGGCACCGACCTCGAAGTGACGGAGGTCCCGATCCCGCACGGCAGTCAGCTGATCGGCACCCGGCTCCGGGAATCGGCGATCCGCGAGCGGACGGGGGCCAACGTCATCGGTGCCTGGATCGACGGCGAGTTGCAGTTGCCTCCCGACCCCGACGTGGTCATCCAACCGAACACGGTGTTGCTCGTCTCCGGCCCCCACGACGCCCTGGAGTCGTTCAGCGAGTACAGCAGACCGGCTCACAGCCTGCACCGCCACGAACGTATCGTCGTCGCGGGCTACGGCGAAGTCGGGCAGGCGGCAGCGTCGGTCATCGAGGACGCGGGACTCGACGCGGTAACGATCGACAGAAATGACCACGACGGGGTCAACATCGTCGGCGACGCGGCCGCGGAATCGATCCTCAAGGCGGCCGGCGTCGACACGGCGGACGCATTGATCGTTGGCCTGCCGGACGATTCGGCGTCGCTTCTGTGTACCGTCTTCGCACGGTCGCTGAACGAGAACGTCGAGATCCTGGTCCGGGTTAGCGACACGGACGCGACCAGGAAGGCACTCAGCGGCGGGGCCGATTATGTGCTGTCGGTCCCGAGGATCAGCGCTCGGATGGTCGCCCGAGAGTTGCGCGGTGAGGACGTCCTCGCACCGGCGAGCCAGATCCGACTTGTCCGCGTCTCGGCCGACCCCTTCGCCGGGTCGACGCTCGCCGAATCTGGGATCTACGAGAAGACGGGCTGTCGGATCATCGCGATCGAAAACGAGCGCGGCCGCGCCAGCGCGGTCGATCCCGGTCGACGGTTCTCCGGCGAGGAACGGATCACGGTCGTCGGTTCCGACGAGTCGGTCCATCAGTTCCTCAAGCGCTACGACGTTTCCTGGAGTGAGGAACAGTGACGGCGATCACGTGACTGTCTCGTCGGTTCCGCTCGCCGGTTCGTCGATGTACCGCTCCTTCCAGGTTCCCCGGAGGAACCACGCCACGCCGACCACCGCGCCGACGATGTTACCAAGCGCCATGCCGACCCAGACGCCCGTTGGGCCCCACCCAAAGACGAACACGAGGGCATAGACGCTCCCGACCCGGCCGATCCACAGCGTCAGGATCGAGATTACCATCGCCGTCCGGGTGTTGCCCGCCCCGCGGAACGCTCCGAGGATCACCTGCGTAACGCCGATGAAAGCGAACTCGACCGACCGGATCCGGACGTACTCGACGCCGTTGGCGATCGTCGCGGCCGCGTCGGGTACGTCACCCATGAACACCGCGACGATAGGTTCCGTGAATACGACGGCTATCACCGCGACGATCGCCATGACGCCCGCGCCCGTCCCGGCCGCCAGCCAGGTCGCCCGCGAGGCGCGATCGGCCCGGTCGGCGCCCAGGTTCTGGCCCACCATCGTGTCGATCGCCCGCCCGAGGCCCATCGCCGGCAAGAAAACCAGGGAAATGAGTCGGTTGCCCAGACCGTAGGCGGCGACCACGGGGGGCGTGAACGTGACGATCATCGCCGTCAGCGTGATCATCGCCAGCGCGCTGGTCGATTGCTCGACCATGCTCGGCGTCCCCAACCGGACGATGTCCTCGATGACGTCGAGGTCGGGGCGCAAATGCCCGACGGTGACGGCAGGGCCGATCCCCGTGCCGAACAACAGCCAGAGGCCGATCGCGGTCCCGACGCCGCGGGAAAGGATCGTCGCCAGCGCTGCACCACCGATCCCAAGACCCGTGAACCCAGTGGCGGCGTGTAGTGACGCTTCTAGCCCACCGAGACCGAGCCACCCGAACAGGGGATTGCCGGCGAACCCGAAGATGAAAAAGGGGTCCAGAAAGACGTTGAGCGCAACCGAGACGACCATGACGAGCATCGGCGTCCGCGTGTCGCCGTACCCCCGCATGAGTGCCGAGAAGACGAAAAATCCAAACATCAGCGGGATTCCCGTGAAGATGACCTCCATGTAATCGGCCGCAAGCGGAATCACCGACGCCGACGTCTCGGGGTCGCTCGGCAATAGTTCGAGCGCGGGGCGGGTGTAGAAATACCCAACCACGCCGATCACGACCGACAGCAGGCTGACGAACGAGACCGTCTGGCCGGTGACCAGGCCTGCAGATCGCTCGCCCTCCGCGCCGGTGTACTGGGCGACGAGTATCGCCCCCGCCGTCGTGAAGCCACCGGCGACGGCGATGAGCAGAAAGATCAACGGGAACGCAAGGCTGATCGCGCCGACGGCGTCCGCGGAAAGACGGCCGAGCCACAGCGTGTCGGCGATGTTGTAGGTCACCTGCAACAGCTGGATGACGACGATCGGCCAGGCGAGAGCGATCAGCGGACGAATCAGGCTCCCCCCGGTGATCGAGCGCGAAGGGCCCTCCTGGCCGTTTGCCCCGTCGCTGGATTCGGGATCCGTGGCAGGCTGGGGATCGGGGTCGCCGTCGTCCACTCGGAAGTCGTCACTCGAGCTATCGGATGACGGATCGTCCGCCGAGCGCTCGGGCGACCCCTCCGGCGATGGATCGCCATCGCCGGTTCCGGAGCCCGGCGGATCACCGTCGGCTGGAGGGTCGGTCATTGCCGTTTCGAGGGAGGGTCGCCAAATCAACGTTTTGTTACCGGCTCGGGACTGACGTCGTCGACACCGGCGCTTGACGACGGGATCCTCGGGATTAAGGTTCCCGGCC
>ENA-ORCS01000871-ORCS01000871.1-marine-metagenome-genome-assembly--contig:-NODE-871-length-15849-cov-4.175437_pt1 | contig 15849 bp, 14 predicted proteins | sample MGYA00237781_ERZ508513 | MGnify/ENA primary metagenome ERZ508513 (study PRJEB26184, sample SAMN06268793) | marine metagenome | isolation source: Eden Landing Ponds, San Francisco, CA, USA | place...
CCAACGACGCAGTCAAGGACTGCGGCCTCGGGCACGTCCGCGCCCGAGGCCGCGTCCACGCACGAACAGAAGTGTTCCTTGCACTCTGCCTACGGCTCGTCGTTGCCATCACTAACTACGAGCGAGGAAATGAACCGGGCTGTGAGAAGCTATGAGATGGATTCTATGACACGCTCATACTCCATGTAGTTCTTGACGACGAGCGCCAGCACGGTGTCCTCGAACATCTTGAACAGCCGCCCGTCGTTGTGTTCCTCCTTGAGATACCGGACGTTCTCCAGCATATCATCTACATACGGCGCGAAGAACTCCTCCACCCCCGAGTAGTCCCGTAACGTGTGCTGGTTGATTCGATCCTCAAGTCCACTCTGGTACGTCCAGTCGAAGTCCCCACCGAACTCCTCGGCCAGCGCCATGTGGTCTTTGACAGTGTCCAACACCCCCTGTAGGGCGGCGAAGTATTCCCCGAAGTTGTTCACACCCGTCTCCAACTGGATCGTGTCGAAAAGCGGCATTCGCACCCGGCGCACAAGGAACCCGTCTTCCGTCTCGGCGACTTCGTCCTCATCAACTTCGACCGGGAGGGGAACGGGAATCCGAACGTCCTGCTCGTCCTCAGTCATCGCGTCGAAGGTCATCTGTCGCGTCCCGTCGTCCCCGAGGTCGGCCCCGGTCAGTTCGCGCTCGTTGCGGAGGGTATCCGTCCGGTAGATGGGAAGCCGGCGGAGCGTGAATTCCGGGTTCTGTGTTTTCGCTTCCCGGTAGGCAGGGAGAATCGCAACGACAAACCGAATCTGTGCCATCAACACGGCGAAGGGGTGAATGTCGAGGCCGACGATCCGGGGGCGAGTACACAAGTCCCGCAGATGTTCTTCCCAATTTGGCTCCCCGTCCTCGAATTCTTCTACGTCCTCAATGTATCGCGTGACGGCTTCCACAAGGAACGTCCCGGACCCGCACGACGGGTCAATGAGTCGTTCGTTCGAGACGCCGCGCTCGTATCCGACGCCGTCCATGATGTAGTCGATCACCGGTTGGGGTGTGTAGAATTCTCCAAGTGCCTTGCGAGTTTCCGGGTCGAAATACCGCTGATACAGGTCGCCGAGAAGGTCGCCCTCTACGTCCTCGAAGTCGAAGCGAAGAACGTTGAAGAACACCTCGGCGACGGCTCGACTGAAGCGGTCCCGTGTTGCCTCGCTGATCCGCTCTACGTCTCCCGTCCCTTTCGCTACAGCCCGGAACTGATTTGGACCCGTTTCGTGGCCCCGAGAGAGTTGTTCGGCGTAGCCATCAGTCCACCAAACGAAAATATCGTCTTGGAACAGGCCTTCAACCAACTGGTCCTGCATGTCGTCAATGAGATTGTCAGCGGCGACGGGGAAGGCGTCGAGATTGATCGTCTCGCCAAAGCCCTGCAACCCACGGAAGTAATCGTCCATCCCCTCGTAGCCGGTCCCAGCAAAGAAGTCGTGGTCCTCGGTGGCTTTCGCCAGGAGGAGCCGGGCGAGAAGGGCGTGCCCGCTCTCCAGACAGAACATGAAGTCTCGGAGCGATTGCTTGCCGTTGATGAATGGTTCCCATGAGTCCGGCACCTCGTCCGGCTCGTCGGCATAGGTCGCTTCCCAGAAGTCATAGGCCCCCTTGACAAACTTCGCGTCTTGCTCGTCTCGTAGTTCGTGCAGAAGGTCCATCATCCCGGTGACGAGATCGGCAAAGGGACTGCCCTCTTCGAGGCGGAAGGTGTCGAAAAAGTGTTCCTGCCCGAGTTCGGCCTGCGCGTCCAGTGGGATCGGGTCGAGGTCTTCAAGGAACTGATTTACATGGTCCGGGTCCCGGAGATTGAATTCTCGTTTCTGGAGGGCGTCAACGAGGTCGCGGGCCTCACTTTCGGTGACAGCCGCAAGCGAAACAGTCAGGATCGGATGGTCATCGTCCCGGTGGTAGAGCCGTAATTGCTCACCGTTGGTCAGCACACCGTACTCTGCCCGCAAGTAGTCCATGTAGTGGAACAGTTGGTCTTCATGAGGCGGTAGGTCCCGACCGGTCGTTTTGAATTCATAGACGGCGGTGACGGCTTCGTTGCTATCCAGCGTGATGTAGTCCGGGCGGCGATTGTCGGGAAGCGTGAATTCGCTTCGAAGGTCAGTTCCGGTCCCCTCGTAGTCGAGCGCGTCGTAGAATCCACGTTCGAGAAACAGATTCTCCACATCCCGCTCGCTCATACCCTCTTCTGCCCGGTTGGTGATCCCTTGTAGAATATCCACGAACCCCGTTGCGTCAGCCATGACTATCCGAGGCAGTCGGGTACTAAAAAAGGTGGTGGGCACGTTACAAGTCCGGTGTCCTAATCGAAGTCGGGTATAGACGGGAACGCGTGCCAGCCCCCGGCCCATGCCCGCACGCAGACAGTCAGAAACGTTCTTGCTCAGTCTCCTTGTGGACCGGTTTCAATCTGACCAAATTTGTCAGTTAGCGTCTCTACTCTTCTTCAATAAGACGATTCTCCAACTGTTCAATTCGTCGGCGAGCATGATCCAGTTCTTCTTTCAGATCATCTCGTTGTTCACGGATGGACCGTCGGTTCGAATCGGTTTCAGTTCGAATCTGGATTTTACTGCGTCCCGCCTGAACCATGATCTCAACATATTCGGACATTGGAATATCCATCTCGTCGGCGTCCCGTTTCCAATACTCGTACTGTTCCTCAGTCGGATACGTGGCCACATGGTGGCTCATGATTTGTTGGCTCTCCCAAACCCGCTGGTTCGGAGATTATGAACTGTACTCTGTCCGTATTATTCGGTGTATAGGTGAGGGCAAGAGTGGCTCGCTACCCGAAACAGTATGCGATCCCCCGGCCCAATCAAAAGAGGGACTTCTACTCCGGCACCGTTCGCTCCCCAGAGAGAACACAACTAAAACAGGGGAACCCGTCAAGTTGTGAGCAGTCACAGTCAGATTCCTGCGATTCTCGGGGTTCCGCGGGAAGGCCCCCGTCTGCCTTCAGTTTGTCAGCCATCGTCTCCAGTTCGGACGACGTCTCTTTCGCGGGTGACTCGTAGTTGACTGCGGCGTTCAGCACGGTCGGGCCGCCAACGGTTGCGAGCGCGACTTTGTGCTTGCAGTCATAATCGTCATTGTAAAGATCGGCTGGGCAGTCGCACTCGACGGGAACGGCCAGCCCGTCCCGCACCTCCACGCCGACCGTGTACTTGTGATCGTCCTTGAGGTACCCGTAACTCTCGTTGCAGACCTCAACTTGGTGAGGGCCCACAATTCTGAAACTCCAGGCCTCCCACGAAACGCGAAGAGCCGTCTTCTTGCCGAAACTCAGATGTTCAACAGCGGTCCCGGTATCCTTTTCTGCCGCAGAGTCGTTAGTTTCCATTGGCTTCTTGGTCCTTTGAGAAGCCGGCTCCGGGTGTCTCAAGCACCCGGACGCTTTCACACATCCAAGAGGAACCGCGCTTCTCTACCAGTTCCTTCGGAGGAATAGGTATTAACTCTACCGGTGTATCTCGACGGAATAGGGGAACTGCTATCTGGCTCCGACGAGAACCCCCGCACATGACCGACCAACAGGACAGGGAACGCACCAACGAGGGCCAGTATGCCGAGCTGATCGCGCCCGAGGATGTGTTAGAACTCTTCACCGACTGTGAGCCGAGAACCGCCCGTGAGATAGCCGACGAACTCGGGATTGTCCGGCGCACGGCATACGGGAAACTCAAAACGCTGGCCGAGCGCGGTGATCTGAATCGAAAAGAAGTCGGCGCGCACGCAGTCGTATTCTGGCGATCTGCCGAAAAGTAGGGAACAGACATGAACGCCGCGCCACCCAGATCGCTCGACAGATATACTAAAAATTTGATATAGTAAATATAATAATTTTGTTAGTACTGGTGAATATGTCTATATCAAGCCAGAACCGTGATACAGGTTAACTTACGAAACCGATAGACTGCGAGGGCGTTCCAACGAGAAGCCACAGGGGGGCCGCAGTGGGGTTTTTGAACTTCTCTAATACATCACACATGGGCCACAACGAAACTTCACCACGGGCCTGTCAGGTGCCTTAGAATTGACGCCAGATGTGGGTCAGTGATCCCTACCTGAGTTGCAGGCGCGACCGGGCATTTGTGGCACCAGCAAGAAGGCGGTACTAACTTGCTTCAAAGTTACTCCTACAGTCTGGTACGAGGTTCAAAAACGAATCTGATTCAGTAACTACCCGCATTTGCTTCAGTCTGCTGTTCTGGTCCAAAACCGCTGAATTGGACCATTATTCTAATACAAGAGTGGGGGTTAGATCATATAGGTTACAGCACCACTCAGCAACCGCACCGCCTTCCCGTCTAACCCCTAATCTCCTAACCCCCTATAGTCCCCCTTCCCTCTCCTCCCCTAAAGCTGTCACTGTCAACTACTATCACAGAGATCGATAGCCGACTATTTGTATAGTGAGTTTCCCGCTGAAAACTCTCCGCTCCAATAGCCGGAGCCCGGTTCCTCTTGTATGATACATCCCAGTAATGAGATGGTGTCTAATTAAAAGTGCTTATAACAGATTCCAGTAATAGCATATATAACAAATACATCATACTCTTCTGAATTTCAGGTTGATGGTTGTTACATGAAGTCGATCGCCAGCCGCAGATATGGGATGTAACCCTCGCAAAAATTTTGAGTTTTTGTGAGAACACATACGAATTAGTGAACTTTATGTCATTCAAAATTACCGGAATGTTTATATACTTGGACTGGCTTTGTAAAAGAGGGGACAAAGAACCGCGAGCGGCGCAGTTGTTCAATAGTCCCTGAGGTAATTTTCACTCGATAGCCGGCGGTAGAGCGGTTATTCCCATTCCTACAAACATGAGTGCAACTATCGAAGACAACGAGAACCATAGTATATCCCAGCCAGATACTTCGCGGGAAACATACATTGGATGGAAAGTTGAAGGTGACGGGAATAAATGGACTTCAGAAGACGCGAATTCGTATTGGGGGGCAGATCATCTTTACCTTCGGAAAGGCAGAGATTATAAACACAAGGATCAGACTGATGGAGGCTTCAAAAATGGGCCAACTTGGTGGAATCAGTCCTACTTCACACACCTTTGTAACCGGGATATGATTGATATTCTTTCGCGGAATCTTGAACTCAACCAGCACCAACGGTCGCAAGCGATCTCATACTTCATGGGCCTTGATTTGCAGAAGTGGGGGATTCAGAAGGAACTGGTCGCGTGGTCCACCTGCTCCTACTTTGTCCATCAAGATGATTCGAACCAGCGACGTTGTCATCCAGAATCGAAGGACATTGACGAACTGTTCCTGCAAGCCGCCCACAGTCTCAATCTCCCGTTCAAGGATCGAGTGAAAACGTGGGGAAAAGTCGAAAGAGACTACCGAGTTAATTGGTAGTTGGCGGACATAGGGACGGAGGGGGGGGGGGTTATATATACCCTCATATATTATATATACTGAAGGTATTGCAAACGACATACAGACAGTCCCCAGTATTTGTTCTCCTACTTCATCATCGAACATTCCGGTATCTCTCTTTGAGACGAATTCTTACCAACTGTTCTAATCCCAGAGAGTCTTGATCCCGCGAGAAGGCGGTGCGGATAGGGTGAAGAGTGGCATGTTGGATCGAGAGACTGCTGAAGGCTGGGAAGTGGGGGCGCGGGCTTCCAGTCTAACCCAGACCCTCAAAACCAGACCGTTCGCTTACGAAATTTTGTTGGCCACCTCTATGGTCAAACGAATCCAGCCGTCCGGCGTGTTATCTGATGATGTGGTCGGCGCGCCGCTTCTCACAGAATCCCGACTCTCTCCGTACACTGATTCGAATGCGATTGAAACAACGGCCCGATTGAGAGGCCGGCAACGAAGGACGGGACACGATACCCGTGCCGGCACTTCGGGCAGGCCGAGCCGTTGATTTGGGCAATACACCCACCGGGGTGGTTGGGGTTCCGAAACGGTGTCGCTGACGATCTTGGGGGAGACGACGACGGGATACACCCACCCACGATGGATGTGAAACCGTGTTACTCGGGAACACACCTAAGTATTGCGACGTGGGAAACGGCTACCGCGTTTGGATGGTCCACTCGCCGCGGTCATATTCACAGACCACGTCGAACAGGGTGATGAGCATATCCAACGTCTCTTCATCGGGAACGGTCGGATCCAGATGGTAATGGGCAGTAGCGTCGGCGCTCGCGAAGTGGTCGGTCAGAACGTGGAGGAATTTGAACGTTCGTTCCCGGTCGGCATACTGGAGCAGGGTTGTTATTGACTCGAAACAGGCCACCGTCTGGCGGGTGTTCTCGTCTGTGTCCCAATCGCTGATCCAGCCCGTGATTATTTGGCTCTATCTTGATTCAAATTCTGAGAGAAGTTCTTCAAATCGCTTTTCGACAGTCTTGGTAATAGTGGCGTCCAGAACGTCAATAACGTCAGATCGACTGATGTTTTCTTCAATAGTTGTCGTAATCACGCGATCAAGGAGTATAGTTAGTAGATTGCGAGCCTGTTGGAGATCTTCTTGATCAACCTGTGTTTCTTCGCCATGTACAGTCGCATTACGCAAACTTTGGAGACGGCCTAATTCACTGTACGTGGCTTTTTCTCCGGCAAGGATTGCGGCGCGTCTTCTAACTTCTTGAAAAGAACCGCTACGTCCCGATGAAAGCAGGGCTTCAATCCCAATGACAGCGTCAACGACACCATCAGCATTCGAAACCTTCCGATATGAGGATTCGAGTCGATCAATTGCGACTCGAAGCCCCTCGTCCTCATTCGCTTCGGATACCAATTGATAGTATTTGACTATCTTGTTGGCGTTAGACGCCGGTTCGGGTTCTGCTATCCCGCCAGTCGCGATAGACCCGTGCATTTCATGAGAACTAACAACTGCAGGATAGAACGTCTTATCCAAGATATGCCAAGTACTCATCTGGAACCCTTCTGGGTGGAGCAAACGTAATGCGACCCTCACATTCTCTAAGGTATTTTTAGCTTCTTGACCAATATTGGTGGAAATTTTGACACCTCCTGCCCACCCATCTTCTACTGTTGTGGGGTTCTGATAAACAGCGGCGTGCGTCAAATTCCCGAGCTGGACCGCTCTTCGCAAGGCTATGGACCCCCCTCCCAAATCTTTCGTGTTTAGAATTAACTCCTTCTCAAAGTCGTTGAGACGACGGATGATGAGACTGTTAGTGATCTGAACGTCACCGTCGAAAGATAACCCAATAATCGGTGCAACATATTCAATTCTGGCCTCATCTGAATGTAGAGCGCTCCAGAACTCTGGATCGTTCCGCAACTCTTCAGTCTTCCCTCGATTCGCCTCGATTCGAATTTCTTCGATCAACCTGTTGAACGCTTTTATCGCTCCAGTTTGGGACTGTATTAATGGAATATCATCATCACTGGCAATTGTGTCAATTAGTGAATATACGGTTTCTAGTTCATTGGCGGGATCTTCTGCGGACTCTCTCACGGAGGGGACAGTTACTGTATAGGTAGCAACCATTCGACCGTCTTCTGTCCACTGGTATATATCATACTCTTTGTGAAAGATTTTTTCCTGTTTGTGGAGAGCATACTCAAGAAATTCTTGGACAGCCTCGGAAAGTAATTTTTCTGAAAACATTGGTAGGCCTGTATCTGTGTCCATTATCTCTATCCACAAAAGAGGTGGTAGCTATATCGGTATCTTCGTTCAAAGGGTGCCGATTATCGTAGCCTCAGGCCGTGAGATCGGCGTTATGTACTCCACAACCAACGCTAATCCGCTCAACAGTCACGCTAGCCGGTTGGCCCGCGTTCAGAGGTGCCTCGGCTCCGAAGCGACGGTGTCTCCGGCTGTGGTACTGATGGCGCGCCGCTTCTCGTTGAACCTGGACTTTCACAGCCTGACAGTTCGCTTGCGATCTTGCTGGCGCGCCAGTATGTTCAACCCGCAGTGTTGATATGCAAGAGCGAGAGGTGACGGGGGTGGTGGAGGGCGGGCGTTCCTGTCTATCACCGACCGGCGTTTGGACTCTCCATGATTCCCATCACATCTCTTGACGCAACGATTTGAGGAATACTCATTGAAGGTATCTCAAGAACCGGGGCAAAGACGTTCGAAAAAGCCGTATCGGGGCTATTTGTTTTTCGCCGCTCCGGGTTCAGTGAGTTCGAAGCCGTCGTAGTAGTAGGTTTGATCGGTTCCGAAGTTTGCGCTGTTGAGGATAAATTCGAGGAACTGGGTGCTGGACGCGAAGACGTTGTATCCTCGTTCGTCTGCGACGAGTTTGTTATTCACCCGCCACTTGAGCGCCACACCGTCATTGGTCTGTTGGAGTTGGGCTTCGACAGTAACCCACCCGCCCTTTTCGGGGTCGATACCGAGTTTCTTGGGAAGACCGACGTACACCCATTTAGCACCTACAAAGTTGCCGTTCTCGTCGGATTCGTAAACGTAGATACGGAAGCCGGCTTCATCAGTCTCGTCGTTGGCGTCGCTATCCTGATACTCCAGAATCGGGTAGGCGCTGATGTTGCCTTGTGCGTCTCCGAGCGTCGTCCACATACCCGTCTGTTGACCCACACCATCGGTTTCCCAAGCGGGATCGATGTAGAACTGATACGAAAGTCGTGACCCCGTACCTGCGTTCCAGTATGCTTCATCCGCATTAAGATATTTCTTGCCCTGATAGCCGTAGAAGCCGGTGGTCGGAGCCGTCTCATCAATATTGATCGAGAGTCGCTCCGTGTCTGTCGTCCAGCTGTCCGGGGCCTGTCGGTCAACCACCCACCCCGCACTTGACGCGGTATTGTCGGCCACATCCCCGAGATTGCTAAAGTCGAGACTGAACCGTGCGTTCGGACTCTTTGCCTGAACGGGACTCGCAGAGAACGGCACCATCGATACACCGAGGGCAAGGCCACCGAATTTTAGCACGCTCCGTCGTGACGGTTCGTTTGGAACCATACCATATGATTCATACCAACTGTGATAAGTATCTATTATGTAAAATTGCCATATTTTATATTTTCACCCCAATGTTGTTTTCTCCCAATGGTCATCATATGTGAACCGTATTTCATAATCGAACACTGGCTACAGTAATGGGTTGAACGGCGTGGAGGGGCGTCGTGATGGATTGCGACCGAGGGGGCTGTGAGCCGTCGGTGACGGCGTCCTCGTTGTTGTACTGGTGGTGCGGCGCTTCTCGTATAACTCCGAATTTCCCCGATTCCAACCCTATTGCAGAGATCGTTACTTACAGGGAATAGAAGTAGCGTGACTTACCGACCCGCGCGTTTCCGCTTACGATATGTCGTTCCATACTTCGGTGAATTGGTTGCCCTTTCTCACAACGTTATCATCTTCATCCCGCTCAAGCACTGCATTCTCCACTAATTCTGATAGAGAGTGGTTAGAAAGTCGGAGGCGGAGTTGCGCAACTTCCTCGCAGGCAGACGGTGGATCGTTTCTGACCTCTACAGATGGAAGCATTACTATTAGTTGTATATAGGCTGTAATAAACCTACTTTTATTTATTATCGCTACAACACCCGTAGTTCTCCTCAATTCGTTCGCTCGGTGGTCACGTCAACCGGCTGTCCCGCATTCAGAGCCGCAGTGACGGTGTTCCTGTGCTATCGGTGCGCCGCTTCTCGCAGAAGACCGAACTTGATCGAGTCCAACTATTGGTCTGTCAGCCCATCCTGTCCAGAGCATTCCGTCGATCTTCTGGAGGGGCATTGTCATATCGGGCAGTCGTTCGAACAGACTTGTGCCGCAACTGTGCGCGAGCCGCCCCCAGCCCTTCCTCGCGGGCCATGTAGGTGCCTACAGAGTGACGGATCATGTACCACGACACCTTGCGGTTCTCTTTCGGTATCTCCGCGATCTCGAACAGACGGTTCAATACCTGCCGTAGAGACTTTGTCTGATAGCAATTACCGAATCTGGTGAGCCAGAGACTATCTGAATCCTCATACAGTTCGTACTGCTCCCGCTCGACCAGCCATCGCTCCAACGCCTTCGCGGTTCGATTCTGTAGGCTGACGGTCCAGTTCCCGTCGTTCTTCGAACTCTCCCCTCGTGGAATCCGTAGCACCGCGTTTTCTACGTCAACCCATGAGGTTCGAGCGCGTTCCACTTCAACCGGACGGAGTCCCGCGTCCAGACTCGCCCAGACCATACTGGGGAACTTCCAACTGTTGGCCCGCTCCCAGTCTTCGGCTTTCACGTCGGTCTTGTTCTTGCTGAATCGTTGTGCGAGGTACGCCTTCCACTGGTCACGGTCTTCGATTGAGAGCGCGTTGTAGGCCGGAATCGACCCGTACTCAAGCGCGGCCTCCCGTATTTTGCCCCGTTCTTCTCGGGTCAGGTAGTCGCGGGGTTCGCCGGTTCCAGATGGTTCGCTGAAGACAATGTCCGGCTCCCACAGTTCGCCCCCGCGCTCGTGTTTCCGCCACTTGAACAGCCGCTTGAGAGAACTCTGGGTATTGTTCCGGGAGTAGTTCCCTTCGTCCTTGCGCGCGAGCGCCTTCATGTAGGCGTCTGCGTGGTCGTGAGTTACGTCCGTCGTGTAGCCGCCAAACTCTCCCCACACCCACCGATAGAAGGAATCGAGGCGTTGTGCGGTGTTCTTGATGGTCGCGTGTGCGTACCCCTCTGCCTGCGGGGGATTCTTGCCGAATACCAACAGCCAGTCCAGAAGTTCCTCTCGGTGTTCCTTGTAGTCGATCTGCTGGCGCTGGCCGAGTGTCGCGCGCGAGGGTTCGGGAATCAAGATGATCCCCTCAATTTCGTTGCTTTCTTCGCTCATGCGCGAACCCACATCCTTGGCTGGTTTGCGCTAATCGCTATACGGCGGCGGTGCGTTTGCTTGGTCTGACAGTTCCCGCTAATCGCAAGACGGCGGGCTGATCGGTACGTTCGACCTTGGTAATTGGCTTGCGTCATGACTTTGATTCACGTCATGCCACAGGCGGAGAAACTTTGAAGCGGCCGAATAAGGCCGCGAGAAGCGTCCGGACGGAGATTCGAACTCCGGTCCCTGGCTCCGCAAGCCAAGAGGATAGTCCACTACCCTATCCGGACTCACTACCTCGTAGCGCGGACCCGGCTAAATGGGTTACGATCCGACGGCCGTCACTCAAAGACGCGATTGATACTGGACAAGGCCCTTATCGGTACCACTCGTCGTCGGAGACATGAAGCGACGCGACGTCCTCGGAAGTATCGCGGCCGCTGGCACGCTCACCCTGACCGCCGGCTGTCTCGCCGACAGTTCCCCGGGTGAGGAACCTACGGACACCGACGAGTCGACGCCCACGGAGACACCCGATGACACCGCGACCGCGACCGACAGCGGCGCCGTCGACACCGTGGCCGGGACGACGCATCCACCGGAGCCCTCGGACACGGCCGACGCCGGACCCGACGGCGCGCTCACGGTCACGGGCAGCGGCTGTGGCGCCGAGACCGACACCGCCTCCGTCACGTTCGACGCCAGTGCCGTCGCGATAACCGGGACCATCTGGGGCAACGACGCCTGCTATACCGCACAGCTCGCCGAGACGCGACAGGACGACGGGACACTCACCGTCGTCGTCGCCGCGGTCTCCGACGCCGGCACCGACACGATGTGTGCCCAGTGTATCACCGAAATCGACTACGAGGTCGACGTCGCCTTCGACGGTGACCTCCCCGACAGCGTCGAGGTCCGCCACCGCCACGACGGGGCCACCTCGACGGTGGCCACCGCCGACCGCTGACCCCACGTTCGCGCACACGCTCGAAACTCGTTCCGTACGTTTATATACGAACCGGCGACCAGGGCGGGCCATGTCCACCCGGTCGCGTGCCGAGACACCGTTCACGAGGCGCGACGTGATAGACCCAGAATCACCGGACGCGAGCGTCGTGGTCGGGCAACGGCAACGCTTAAGCGGTGAGCAACCATGAGCCAGAACAGGATTATGGGTGCAATCGAGGACGTCTACGAGGATCTCGAGACGGACGTCTCCGAGGAGGAGTTCCGGGAGGCCGTCGAGGAGAAAGTCGAGCAGATGGGCGGGCTCGCGGACGAGGAGACGGCCGCGATGTTGCTGGCCCACGAACTCAACGAGGGGGAGGTCGAGACGGTCGCGGACATCGAACCCGGTATGGACGAGGTGAAGTTCCTCGCGAAGGTCGTCTCCATCGGCGAGGTCCGGACCTTCGAGCGCGACGGTGAAGACGAGGACGGTCGCGTCGTCAACGTCGACGCCGCAGACGAGACCGGAACCGTGCGCCTGGCCTTCTGGGACCAGCAGGCCGAGGGCGCCGTCGAGAACCTCGAACCCGGCCAGGTGCTCAGGGTCGCGGGTCGGCCGAAAGACGGGTTCAGCGGTCTCGAGGTCTCCGTCGACAAGGCCGAACCCGACGACGACGCCGAGATCGACGTCGACCTCTCCGCGGGGTCGACCGTCGACGCGCTCACGATGGGGCAGTCCGACGTGAACGTCCGCGGACTCGTCCTCGAAACCGAATCGGTCCGGACGTTCGACCGCGACGACGGGTCGGAGGGGCGAGTCGCGAACTTCCTGCTGGGTGACGAGACCGGCCGGGTGCGCGTGACGCTGTGGGACGAACGCGCCGACAGGGCGACGGAACTCGACACCGGCACACCCGTAGAAGTCGTCGACGGGTACGTCCGCGAGCGCGACGGTGACCTCGAACTGCACGTCGGCGAGGGCGGCGCCGTCGACGAGATCGACGAGGACGTGGACTTCGTTCCGGAGACAGACCCCATCGCGGAGGTCGAGATGGACGACGTGGTCGACCTCGCGGGCGTCGTGCGATCGGCCGACCCCAAGCGGACGTTCGACCGCGACGACGGGTCGGAGGGGCAGGTCCGGAACGTCCGGATCCAGGACGACACCGGCGACATCCGCGTGGCGCTGTGGGGTGAGAAGGCGGACAAGGACATCGCGCCGGGCGACGAGGTGTTCGTCGCCGACGCCGAGATCCAGGACGGCTGGCAGGACGACCTCGAGGCCTCGGCAGGGTGGCGTGCGACGGTCGTCGTCCTCGACGAGAACACCGGAGCCGGGACGGCCGCGCCCGGCGCGGGCGGGTCGGGCGGTCGCGACGCCGGCGACGACGGCGGCGGTGCCGACGCTGGCCTCGGTGCGTTCACCGGCGACGGGGCGGACGACGCTTCGGAGTCGGCCGCCCCGGACGAGGCGAGTGGCCCCGGAAGTGCCAGTGGGTCGACTGTCTCCGGTGAGTCCGGCGCGTCGAGCGGTGTGAGTGCAACGGCGGAAGTCGTCGAGTTCACCGGCACCGTCGTCCAGACGGGCGACCCGGCGATCCTGGACGACGGGGAGGAGACGATGCAGGTCTCGACCGACGAGACGCTGATGCTCGGACAGGAAGTGACGGCGCGGGGGCCGGTCGAGGGCGACACGCTCGACGCCGAAGACGTCTTCTGAACGGAGTGTCCACGCCGACCGGCGGGGCACACGGACTGTGACTGGACGGACGTGCGGGTTCGGAAACGCTTAAGGCCGGAACGGCCGCCTTGTGGTGTATGAGCGTCGAGTTACCGTTCGCGCCGGTCGACACTATCATCCGGCGTAACGCGGGGAACCTGCGGGTCAGTGCCGAAGCCGCCGAGGAACTCGCCCGTCGCATCCAGCAGCGGGGGGCCGAACTCGCGGCCGAGGCCACCGAGGAGGCGACCGCGGACGGGCGAAAGACGCTGATGGCCGCCGACTTCGGCGTGGAGGCGGATCTCGACAAGGACGCGCTCGAACTCCCGATCGCACCGGTCGATCGCATCGCTCGCCTCGACATCGACGACTACCGGGTCTCCATGGACGCTCGCATCGCGCTGGCGTCGCTCCTGGAGTCCTACGCCGACACCGTCGCCGCGGCAGCCGCGGACCTGGCGCGCCACGCCGACCGGCGGACGGTCAAGTCCGAAGACATCGAGGCCTACTACGAACTGCAGCAGTACTTCTGATGCACTTTGGCTACCGCGAGGTCTGTCTCGACCACGACCCCGGACCGCGCCACCCCGAGAGCCCGGACCGCCTGCGCGCGGTTCGCCGGGGGCTCAAAGAGGTCTACGGGGTCGAGTACGCCGCTCCCGACTCGGCCGCTGTCGAGGACGTCCGCGCGGTCCACGACCCCGACTACGTCGAGAAAGTCAGGGAATTCTGTGCCGACGGCGGCGGCGACTGGGACACCGACACCGTCGCAGTCGGCGACACGTGGGACGCAGCGCTGGCCAGCGCCGGGGTCGCGACCTGGGTCGCCGAGCGCGCCCTCGACGGCGCTGACGGCCGGAACACGCCCTTCGCGCTCGGGCGACCGCCCGGCCACCACGCCGTCGAAGACGACGCCATGGGGTTTTGCTTTTTCAACAACAACGCCGTCGCCGCCCAGTGGGCGCTGGACCACCGCGACGTCGACCGCGTCGCCATCCTCGACTGGGACGTCCACCACGGCAACGGCATCCAGGACATCTTCTACGACCGCGGCGACGTCTTCTTCGCCTCCTTGCACGAGGAGGGTATCTATCCAGGGACCGGCGCGGTCGAGGAAACCGGCGACGGTGACGGCACACGCCGGACGATGAACCTCCCGTTCCCGCCCGGAACCAGAACCAGCGGCTACCTCACCGCGCTCGACGACCTCGTCCTCCCCGCGTTCGCCGCCTTCGACCCCGACCTGTTGCTCGTCTCGGCCGGTTTCGACGCTCACGAGCACGACCCCATCTCGCGCATTCGCGTCTCGACGGAGGGGTACGGTCTCATGGCCCAGCGCCTCCAGCAGTTCGCCGAATGGGTCGACGTCCCGCTGGGGTTCGTCCTCGAAGGCGGCTACGGCCTCGATACACTGACCGACAGCATCAGGACGGTCCACGAGGTGTTCCACGGCTACCAGCCCGAAGCACCGAACGACCCCGTCCAGAGCGGCGCCCAGTCCGTCGTCGACGCGGTCCGCGAGGAAGGATTCGACTGCGTCGAAACCCCCGATTTCGGTCCTGCGGTCCCGACGGCCGACCCCGACGGTGACGCTGCGGACGGCACCGACGGAGACAGCAGTGACGGGCAAGCGGGTGAGCCCGGAGACGGTGAAGCGGGCGACGCCGGGGACGCCGAGAACGTACCCTGACTGTACTGGCGGTGTCGTCGCGACGTTGTCCTCTCACGGTCGTGGGTCGAGATACGCCGCGAGGTCGGCGCCGAACTCCTCGGCCAGTTCGCCCACCGCCTCGCCGACGAGCACGTCGTAGCCCTCCTGGAGGCACGTCTCCACGTGGGCACCCAGCGCGACGTCGAACAGCGCGTCGCTCACGAGGAACTCGCGGGCAGTCTCGAACTCGCGTGCGCGCTCGACCACGTAGCGGTCGTGGTCGATAAACGGGCCGTACACGTCGGGGTCGTCGGCGTAGGTTCCGTAGAAACGCCGTGCGTGCTCGCGGACGTGGACCGGCGGCCCCTCGTGGGTCTCGACCGCGGGACGCTCGGCGACCGCGAGTTCGGCGAGCAGGACGGCCGACTCGTCCGCGAACGTCGCCGAGCGGAGCACGTCGAACCCCCGCCGGTCGAGTTCGGCGACGAGGCCCGCCCGGGAGCGTTCGAGTTGCGGGTAGAGCTGGTCTTCGACGACGTCGGGCGCGTCGAAGCGGACCGCGACGGGCGTCGTCCCGCGGGCGTCGAAGCGCTCGCGGACCCCGGTGGCGTCGAGAGAGGGGGGCTGGCGGGTCGCGGGGTCGAACAGGTCCTCACTCGGGGCGTCGAGCAGTTCACGGGCGTAGTGCTGGAGGCGGG
>ENA-ORCS01000873-ORCS01000873.1-marine-metagenome-genome-assembly--contig:-NODE-873-length-15792-cov-35.236017_pt1 | contig 15792 bp, 15 predicted proteins | sample MGYA00237781_ERZ508513 | MGnify/ENA primary metagenome ERZ508513 (study PRJEB26184, sample SAMN06268793) | marine metagenome | isolation source: Eden Landing Ponds, San Francisco, CA, USA | place...
CGCGAGGTCTGTCTGGACCACGACACCGGGCCGCGACATCCGGAGAGTCCCGACAGACTTCGAGCGATACGGCGCGCGCTCAAGGAAAATCACGGTGTCGAGTACGTCGCCGCTGACGACGCAGACCTCGACCTCGTCCGTGCGGTCCATGACACCGACTACATCGCGGAGTTCCGCGAGTTCTGTGACGACGGCGGCGGAAACTGGGATGCCGACACCGTCGCGGTCGAGGAGACGTGGGACGCCGCACTCGCGTCAGCCGGCCTCGCTGTCTGGGCAGCAGAAGTCGCGCTTGACGGCAATACCGGCCGTGACACGCCGTTCTCCTTGGGCCGACCACCCGGTCATCACGCAGTGGGCGACGACGCGATGGGGTTCTGTTTCATCAACAACGCGGCCGTCGCGGCACAGGCGGCCCTCGAAGCCGACGCCGACCGCGTCGCCATCTTCGACTGGGACGTCCACCACGGGAACGGCACACAGGACATCTTCTACGACCGCTCGGACGTGTTCTACGCCTCGATACACGAAGACGGGCTCTACCCCGGTACCGGTGATATCTCGGAGACTGGCACGGGCGACGCCGACGGCACGAATCTCAACGTGAAGTACAAGCCCGGTGCTGATACTGCCGACTACCTCGCCGCAATCGACGAGTGCATCGCGCCGGCGATCAGGGACTACGATCCCGACCTGCTGCTCATCAGCGCCGGCTTCGACGCGCACGAACACGACCCGATTTCACGGATGCGCGTCTCTACGGAGGGGTACGGCGCAATGACTGACCGGATGCGCTCGCTCACAGACGCCTGTGACGCTGCACTGGGAATCATCCTCGAAGGCGGATACGGACTTGACACGCTCTCGGATTCGGTTACAACCGTTCACGAGGTCTTCGACGGCTACCAGCCGATGGAGCCCGACGACGATGTCAGCGACGACGCCCGCGATGTTCTTGATGACCTCGCCGATCAGGGCTTCGGATCGAAGTAGCTCGCCAGATCGACACCGAAGCCGTCGGCAAGCGCTGCGATATCTGTACCGACCAGTACCTCGTACCCGTTCTCCAGCGCCGACTCGATCCGCTGTCCCAGCCCAACGTCGTAGACGGCAGCACTCGACAGGAACCCAGTCGCTGTGGTAAACGTTCGCTGCCGTTCGACAACGTATCGGTCGCCGTCGATGAAGGGGCCGGCCACCTCGGAGTTGTCGTCGTACTTCTGGAAGAACCCGCTCGCGTGCTCGCGGACGTGCACTGGTGGCCCCTCGTGACGCTCAACAGCCGGCTGCTCGGCGACAGCGAACTCAAGCAGCAGGACGGCGTCTCGTCCCCGGGTTTCGGTGTCCAGCGTTTCCGGCTCACCGCTGTCGTCCTCAACGAATGCGGCCGACCGCAGGACTTCAAACCCGCGTCGGTCGAGTTCGCTGCAGAGCCCGTCGAGGGACTTCCGGAGCTGTGGCCAGAGCTGGTCATCGACGACATCCGGGGCCGCGAAGCGAAGCGCGACCGGCGTGGTGCCCCGCTGTGATACCGCGGCTTCAACGTCCGCTGCTTCGAACGGGCACGGGTCGTCTTCGGTGAACAGCGACACCCGCGGCTCGGCGAGGAGGTCCCGGGCGTAGTGCTGGAGTGTGGCGACGTTCGTTTCGGACAACACTGCCGCGACGTTGCGCTCCGGGTCCGTCGGGTCGATGACGACCAGCGGGTCGTCGAACGTCTCGCTCCCGTGGTCGTCCGGGTCCAGTCGAACTGGCGGGTGCCAGTCCGCGACCGCTTCGAGGAACGCTCGGAAGCCACCGAACTCAAGCACCAGTAATTCCGTTAGATAGCCTGAGAACCCGCGTGTCCGGAGGTCGCTCCCGTAGACGCCGATCCCCTTCAGGAACTGCTTTGCCACCCGCACCTCTGCCGCGCTGTTGTCGTCCAGTCGCTCCTGCAAGTATCTGGTGTGAAACGGCGTCCGGTCCACCGCGGACTGGATTTCTGTGGCGTCCTCGACCGCATAACAGGGCACCAGATCCACGGCGTACCCCTCGCGCTCGCCGACGACGTAGGGGTGTTCGGCGTACTCCTCACGCCCATCGGGCAGGACATCGTGCCCGACAGCCAGTCCGTACTCCTCCAGCGTTTCGCGGTCGATAGACGGCGGAAAACAGACGAACACGTCCACGTCTCGGTCACCGGCGGTCCACGTCCCTCGCGCCGTCGAGCCGACCTGCACCACTTCCGCCTCAACTGGAAGGTCAGCGATAGCTGCTTCGGCGTCAGCCATCACCGCGTCGGCGACCCGCTGTAACTGCGCTCGTTCGTCGTCGGTCGGCGAGGCCCGTGCTCGCACCTTCCCGACGACGGCGTCGAACTCATCGCTCATACCGCCGCTTGCGCACAAGTGCGTGAAAGCGTGTCGATGCCGACTGGAAACGAAAGCCCTAATTACCAACTCTGGCAATGATTGAATGCGTTCGCGCCGCCGTAGCTCAGTTGGTAGAGCACCTGGTTGTTACCCAGGTTGTCCCAGGTTCGAGCCCTGGCGGTGGCGTCGTTCTTTCACTCACAAATCGACGAGCGCTGCGACTCCGTCACTGCGGCTTTCAGGGCCGCTGGACGGTGAGATATGCAACCGATGCACGAAACTCTCTGTATCGACCCACCTGTCTCTCCGAACCCCACCACTCCAACCCGACAGGCTAAAGATGCGGACTCATCAACACCATTCTGAAGGGCCCTTAGCTTAGTCTGGTTAAAGCGATCGGCTCATAACCGATTGAGCGCTGGTTCAAATCCGGCAGGGCCCATCCAGTTTCTGCCCGAAGCGTATCCGTTACGAACCGGCAGCGATAGGTGTGCGAGCGGGCGGAGAACAGCGGAATCGGGGTACGAAGACACCCCCGCTAAATTCTGAGTTCAACAAGCATCTTGTTGGGGGTAGCCGCCGTCTGGCGATTTTGCGATCCGGAGGTGCGGGCGATGAGTAAGGCGTCAGCGCCCACTACGCTGCCCGAGAAGGGCGTGCGGAACCGTTCGCAGTACGCGGACACGCTACACCGCCTTGACCCGGACGCTGATGAGCCAACACCCGCCTGTCCCGAAGCCGATTACCGAAGTGACGCGGACTTCACAGAGGTTCCCATTGCCGCGTATCGGCCCCACTACAAACTCTGTGGGAACCCGGAATGTTTCGGAGGTGACTGGCGGTGAGCCCCCAGTCCTCTCTTTTCGATTACGAACCGGACCTGTCCCAGCTCACTGACGCCGAACGAGAAGTGTACGAGGCTGTGGGCATGGGCCAGTATGGGCCCCGCGAGTACGCCCGCCAGACTGGCCGCTCGCCCGGTACTGTCGGGAATCTACTCTGTCGAGCCCGCGAGAAAGTGGAGGTGACTTCGGCATGACGGGGTTCGTCCGAGCATCCCGGCTGTACGATGTAGAAGCGGGTGAACCCCTTCAGTTCGACTGGACAAATCACCAACCTCTCGCACAGAGTCAGGCCGAAGTCGAGCAGGCCGTCGCGGAGATTGAGGCCCGGAGGTAGGGATGTCGCGGCATCTCAAATGCGCCCCTCATGAGGGCGACGTGCGCTTTACGATTGGTGTGCATCCCGATCCCGGTGTCCCGGACTATGGACTGAAGCCCTACTACGCGATGGACTCACTCATCAAGGAGTGGGGCGACCGCTGGGAGACCGAAGGCAAACCCACACGGGATATCGAACTCGCGGGCGAGACATGGGCCACCTGTTTCGACTACTCCGAGAGCGGTCTGGATGCCTGGGATAATCCGGAGTTCCAGATCCAGAACGTCCGTGAGTTCCAGTTCTACTTCGTCGCGAAGGATTCGCCCACCTACGAGGGGAAGCGGGCCGATCGGGACAAGCGCGTGAAGGGCGGCACGATCACCGTCCGGCCACGGTGGCCGAATCTTACAGCCGACGGCGAACCTGTCTCCGTGCCCCAGTACGGCGAGCCCTACATCGACGTGCAGGTACAGGCGTCCAACATCCCACACGAGCGGTATCTGTCGCTCGTGAAGCGCGTGATGGATGCCTACGGGATTGCCGCGCGGTACTTCGACCAGCCACACCCGGACAGCCATATCAACGATCTGGCCTACTACGTCCGGTTACACCGCGAAGACAGCGGGCCGCTGTACGCGCCGGATGGACCGATAGCGCGCTGTCACACACTCATTCAGGGCGACCGTTCGGGGTATCGCAAGCACGTTGAAGACAACACGAAACTGCCCGGTTACTACGTTACGGCCACGGTCGAAGACGAGAAAGCCGACCAGCTGGTCCGCGGGCATGGGCTGGGGAAAGAACTCAAGCACTACTACCCGAACCACCCGGACAACTACGAACCGAATCAGGCCCCGTACCATCCGAAATTCGAGGTGTCCTACCAGACCAGCCGAACCGAGCAGACTGTTCGATGGGACGACCTCGACGACGCCCGGCGTGAACTCGAAGAGACAATCTTGAATTGTCTGGATTGGTGTGGGCTGGCGACAAGCGCCGAGAGCAGTGTGTTCGTCGATTTCGATCCGTTCTGGAACATCCGGGATACGACGGAAGCCCGGAAGTTCGTTCAGTGCCCCCTGCCGAAGATCGAAGACGACCAGGAACACCGCGTGATGCAGCTGTGGGGCGACATGACCACTGCCGACCGCGACGTGACGGAACTGTTACTGACGGACGGCGGGAAGGTATCGCCACAGACGGCGGCCGAGAAGACCGGCTACACGTACCGGACGATTCGGACGGTCATCCAGCGGATGGAGGGACTGATCGAGCACACCTACGGCGAGATGGAACTGTCCTCGAAGAAGATTCAGCAGGAGCTACTGAAGCGGGTTCGAGCGGCCGGTGACCGCTTCGAGCAGGAGATCGGGAGTTCGGTGATGGAACTGGCGGACGCGGCTGAGGAACGTGCCCGATCACGGTGGGCGCGGGTACGCCGCGAGTACGCGGTGAGCGAGGTTGAGGCTGACGACTGTCGGAAGCTCCTGAAGATCGGCTATACTGCGACTGACCGCAGGGAAGCAGAGGAGATAGTGAGAGAGCTGCGGACGGCCTACATGGAGTGCGTCGGGCAGAACACCTACGGTGTCCACGTCGTAGTAGAGACAGTTGAAAGCGGTCGTGAGCGGTTCCGGGATATGAAGAACGCCTTCCAGAAGGGGTACAGCCGCGGCGACTACATGAGCCGTGAGGAGCAGCAGCGGCGCAACGAACAGTTCGACTTTGAGGCATGGAAAGCCGCGGGCTGCCCGCCAGCTGACGAGTGGCGCGGCGGGTAGCGCGCCACCTGCATAGAGGCATCACTGTCCAACACACCGGTTTTGCGGCAATACTGTTCCCTTTCCCCCGAAAAATCGCGCGTCGCGCGGCTGGGTTCGTTCCCGTTGGTCACGTCACCCAGCCGCGCGACCAGGGGGAACCCGGTGCGCAGGCTTCCGGGTTCCCCTTAGTCGTGTGGCTAAGGCCACTTCTCCAAAATACACCGCAATGCGTCTCACGTTATCTGCTTGAACCATCTAGCCACAACTGCGATTGGACAAGTGTAGATGAGATTATAAAAACTTCATGTTAAATATTTTCCATCAAATGTTTATTCTCGCGTGTTGCATGTTTACGAGGGCCATACCATGGCAACTGAAATTAAGACCAAGCAGTTCACACAAACATCGCCTGTAGGCTCTGGCAAACAGGATGATAGGAGAGTGACTCCTCCCTCTGGAAAGTTATGGGAGGTGCTATCTATGCGGGTTCATGTTCCTCCAGAGCCAAGAGCAAGTTCAGGTGTCCACGAGATCAGGCTTCAAGGTCAATCGACTCAACCAGAATATTTCAGATACAGGAGTAATTATCTTACTGAAATAGATATTGAACACTATTCTCTAGTTTCAGCCGATAGTCTCCGCCGGCCTCCTGGAGGCAGTCTATGCACTGTAATGGGAAATATTCAGGCCGATTCAACTGAGGGTCTAAATTTAGCATATATCAATCACACTAATGAGAGACAAAGAAACACGAGAACTTGGCAGCTAAGAATTAGAGAAAGAGACAAATGACCGAATTAGACATTGGAGACACCTACAATACAGTGCAAGAGCTATACGATGGACAGGAGATCGAGGTGGTGATGGAAGTTCAGGAAATAATTGAGCATGAAGACGGGACCACAGAAGTCGTGTCAGAGATGACTGATGAGTCACAAGAGACTGTACAGGATGCTCTTGAGACATTAGAATATCCTGACGACACGGACAGATGAAGGCCGCTATATGCCAGTCTCAACTATGTCGTTGTGGTGTTGGCTCAATAACAACTGGCAGTGGATAATCACCACAGCGGTAACACTTTCGATACTTTACTTTTCAATAATCACTTACCTATCTTCCCGCATACAATCACAATTATCTAGATTTTCAGGAACAAACATAGATCTACAAACCAAAGTTGTACTCAGTTTAAGAGAATTTAACATTCTGCGGAATTCCGCGGTGATCGAGTTTGAATTCAAGCATAGAGAACCCAATGGACAATATCTTTCTGGAGAGCCTAAGCACATCGACCGAGTTTTGAGCGGAAATATTAATAATGTGAAACAATCTGATCGCACTCGGAATTCATTGATTATTAAATGTGGGGTGAGACCGAGTAAATGTAGAGAGGCAGTTGAAGATACTGTAGACCTATTGAGCGAATAGACTATAGGAATAAAATCAGTCAATCAGTTCTTGTACACCTATCTTTGCTTGATTTGCTTGGCGATGATCGCCGCCGCCATGCCAGTCAAGTCGCGGCAACCGCGACGCGTGACGTACTATCCATTCTAATATTTCTACTCCTTGTCCACGAACACGATAAACACCGAAAACATACCACCCATCCACAGACCGTAGCTTCTCATGGTACTGATCGTAGAGTTTGAACGTGCCGGGCTGGCCGTCGGCGTGTCGATGCATCGCGGCCTTGATTTCAACAGGCGTTCCATCCGATCGCTTCGCGTCGTGCCAACTGCACCGATCTAATTCGAGGTCGTATCGCTCGGCGGCTTTCCGCTCGACGAGCGTCCCGTAGTGATTGGCCTTGTGGCTTCGACTCATTCGCACACCTCGCGTGCGTCAGATATAGATACTCCTCCGGGCTGTTCGCGGCCGTTGCCCATGGCTCGCGCGTGCTCGCACCGCGAGCGCACGCCATGGGCCAACAACAGGGCTACGCCGGGGGGTTGGTTGTTGTTGGGTTTCCCGAATCCTGCTGCTGTCATGCGGTTAGTTCCGTCACCTCACCAACTACGTTTCCGTGCTTTCCGTTGTCCTGATACTCGTTCCAGCGCTGTCGGACCCATTCGGCGCTGTACGGCACGAAATTGGCAATTTCGTGGTTTGGTCTGTCCGGTTCGGATTCCTTGGCCGTGATGACTGTGTAGATCGCAAGCTTTCGAGAGAGGCTTTCCGGGTCCACCTCGTCACCGTTATCCTCCCCGCTCGACCACGACCACGTAGTCGGTTCCTTGTCGTCGTAGCGCCAGTCCGTTTCGGGGATACCGGACACGGAGAAGATCGGGTTGACGCCCTTCCGGTTTCGCACGTCTTCGTAGAAGGTCGCTTCTTTCAGGCCCTCCTTGTGGACACAGACGCCGAGTTCCCGAACGAGCGGGTGGACGTCGCGGCCGTCGTGGCCGATGATGATGAGCGAACCGCCGTACTTCCGGATCTTGTACGTGAGCGGCCCGAGCTTGGTTTTTGTGTCGTAGCCGTCTTTCCCGCTTCCGCCCGCGTTGCTGCTGGCCTCGTCGAAGATGAACAGTTTCGGGACCTGCTCGTTGTGCATGGGATCACCGTCCTGTTTCAGCCACTCGTTCAGCTCGCCGTAGTTCGCCAGCCAGCCATCACGACGATCTCCGTCCGAGTCGGTCCACTCGTCGGTCTCTTCGAGTGTGCGGATGTTCGAGGCGACGAGCGCATCCGAAGGCTGCTGTTCTTTCCAGAGCTGTCCGAGTAGACAGGCGAAGTTTGACTTTCCTGTACCGGGTTCGGCCCATTCGTAGAACATCGGTGCGGGGCCGGTCATCTGTGCCCGGAGCTGGTCGATGGCTTTGATACCCGAGATATCGGCCCGCTGGCCGGCGTCTCCGGTGAAGTGCTTCAACGACTGCATATCTCCGTTCGCCATGGCCCGCCGTGCTGTTTCAGTGCCTTCGATGCGGATGATTTCCCGAACGTGCGAGAGATCCTTGGCCTGTCCCGGCATCTTTCCGGGCCGGTCGCAGTGGCGTGGATCGTAGTGAGTTTCGAGGATCGAGAGATAGCGGGATAGCTTCTCATCGCGAACGATTCCGGCGTGCTGGTGTACCTCGTCGGGATCGCGCTGGCCGTAGCCGTCCTGATACTCGCGGAACTGTGCAGGCGTGTAGAGGTCGTTACCGTTGTCAGTCATCGTTTAGTCGTGGGTCCTGTGGTTGCTCGTTGGTCGGTTCGTCCTGCCCATAGCCCACAGCGGCGTCCGCCGTAGGGTCTGGAGCGTCGGTGAGGTCGTGGATGGTGGGTGCATCTTCTGGATTTTCGCCGTCTTCGATGAGATCACCGAAGGTCTCCTTGGCCGCTGTCTTCTGGATCATCTGTCCGCGTTCGTTGGCTTCGGCGTCGGCGGTGACGAGCTTCTTTTGCAGTTCAACACTGCCACGACTCCACCGGCCACGGATTGCGGCGAGTTCTTCGGCGCGGTCGATGAGCCAGCCGTGGATATCCTGCATCTGCTTCTTGCTGGTCATCAGCTGGGTGTCCTGACAGCCTTCGAGCCAGACACCTTCCACGCGGAGCTGGTCGATATCTTCCAGGTACTCGTACTCCCGGACAGCCCACGCACTGCCGCCGTTGACAGGGTACGGATCGGGACCGTCGATTTCTTTCTCGCGCCAGAGTCCGGGCGGGACGTAGTACTTCTCGGTGGTGTCCTCGACGGCGTTGACGTGATGGACTTCGACCCAGTTTCGCCGGCGAAGCCAGCGGGCGATCTTCGCACCGACGAGATAGCAGGGAATCGCCAAGACGAGCCAGCCGACGGCGACCGCGGGAATCCATGTCGGCAGGGTTGGCAACTGTGGTTGGTAGTAGGCGAACAGCACGACCGCGCCGACGAGCATTCCGCTGACGAGTAGCTTGTACTCGGCCAGCAGGTAGGTGAACCGGTCACGGTTGTCCGCGAAGGTGGGCGCGGGCATCAGGCCACCTCCGGCCGGCCGTTCTCACTGCGAATCACGTTGTAGCCGGCGATAATCATCCAGACGAACGCGACGCCTGCCCCGGCGAGCCACGCCTGCAACGACGAGAGAGCGCGGAGTATGTCGAGTCCGCCACCGGAGGGCTGCTGGACGATTTCGGCGTACAGTGGCGTGTTTTCCGTGGAAATGGCGACACCCACGTAGCCGTCTTTCTCTGTCACAGGAATCTCGACGGTAGCGGTGTCGTCCGAGCGCATGGCGACGGTACGGACAGGAATCTTCCCGCCCTCCTGGAAGCGGCCGGCGTCGGAGATCGTTACGGTCTGGACTCCGCTCGACCGGAGCGTGATTCGGGCGATACCCTCTTCGGGTAGGTACTCCGAGCCGACGATCTCGGTCTGTCCGTCGATGCGAGTGGTGTCGGTAGCGTTGGCTGTGGGCTGTGGGCCGGGTGTTTCGGCGGGGAGGGTGCCCGCGGACTGTGCGACGGCCGGGGCGCTGACGCAGCCGAGGCTGACCACGAGCAGCGCGACGAAGAAAATGGAACGCATGGGTGGGTTAGTTCTGGAGAACGACGATAGCCAGTAGCGTGCCGATGACGGCCAATGCAACGATGGGCGGAACACTGCCGCCGCCGAGGAAGCCACCGCCCGCAGACTGTCTCAAGGCTTTCTCACGAGCTTCGATCTGTGCCCGCTTGTAGGCGAGGTCCTCGTACTGCTGTTTGAGTTCGGTGACGTTCGTCGTCTCGTAGGTAGTTTTCTGGATAGTGACGTTCTCGGTCGTCTCACCGCTTGTCGTAGTGATCTTGTCGATAGTGAACGTCCCATCTAACTCTACGATTTGGTCACTGGTGACGACGTACTGTGTGCCGGTGATGTTCGCTGTATCGTAGGTCGTTCCGTTCTCGAACTGCCCGCTGGCAGGATTCTCCTGCGAAAACAGAACGCCCTCGTACTGCGTGCCGTCCCCGGTGGTGACGTTGAAGCTCCCGATTTGGTCGAAATTCTCCGGCGAGTTCGTTCCCAGCATGGTGAGCTGGGCAGCAGCCCAGCCCTGGAAGTCGTCACCTGCGGATTGCTGGGATGCCAGTACGTACGGATCAACGAGGTCGCTGTTGTTGATTTCGCCCTGTTGATAGGCTGAGTAGGTGTTTTCTGCCAGCGTGTCCATGTCGTTTTGAACCTGCGTGTTCTGCGTCTGGATTTCCGACCATTGGGACTTGTACCGCGCGAAATCAATGTATTGGATGCTATTGTAGTTACTGTCTGGAGCCTTCACCTGAATCCCAGTGTAATCATAGAACCAACCATTTCCGCCGCCGAGATTCACAGGTCCAGAGTTGATGTAAACATCCCCGGACACGATTCCTCCGGTGTTTGAAACGGCGTCATCAACCTCCACAGTTAGGCCGGTAGAGGTCGCAGTAGTGCCGTTAACAAGCGAAACAGTTTTCGACTGTTGCCAGCTACCGACGCGCCGAACATCCCAGCTGACGCTTTCGTATCCGTCTGCGCCGGTAAACGTCTGTGTAGTGTCAATGTAGCGGCTGTTAATGCCAGATTCGGAGGATACGACTCCGCTGAGGTATTTTCCCTCTGCGAGTTGCGTATTCCATTGAGCCAGCAAATTCCGCTGTTTCGTGGCGTAGAAGTCCGCTACTGCCGACTTAGCCGAACTCTTGGCCGCCGCCTTACTACTGCCGTTGTTCAGGGCCTTGATATAGGCGTTCTTGCCGATAATCCGGGCCTGCGTCTTTGTATCCGACAAGTAGTTATCAAGCGTGGTCTGGTAGCTGTCTGCCTGTGCCCTGCTGTTCTGAGCAGACTGGTAGATGTCTATTTTCGTTTGCTGTGCATCCGTGCCGGTCGTGTTGACGGCTGTACTGCCCGGTAGCGGAGTCCTGTCGAGTTGAACGACAGACGGCATGACGGACTCCCCGATTTGCTCACTCAGGTCGTAGGTAAATCCGGGATCTCCGCCCGTATCTCCGAGGAATTTGCCGTCATCGCCTGGCTTCCATGCGTTCGTGACGCCGCCCTTCGACATGGACACCGGCCCATCCGCGCCTTCGACGCGGATGGTGAAGGACTCATACGCGCCTGCGTTTCGGAAGTGTGCGCTGTTGTGAGAGCCACTAACATCTTTTTTCAGAATCGCCGTGTTGTTGCCAGCAGGCGATTCGTCGGTAATCACGGTGATAGTCGTTCCTGAAGACACATCGAGCAGGTCAATTTTGACCTTGTGCGGGCCTGTTTCGAAGGTTTTCGTCACTGGCCCGGAGTCCGTGGCTGTTTCCGTCGACTGTGCCAGCGCGGGGCCAGCACCAGTAACGACTGTCGACAAGACGAGCAGGCCAGCCAGCAAGATCGAGCGTGCGTGACTCATCGTGGTTCACCTCCGAAAGAATAGCGTCGTGTCATTGGTTTACTGAACAGCGACTCCCCAAGAGACGACCGTGGCGACGAACGCCAGCTGCATCCCGAGCGGGTCGCCCAGACTGAGGAGGAAGTCGTTCACTTGCGGGACGAACTCGTTGCCGAGGATGACGAGCGGGCCTATGATAATCGCAACCTGCTCCCAGAGTCCGTAGTACTCGAAGCGTTTGGATTCGCTCGAAGCGAATCCCGCCGCGTACGTGCCGAGCGACACGAGCAGCGAGTGCTGGGTCGTCAGCGTGTACGACAGCCACGGGAGTTCGACCGTTGTGATGCCACCGAACTGGTAGAGACTTGCCGCCACGAACGCTACCGAGAGCATCGCTGGGAGCGAGCGCATATTCATGTAGTCTCCGGCCACGTCGCTCAGGCGTCGCTGGTAGCTCATCGCTTCACCCGCACCTCGCGCGGATTGTACTCCTGTTCTTCACCGTCCTCGTTTTCGAACGACTCCGTTTCTTCGGACTTGCGAACGCCGATCTTCGCACCTTCGATAAGGCCAGCGATGATCTGTCGACGCATCGTCTGGTTGAGCCGAATCGGACGACCATCGATTTCGGCCACACCGTTGTAGCTCGCAAGCGGGTTGAACGCAGTAATGACGCCGGTCACTTCTTCGCCTGGTTCGAGATCAATCCATCCGTTCGAGTTGTCGTCGTCGGAGACCTCGACAGAATCGAGGTCATCGAACGACGGGGCTTCGTTGGTAGCCATGCTACATTCAGAAATACTAGATACTAGTTAAAAGAGAAAAACCAGATGGAATCTGGTGAAGTTTTAAATACAAAGAATACGGTGAATTGCAGATCAAGAAACACGAACAGTATCGCCACACGAATCACACTCGAATAGTGATAGAGACTTATCGGTGATTTGCCGTTCGTACTGATAGCGTCCAGAGTCACAGGACAGACAACTATCATTAATTCGTGGATTCTGGAAACCAGTTTGGTTTTCTGAAATTTGATTCGAGTCGTCCCAGCTCTCAACGTCGGTCGTGATCTCGGTCATTGTGACACCGTTACCGGAGCTGGCCGAGTGGAGTTCACCATCAATCTCGATAGAATGTACGCGCCACTCCGGAACGCGTTCATGATTCAACCAATCAGGGCGGTGTTCCGGATCATCCAAGTCGGGACGGTCGAAGCCAGCCAGCACGCCACGAATTAGTGCTTCACCATGCTTGTCGGGTAGTTCCGACTGAAGCATTCCAAGCAAGCCAGCGACACCGACGTTCGGGTATCGGCGGGCTTTCTGCTCAATCCGTTCGACGTATTCGACAGCCTTGTTCTCGAACGCATCATCAGGGACGTAGGTGTCATCAGGTATCGGAACAGTTGCGTCTACAGCACCCTGATATTCCGCGCAAAGAGGGCACTGATTCGACCCATCAGGGTGGTAGCACTGCCGATCAGCCGTTGTCTGTTCACAGGCACGCCAGGCGTCAACCCAGTCGTCCCATAGCTCGGTCGAGCCACCGTCAGGAACGATTTCAGATGACTCGGCAGGAGAGGTATCAACCCGGTGGTTTGTGAGTGTCTGAGATTGGTCGATACCATGCGGTGAGCCACATTCAGCGCACTCGATAGTGTTAGACCCTTTCTCGGAAACAGTGAGACGGTCGCCGTGTTGACCTTCCAGATCCGAGTGCGGCGATTCGTGCCGCTGTCGACAGCGATCAGCGATAGCCGCCCATCGAGCCGAATCAGACCGGGAAACGGTTCGGATGTTTCCGGCGGTCATTGCAGCTGCCCAAGCGATGTAGGAGGGAGATCGTTCGAACAGGTCGAGCGGGTCGATGGAAGCGTAATCTGCAACGTAGGCCGCGAGGTTCTCGACTGATTCAGGATCACGTACTGAAACGGGCGTGTCGCAGTCATCACACGCACCTTCGGCGGCGTCCCACGGGTTCGGTGCTGTATCCGCGTGTTCGGGACACGGAGTATTCGTGTGTGCATCACGTCCAGCACCCTTGGTGGCGGAAACGTGGGTTTCCATAACAGGAGCGAAATCAGACTGTGAGATTTCGCCGTCGACGACGATGATCGAGTGTTCGTGAGCGTAACACTGATTTTGGCCACTGCCCGGATGTGGCTCTAAAACGCGCCAGAACTGCCATTCATTATTCTCGAAACCGAGCTTGTCGAGTACGTATCGAAGCTTCTGGTAGACTTCACGCCATGGCTCACGGACCCTATTTGCATGGTCAACAGGACCAATCCGAGTTCCGTCAGGGACAGAGGAAGCCGAGCGAGTCAGGAACGCGACAGAGGGATTATCGAACGTGGCTTCGGTTTCACCACCTGACGGGCGTGAGCCACCGGTGAGCTCGCGGAGCCAACCCTGACACTGGGCATAAAATTCGCGCTGATAATCCGGAGACCACCGATCAGACGCCGAGAAACTAAATTTCGTGTACTCAGGGTCACGGGGCCAACCGTATTGGAGGTTAATTGTAGTCTTACGGGTCCGTTCGTGGGATTCAAGCAGGTTCTCGACTGCGACAGCCCACGGGACGCCTTCGATTTCAGTAACCCGTTCACCAGAGACGGATTTGCGAGCTACCCAAGAGTCGGCTGCATCAGCAGGTGAAAGGGAAAGTCGGTCAATCTCGTCGCCGTGGGATTCAGAAACATGACCTGCTGGATCTTGCGTAGCGGGCATGAAAAACGATTCACAGCGTCCACAGTAGTAGAGAATGTCGGAATCCCAGGTCTCGGTAGAAAAATCAGTGTAGTCCTCTCGGATCGGAGTTCCGTCCTCGAAGGCAACAGGAACATCTACAAGATCGGGACACTCCTCGATGAACGACCAGAGAACGTCGTCAGTACTTGGTAGGTCGCGTTCGTCGGATTCGGAAGTTTGGGTTTCAGCGTCTGTCCCGGCGGTTTCACACTTATTCTGATTGGTTTGCCGAGAGCCGCTGGCCGCTGGTTGCCCCTCACTCATCGAACTTGGTAGAAGAATCGACAGCGTTCGACAGCGACCGCACAGCATCCCCACGTTCCGGGCCTTCGGCCGGGCTTTCGCGTTGGGATTGCCACCGTCGCTCCGCTCGGGGGCGTGCGCTCTCTCGGTCGGTCGGACCCCCATGTGAGGGGGCCGCTCCCTCCGCTCGCTCGCTTGTGGCGGAGTTTAGGACTGCTTCAGGAATGTCGTTGAAGCAGGAATGGCAGAGGTCGAATCGAGCAGCTTCTGTATCGGTGTGATTGATACAGATCGCTCCGCAGTCATCGCAGGCGTAGTGAACGTAGTCCGACCAAGAGGTCACGCCTGACCACCTCCTTCGAGATCGAGGATTACAGCTGAGACTTCATCTCGAGTATGTCGATGAGCCTCGGTTAGCGCGATGGCCGAAGCCGTGGTATCGCCGCTCGTCGAAACAGAGACTAAATCGAAGCAGAGTTCGTCGACGCAAACCCAGTCAGTCATCGGGATCACCATCCTGCACCGAAGCCTCCTGAAACCGAGTCGCGCAAATTAGCTCACGGGGAATCTCGAAATCTTGGTCAGAACTAACGGCTAGCCTGTACTTTCCACGACGAACTTTTTCGACTACACCAGCTGCTTGTAGCGATTTGAGGTGTTTACAAACCGTTTCGCGGGTAATATCCGTATTTTCAGCAATCACTGCCGGCGAGAGGATTAAGCCACTTGCGAGAATGGCAATGATTTTGTGATCAGAACCAGTGACCCAATCAGGCTGATCAGGCCCAAAGCAGTCAGAAACATCAGTCATCGAGAACCACCGTCCTCGATCTGCTCGATTGCTCGACGAACTTCGTCGTCGGTTGCCTCTATGAGACGGGACGCACGAACGAACTCGTTTGGAGGGAACGGCCAGTCCTCAGGAGCGGGGGAACTCAAGAATCATCACCCCGCTCACGTCCCGGAACAATGGAAATCGCCAGCAGGCAGCGGGGGCCGTTCAGCTGCTGAACGAACTCCGAAATTCGAGGTTTAGCTGAGAATCGTAACCGGTCCAGAGACGACTTGAACCGTGATATATCGGTCTTTGAGCGTAGAAGCTCGAAACCGACGGTTTCGGGACGGGCACGGTGGGATTCGAACCCACGACCGTCGGATGTCTTCCCCCGATGGCAGCGCCAGCGGAGATAGAAGTCCG
>ENA-ORCS01000874-ORCS01000874.1-marine-metagenome-genome-assembly--contig:-NODE-874-length-15783-cov-3.569082_pt1 | contig 15783 bp, 19 predicted proteins | sample MGYA00237781_ERZ508513 | MGnify/ENA primary metagenome ERZ508513 (study PRJEB26184, sample SAMN06268793) | marine metagenome | isolation source: Eden Landing Ponds, San Francisco, CA, USA | place...
GCTTCCAGACGGCTCGTCTGCTGGAAGAGCGAGGGTTCTCGCCGAGACTCGTCGAGCAAGACGACGAGCGAGCGCGGTGGCTGGCCGAAAAGCTTCCCGGGACGACCGTCCTCAACGGCGACGCGACCAACCAGACGCTCCTCGAACAGGAGAACGTCGGCGGCGCGGACGTCCTGGTCGTGGCCCTGGAAAACGACCAGCAGAACCTGCTCGTGACACTTCTCGGTGGCCGACTCGGAGCGAAACGAACGATCGCCGTCGTCGAGACGGTCGATTTCGTCGAGTTGTTCGAGACGGTCGGCGTCGACGTGGCCGTCAGCCCGCGCAACGTCACGGCCGAGGAGATCACCCGTTTCACTCGCTCACGACGGGCCGAGAACGTCGCCATCATCGAGGGCGACCAGGCGGAAGTCCTCGAGTTCCAGGTTGGGCCCGACAGTATCCTGCTCGACCGCCCGATCAGAGAGGCCGCGGTAGACTTTCCCGAAGGCGTGGTTATCGGTGCCATCGCCCGCGACGGCGAGTTCGTCACCCCACGGGGTGATACCGTCGTCCGCGAGAACGACAGCGTCGTCGTCTTCGCCGAGACCGACGCGTTCTCGGCGGTTGCCGAACAGATGTGAGTCGGCGGACTCTCGCCGGCTACCGGGGGTTCAGTCCGTAGATCGCCGACCGCAGGAAGACGAGCACGGGGATGATCTCCAGGCGGCCGACCCACATGTTGAGCAGGAACATCGCCTCGGCGGCCCGTGGCATCGACGGGCCGGTGATACCCGTCGAGAGGCCGACGTTGCCCTGGGCGCTCGCAACCTCGAAGAGGGCGTCTGCGTAGCCGTAGGCGGGACCCGTGGCGTTGACCAGGAGGAGACTGCCGACGCTCAGGAGAATGAGCCACAGCAGCGTCACGATCGTCGCCTCGTTGAACTCCCGTTCCATCTCTGGACGGGTGAGTGTTCGGCCGTCGATGCGAGCGGTCACGACCGCGTTCGGCGGGAGGAACACCCGGCTGAACTGCCAGCGGATGCCCCGGGCGACCATGTATCCGCGAACGATCTTGATGCCGCCCACCGTCGACCCGGCCGCGCCACCCAGAACCATCGCGCCCGAGAGGAAGACCTTCCCGCCCTCGACCCACCGGCCGATCGGCGCCGACTGAAAGCCCGTACACGAGAGTGCACTGACCCACTGGAACGTCGAATCCCTGAGGGCGTCGGCGACTGCCGGTCCGAGGGGGACCGCTCCCGGGAGGAAGCCGCTGGTCGCGAAGGCCGCGGGGACGGCGTCCACGCTGAGCGCGTTCTGGACCGAGAGCACGAGGATGCCCGCACCGAACAGGAGGAACAGCCACCGCGTCTGGAGGTCGCCGGTCAGGGTTTCGATGTCGCGACCGCGCAGGAACGCGTAGTGGACGGGGAAGGCGATAGCGCCCAGCGCCATGACCGGCAGGAGGACGCTCTCGATGAGCACCGAGTCGTAGGTCGCGATCGAGTTGTCGGTCACGGAGAACCCGCCAGTCGAGAGCCCCGTCATCGCGTGGTTGAGCGCCTGCCAGCCTGCCTCCCACAGCGGGAGCGCCGATCCGTAGTCGCTCAGGCGGATCGCGACGAACAGCGCGACCACAGAGAGCAGCGTGTAGCCGACGAAGATCTGCCAGACGGTCCGCACGGTCGAGACGATACTCGGGTGTATCTTCTGCTCGCGGGCCTCGCTCCGGTAGAGGGCGTAACTCCCGCTCCCCGGCCGCGCGAGGATCGAGACCGTCAGGACGATCACACCGACGCCGCCGACCCACTGTATCAGCGACCGCCACCACTGCAACACCCGTGGCAACGACGGTTCGTGGATCGCCATCGTGAGACCGCTGCCGGTCCAGCCCGACATACTCTCGAACAGCGCGTGCAACGGGTGCCGGAAGTAGACGAGGCTGGACTTCGATGTGCGACCGGCGACAGTGGCTGCCTCCCAGGTTGCGTCGGCCGGGACGTAGGTCGACACGACCGAAGCCGGCGTGAGGTAGGCGGCGAGGAGGAACGGAAGCGCCCCGAATACTGCGGTCGAGAGCCAGCCGAGCGCCGCGATGACCATCCCGTGTTTCATCTTGGGGGCCGGCGCGTCCGCACACGACCGCCGGGCCGCCACGCCGACCACACCGGTGACCGCGGCGGCGATGACAAACGCCGCAAGCGGGTACCACTCCCGGAAGGCGGCCGCGACGAGGACAGTCAACGCCATCAGTCCCGACTGCATCGTCAGGAGCGACCCGACGTCACGGACGATGGTTCTGAGGTCCTCGGCCGACGCCAGTCGCCAGGGCACCCTGTGAGACATCTCAGGCGTGGTCCTCGTAGTGGCCGAACACGTCGGTCACCTGGGCGGTCGCACCCTGCTGGGCGTAGACGGTCAGGAGGTCGCCGACCTCCATCGTGGTCCCACCCTGCGGTGTGATCGGGTGTGTATCGCCCTCGCGTTCCAGCGCGACGACCAGTATGTCGCTGCCGACGAGTCCCTCCTCGTTGGCCTCCCGCAGTGTCATCCCGGCGATCGGCGCTTCCTCGTCGACTTCGATCTCGAATACTTCCGCGTGGTCACCGACGCGCATGTAGTCGACGATAGAGGGGTACCGCACCGACCGGTAGAGGTACTCGGCTATCAGTCGCTGTGGGTTCTGCATCGTGTTCACGCCGATACGTTCGAACAGCGCCATGTGCTCCGGGTTGTGGACGACCGAGACGACCGCGGGCACCTCGAACTCCTGGGCGAGCAGACAGACCATGATGTTCGTCGCGTCCTGGTCGGTCGTACTGATGAGTGCGTCTGCCCGATCGAGTCCGGCGTCGACTAGCGTCTCCTTGGTCGTCGCGTCGTCGTTGAGAACCAGGCAGTCGTAGTTCGTCGCCGCCCGCTCGGCGCGGGCCTCGTCGCGTTCGATCGCCACGACCTCGTTCCCGCCCTGCGTCGCGATCTCCAGCAGCGGGGTCCCGATGTCGCCCGCACCGACGATGACGATGTACATCCCTGCCGCCGGGTTCAGGTGCCCGTTCCGAAAGCCTGTCGTTCCGGTTTCGTGCGTGGTTTCGCGGGCGGGGTCGCCCACGACCGCAAACGCCACTTAGATAACGCCCCCTCGCAAAGGCCGGGGTATGGACCCGAAGATCCTGATCCTCGGACCGCCGGGTGCGGGCAAGGGCACGCAGAGCGAGCGCCTCGCGACGGAGTTCGGCGTCGAACACGTCACCACGGGGGACGCGTTGCGCAACAACAAAGACCAGGACATCAGCGACCTGGGCCTGGAGTACGACACCCCCGGCGAGTACATGGACAGGGGCGAACTCGTTCCGGACGCGGTTGTCGACGCGATGGTCGAGGAGGCGCTCTCCGATGCCGACGGGTTCGTCCTCGACGGCTACCCGCGCAACGACGACCAGGCCGCCGCCCTCGAAGACATGACCGACCTCGACGTCGTCCTCGTGCTCACCGTTCCGGAGGAGGAACTCGTCGGTCGCCTCACCGGCCGCCGCGTGTGTGACGACTGTGGTGCCAACTTCCACGTCGAGTACAGCCCGCCCAAGGCCGACGGCGTCTGTGACAAGTGCGGCGGGGAACTGATCCAGCGAGAAGACGACACGGAGGAGACGGTTCGCGAGCGCCTGGAGGTCTATCACGACAACACCGAACCCGTCCTCGAACGCTACGCCGACCACGACGGCTACGTCGAGGTCGACGGCGACCAGTCCCCCGAAGAGGTCTGGAACGACGTCCGCGAAGCGGTCCGGTCGAACGCCTGAACGCGGCGTTCTCGCTCCCTCTACACTTCTCCCGAGCGGGGTTCTCGTTCGGTCCACCCTCTCCCGAGCGGGGTTCTCGTTCGGTCCGCCCTCTCCCGAGCGGGGTTCTCGCTCGCTCCACACCTCTCCCGAGTGACCTCGCGGCAGACGCAAGGTAAAACCTTGATAACGGACGAGCGCTGAGTAGTACGACAATGGCACGGACCGCGAAGAAAGCAGAGTCGCTGGCCGAGGAGAGCCAGGCGATGGCGGACGCGATGTCGTACGTCCTCGACGTGGCCGACGAGAAGGGGGTCGTCACGTGGAGCGACGTCAGCGACGACATCTCCAGCGGGGAGTGGGGTCGGCTCATCGAACAGGGCATCCTCGTCGACGTCGACGGTGACGGGTTCGTCGTCGACGACCCCGAGGGCGTCCGCGAGGCCCTCGGCGAATCCGAGGCGGAGTCGGGGTCGTGGTCCTCGTCGACGAGTGAACCGGGGACCGACACCGACAGTTCGACCGACGAGGACGACGACGGCGGCTGGTCGAAGTGGGACAAACTCGCCGCCGGGGGGACGGTTCTGCTCTTCCTCGGGTACTCCCAGCCCCCGATCCGGGACGCGATCGGTGGTGTCCTCGACATCGCCCTCGGGCCGCTGGCCGCGACGCTGCCGTTCTACCTGATGATCCTCGTCCTCGCCATCTTCACGAGTATCAACTCGGCCATCCTGCAGGGCAAACTGATGGACATGGACAAGATGGGTGAGTACCAGGCCCGGATGCAGGAGATCCAGGAACGCCGCAAGGACGCGAAAGAACGCGGTGACGACGAGGCGCTGGACGAGATCCAGGAAGAGCAGATGGAGGCGATGGGCGACCAGCTGGGCATGTTCAAAGAGCAGTTCCGCCCGATGGTCTGGATCATGCTCGTGAACATCCCGGTGTTCCTGTGGATCTACTACATGGTCCAGACGAACGCGATGACGGTCCCCGGCGGCGTCGACTACGTGATGATCCTGCCCATCTTCGGGGAGCTCAGCTCCTGGGACTACCGGATCGGCCCGATGTGGGCGTGGATCATCTGGTACTTCGTCTGCTCGATGAGTTTCTCCCAGATCGTCCGCAAGGCCCTGGACGTCCAGACGACGCCCAACACGGACACCGAAGACACGGGCGGTTCGACCGCCGCGTCCTGACGACGTCGCGATTTTCTCTTTCCTTCCGGCCCTCTCCTCTCGCGTTCCCTACTCGTCGAGAAACCGCAGACAGACGGGTGAGGGCACCTCGGCGACGTGTCCCGTAGCGTCGAGCGTGCCGTCCTCGCCGACCCGAAACGTGACGATGTCGTCCGTGTCGGCGTTCTCCGCGAACAGAAAGGTCCCCGAGGGGTCGAGTGCGAAGTTGCGCGGCCACTCCCCTCTCGTCGACTCGGTTTCGACCAGCGACGGTCGCCCCTCGTCGTCGAGTTCGAAGACGGCGATGGAGTCGTGGCCGCGATTGGACCCGTAGAGGTGCTCCCCGGAGGGGTGGACGTGGATGTCGGCGGTGATGTTCTCCCCGTCGAAGTCTTCGGGGAGGGTCGGGACCGTCTCGAACGCGTCCAGCCCGCCAGTCTCGGTGTCGCGCTCGAAGGCCGTCACGGTCGAGTCGAGCTCGTTGATGAGGTAGACCCACTCGCCGTTCGGGTGAAAGTCGAGGTGGCGCGGGCCCGCACCGGGCTGGAGCTGTGCGTGTCCGCAGTCCGCGGGTTCGAGCACCCCAGTCTCGGCGTCGAAGTCGTAGACGTAGAGGGTGTCAGTCCCCAGATCAGGGACGTAGGCGTACTCGTTGTCGGGGCCAGTCCGGATGGAGTGGGGGTGCGGAGCGGCCTGGCGGTCCTCGTCCGGCCCCGACCCCTCGTGTTCGACGATACAGACCGGGTCGTGAACCTGTCCGTAGTCGTCGATGGGGAGGACCGACACCGTGTGCCCGCCGTACTGTGCGGTCAGCACCCAGCTGTCGGTCGCGTCGAGGCTACAGTAACAGGGAGTGCCGTTGCCCTTCGTCGGTGCCTGGTTGATACGCCTGAGACTTCCGGACTCGCGGTCGACGTCGTAGGCTATCACCGCGCCCTCGTCCTCGGGCCGGTTGGCGACGAAGAGGCGCTCGCCCGCAGAATCGGGCGAGAGGAAGGTGGGATCCGCGCCCCCGGTCATGGCGCTCGTGTGGTGGAGTTGTCCCTCGTCGTCGAGTCGGAAGCCGAAGACGCCGTCCTCGTCGGGTTCGCTGTAGGTACCGACGAACGCGAGTGGGTCGTCTGTCATCGGTCGCAATCCCGGCCAGCGGCGCAATCAATGTACGGGTTCCGGCGGCCGCCCGCTGCTGGCTCCTGGTGCTACCACTGGGAGCCGAGCGAGCCGTAGGACTCGATGCGGGCAGGAATACGTAGCAGTGTAGCTGCGTTCTCCCGCGTCTCCTCGGGATACGGTGGACCGCCGGGGCTTTCATCCTCACACTCGCTCTCGTCGTCGGTCGCGTCGTACTCGAGATCGATGTGCGTACAGGTCGCGTCGCCACAGGAGCGACCGGTTGACCAGCGGAGGGACTCCAGCCTCCGCGTTTCACACGCCGCGAGGTTGTACTGGTGGACGAGCAGCGTCTCCGTCTCGAAGTCCGTCTCGGCCGCGAACTCCTCGGCGTCTTCGACGCCCCTCGCGGCGTTCGCGAAGACCAGCGCGGTGCGTTCGTCCGGGTTCCGGACGAGCCAGTCCTCGTATGCCCAGCTCGCCTCGTCCTCGAAGAGGTCCTCGCCGGGGGATTCGACGGGCGAACGGACAGTCGGTTCGCCCGTCGGATTGCGGACGACGGCTGATTTCGGGTCTTCGACGGTGTTCGAGTGAGTCACGACGCTCGCAGTGGGTGAGGACACGCCGTCTGCATTCTCACCCGCGCTACAGCCGGCGAGTCCGAGAGCGGCGACGCTGGCGAGTCGGAGGACGTCACGGCGCGAAGGTCTCTGGGAGACCACAGGTCGAAAACCGCCCGTCGCGGGCAAATGCTTTGGGCATCTCCGGGGACGAAGATGTGGCGGTATCGAATAGAGACAGTACCAGCGCCTGCAAAAAGCATCCGCGCCGAGCGAAGCGAGGCGCGGTTCACGCGAGCGCCTCTGGCGCTCGCGCTTTTTCGCCCACGTTTTTGCGTGCGGGGTTCCCGCAGCGCGCCGCAGGCGCGCGAGGAAGTCCCGCGCGGAAAAAGGTGGTTCGTAAGGGCTTTTTCGGGTCGGGACCCACGACCCGTATGTTGATAACCGTCTCGGGTCCCGCGGGGAGCGGGAAGAGTACGTTCGCCGACGCGCTGGCGGACGAACTCGGTTACGAGCACGTCAGCGGCGGCGACATCTTCAGAAAACTGGCCGACGAACGCGGCCACTCGGTGGTCGAGTTCAACCGCCTCGCCGAGGAAGACGACGAGGTCGACAGGGATCTGGACCGACGCCTGCGCGAGATCGCTCGTGAGCGCGACGACGTGGTGCTCGAGTCCCGGCTGTCGGGGTGGATGGCGGGCGAACACGCCGATATCAAGATCTGGCTCGACGCGCCACTCGAGGTGCGGATCGACCGGATCGCCGACCGCGAGGACAGCGACCCCGAGACGGCCCGCGCGGAGACGGTCGAGCGTGCCGACAGCGAGGCGCGACGCTACCGCGAGTACTACGGCATCGACATCGAGGACCGCTCTATCTACGACCTCGTGCTCAACACCGCGCGCTGGGACCCCGACGGAGTACTGGCGATCGCCAGGGCGGCCGTCGACGCCTACGAAGCCGGGTTCGACGAGGGGAAAGTCCCGGTTCGCAACGTCGCGGACCACCTCTGACGATGCGCGGCCCGCCCGGCGACCGGACGCCCGACCAGCTGCTCGAGTTCGGCGTCGTCAACCTCGACAAGCCACCCGGCCCATCCGCACACCAGGTCGCGGCCTGGGTCCGGGACATGGCCGGCGTCGACCGGGCGGCCCACGCCGGGACCCTGGACCCGAAGGTGACGGGCTGTCTGCCGATGTTGCTGGGCGACGCTACCCGACTCGCGCAGGTCTTCGACGACAGCGTCAAGGAGTACGTCACGGTGATCGAGTTGCACGGGCCCGCACCAGCCGACCTCGAAGCGACCGTCTCGGAGTTCGAGGGCGAGATCTACCAGAAACCACCGAAGAAAAGCGCCGTGGTCCGGCGGTTGCGGACACGGGAAATCCACAACCTCGACGTGCTCGAAATCGAAGAGCGGCGCGCGCTTCTGCGAGTTCGCTGTGAGAGCGGTACCTACATCAGGAAACTCTGTCACGACGTGGGACTGGCGCTGGGGACGGGCGCGCACATGGGCGACCTGCGTCGCGTCGGGACCGAACCGTTCGACGACACCGACCTCGTGACACTGCAGGACTTCGCGGACGCGCTCGCGTGGGCCGAGGAGGGCGACGTCGAACCACTCGGTGCGGTGGTCCAGCCCGCCGAGCGCGTGCTCGTCGACCTGCCCCGGGTAACTATCGCCGAGAGCGCCGCTCGAGAGGTGGCAGAGGGTGCGCCAGTCTACGCACCGGGCGTGATCGAGGCCCCCGAGGTCGACGAGGGCGTACTGGTCGCGTGTTACACCCCGGACGGCGCGGCTGTCTGTCTGGGGCACGTCGTCGGTGACTTCGAGAGCGAGTCGGGAACGGTCGTGGAACTGGAACGAGTCCTCGTCTGAGGGCGGGGGCGAAACGAAGGGCTTAATCAGGGGTGGGTCGTCTTCCGATGTACGGGACCGTGGGGTAGCGGTATCCTCGGCGCATGGGGTGCGTCGGACCTGAGTTCGAATCTCGGCGGTCCCACTCTCTTACCACCCGCATCAAAATTACGAGCGGCTCGTATGGATTACGAGCCAAATTTCGACCCCCAGAAGGAGAATTAAACTCGGGGGTTTTTACCGGAGGTGTCGAGCGTGAGCTCCGAGACTCTCGACACCGACTCGGACCCCGACGTGTGCGAATTCTGTGGGTTCCAAATCGAGAAAGAGGGGCAAGACTGCCCCGCTCTTGACGACGGGAGGTGTCGGACGTGAGCGACGACGAGGACGACTTCAAGTTTGAAGCGAAGATCCAGCGCGGCAACGGTACCGACGATCGGGACACGTTCAAAGCGAAGGTCAGCGCCGACACGATCGACGAACTTGACGAGAAGGTAGAACAGGTTCGGGAGCGAATCGAAGACTACGCTCACGACTTCAGACAGATCCAGCCGAGTCACGACGAGCGTCGGTCACTAGCTGACGACCAAAGCACGCTCCAGGAGGCTGAGAGCGATGTCTGATCGTCCCGAAACGGCGTGCTACGTGGACCTGCGCAACCCCCGGATTCTCACCGCCACGAGTACTCTCGTCCAAAGCAAGGAGAAATGTGGCCTTTGCTTCAGTGAGGGAGAGATCCCCGTCGACGTCGAAGAAGTCCTTGTTGGTAATCAGCAGAGCAAGGTCCACCTCACCGACGATTACGAGGCCGACACGGCCATCACTACCCCCGACAATCCTGGCTGTCAAGCGGACGCACTGGCCACCAAAATCGGATCCAAGAGTTTCGGGCCCGACGACCTCGACGAACTCGCTTCTCCAGGAGGGAAACGATGACGGCCTGGCCCCTCGAGATCGATGGCCGAGAGTACGCGCCGATCCCGTCGACGTGGATCGAGCACGGGACCGACCGTAACCACGGCGACCCCCGAGTGTACGCTGTCTCCGTTGCTCGGAGCGCTCGCGACATGCTCCGTATCCGCTACATCGCTCGCGACGGCGGAGTCTACCGCCAGTCGACTCCGAGCGCGCCGAACCCGACCGGCGAGGGAGTCGTCCCCGCCTCGCTAGCTGACGTCCACGACTGGCCGCGCTCGATCATTCCGCCCCGCGACGTCGACGCCGTCGACACAGCTCGAGACCTCGAACTCGAACACCTGACCGAGATCTGGAGCGACATCATCGATGACGTCGAAAAAGACGACCTCGCTAGTGACGACCGGCGCCTCGCCGCTGACGGCGGTCGTGAGCGCGATGAGTTCGACGTCGACGCGAGGACCGCACTCCGCCACGCGCTCCAGGAGGCAGACCACGAGCGCGAGAGAGAACTGATCCGCGAGGCCCTCCAGCTCGACGTCGCCGCTAGCGCATGCGGAGGTGGGTCTCGGTGAGCACCTCCCCCGGCGGTGAGGCGTACTGGCAGGCCGTCGACGACTCGACTCCCGAGGAGGGAACGCTCGCGCTCCTGGCCGGTCGCTCATCCGACGCACTCCTGTACGTCGTCGAGCCCCGCCACGACGCCCGAGAAGCCGTCTGTCTCCTCGTTGCGGAGCTCCACGAGGAACGCCAGCGCATGATACTCGAAGGTACTGACACGCAACAGCGCGGGCTCGTCGAGCCGCTCCGGAAAGCGTACCAGTGCGAGGAGCTGACCGTCCCGTACGAAAACCTCCGGCTTCTCCAGGAGGGAGACGCGTGAGGTATCGCGAGCTGACCACTCGCAAGGAGTGGGAGAATGAGGAGCGTCGTCGAGTTGAGGAGGGACTCGCGGAGGCCCGCCGCTGGCAGTGTATCGAGCCTCACAAAGTCGACTTTTGGAACACGTTCTGGGACGGCATGCTCGAGGTCAATTACCCCGCCTGGAAGTGGCGGACACAGCCACAGACCGGACTCGCGGAGTTCGCTGGAGGTGAGAGCGCGTGAGCGAACAGACTGAGCTCCCCCTGGAGTTCGAGGACGACGTCCTGGAGGAGAGCGACGACGAGCCGGACGAGTTCGTCGACGAACACGGCGAGCATGACGAGTACGACCGTGGCGGTGTTTACGACCGGCCCGGCGGAGAGCTCCTCCTTGAGCCGACGAAAGAACTTCTCGCTGAACGGTTCCAGTTCGTCGCTAGCGACCTCCCCGATCAGGTCGGTCCGTTCGAGCGCGTCGACGTCTCCGATCGCCGCGAAGGGATCGCCGCTCGGTACGAGACGCACGAGGAGTTCGAGACGGTCGTCCGTATCTTCCCCCGAGGGCCAAACCTCCACGCCTGGACTGTCACGATAACTGAATACGTGGCGACGCCACGAAACGCACCGCCTTCGGAACAGTGGCGCGGCTCCGGACAGCGACATCTCGACGGCGCGACTGATTTGTACGACCCGAGCGACGCTGTCGACGCTGCTCTCGAGTTTATGGAGGGATCAGCGTGACGATATCGCGGACCGACTCGGGGCTCCCTCGCGAGCGTTTTGACATCGTCGAAGTGGACGAGCACGACGACATCCGCCGCTGTCCGCTTTGTGGCCGTCGTCTCGGCGCCGAGAGCATCGCCACGCCTGACGTCCCGCCGAGTCTTCTTGTGGACGCCACCGTCGACGTCAGTGCGAGAGCGTACGTCTGTACCCGCCATCGCGTTGACGTCGTCGCCCTCGAGCCCGCCGACGTCGCTCCCGACGGGTTCGTGCCCGTCGAGAGCACACTCGAAAGCCGCGAGCTAGATCTGGCTGTCCCCGAGCCCGTCGTTGACCGGGAGGGGTTGGCATGACCGATCAGTCAGAGAGCAACACTGAGCCATCCGTTGACGGCTACGAGGCCGACCTTGCTTCTCTCCGGGAGGGGCTCGGTGGGATTGAGTGGCAGATCCCGCTTGAGCTTCCCGGACTGCCGACCATGGTGGTCCAATGCCATGAGGCAGTGCCGTCGAATGTCCGCCCGGTCTACTTCCTTCAGGACGAGGGCCCGGAGCTGGCGTATGGGTCATACCACCGAACCCACGACGCCCTGCGCCACTCTATCGAGAAGGCTGTCGGCCCTGCTGTGAGCATCGACTCGTCCGAGGGCGATACTGGCGAGAGTGCCGACGGCGAAATCTCCGACGACGGTAGCGAGGAGAGTACCGACGACACGGCCGAGGTTGAAACACAACAAGCCGGTCTCGCCGCGTTCGCAGGAGGTGAGTCGGCGTGACCGACAACGGCACCGATCACTGGCTGGGTCGCGGAACGTGGCTGATTGACCGTCGCCACTATCGACCGAGAATTGGCGTTATCACGAAGGTACAAGAGCGAGACCGAGGGATGGCGTCACGGTTCGGTATCGAATGGAGGCCGAACCAGTACCAGAACATCTCGGTACTGTGCGCGATTGAACACTTCAGGCGAGGGGACTGGGTCGTTACCACGACCACGGGCAGTGATCAGTCGTGAGCGTCGACGTTGATCCCGATGCCTCCGCCGTCCCCTCGCTCGACAGCCCGCTCAAGGAGTTCGCCGTTGGCCCGGAGGATCTCGTCGACCAGGATCAGATCTCGCTCCAGGAACGCGACGAGATCCGCGACGATCGCGACGACGAGCGGACTGTCGCCAGCTGGCGCTCGCTTGACTACGCGCGTCCCGAGCCCCACGGTCAGGGAGTCCTCGGAGTCCTCGAGGACCTCTCCGACGATCGCGAGGACTCCACGTACAAACGACTCTGGAGGGGCTGGCGTGACCACGTCGGGGACCGCGAGGATGAGCCGTACGTCCTCCTTGAGGACGCTCACGAGCGCTTTGACTGGCTCGTCGACGATCAGCCCGCTCACCTCTGTCTCAAGAGCTCGGGCTGGAAAGCGTGTTCCGAGCTCGTCGACGGCACTATCCGAGGCCGTCGCTACGAGTACAGCCTGCAGGTCGTCCCGTACGACCCCGAGCAGGACGAACTCCAGGAGGAAGACCGTCTCCCCGTCTCGTTCCAGATGTGGATCCAACCACAGAACGAGAAACTCGTCGGAGTCCGCTCCGGCGAGCCGTTTAACCTCCCCCACGGCGAGGGTACTCGGTTTAAAGCTCAAACTACGTACGCGGAGCCTCGCGACGTCCTCCGGCGTGTCGTCGACGTCCTCAACGCCGCGCTCCCCGTTCTAGATCGAGACGCACCCGACTGGAGCGAACTCAACTCCGAGAGCCTCCGGATCTGGAAAGCGGAACTGTACCACCGGCTCGCGAAAGAGTACATGGAGGCCGTCGTCCAGCGCCTCCGCGGGCTCAAAACGATCGTCGAGTACGGCGGCTCCGCCGAGAATATCGACGCCTCCAGCGACTACTACCAGGGAGCTCATGTGGAGGAGGTCGTGATCAGCGACACCTGGAATGAAGTCGGCTTCATCGGCGACTTCGCAACTCGCGACGGGTTCGACCTCGGGCTCAAGGTCTACCGGCTCGCCGGCTCCAGCCCCGACGAGCGCCTCGAACACCCGAAGCTCGAGGCCTTCCTGGAGTCGAGTGACGGTCAGCTCCCGCATATCGACGAGTGGGGTGCGCTGAAATCCACGCTCCGACAGATGGTGAGTTCCGTCGCCGTCCGTTCCGGTGTCTCGCTCGCGCAACTCCGCGAGGACGACTTTTACACCGTCGAGACAGAGGTGGAGGACCGCGTCGACACGCTGATCCCCTGTGGCTGGCGTCGAGCTGCCCGGGAGGCCAACGAGGAGCGCGAGCGCCGTATCCTGAAGGCAACGTACGAAACCCTCTCGCTAGCTAGGTGGGACATTCTGTACTGTGTCGCCATGCTCGACGGCTGTTCGTACGACCAGCTGGAGGAGCTCACCGGTTACTCTCGCGATTATATCCGAGAGCGGGTCGCCGAACTCGAGGAGCGCAACATCCTCCTCCGGCTCACCTACCCGCGGATCGTGGTCTTCCATAACGAGGAGCTCCGACTCAACGCTGCCGAGAAACTCCAAGAGGTTGAACCCGGCCGGGACATGAGCGACGTCAAAGCCGACGCCGACGATCGTCGGGAGCGCCGTTGCGAGCGTCGCGAGGAGCGCGACGTCCAGGAGGAAAGCGACGACGTCCAGGAGGACGTCGACGATGTCGATGCCGGCACCGGCTCCTCGAGGAGTTCCTGGAGTCGTGTCGACGAGCTCGAGTACCCCGCGGCCGCGATCGGCCGGTATCTCGAAAAAGGAGAGATAGAGCCCGAAAACTGCCGTATACGTACGGACCCGTACAACTGGCTCGGGTAGCTCCGAGCCGGCCCGGGTCTTCCCTTTTTAGTGGCAACTCTGTCCTGATCACCCGTTCGTTTCCGGTTCTCTCCCGTTTGGTTATCTATTCCGTTCGGTAGTATCCGCTCCCGTACCTTTGACCCCGTCTTGACCGCCAGTTCGTGTTCCAGCAACCGCCGATCGGACCGGTCGTGACGGAGATCGTCGAGGACGTCGAACGCGGGAGTTGCCGCTTGTCGCTAGCTCGGGACCTCTCCTGCCCGGTTTGGTCGGTCGCCGTTGCGGGCTCAGCTTCCGTCTCTGTGGGGCCGGCGTCGGCGTCCGACGGTTCCAAATACTCCCGCCCGAGTTCACTCTCGAGGCGCTCGATCCGGTCTTCCTTGGCGGCGAGTTCGGCCTCGAGCGCCGCGAACGTCTCGATCAGCGCGAGCGAGGCCGCGGGCAGTTCGTCCTCGCGTTCGGCGGTATCGGTGTCGTCGGTCATGGTGGGGTCGGCATCGCGCCGCCGGGGTGACGGCCGGGGGCGCGTCGAGCGACGGAACTGCCGCTCGGAGTTGTCGTACTACACCCACCCCGGCCACATAGGGTTTCCGACGGCTCACTCGAACTCGCCCAACGAGAACTGTCCGGAGGGGCTCTCCGCCGGCGTCGACTCCTCACACTCCGTCTCGTGCTCGCCACCGTCGTCGACGACCGTGGGCGACTCGAACCCGTCGAGGCTGGCCTGCTCGCCGGCCGCGAAGCTGAGTTTCGACACCCGGACCCCCAGCTTCCGGACCTCGCTGTCGGCGAACTCCGTGAGCAGCGAGAGCGCCGTCTCCTCGACCAGATCGGGGTCGTCGACGGGACCCGAGAGCGACTCGGCGCGCGTGTTCACGTCGTAGGGCGTGGTCACGACCTTGATCCCGATGGTGCGATAGAGCGCGTCCTTCGAGCGAGCACGCTCGGCGACCGCGGCCGCGAGCGCACGAACCTTCTCGCGTTTGGCCTCGGGATCGGTCGTCGCCTCGGCGAACGCGGACTCCCGGGAGAGGCTCTTGGGCCGCCCGCGGGGCGTTATCTCCCGGTCGTCGACGCCGCGCGCGCGGTCGTGGAGTTCGACGCCGCGGTCGCCGAAGCGCTCCTGCAGGGTTCGCGGGTCCGCGCTCGCCAGATCACCCGCCGTCTCGATCCCCATCTCCCGGAGGTCGCTCGCCCGTACCGGGCCGACACCGTGGATCTCCTCGATGGGGAGCGGCGCGAGGAAGTCGGCGACCTGTCCCGGCGGCACGACCGTCAGCCCGTCCGGTTTGTCGTGGTCACTGGCGATCTTCGCGGTCGCCATGTTTGGCGCGACGCCGACGCTCGCCGGTACGCCGACCTCGCGGGCGATGCGTTCGCGGACGTGTCGGGCGAGCCCCTCCGCGAGCGTGCGCTGCTCGGCCGCACCCGACGCTCGTGTGGGGTCCTCGACGGTCTCCCACGAGGTGCGGTCGGTCACGTCGAGGTACGCCTCGTCGACGCTGACCTCCCGCACCGTCTCGGCACAGTCGTGGAGGATCGCCTTGACCTCGCTCGCGACCGACTGGTAGAACTCCATATCCACCGATCGGTAGTGGCCTCGGTCGGTGTGCGCGCTGCCGAGGTCGGGACGCTCGACGGGCGGCAGTCGCTCGACGGCCTGCGAGATGGGCTGGGCGGAGTCGACGCCGTACTCCCGGGCCTCGTAGGAGGCGGTGGCGACGGCACCGATGGTCTCGCCCGCCTCGTAGCCCATGCCGACGACGACCGGTTCGCCGCGGAGTTCGGGCTCTCTGAGGCGTTCACAGGAGGCGTAGAAACAGTCCATATCGACGTGGAGCACCACGCGGTCGGGGGCGTCGTCGTCACCGGTCCCCGGGAGGGTGCTCCCGCTCATGCTCGTGGCTCGGGGCGGCACGGAAAAGAGGGTTTCCCGAGCGAGGTGAAACTGAAACTCACCACGTGAGCCGACGCTGGAGCGCGGCGACGGCGCCGTACAGCGTCATCCCCAACACGG
>ENA-ORCS01000875-ORCS01000875.1-marine-metagenome-genome-assembly--contig:-NODE-875-length-15774-cov-3.175065_pt1 | contig 15774 bp, 17 predicted proteins | sample MGYA00237781_ERZ508513 | MGnify/ENA primary metagenome ERZ508513 (study PRJEB26184, sample SAMN06268793) | marine metagenome | isolation source: Eden Landing Ponds, San Francisco, CA, USA | place...
AGAAGCAGGAGGACAAACCGATCGAGAAACCCTCGAAGCAGGAGGACAAACCGATCGAGACCGCAAGGGGATCGCGGTCGACGACGAAAACGAATCAACTGGCCTCGACTTCGACACCGAATCAGTCCCACTCGTCCTGGATCCCGGGTGCGGTGCCGGAGCGTTTGTAGCCGCGGCGGCCTCTCGATTGCTCGACGAAGAACTCCCCGAGGCGGATTCCGCGACTGACGGCCCCCCCGACGCGGTGGCTTGCAGCCGCCTCACCGACATCGTCGCCGCCGTTCGTGGCTTCGACGTTTCGCCGACGGCGGTCCGCGCATCGAGGCTGGCCGTCGCCCTCGCGATCCGTCCACTCCTCGAGGTGATCGACGAGCGGGTCCGCGCCTGTCCCCGAATCGTGCTCGGCGACGTGGTCGAAACGACGGTCGACGACGCGCCGCTGTCTGGCCAGCGGGCCGACGTAATCCTCGCGAACCCGCCCTGGCTGACGTGGGACGCACTCCCCGAGCGGGTGAAGTCGCGGTGGCGAAACGGGCCGATCGCCGATCCGGCGCTCGACCTCTTCGGGCGCGAGGGGGCCGAAGCCCGACTCGGCTACGCCAACGACGACCTCTCGGTTCCGTACGCCTGGACGTGCCTCGACCGGTATCTCGTCGACGGCGGCCGAGCCGCATTCGTGTTGAAGCGGGACCTGCTCACCGGGCCCGCCGGGGAACGCATTCGACGCGAGACACTCGGAGCCCGATCGATCACCCACGACCACGTCCACGATTTCGGCTCGCTGTCGCCGTTCTCGGGGGTCGACGCCGGGGCCGTGTTGGTCACGCTCCGCATCGGGACCGGTCCGGAAACCACTCCGGCCGCTGACGGGATTCCGGCGACGTGGTGGAGCGCGGCCGACGACAGTGCGCATTCTCGAACCGCGAACGAAGCGGCAGAAGGCGCGGGCCTGTTCGAGTCGCCGGAGACGATGCGGCGTTCGTTCGACCGCTCGCCGGGCCGACTCGTCCCCGCGGATCCGACGGATCCGTCCTCAGCGTGGATCCGCGAAGACGCCGAGCGGCGCGCGATCGGCGAGAGCGGGTACCGGATCCGTCACGGCGTGAAAGACGACGCCAAGGCGGTGTACGCGCTTGACCGAGCCACGATCGAGCGGCACGGAATCGAGAAGACGCACGTCTACCCGTATCTCAAATCGAAACACATCGTGAAGTACGGGCTGTTCGGCTACGATCACCACCTCGTCCCGCAGCGACAGGCGGGCGAGGAGAACGAAGCGAAGCTCCGAGACGAGACGCCGGCGACGTATGAATACCTCCACTCACACCGGCAACGACTCTTAGAGCGGAGTTCCTCGTGGTTCGAGGGTGGTCCGTTCTACTCGCTTTTCGGCCTCGGCCAGTACACTTGGGCCGACTACAAGGTCGTCTGGTGCCGTCTCGGCTTCAAGCCGCACTTCGCAGTCGTCTCGACGGTCACGGACCCCCTGCTCGGTGAGCAACCCGTCGTCCCCGGCGATCACTGTATGTTCATCGGCACCGACGACGAACGGGAGGCGAACTACCTGTGTGGACTCCTCAACTCGGCTCCCTATCAGCGGTGCCTGCGAGATATCTCCTCTGGCGGGAAATCGAGTCTCTCGAAGTCCACGGTAGCACGATTGCTGCTCCCGGAGTGGGCGGCGACGCCGCAGCAGTGCCGACTCGCGGAGTTGAGCCAGCTAGCACACGAGATCGTCCCTGATCACGTCGACTGTTCGAAGCGGGCGTACAATCAGAAGACGATTCCGGAACTCGAATCGGTGCAGGCGGAGATCGACCGTACGGTCGAGGAGTTCCTCGCGGCCCACACCGGTCGTGACCCCCGTGAGACCGAGTGACGGAATCAGGGTGTGTCCCGTCCCGGATGAGTAACCCTTAAGTCGCACAGCGGCGCTACGTTGAGGTGCCCGCCCTTAGCTCAGCCTGGTAGAGCAGCCGACTGTAGATCGGCTTGTCCCCCGTTCAATTCGGGGAGGGCGGACTCAATTTTCGGCCGAACTGTGGCGCACCCTGATACACCGGTATTCAGGTCTACCAGGGCTCAATTCGGCTGTATCCGATTCGCGAAATCGGGGTAAATATTCGGAGTTGAACTTGTGTCAAGCCGCGCCCCCTTGCAGTCTACCGATTAGTATAGTCGAAACGGGGAGATCAGCGTGAGCTCAACGAAAGATTCTGTCTATACTCCCGACGAGTTGCGGGATGATATCTCACAGTTGCTTCTTGATCGACTCGGCGAGGACTCGCTTCGCTACCTGCATAGCAGTGATCTAAGTAGGAACCTCGATACGAAAGCAAGGCGCGTCGGTCGGGATCTAGAATCAGCCGCCGAACGCGCCGGCCTTCGAGCGGAAAAGTGGGCTCACAACGGGAATTCGACTACGTGGCTCGTCGAGCGCGTCGACGAGGACGACCAGGAGGGAGACCGATGAGCGGATGCGTCTCCTGTGGGGCTCCCACTCAGCGCCGCAAATGTCGCGAGTGTGCGCTCTCCGAACGCGGGACCGAGCGCGCTGAGGAGCCGGAGTCGCTCCCCGACTGTCCCTCCTGCGGCGGAGATACGTCCGGTGAGGGCGTCACGTGCTACAAATGCCGCGGTGATCGAGTCGAGACGGACGGCGGGCGAGTCCGCCTCGAGGGGCCCGTTTTTCACGTCGTCTGTCACGGATGCGAGTACGAGGACGTGATCGACGGCGATCGTGTCCTCGCCGCAGTGAGTGAGCGGGTGCATCGTAAGCGGACCGATCACCGAGTCGAGTACGAGGAGGTGAGCCGATGAGCGCCGAGCCGCTCGTCTCCGGTCACTGTCGCGACCGCTGGCTCGATCGCTCCGACGCTCCCTCTCTCGAACCCGCCGTTCTATGGGAGCGCGGCGTTCGCATCCCTCCCGAGGAGTTCAACGCCGACGAAGCCCGCTACCTCCCTGCCGCCGACGTGATCGTGATCCGGCGCGGCGCCTCGCTCCTGTATACTGTGTCGCCCTACGAGGGTGTCATACAAGATTTCTCACAGACGATCAAGGTTCGATCAGTATAGTCGGTATAGTGACTGCTCGATACAGAGAGTCTATCGGTTACATCCCTTTTCCCCACTTGTAGCAACCGCATCACGCACTCATTCGCCGCTCCATATGTACCCTGTCTCTGTCTCTCGAAGCGTTCCGTCGTTGAGCCACGTGGACACGACCTGTGACAGGCCCTCCCGATACGTTGGATACATCGGCTCCCAGCCGGTCGCATCGTGGAATCGGTCGTTCGACGTCGGCATTGGTTTCGAGAGAAGGTTTGTGTTCTCTGCGCCGATGAAATACCGTGCGAGCCACGCCGGGACTCGGTACGGACGTGGCGCGTTCAGGTTCGTCGCAAACGACTCGAGAAACTCGGCGAACGTGGCCGGTTGATCGTCCACTACGTGGTACGTCCCCGACACCTCGGCGTCGATCGCCGTGGCGAACGCGTGCGCGGCGTCGTCCGCATGCAGGAAAGACAGCCGTGCATCCTCACGCCCCAAGACACCCCGGCCGACGATAGGGAGATCACGGGACAAGAGCGATTGTCCGAACTGGCGGGTGTGCGCCGCGTCGGGTGCGTAGAAAAACCCGCACCGGAGAATGGTGACATCGAACCCTTCCTCGTCGCTCGCGTCAGTCAAATATTCCTCGACGGTCGCCGCAGAACGCGAGGTTCGATCCGGGTAACGGTCGGCCGTTTCGTCGAACCAGGTGCCGTCCGGCTGGCGGGCCACCCACACGACGCTCGGGAAGCAGATCCGGTCTACCCGGTCACCTGCGACCGCAACGAGATTCTCGATCCCGTCGCGCCGTACGCGATCGTTCTGTTCCCACGCCTCCGGGGCCGGCTTCGTCGCCGTTGGGATCGACGTAGCAGCGTGGACGAGGATGTCGACATCGGGAACGGCCCGTTCGAGTGAATTGCGATCGAGGACGTCTCCCCGGCGCGGCGTGCCGCCGCGGGCGGTCACGAGGTCGGCTCCTGCCTCGTCTCTCACCAGCCCGTACACGCGGTGACCGCGGTCGGCGAGTCGTTCGACGAGTCGATGCCCAAGGACGCCGGATGCGCCCGTCACGAACACCTTCATAGCGTGTGAATGATCGGACTCTACCCCCGAGGCCGTTCTGCGATAGCACAATCGGGGATTTAACTGTAGATCGCTCTCTCGACCACAGTATGAAGCACGTTCGCCTGACGCTCGACGCGGGTGGACGAGAGGCCGAAATTCACCCGATGTACGACCTCCTTGTCAACGCGGAGTACGTCGAGCGAGCGACGGCGATGCACTGGAACTACTCGGGCGAGGAACTCGGTATCATGCACTACGTCGAGGGCGATATCGACGCCTTCCGCGATGATGTCGCGGCGATTCCGGAGGTGCTGGACTACGAACTGACAGTGGTGGAACCGGACGCGTTCTACGTTTACATCCGAGACGCGACGAACCCACAACTCCGCCAGTTGTTCGACCTCCTCGATCAGAGTCCGGTGGTCGTCATCCCGCCAGTCGAGTATTCGCCCGATGGGGGTGTTTCCTACTCGGTGTTCGGCCCGTCGTCGGCGATTCAATCGGCACTCGAGGAGATTCCGGAGCCGATCACGGTCTCTGTCACGGAGATTGGGAGCCTCGCAGCGGTGCCGGGCGCACTCGAGACCACCCTCAGCGATCGGCAACGCGAGGCAATTCAGGCGGCGGTCGAACTCGGCTACTACGACATCCCGCGGACGGCCACACAGGAAGATATCGCCAGCGCCATCGGCTGTGCGCCACCGACTGCGGCCGAGCATCTCCAGAAGGCAGAATCGAAACTACTGCGATCCGTGGTGCCCCCCTGAAGCTGCCGAACAGAAACAGGGACTCTGTTGACGCCCTTTGAAGTTGAGATAATTCGAGTGTTGAATACGCAAGAGTTCTTTAATACCCTCGATGGCCAAATATACTAATTGTGCTGTGAATGCCGGCGTTCGCCCACTCACTCTGATGATAGCAATCAAATACTGTGTTGGTGAATCTTAGTCAAGATGCTCCCTGATGATCTTCCTGTTGACCCCGACCAGTTGCTGACGTGGCAAACGGAGTGTTGGCAGTGTGGCGAGGACACTCCTGTCGTTTGGCCGCGGCACGATCATCTCGATACACCAATCGGCGATGTCCTTGCGAATTACGACACGCCTGTTGAACGTGTCTACAGCAACACCCTCGAAAAAGAGGTGTGGGGAAACGTCTGGCAGCACTGCGATTCCTATCAGGGCAATCACTACATTCGCAGGCAGAATCTCACGGCTCATTCGGTTGTGAGATTATGAAACAAACACCGTGGCAACTATTTATGACAGCTTGTGGAGCCGTAAGCAAACTTTCCCGCCCTATTGAGTAATATCCTCGAGCCGGCCTTCCTCTTGTCCTATCAGCTCCTCTGGTGACGGAATCTCACCTGTATCTTTGTTCAGCGCATCGAGGACCTCATCGGCTTGGAACTCGCGATACCGTTCCTTCTGCGTCCGCTCTCGAAGGATCCCGTCTTCTTCGAGGATGGAGACCGCCGTATTGGCCGCCGGGTACGACATATCGATCATCTCCGCAGCGCGATTGACTGTGAATACAGGCTCGGTGAATATCTCTCTCAGGAGAGTCTTTATCGACGGACGCGCATCTTCGTACTGACTCCGATATTGCTCGCGGAGGTGTAGGAGGAGTTTCGCCCGACTAAACGCCTCGTCTGCCTGCTCTTTGATTCCCTCGAGGAAGAACAGTAGCCACTCGTTCCACTCGCCTTCCTCGCTGACGGCCAAGAGTCGGTCCGTGTACTCGTCTCTGTTCCGACGGATGTAGGAGCTGAGGTAGAACAGCGGATGGAGCAAAATATCCGACGCGATAAGCAAGAGCACGATCAGCAGCCGACCGACGCGACCGTTTCCGTCGACGAACGGATGGATCGTTTCGAGCTGGTAGTGCAAAATTCCGATATCGATTAGATCGGGATATTCGCCCTCGAACTGCATATACTCCTCAAAATTCTCCATTCTCGCCGCCGCGATCTCGGGCTTCGGTGGCGCGAACCGGACTCGGTTACCGAGCCCAACGGACTCGTCGATCCACGCGTAGCCCGGCCGAAACTCACCCGGGAGCGGGTCTTCTTCGTCGGACCGTCCCTTCTCCATCAGCTCGCTGTGGAGTTGCTTCACCAACTCGATCGAGAGGCTCTCGCGCGATCGCCCCGTTTCCGAGAGCTGTGCTGCGGCCTTCTTCAGTGCGGACGCGTAGTTTCGCGCCTCGCGGACGTCCTTCGAGTCCTCGCCCTCTTCGTACATATCCGAGACCGTGACGCGGGTCCCTTCCACCTGTGAGGACTGTTCGGCCTCCTTGTACACGAACAGGCCGAAGACTGCCTCGGGATTCTCGATCTCACTCCAGAAGCCATCGAGCCGGCCGAGCGAGTGCATCGCGCGGCCGTATGCTTGCACGACGTCGTCCGAAAGTTCGATCGTCGGCGGCAGTTCGTTCGGTTTGTAGAACTTGGAGAACGGAACCTGGGCGCTTGAATCGACGGGCCGGTACACCCCTGGGGCAGGTATATCGACGAGGTAGCCGTCTTTCATTAGCTTCCTGTTCACCCGCTCTAAGTAAAAGGCTGTGCCAAACCGTTTTCCTAGATCCTCCCGAGTACGTTTGAGTAAAGCGGCTCCGAGGATTGTTTTTCTAGACGTCTATATCGTATCTGAGTAAACGCCTCTGCGGGTCTGTTTTCTAGATCTCTGTCGGTCGCGTTTGAGTAAACGGATCGTGGGTGCTCTTATCTTAAATCAGGATTCTACTGACTGCTTCAATTCTCTGATTGCCTCTTTGATTTCTTCGGAGATGGATTCTTTCGGGATATTTCTCGCGATTAGCATACCGTGCTGATTCTTATCATATTCCTCTCCGAGGTGTTGGAGGAATATTTGTTTAGTACCTCGGCCTTGTCCGGTTTGTCCGAATTTTCCTCAATAATCTCCGACGGCGGTATCTGGATTCCCTGGAGCGCTACGGATTGATCGAGCAGCGAGGCTCGACGCGGGATTCGAGCTACGAGATAGCAAAGCCGTAGGTCACCGGGGTACTATTGCTGTTCTTCTCTGGATGCCTCCCGGTTCCTTCCGATCCGCTACGGCGGATTCTCGGCCTCGTTCAACAGCGCGAGCGAGTCGGCCTCGTACGCGCGGCGCCAGAGGCTATGCACCGCTCGCGCGACGTCCGTCGGTTCGGAGGCGACGATGCAGGACGGCTCGGGATCGCTCGAACGAGCCTCCGGCGGTGCGTGGAAGTGTCTGTCCGGAGCGTTCGGCTTCGGGTGGTGGTCGAACCGGAAGTTCACTCCTCGCTCGTCCGTGTAGTGGAAGCTGTAATACCGCGCTGGACCCACCGGACGTCGAAGCGACACCAGTCGGCGTCTCCGATCCCGTCGGCAAACCGTATTTCGAGGGCCGTGGGGTCCAATGGACTGTCGAACCCCGCGTCTTCGACGAGGCCGTCGACGCTACGGAACACCTCCCGGATCTGTTCCAGTGCGACGTCGTCTAACGGTCCCACGTTCCCCTCGACGTCCGTTTCGGGGGCCATCTACGCGGTCGAGTGGGTCGAGTCGCCGCCCAGCGCGCCCCGTTCTTCGACGGTCGAGCCCGTCTCCGACGCCCGGCCAGCCGCCGAGCGGCTATCGTCCGGGTCGAAGTCGTAGAGCGACAGCGCCGCCTGCGCGATATCGAGGTTCTGTTCGACCTGCTGCCAGCGGGCGACGTCCTCCCAGCCGTCCTCACCCGGTTCGAGGTCGAGCGTGAGTTCGTCGACGTCGTCGACGTCGTACCGCTCGCGGAACTCCTGCAGCTCGGCCTTCAGGTCCCGAATCGCCTCCCGGATCTCGGCCTTCGCGTGTTCCCGGTGGATGTCGGCGATCCGGCGCATCGCCAGCATCTGCGGGGCGCGCATATAGCGCGTGCCGGCGTCGGTCGCGATCGTCTTCACGCGGCCGGTCTCCGCGAGCGCGGACAGGTGCTTCCGCGCGGTCGGATCGCTCACGCGAGCCCGCTCGCCGATCCGGCTCGCGGCCTGGGGCTCGGTGGTCACGTCGATGACCTGGCGAACGCGCTCGAAGGTCGTCGTCTCGGCCTTCCAATCGTCGACGGCGGCCTCGTTGACGCCGCCCTGCCAGCGATCACCGGGGGCGTCGGGAGCAGTCATGCCTCCGTGTTGGGCTGGGTGATTAAAATATTTTTCTGGAGATAAGTATATTTTAAAGGGTCAGAGCATCTGCTGTAACAGACCGGTGTTCTGCATCGGTGCGTGAGTATTCCGGACCGCCTCAAACGAGAGGACCGAAGACTGCTGTGTTCCGCCAGCCCTGAACCTGCTGGGGCGTGGGTCGGTCGATTTCGCCGCGGATCTTTCCCTTGTTCACCAGCAACTTTTTCCAAATAGTAGTACAATCTGAGGGTATGAGCCTCACTACGGAAGACTTTCGGGAGTTCCTCGGATCGGATCCAGAGGACGATGAAACGGTCGCGCTTGGTGATGCGCTCGCAGAGCTCGCGATCGACGCCGAGGTTGATTCCGTCAAGGCTGTCCGCGACGTCCGCGAGCGGTTATGAAACTGCTTCTCGATACGAACGTTCTCGTCGCCGCGGTGATGCGAGATACTGAGCGATCCGACACCGCAGTGGAGTTACTTAACGAAGCGGAGGAGACGTACGTTTCAGTTCTGGGTCTAATGGAACTCCGGAGCGTGCTCACAAAGAAAAAACAGATCGAACGCGACCGGATCACCCAGATCGAGAACCGTATTACGTCCCGCACAACGGTCACGTTCCCCGATGCGTCAGATATGATATCGGCCAATCAACTCCAGTCGGAAGCGCTCCTCTATCCGATGGATGCCCTCATCCTCGCGGCCGCTGAAGCCGTCGATGCGACGCTCGTCTCCTTCGATTCCGAACTTCGCGAGCACGGAGCCGAACACCCTGCTGACGTTCTGTAGCCTGGGAGTAACACATACTGCTATCACGGAGTAACTCTCGGGACTTCTTGACCGCGGTTCGGTAGAGTCGTTCGACTTTCGCTCACGCCCCCCACAGCCGCTTATCAGTACACTCGGTAGCGAGAGCTATGTCGCAACCCCAACACGGCAGTCAGTCCGACCCGAGAACGCAGTTCATCCTCGACCTCGCGGCGCACGGCTTCGAGCCCGGTGCGACGGCACCGAGGCGCGTCGCCGTCGATTTCGTCCGCGACAGTCGGGGGTTCACCCTGGACGTCGGCACGGAAGCCCGCGGGTATCGCGTCGAGTTTGCTGCTGAATAGACCCACCCTTTTCAGCAATTCGTTTCCGACAGATTCTGAGTGCGTGACGATCCGATGTGATAACCGTTTGTCTGCACTGAGCGGTTCCTGTTGGATATGTGATGACTTCTCTGACACCCTCTGGTTATACTGTCAATCGCCTGTTTTCCCTGTTCTGTAACGCTAGTTCCGAAGCGTGCCGGACGAACGGCGCTGGATACTCAAGCTCTCTTTGAATCAGTGGTTCGACTGAGCAATCTCCAACACACTGGTGATCACCGTACTGGGCCCGATACGGTGCAACCAAACAAGCGGAGTTGCAGCGGTCTACCAGATCAAGAAAAAGACGTAGTAGCGGCTCTTCCGCTCAGGATGAGTGTCCTGTCGGTGGAAAGATAGTAGACCATCGTCGCTAAGCAGCGAGGGATTGGCTTCTGGAGCGGACGCACCGTCTACGAAATATACAAACCTGTTCTCACATATGCTGGGTTATGCGCGTTAGTCGTCGCCACTTCTGTTCGACCGTCGCGATCGGTTCGTCGGCGACGCTACTCGGTACTGCCTCAGCACAGACGGACATCTCCGTCACCGGTACTGTGCAATCGGCAGCGGGAGCCGATTTGAGCGGTGTCGAACTTCGGTTTTCACACGAGAATACCGGTGCCCGCCGCACCGTCACACTCTCCTCCGACGGGGGCTTCGATCTGAGTCTCCCGGAGGCTGGCACGTACAGAACGACGCTATCCAACACGGAGAACCCAACCGATGGCGTACCCCTGATATACTCGTTCGAGAGCGTGGTAGTGGACAGTACTACCAACACGGTCGATCTCACTGTTCCCCGAGCAGACGAGATTCAGATTCGGTGTGTCGACTCGGAAAGTTCCCCAGTTGCGCGACTCCCCGTAAACTTCCGAGCGGCGAACGGCACCGGAGCGTCTCCGGGGCTGTTCACGACGACCGAACAGGGCTATGTGTCACGCTTCGGGGCCGATCGGCCCGGCGTCGAACTGGCCGGAGAGACCCAAGTCGAGGTTCAACCACCGGCGAATCCTGAGACGTCGATCGGGCTGGGTACCGTCTCGGTATCTCAGTCCGACGAGTTCGAATTTACGATCACGAATCCGGAACGGTACACCTACAGTTTCCAGTTGATCGAGGGCAATCCCGACGCGGGATTTCATTTCCCGTATTTTATTTATACGCCGCCGCTCGCTGCGGACGCGAACGACGACACTACTCTAACCCGTCCGTTCGTCGTGGGATTCAGGCTGAAAGACGTCGACACGACACGGGAGCAAAACGTCGCAGAGGGGCGAGACTTCATTCGGTCAGGTCGTGTCCGGACCATCGCTGACGAACTGCGTGCGCCCGCGCTCGTTGCGTTGCTGCCGACGAATCCGCCGGATGAATCGTTCGAGCTGCTGGATCACAACGCTCTGCAGGTCACCGAGCCTCCATACGAACGGCTCGATCGCCAATTGCTGTCGATGATCAGTGATGCACGGGAGCGACTGGCCGACGAGCCGTACGAGATCGCCACGAAGATTCATCTGCTTGGGTTTTCTGACGCGGGACGGATGGTCGATCAGTTCACGATGTTACATCCCGACCGAGTGAATGCTGCGTCCAGCGGTGGCAACGGATTCGCCACGATTCCACAAGATCGGCTCACCGAGGATATTCCGAGAAGGCGTCCCCCGACGATGGAGACGCTTCGGTGGCCCGTGGGTACTGCCGATCTCGAACGATTGACGGGTGAAGCGTTCGATTCCGAGTCGTGGGTGGACGTAGATCAATTCCGATACATCGGCGCCGAAGATCAGGGAGATCCCGAGGATCTCGAGCACCCCAGCGATTACACGCACGCCAAGTCGTATCGTCACTTCGGTGACTCACGGCAACAGTTGCTCCTCGACATTTTCGGCTGGAAACAAGTCGACGAGCGGTTCGAGACCAGTCGAGAGATATTCGACACCGTCGGGGCAACTGCGGACTTCACCGTGTACGACGGCGTCGGGCATTCTGTCCCGGACACCGTGCGAAGAGAGGTTCTGGACTTCCATCGACGATCGATGAGAGACGAATACGGGCCGATACCCGACACCGAGACACAGGACGACGCCCGGGACTCGAGCAGTGCTGAAACACGAAGCGACTCCGTGGACTCGAGCGGTAACGACACACAGGACGAGGAGGCCGTGTCGGTCACCGGCCCCGGGTTTGGGCTTCTGAGTGGTGTTGTGGGCGTCGCCGGCGCGGGGTATCTACTCAGATCGTGGTTACTGGAACAGGACTCCGATTCGTGAGAGGCGAACTACAGCAAGGAACGAGCGGCTGGCGTCAGGTGCCCCGGAATACGTATCTCACTGCTGGATAGGGGTTTATACGAGTGATCTCCGAGCGACACGCACTGTAATCAACGACTGATTTCGAGCAGCTATCGAGAGATAGCGAGCCCGGTCGGTGCTAGTGTTGTATACGTTGAGACCTCTTGCGGGACCATTATCGTCTGAACAGACGCTGTGTACCTGTCTGCTATTGGTATGTCTCATCGACTGTTGATCAGTTTACCAACCACCTCGGTGGATGGCCCACGTCGGACCGACGCGTCAGACTCGGTTCTCACTACCCGCCGAGCGACGAAAAGTCGCCTTCGCGAGTGTAGACGTAAGCGGGAGAGCGCCAGAAGCCCTCGTCGATCGCCTCGTCGTCACTCACCTTTCGTAGTGCTGTCATCTGGAACGGCTCATCGAGCTTGCGGCCGTGCTCGACGATGTACGTCGTCGTATCGAGTTCCTGGTTGTAGTCCGCATAATCGTCGTCCTCACTGATTTGAGATCGAAATTTCTCTGCCTTCTGGGACTCGGGGTCCGGATCGAGGATGAGATCTGTGATGATTCCCGTGTGGGTCACCATATCGCCGGTCCGATAATAGATCGGCAGTTGGCCGTGGGCATCGAATGCTGCGGCCGCGGAGACGAGTCGGCTCCCGGACCGATGGGTGATCTTCTCACGGGTGACGAGTTCGTCGAGCCGATCCGAATAGTTCTTGGAGAGAATTGCGACGTTGCGCTGCGTTCGGACCTTCCGCTGGAGGCCCGACCACTGCGTTTGGTTACTTGTGAGCGTAGATTTGTCCAGTTTCTTTGCCTCGCCAAGATGTTGCATCATCTCGTCGAGGGAGGCTCCATCCGCTGACTCGGCGGAATCATCTGGATCATCCATTGTCTATCGGTGGATCGCATCCGCGTATAGATGTTTGGTGAGAGACGGCAGAGTCCTGTGGAATTCAAACCGTTCTTCGATGCCTATCCTGGTGAACGGTTGAATTGAAGCGGTGAGATTCCACGAGACTGCCAGTGTGCATCTCCCGACAAGAAGATTGAAACAACGACTCCCGGAGAACACGCGAATCCGCGTCTATACGACCAGCCACGCACGGCGACTAGTGGTGCTATCGGTACCGAGTGGCTGCAGTACAGTCAGTCGCGGACGTGGACCACCTGCTTCCCGATGTTGTCGCCGGAAAACAGACCGAGGAACGCATCTGGAGCGTTCTCTAAGCCTTCCACGACTGATTCGCGGTGCTGGATCTGGCCGCTTGCAACCCACGTTGCGAGCTGTTCGCTCGCCTCTCCGAACCGTGTCGCGTAGTCAGCGACGAGCAGGCCCTGCACCTTCGCGCGTGGTGCGATGAGCTGTGGCAGCTTCCGTGGCCCGGTCGGCAGCTCCTCGTCGTTGTAGTGCGCAATCTGTCCGCAGACGGCCACGCGAGCGTCGAGGTTCAGTTTCGTGAATACGGCGTCGGTGATCGGTCCGCCGACGTTGTCGAAGTACACGTCGACGCCGTCGGGTGCGGCCTCGTCGAGCGCAGCACCGTAGTCGTCGGTCTCTTTGTAGTTGATCGCCGCGTCGAACCCAAGGTCGTCGGTGAGCCAGCGAGTCTTCTCGTCCGCCCCGGCGAATCCGACGACGCGGCAGCCGTTCAGTTTCGCGATCTGTCCGACGACCGATCCGACCGCACCTGCGGCCCCGGAAACGACGACGGTATCGCCGGGCTTGGGGTCGCCGACCTCGAGCAACCCGAACTACGCGGTCCGCCCCGGCATTCCGAGGACCCCGAGGTACGCGGGCAGGTCGGCGGTCTCGGGATCGACGAGGGCGACGTCATCTGCGTCGAGGAGACTGTACTCAGCCCAGGATCCGTTTCCGGTCACAAAGTCGCCGACGTCGTACTGCTCGCTGTGGCTCTCGATGACCTCGCCGACGATACCTCCTTGCAGAACGTCTCCGACGTCCCAGGGCTCTGCGTACGATTCACTGTCTCGCATCCGGCCGCGCATATACGGATCGACAGAGAGGTACTCGACACGGACGAGTAGTTCGCCGTCGGAGGGCGCTGGGACGGGATCTTTCCTCAGTTCGAAACAGTCCCGGTCTGGTTCACCGGTCGGTCGCTCTCCGAAGTACCAACTACGGTTCACGGGTTCCATATCGTTCTTCGATTCGGTGTGTGCAAGAGCCTTCGGGAGGTCGCCGAAACGGCCTTCGGGAGGTCGCCGAAACGGCCGCACTGATCGCAGACGAGATCGACTCCGCGGGACTGTCCTTCGCCCGGGGAGGACGGCCTCGATTTTCGGCCGAACTGTCGGACATCGAGAGTCTCGTCCACAGAGTTCCGCAGCCACCGATTTCTCTCCTCAGGCGCTGAGACGATGGTGATCTGCTGCGTTGGTTCGGTTGTCTCCACACTCGCTGTGCGATTCGAAGACCCCAGCCGTGAATTCGCCAGTACGAACTGAAGGCCTCTCAGAGTCGGATTGTACCCTGATTCCGACGTCGGATCACGGGGACGGACACCGCGCAGTGAACGTGAACAGAATCGATACCCACCGGAGCCACGTCCCGAACGGTCGAATACAAATAGGTGGGTCATTATGTTTGGATCTGAAACGGGACTGACAACACAGTCATATGGTTACGCTACTCCTCTTCGTTGGGCTACTCGTCGCCGCGTTCGTCGGGTTCAACATCGGTGGCTCCTCGACGGGCGTCGCGTTCGGTCCGGCCGTCGGGAGCAAATTAGTCAGAAAAGTGACCGCGGGAGCACTCTTCAGCGTGTTCGTGTTCGTCGGCGCGTGGACGGTTGGACGCAACGTCATCGTCACGATGAGCGAAGGGATCGTGCCCGCCGCACAGTTCACTCCCGTGGCCGGCGTCGGCGTCCTGTTTTTCACCGGCGCTTCGCTCTTGGTCTCGAACATCTACGGCGTCCCCGCCTCCACCTCGATGACGGCAGTAGGAGCGATCGTCGGGCTCGGCCTCGCGACGGGGTCGCTCAACGAGGCTCTGATGTTCACGATCGTCTCCGCGTGGATCGTCGCCCCGCTCATCGGCCTCGGGATCGGGGCCGTCATCGGTCGGTACATCTACCCGCAACTCGAGGCTCGCCTCTCGTTTACGCGCCTTGAACGACAGTTGGTACAGATCGATCGGTCCGATCGATTTCCCCGCGTCCGGCTCAACGAGAACGCGTCCCCGCGTGACCTCGTTGGATCAGCGCTGGTGCTGGGCATCGCCTGCTATATGGGGTTCAGCGCGGGGGCCTCGAACGCGGCCAACGCGGTCGCGCCACTGGTCGGCAACGGGGCCGTCACGGTCGAACAGGGCGTTCTCCTCGCCGTCGGTGCGATCAGCGTCGGAGGATTCACGATCGCCAGGCGAACCCTCGCGACGGTGGGCGACGGAATCACGGACCTCCCGATCCTGGCGGCGCTCATCGTCTCCACCGTGGGGGCGACGATCATCACCGTCCTCTCGTACTACGGCATTCCGGCGAGTCTCGCGGTGAGCACGACTTGCTGTATCATCGGCCTCGGGTGGGGCCGAGCGAGTCGTGCCGCCACCCTCGCGGAACTCGCCACGCCGCCGAGTGAGGCGGAACCCGGCCCGAGTCTCACGACCAATGCGCTCGCTGCACCGTCGACGAAGGAGGCGGCTCCGGGGGGACCGACGGTGGGTGAACTCGCGACCGGAGAGGCCCCCGAGGCCGACGAGATCCCGGACGAAACCCCGTCAGTTCCATCGATCGGCGAGGAAGACATCGAGGAACTGACCGCCGAGAGCCTCTTCGACCCCGCTGCGACGAGCCGGATCGTCGTTCTCTGGATCCTGACTCCGACGATCTCCGTCGTGGGGTCGTACCTCCTCTTTAGGCTTCTGCTGTGAGCGGTTCCACCGATGAGTCGACCGCTGGGGTGGGTGAATGCGAAAGCCTCGATGACTATTGTGTGGGGCTTCGATGACCAGTGTGGGGCTTCGATGGTCAGTGCGGGGCTTCGATGGTCAGTGCGGGGCTTCGATGGTCAGTGCGGGGCTTCGATGGTCAGTGCGGGGCTTCGATGGTCAG
>ENA-ORCS01000876-ORCS01000876.1-marine-metagenome-genome-assembly--contig:-NODE-876-length-15735-cov-17.752650_pt1 | contig 15735 bp, 9 predicted proteins | sample MGYA00237781_ERZ508513 | MGnify/ENA primary metagenome ERZ508513 (study PRJEB26184, sample SAMN06268793) | marine metagenome | isolation source: Eden Landing Ponds, San Francisco, CA, USA | place...
GCCAGTATGCGAGCGACAGCGGAAGGCGATACTGTCCCCAGCGTTTCGACGGTCGAGTCACGGCTTGAGGACGCGAATGGCCATCGCGTCGACGAAACGTCGGCTCAGTATCGGCGGATCACAGGTGAGACCGTCGCTGACTCTGACCCGGAAGCCATCTGTGCCGATCTGAGCGCGTGGCTACGGTCGAACGAGGACGACGTTCGAGGTATCATCGATGGTGCTACTGATGAGTTCGACGATGTCGTGCTTGGCGACCTGGAGGAAGTGCTCGAAGCTGTGTGGGCTGGCGAGGAACTGTCGGAAGGTGATGTCGTCGACTCCGCTGTCGTCCAACAGGCCGAGACGTACGAGCAGGTTCGCGATCTCCTCGACGGCTCTGACGGTTCGGCTCTTTGGTCACAGCTACGGGCAGCAGGCGAAGAGCTGCGTGAGGAGTACCCAGAGTCACCGACGACAGAGTCCGTCGAGACTACGCTCGCCGCTTCACGGCCACCCTCGGAGCGACGTGTGCGTCAACTAATTGAGGAAGCACAAGATCCGAAACGACCAGATACCGGTGGAGAAACCTGGTCCGAAATCGAACGCATCGCCGAACGTTTGAAGCAGGACCTTCCGAATGCAGACATTACTGACGAGGTGACTACCGCGATAGAAGCTGAAAGTCGGCCAACCGACGAACGAGCGACTGCGTTACTCGACGAGGCTACGGACGTTTTGGATCGTCTGAACCAGGTACAAGAGGAACTCGACGAACTCGAGAGTGGAAATATCGTCATAATTGACAAACGAGGCTGAGTATCCTCGATAAATTTCCTCCGGACCGCTTCTGCTGGCTTCGGTGGAGATGGAGTGATTTGATGTCGACAGTTGTTACTGGAATCGCTCAGATCGCTCCTGAAGACTGAGCACCGTATCGACAGCCTCATCGAGCGGTAGTAGCTCCCGTGCGTCCACGTCGAGCGTCCAGAACTTCACTTCGTTGTGGAACATCTCACCTGGTTGTTCCTGCGTCTTCCGAAGCACGTCATCAAGATTTCTAAGACAGGTGAGGTTAGGGAGCACTACATTGACCCGCTTCACGTTCACTCCCTCATACTTGTCAATCGTTCGGGTTATCTTTTTGTGGTCAGTTCTATAGAGCGTCTCGACTTCGAAGGCTTCCCCAGTCTCCGTATGGTAGACGTCGGGGACTGGTTTCTTCCCGCCCTCCAGCTGTTGTTCCGTCGCAATCTTTTCTTTCAGATCGAGTCGGGAATACTCCTCTATCGGCGTCAATCCTTGTCGTTTTACGAGATGCTCGACGACCAGGCACTTCGTCCAGTAGTGAAGTCGAGACTCCTCACCGAAGTCGTGAGCAGTGATTTCGACAACCGATTCAGGCGGTTGAATCTGCTCTTTGAAGGTCGATTCAGCACTTTGGAAGTGCCTGTCGAGAGTGGTGGAATCCGATTCAATCGTCACGTTACCCCACGCCAGCTCGACCAGTTCACGTTTCACGTCGGCAGGCAGGGGTCGTGGTCGAATTGACAGTATCTGCGTGGGTTCGCGAATATCGTCAGACGTCCGGAGATGGTCGTAGAGGACGGAAGCATACGATTCATCCACGAACAGTAATAGGTATCCAAGCGTTTGCGAGAAGAATTCGTCTATTCGGGCACGTAGTCTCGTGAGGTCAACTTCTCCCTCTTCGATTGCCTTGGCACGTTCACCCTCGCCGATCTTCGATACGAAATCGAAGTAATCTACGCTCGAGTCATCATCGTACGAGATGAGACTGTTCTGTACCTGTGTTTCCTCGAGGCTTTTTCCCTCACTATCGGCAAGAAGCTGAGCGAGAGGCTTTCCGCCACTCAGTTGTCGAAACTGTTCACAGCACAGAGTTTCTACGGTCTGCTTGTACTCTTCTTGCGGTGTTTTTCCTGCGACGATACACAGCGGATCGTACGAATCGAGATCGCCACCAGCGATCTCGAATAGAAACTCTTCCAGTTCAGGGGGGTCCGGTTCCGGTGACTTCTCCGTGGGCGCCTCTTCCCCTGTATCAGCCGTGGTCTCCTGCTCGACGGTCGACTGGTCCTTCGACTGTTCAGGATCTTCAGACTCCACCTCCGATGGGGGTGTCTGTTCGTCTTCCCCGGATCCACTCTGACTTACTGAAAGCAACGGTCGTGGGGGGAGCCCAATCTCGACCGATTGTATCCTGTCAAACGTAATCGAAGGTGGGTCGAGATGGGCTTCTTCCCACATCTGGAGGATCGGCGGAAGCACCTCCTCCGGTTCAAATTCAGAACCGTCGATCTGGACCGGGTGAAGTGACCACGGGGATCGTTCAGCAGATCGAAGCTGTGGAGGAGTGACAACTCTCGACGACACTCGAGATGGCTCGATCTCAAATTGGATCACCTGTGGTTCGTCTTCCGACTCTGCCACGAGCTTTCGTCTCGTCTTCTTCACGCCGACTGTAAACGACGCCTCAGGGGCCGGTTCAGCCTGCTCTCTATTCTGGATCGACTTCTTCTGGTCAGTCTGTCCTGATTCGGCCGGGTGGGTTTGCCCTGATTCGACTGGATCGTCGTCACTCATCTCTCTCAACTCAGAGGTTCTGATCGAGGACACCCGGATGTTCCATTATCTCAGCCGTAAACTCAAGCTGGTCATTCCGATCGCGGCAGATGTCGAGTTCAGAGACGAGAAAACGCTTGATTTCGAGCAGACGGCCGTGATCGACATCGGTGAGTTCGCCCATCCGATCAACCCCAAGTCGGTACCCGTTCTGTTGGTCGCCGTATTTGAGCATCGTGTCGAAGACGGTCCTAATATCGTCACCGTAGTTTGGTTCACTCACAGCCATCTTGATACGGTGATCGAGCCATTCTTTGCGAGGGTTTGGTATCTCTTCACCGAGATAGGCTTCGAGTCCCTGTCGTCGGTCCTCGTCGTCAAAGAACTCCATCACGTCGTCGACGAGTTCTTCGAGGTCTTGTGCTGGAGTTCCATAGTCGGTCGACACCTCTTCCTCACTAATCTCGAGTCCAAACTCTTCGTTCAGGAATTGCTGGGTTTCCATCTGCTCGAAGAGTTCGGGATACGCGTGCCGCATCTGTCGTCGTTCCTTCGGAAGGAGGTGGACCATCTGGCTTACGTAGTTACGAGTTGGTGCGAGAGCGTTCAACGCCTCGAATAACTGCGAGAGGTGTTCTTTGAAATCTTCCTCGGAGACGGGGGAGTATTCGACGTCGTCGAGTGATTCGCTCTCGCTCATGCAGAAAAGGTCAAACTGGCGACTCATAAGCGTTAGTATAAGTGTGCCAACTCTTCGAGAAGGAGCCGCGAACACAGCCGAACTGGAGAGATGAGCACCCTTGTGGCTGAGCGCTCAGAGGTCTTCGTTGGAGTACGCGTTTCCTTCACTGTCGTAGACCACGTACCTTCCCACTCCGTGTCTGAAGGAATGCTACCGATCTCATCGAGAGACTCGTAAGTAGCCACCTTTCCGAGGGCGTCTCCCAGTGGACTGTTGTAGTCAATACGAACGAAAACGTACCCCTAGTCGGAATACATCGCTTCTCGCTCGCGCCTGCCTGCGGACATATTTGACTGGTCATCGTCGGTCATAGAATCACCGCGGGCGAATTGGCGGACGGCGTTGGCGGCGCGATCTGGATTTGAATGCCCGGGCGATTACCATCGCGACCGCGCCCAACATGAAGGTCATAACCGCCGCTGTACTTCCTGCGAGCATTCCAGTAGCTGCTGACGAGATGAGTAGGTACAGCACGACTCCTGTTGCGCCTAGGTTGACGTAGGCGACAGCTACGGCCCCGAGCGTCGAGGCGATTGGGAGGATCGTGAACGCCAATTCCCCGGCTAGAAAGATTGTGGTGATCTCCTGAGAGTACACACCACCCTCCGGTGAGAGCGTTTGGTGAACACCTCTTAATTCACGGAATATTTTCAGAAATGCTGGTATAAGGACAAATGTGGCGACTGCTCCTGTGAACGCACTCTTGATTAAGAAGGTCACTACGTCTAGTCCACTGCTGTTTTTCCGGGGTGTGGACATAGGCTATCGACTAAACAGACGCAATTGTTCTTGATAATAATTCTGCACGAACTAAGGGTCGAATGCTTGTCCACAGATAGGGTACGGACTTCCACCATCGGCAACATTAAAGACGGTCGTGTGATTCGGACATAGCATACACTTCACCTCCTATGGAAAGCGATTCTCTCTCCCAACGGAAGGCCCAACTGGACAAGGAAGAACGTGAACATCTTGAAGACGTCGTCACTGAGATGCGCGAGCGCGTCGAGGACAACGCTGAATTCCAGCTCACGCAGAAAGGTCTCGACGACGAGCCCGAGGACGTTGACTCGCTGGACGAGGATACTCAACAGCTCGTAGAGGCGATCGAACTCGAAGCTGTTGATGGCGAAACTTGGTCGGAAGCCTTCGATCAGTACGTGACTGGCGTGGGCTACACGATCGTCAATCGTCTGGCCGCGCTGCGCTGTATGGAAGTACGGGGGTTCATCGACGAGGAGGTTACCGTCTTCAAGGATAACGGCCTGACGCCCGCCGCCGAGACGCTCGTCCATGAGGAGTTCCTGCTGGAGGACGAGGCCATTCTGGAGGCGTATCACAACGCCTGTGACGATCTCGCTGAGGAAATCGAGATCCTGTTCGATCGTTCCTCAGCGTACAGCCTCATCGATCCCGACGACGACACCTTCGAGGAACTCTGCGGGAAGCTCGACAGCGTTGACGACGAAGTCTGGCGGGCTGACGACGTGCTCGGCTGGGTCTACGAATACTACAACGTCAAACTTCTCGACGATCTACGTCGCAAGGGCGACCGCGAAGGGCTCGAACCCGAGGACGTCCCGCCGGCGAACCAGTTCTACACCCCTCACTGGGTCGTCCGGATGCTTACCGACAACTCCCTCGGAAAGCTCTACCTCGAACACACAGGCGAGCTGCAGGAGGTCGTCGACACCCAGGATTCGTTGGCCCCCGAAGAGCGTAAGAACCGCCCACTCTCACCGGACGAGTCGCCCGACATCGCCGACTTCTGTACCTACCTCGTTCCGAGTGAGGAGGCGGGCGAGCCGACCGACTTCGACCACCCTCGGGAGCTGCGGGTCATCGATCCGGCATGTGGGAGTGGCCACTTCCTCCTCTACGCCTTCGACGTGCTCGAACGCATCTGGCGCGCCGAAACAGACCTCCCCACCGAGCAGATTCCCAGAAAGATTCTGCAACATAACCTCTACGGCGTCGACTTGGACATGCGGGCCTGCCAGCTCGCGGCGTTCAATCTCTACCTCAAGGGTCGCACCCGGGCCGAAGCCGAGGGCGCCGGTGGCTTCGACATGCCGGAGGTGGGAATCGTCTGTGCCGACGCCTCCATCGCGGAGATCGACGGCGTCGAGGCGGTGTTCAACGAGGTCGCCGACGATGATCCCGAGGTCCAACAGGCGCTTGAACGCATCCTCGATGCCTTCGAGGAGGTCCACGGTCTCGGTAGCTTGCTTGACGTGCGCGGCACCCTCGGTGACCTGTTCGAAGACGACGCCGACATCGGCGGCACGCAGCTGACCCTCGGCGACGACCCCCGCGAGAGCCATACGCTCTCCCAAGTGCTTCACAGTCTCCGTGAGGCGGTGGAGGAGCACCGTGAGTCTGACTCCTTTTTGGCCCAGGACCTGCGGAGCTTCGTCCGATTGCTGGATATCTTGGCCCAGGACTACGACGTGGCGCTGATGAATCCGCCGTACGGATCCGTGAATCGGATGCCAGATAGCGTAGAAAGCTACGTTTCGAAGAATTACGACTACTCACCCGAATTTTATATTAATTTCTTCGAGGTTTGTGATACTCTCTCAAAAGAATCCGGGAGAATCGGGATGCTGGTTCCGTGGAGCTTCATGTTCAAAAAGAAGTTCCAGAAGTTCCGCGAAGATTTCGTCGGGGAACAGGGAGGCTTCGACTTCCTCGCCGAATTCGGGTATGGGATTCTGGACAACGCGACTGTCGGAACCGTCGGAACTGTTGTGACGAGCAGTAGCGACAAAAAGACACAGTCTGGGACCTTCCTGCGCTTACACGATATCGATACGAAACAGAAGGAATCAACGTTCAGGGACGCGATATCCGGGATTTCAGACGAGGTTACGAGGATTTTTGACGTGGAACTTCAGGAGTTCTCCAAAATTCCTCGTACTCCCATCTGTTACTCCATACCCGAAGTCGTACGAGACCTCCATTCGATAGACGCCAAAATCGATGCAGAGCAAGCGGGTATCGAGGGAGATTCAGTTTGCGAGGCTATCCCTGGTCTACAAACTTCAAACGACGACCGGTTTGTGAGATTCCACTGGGCCACGGAAGGGACCGATGATTTTCAACCAATCGCGAAAGGAGGCTCCGAGGCGTGGCTCGTTCCCCGCATTGTTGAGTCGTGTGCGTGGGACGGGGACGGGAACCAGATTCTCCGGTCGAACAAGTCCGCCCGTATTCGAAACCGTCACCGATACGGAAATCCCGGACTTACCTGGACGTATATCAAACGGACTGGCCGCCGGTTTGGATACTATCCTGGAGGTCTGTTCAGCCATACCGGGCTGATGCTGTTCCCGAATGATGGTCAGTCATTGTGGAAGATGATGGCTATTATGAATTCCAGCCTATACCACAATCTCTTTCTCTCAATCACCACAGAACGACACTGGAACCCCGGAGAAGTTGGGAGCCTTCCCTGGGTAGAAGCCCTCACCGAAATCGATGAGCTTGAGAAACTTTCCAAAGAACAGTATCGGCTTGGCCTAAGAGAGAAGCTCACCGAACCGACTAGTCCGTTCTACAAGGCCCCTGCTCTACACAAGTCTGCGGATGCTGATTTCTTCTATAATCACTCTCACCCACAGACCATCGGCGTAGCAAACGAGCTAGAAATTGATTCAGTTAGTTCGGATGTCTCAATTGTTGAACGAGCTAGGAAAGCCAAAAAGAGAAAGATCTATCGAAAACAGGAATTAGAGTGTGTCTCCGACGAGATAGACGAACTCATATTCGAGAATCTAGAGATTCCTCAAGAGTCGCAGGAACGAATCCGGCAAGAAATCTTCCTCCGAACCGCCGAAGACCCAGAGGACCGCGAAGTCCCTGACCCAGAATCGGTCCCCGAAGTACCGGACGACATCGACGAACAGGTCAAAGACCTCATCCACCACTTCGCGATGGAGGTCGTCCGCGACGAACCCGACGGCATCGTCCCGCTCCACGGCGTCAACGACCAACCGAGCATGCTGGACCGTATCGTCAAGCGGTTCGAGGATGCCTACGGCGAGAACGCCGCGGACCGACTGGTTGAGGTCGACGAGATTCTCGGCGCCGCATCCGCTGCCGAGGAAGCCTACCCCAATCTTCGGCGGTGGATCGCCGAGGACCTGTTCGACTACCACGTCGACCGGATGGAGAACACACCCATCGTCTGGCGGCTCACCACCGAGCGGCTCATCGCCGATGCCACCGGCGAGGGGTTCGCGTGTTTCGTTGACTACCACAGCATCGACTCAGGGCTGTTCGACCGCCTCTCGAACCAGTACCTCGAACCGCGGAAGGCCGAACTGCGCGAACGCCGGAGCGCCGCGAACCGCCGCCGGAGCGACGAGTCGCTGTCCGCCAGCGAGCAAGCCGAGGCAGCCGAGCAGTACGAACGCTGTGCGAGCGGGCTCGACCAGATCGCCGTCTTCGAGGACGTCGTACAGGATCTCGGGAGCGTCGACGAACGCGAGTTCGATGAATCGGATCGTGCGCTCGTCGATGACCTCGCACCGAAAGTCGTCGCGTTCCGCGAGGAGACACGTGAGCGGATCGAGACGCTGGTGAAACTGCGCGAGCGCAACAGCGACGAGTGGTTCCAGGACACCTTCTCGGACAACTTCTGGAACGCCGTCGACGAGTGGCGCGACGAATGGATCGACGCCCTCGAAGAACTCGAACGCGCCTGTGAGGAGTACGCCAAACCTGCCGACGAGCCTGTCGAGGCACACTTGGCCGACCTCTTCGACTACTTCAACTGGCGGCTCAAGGGCTCCGATCACTACTCCAGTACAGGCATTCTGTTCATGACCTACTATTTCGAGCGCGAGGGCGCTGACCTCCTCGACGACGATGGCCGTCCGTTCGACACGCTGACTGAAGACGAACGCCTGCTCGCCTCACTGGCGATGGGGATCGACGACCCCTCGATCGTTGACGAGGAATATCTCGAAGAGATGGTCGAGGACGAAGGGGTCGAAAACGTCGACAACCTCCCGCCGCTCGCCGAGTTCAAGGCGCTAGCCGAAGAGATCGACAACCGCTGCCAGTCGATCGACAAGCGCGTTCCTTCGGACTGGGCTGACCGCGCGCTCTCAGAGATCACGACTGCTGGCTATCAGCCCAACCACAAGCACGGCGTCGAAATCAACATCACACCGCTCGCCGACGCCGAGATTGTCCCAAAAACTGTCGACGATGACGTTCTTTAACCATGCCTGCAACCAGAACCCTCCCACAGTGCGCTGAAGACGCCATTGAGACTGCCATCGACGAGGCGGCCGACGAGGCCCCGGTCGTACTCTGGTGGGACGACGGTGGCTACCTTCGCGACGTCGTCGAGAGCGTGAGCCACTCGCTGGGCTGTGAGTTCCACGCGGCCGAACAGACGCCGCTGGAGCTACGCGCGGACGCGCCACGGGACCGAACCGTCTGGTACGTGACGCAGCCGCACAGCGACGACGTGGACTGGTTCAAGGACGTCGAGAATACTGGTGAAGTCGTCGAAGCTCACATCGGGAAGCTCGCGGCACGCTGCTTCGAAAACGACCGCATTCAAGCGGCGTCGATCCGCACGGCCTACGAGGACGCCGACGAGAACGACCGCGAACAGGTCGCCAAGACCCTCTTCCAGGAACTCAACGGCGACGGCGGCCTGCCGGATCTCCAAGGCCTTCAGACGAAGATCGTTCTCGACGGGCATGACGATCCGGTGCAGTTCGTCCTCGAACACGGCGCCGAGAACCTGCCCGAAGATTCCGTCGACCTGCTGAAGATTCGAGACCTGCTGGTCGACAAGGGCGTCACGGCCGTCGAGGGCATCACCGACGAAAACGCACTCGTAACCCGCACACGCCGCTGGGCGGTCGCCGAATGGCTCGTCGAAGAAGGCCTCGGGAAGTCGCTCCTCGACGCCGAGTACCAGCCCGAACCGAGCTCGGGACTCGGGATCTCCCGGCCCGAACTCCAATCGCTGCTCAGCAAGGTCGATTCCGAGCGTGCCGAAGAGCTGGCGCACGTATACCTCGACCCTGATGCCCGCTTCTGGCACGACGTCCTGTGTACCTACGACGACCCGTGGGAGCTCGCCGACTGTCCCGTCGACGCCTCGCTCGAACACGAGCTCTGGAACGAGTGGCTGCAAGCGTTCCACGACGGCGAGTACGAGACGTGTACGGCCCGAGCAGCCACACGCTACCAGCGTCTCGAAACAACCTACGGCGACGTCCCGTGGACGAGCGTCTGGAACCAGGCTGTCGAGGTTGCCAAACTCGCGCACGAACTCGAAACGTGGGAGGAGCGTGGCGATACGACCGATGTCGTCGACCTCTACGGCGACGTCGACGGTGGGACCTGGCAGATCGACAACGCCGTGTTCAATCTCATCATCTCGGGCGAGCCCGAACACGGTCTCCCCGAGGAGCATCCCGCGACGGCGAGTCTCGATGACCTGCGCACGTCGCTGACTGAGTCACGCTACCTCGACTACCTCAGCGACCTCGGCGACCTGGTCGTCGACCAGATCGAGGCAGGCTCACCGTTCGTCGGCGAAAACTACGCCCACCAGTTCTTCGATCAGGAGCAAGAACACCTCCAGAGTGGCCAGAGCGTTGCGCTGTTCATCGTCGACGCGCTGCGTTTCGACCTCGCCCACGAACTGGCTGAATCCGTCCGTCGTGAACTTCCCAGCCTCGAAGTCGACGAGACTGCTTGGGTCGGAACACTCCCTTCGGATACCGAGTTTGGGAAGGCTGCGCTCACGCCCGGCAGTAAGTTCAGCTTCAACATCGAACTCGACGACGGGGAACTCGTTCCGGAACGCAACGGCCGCGAGATCACTAACTACCAGCGCGAGAAGCTGCTGAAGGACGACGGCTGGAGCTACATCATGCAGAGCGAGGACGAACAGTCGGGCTGGTCCAGCACGCGTGTCGCCTACTACTGGAACGACCTCGACAAGGCCGGCGAGGAGGAACTAACCGACTTCGAGGTGTTATTCAGCGATCGCATCGAGAAAATCTCCGACATCATCTGCGAGAAGCTCGACCAGGGCGAGTGGGACCGTGCCTATATCCTGGCCGACCACGGCTTCGTCTCCCTCCCGCAGAGCGTCGACATCGACGACATCCACCCGCCAGACGAGGCCGACAAAGTGACCCGTCGATGGGTCGCCGGATCGAACCTCGGCGACGATGCGCCCGGCGTCTTACTCGACGAGAACGCCCACCTCGGCTATCTCGACGACGACACAAAGATCAGCGCCCTCGCGGATCCGATTCAGCGCTTCCGCAATCAGGGACTTCCCGATGCACGCTTCTACCACGGTGGGGTGCTCCCACAGGAGTTCGTGCTCAACTTCGTCACGATCACGCAGGAATGACCGCTAATGACTAACTTCGATCCCGGTGAAACGATCCTCCTCAATGGAAGTACTGCCGAGGTCATTAAGACCTACTCCATCGGCGATATCGACTATCTCCGAGCCTACGTCGAAGACGCCGGCGTGAAGACCGTGTGTATCGAAGACGTCGAAATCGAGCCAAAACGCGACCAGCTTGGGGAACTGCGCTCGGCGTCAGCCGAACAGCTACATCCCGACCACGAGGCTGTCTCGGCCGAGTGGTTCGATCTTCGTTCGCAGGCGCTCCAACTACAGATCGCCCACGAGCAGGGGCAGCTGCTGAGTATCTCGAATTCGCTGGTCCGCCTCGAACCGTATCAACTCGCCGCAGTCAACTGGGTGATGCAGAAGCTGCGCCAACGCGCGCTCATCGCCGACGACGTCGGGCTCGGGAAGACCATCGAAGCGGGACTCATCCTCAAAGAGCTCACCGCGCGAAATCGTGCCGACCGCGTCCTGTTCGTCGTCCCTGCCCATCTCCAGAAGAAGTGGGTTCGTGACATGGACCGCTTCTTCGACATCGACCTCACGCCGGCCGACCGCCAGTGGGTCGAGGGTGAACGCCGGCGACTCGGCGAGGAGGCTAACATCTGGGACCAAGACCACCAACAGATGGTCACGAGTCAGGCCTTCCTCCGACAGGACGAGTTCCAGCCGGCCCTCGAGGAAGCGTTCTGGGACGTCGTGGTGGTCGACGAGGCGCACAAGGCCGCCAAACGAGGCGAGTCGCCCAGTGAGACGTCGAAGATGGTCGAACGGGTCGCCGGCAACTCCGACTCCTTGCTGCTGCTCAGCGCGACGCCACACGACGGCAAGGGTGAGGCGTTCCGTTCGCTCGTCGAGTACATCGACCCGTTCCTCGTCGCCGAGGACCAGGATCTCTCGAAAGAGGCCGTCGACCGCGTGATGATTCGGCGCGGGAAGCAAACGCTGTACGACGATGACGGCGAACGCATCTTCCCCGACCGTGAGGTCAACACCGTTCCCGTGGAGATGACCCACGATGAGCGGCAGTTCTACCGGGCCGTTACTGACTACGTCCAGAACGTCTACAACCGCTCCGAGAAGCTGAACGAGCCAGCGGTCGGGTTTGCGATGGCACTGATGCAGAAGCGCCTTGTCAGCAGCATCGGCGCCATCCAAGCAACGCTGAGTCGTCGTTTGGGTGACCTCGTCGATGAGCAGTCGACCTCCACGAGCCTCTCGGAGGAAGCGTCCGCGTACCTCGACGGCGAGGATCTCGACGAAGAGGACAAACAACGAGCCGAGGAGAAACTCTCGGCGCTGACCGTCACCGAGAGCGATGCGCAACTCGAAGAGGAAATCGAAACGCTCCGCGACCTCATCTCCCTCGCCGAGGGCATCTCCGTCGACTCGAAGGCCCAGAAGGTCCGCCGCTACATCCAGCAGCTGCTGGAAAAGCAACCCGACGAGAAACTCCTCCTGTTCACCGAGTATCGCGACACACTGGACTACCTCCTCGACCTCGTGAAAGACGAACCCTGGGCCGACGAGATCCTCGTCATCCACGGTGACGTCGACAAGGAGGAACGCGCCCGCATCGAGGAGGAGTTCAACCACGGCCAGTCCCGGCTGCTATTTGCGACCGACGCAGCGAGCGAGGGGATTGACCTCCAGCACAGCTGCCACATCATGGTGAACTACGAGCTGCCGTGGAACCCGAACCGCCTCGAGCAGCGAATCGGCCGGCTCCACCGCTACGGGCAGGACAAGGAGGTCAAGGTCTGGAACTTCACGTTCGAGGACACTCGTGAGGGCGAGATCTTCGACATGCTCCAGAACAAGGTCGAGAACATCCGCGGCAAACTCGGCAACACGGCTGACGTGTTGGGGATGCTCGACGACATCAACGTCGACTCGCTCATCATGGAGTCCATCCAGAACGACGAACCGGCGAGTGCAACCAAGGAGGAACTCGAGGAGCTCATCGACGAGCGTCAACGCACGCTCCAAGAGTGGTACGAACGCAGCCTCATCGACACGAGCACGTTTGACCAGGAGAGCCGGGAGAAGATTCAGGAGGTGATGGACGAGTCCGAGGATGTCTACGGGACGGAGGCCGACATCCACGAGTTCGTTGAGCGCGGCGTCGAGGCGCTCGGTGGCGACGTCGAGAAAGCCGGGAGCAATCTCTACAGGGCCCAGCTGCCACGCTCTCTACGGCAAGGAACGGACGAGGAGTACGGGCCGTTCACGTTCAGCCGAGACTTCGCGATGGACCACGATGGTATCGACTACGTCTCACCCGATGATGATCTGGTCCAGCGGCTTATGCAGCAAATCCTGGATAGTGAGCACGGAGATGTTGGGCTAAAGCTCCTCCCGTTCGTCGGCGAGCCGGGGATAGCGTACAACTACCGCGTGACGTTCGAAGACGGGACAGGCGAGGTCATACGGGAAGATATGATCCCTGTGTATGTCGATGCCCGCCATCATGACCCCCGGCAGCGGATGGGTCAGCGTGTTGTTCAGGGTGACAGTATCAAAGGGTCGCCCGACGCGGACCGTGTGCGATCCCTGATACAGAGTCAGGATCAGCTGCGAGAAGCCGCGGACCGGTACATCAGCCAGCAGGTCACGTCCTTGCGGGAAGAACTACACGAGCGCCGCCGAGAGGAGACCCAGCAAGAACTGGATGACCTCGAGAAGTATGCGGAGGCTGAACGCCAGCGAATCGAGGACTTCATCGAGAACTATGAGCGGAAAGCAGAGGCTGGGTCAAATATGGATATCGCAATCCGTGGTCAACAAGAACGGCTCAACAAACTTGAGCAGCGTATCGAAGACCGGCGCCAAGAATTGCAGCGGAAGGCTCGGGTCATCTCACTTGCGCCAGAGGTGGAGAACGTTTGCTTTGCTCTCCCGGTCTAATCGGTTCCTGAGCTGGACGGGAGCGCTTCGCTGCCGGCGCGTCAGACCGACTTTCGTGAAGGCTTCTCGTAAACGTCGACGGAGACCACACGCTCGGGTGGGTAGTACGAGACGGGTACGTGGCCACTGTCGAGTTCGCCACCATGCGACGGGCCGATGCACCTAATCCATCCCTCGTCCACAATCTCCCAGTCGTCGTATTCGCGCTCGATCTCGCCCTCCCCGTGCTTGTCCACGAGGTGGACGATCACACCCTCGGTTCTGTCGTCTACCATATTCGACGTATCGAAGAGGTGTTTGATTAGCGTTCTGTAGTAACGTGGCTGGTTCGTCCTTTTGAACGGTCAATCCCCTCCACAACAGGAGATCTCGCACGGACGGTCTCGCAATCAGGACGCCATCGACTACCTGGCCCTCGGCGACAGAATGCGCATACGAGAAAGTGGTTCTCCCGTTAATGAGCCGATTCCGGAAAATCCCGGAAAACTTGGTTTTCCACAATTAGAAATCGCACGACAGCAGGGGGATACGACAAGTAAAATGGAACTGAATAGATGGTTTCCGGAAACAACCCAATCACGTTTTTAGTACTAGCCGGCTCTGTTGAAATCCTATTGGTTCGACACATTTCCCGCTGAAGCAGTCGTTGGTTAGAACTGCGAATCTCTCGGTAGGTTCATTCAGAGAAGATTGACGATCGCCCCAATACCAAATCCAACTCCGAGAGAGATCGTTGACGCAATGAGTTGCCGATTGGTCGCTCGGAATACCCCCGAAAGCATCACGGCTATCGAACAGCCAAAGAGGAGCCCATGTACGAATTTTCCCTCTGTGGCGGTCGATCCAGGGGTTAACAGCAGTTCAACCACAAGGATCCCACAGAACCCAAGAAGGAAGAGTACGCCATCTCGCCGTGGCCTCCGCGCTTGGCGGTCTATCATACATCGAGTCTAAGCTCTGACTCAATAAATCCAAATACCTTACAATCGTTCCTGCCATCAATACATGGACGTTCTGTACTGAGCGATTCGTGAGCATCCTATATCTACCGTTCAAAGCATCTTGTCGATGTTGTGAGTGAGACAGCTGACAACGAGCTCCCGGAACTGCTTCCACCAGAGTCGTGAACGGACGAACGCACCGTACTTGCGCTTGAGTCGAGAGTTCACCGTCTCGTTCTGACTACGCTGCCCGTAGAGATCAGAGTTCAACCGAGCGTTCCACGCCTTGTGGAGCGACGAGAACTCACGGTGCTTGATAACCGGACGAACATCCTCTTTGCGGGCTAACGCACGAATCTTCTGATCGTCGTATCCCTTGTCACCGAGGATGATCTCTACGTCACCGTTGTTCCGCTTGATGAGCGACGGTGCGATTTGTGAGTCGTGTTTTCGTGTCGTCGTCACGTGTAAGTCAATGATTGCGTTCACCCTCGTGTCCACGAGAAGCGTGACTTTCAACTGCTGAATCGTCAGCTTCGTTCGTTTCGTATAGTGCTTTGAGGCGTGACTCCGGTCAAAACCAGAGGCATCAATCCCGACGACACCATCGGTTGGAAGAAGCGTGACTGAGAGATTGAGAAGAACCCGCCAAACAGCCATGTCAAGTCGGTTGAACGCTTTGCACAACGTTGAAGGAGAGGGAAGTTCCGTCAGATCGATCGCACTCCGAATCCGGGGCATCTCGATAAGTTCGTCAAGAAGCGTCCGGTACGTCGTATTCTTCCGCACCTTGAGGCAGAGCAGGACAATGTGTTGATGGAGTGTGTACCGCCGTTTCGAGAACTTCGAGGAGTAGCGGGCAGCAGCTCGCCGAGCCAAGTGATACGCCTGCTCAACGAACCGGAGTAACCGCGACTTCGGGAGGGCCTGCATTCGGTCAGACTACCGGGCGAACCTGTAACTCTCCGAGGATTTCAACAGAGCTTACTAGCCAGAAAACCAGTCTATCAAGCAACGATGATCCGCGATGCTCGCGTTCTCCGCGCCGGGTTCGTCCCTCGGGAAGTTGAGCATCGCGACGCCGAAGTCAACCACCTTTCCAGCGTTCTCGAGCCCATCACGAACGGGGAACCCGCCGACACCGCTATCGTCACCGGACCCAGCGGAACCGGGAA
>ENA-ORCS01000877-ORCS01000877.1-marine-metagenome-genome-assembly--contig:-NODE-877-length-15729-cov-3.087018_pt1 | contig 15729 bp, 18 predicted proteins | sample MGYA00237781_ERZ508513 | MGnify/ENA primary metagenome ERZ508513 (study PRJEB26184, sample SAMN06268793) | marine metagenome | isolation source: Eden Landing Ponds, San Francisco, CA, USA | place...
CTTGTAGAACGTAGACTTGCCCGCGTTGGGCTTCCCGGCGAGTGCGAGAGAGAGCATACCGGCGAGAGGGGCGACGGTCGGAAGTAGGTTTCCGTCCCACTCGCGCTCGCGCTGTCGGAGCCGTTCAGTCCGACGCGCGCTCGATCCGCCGGCGGGCAATCTCGTCGATCCGATCGGCGAGTTCGGCCGTGTCAGCGTCGCTCGCCGCCGCATCGATCGCCGCCTGATCGATCAGTTCCAGCGTCTCGAGGCGCTGCCGAATCGCGCGCTCCGAGATGCTGCCCCAGTCTACGTCTCCGTACGCGTCCATCCGCTGTTTGAGTTGGTCGTCTACCTCGATGGTGATCGCGGGCATATATGCTATACGTGCACACGTGACACTATACGTTTCGGTGAATTGATCCGAGTGAGAACGGTCCCGCAACGACACACTGAAACGAAAGTCCGGAGTAGGGGGCGACCGAACGCACTCCTATGTCGAAAGAGCGAGACGGGTCGGGCGGGACGAGTGGGGGGTCCGGGACGGCCGTCGACGGGGGAGAGAACCCGGAACTGGGCCGCGGTGAGAGCGTCCTCGGTCTCGGCGGAACGTCGTGGGTGGTCGTCTACCTCAAGGGGCTCTGTATGGGCACTGCGGACGCCGTCCCGGGCGTCTCCGGGGGCACGATCGCACTCATCACTGGGATCTACGAGCGGTTGATCGGGGCGATCACCGCGGTATCGCCGGCGCGGATCCGTCGCGTCCTGATGGGGATTTTCTCGGACCACCGCAGCGATGCGATCGAGGCGCTCCGCACGATCGACGGCGGATTCCTCGCGGTGCTCGGACTCGGCATCGCCACGGCGATCGTCACCGTCACCCGCGTCGTCCACGTCGGGATCCAGTCGATGCCGGTCCTCACCTTCGGGTTCTTCTTCGGCCTCATCGCGGCGTCCGCGTGGGTGCTCTTTTCAGAGGTCGCCGTCGACACGGCGCCGCGTATGGCCGCGGCCGTCGCGGGATTCGTCATCGCCTTCGTCGCCTCAGGGCAGGCGTCTGCAGCCCTCGGCGCAGGGCTTCCGGTCACCTTTCTCGCCGGCGCGATCGCGGTGAGCGCGATGATCCTCCCCGGAATTTCGGGGTCGCTCCTCCTCCTCATCCTGGGTCAGTACGACTATATGACCGGCACCCTCTCGGCGTTCGTCGATGCGCTCCTCGCGCTCGCGACGGGCGGCGGACTGGGGCCACTGCGCGAGAACGGAATCGTCGTGGCCGCGTTCGTCTCCGGCGCGCTCGTCGGCCTGCTCACCGTCGCGCACGCGGTCCGGTGGGCGCTGGATCGTGCGCGGACCGCGACGCTGGCGTTCCTCGTTGCGCTGATCGTCGGTGCGCTGCGCGCCCCACTGTCTCGGACCGGCGACCGCCTGGCGGAGCTCGGTCGGACGTGGACTCCCACGACCGTCGGCGTCTTTATGATCGCAGCCGTGGTCGGCGCAGCGCTCGTGCTCCTGTTAGAACGGTACACGGGCGTCGCGACCATCGAGGACGGAGCCTAGACGCAGAACTGGCGTTTCGGGCTGGTCGAACAGACGGGTTCGAGCCGCAGAATCGAAGGGACGAACGCCGGATGACTGACAGCGACGTGGTCACAGGCGTCCCGACCGCGTGAGGGCCGGCAGCGAACGACGTCGTCCGCGCGCAGTGCTCCGGCGGGGCACCGCGCCCAGCGGTCGGGAGGAAGGCCACCGTGATGCGGCGGGCGACCGACGTGTGGCACCGTCCGACCCGATGTGATGCCGATCGGCCGCCGTCGCCGCGGGAGTGTGCGTGTGCCCGGTATCACTCCCTCGGTACCGCGATGTTCACCAGCGATGCTTCGCCACACTGTTCGCAGACGCCGCCTTCGTCGGCCCGAGCGCCGCATATCCGGCACTCGTAACGACTCTCGTCGGGGTGGTATGGATCGATTGACCCGTTGTATATCACCATACGTGTTAGCTGATGACACACCGTAATAACAGTTGCCCTGATATCGGGCTGTACGAGAAATAAGACCTAAAGTAACATAATATATCGACAGTTATCGTATCAGTCTAGGATTATCTACGCGCGATGTGAACGAACGTTTCTTTCCGGCTGCTCGCTTCCACGGTTCGGAATCCGGCGGACTCGAACCGTTCGACGGCGTCGGCAAGTGCGTACCGCTCGTCCATCGGCGGGCCGTCGTCGCCGGTCCCCCGCGCGGACCAATCGAGGGTCACCACGCGTCCCCCGGGCCGAACGACGCGCGCGAGTTCCTCGAGAGACGCCTCGGAAGCGAACTCGTGGTAGGTCATCGTCGAGAAGGCGGCGTCCAGTTCGTCGTCGTCGAGCGGCATCGCGGACGCTTCGGCGGCGACGAATTCGACGTTCTCCTGAGCACCCTTCTCCCGGTGGTACTCGTGCATTTCGCTCTGGACGTCGACTGCGTAGACGGTGTCGGCGAAGGGGGCGATCTCGTCGGTGTAGAATCCAGTACCGCTGCCGATGTCGGCCACGACCGCTCGGCCGCCGAGATCGAGCGCGGCGAGAAGTTCTTCTCGCGAGCAGAACCGATACCGACCGGGGTCTTCGAGGACGTCCGCCCGGTCAGCGTCGAAGGTGTGAAATCCCATACCGGATGGAGGGACGGTACGGGCCTAAGTGTGTCCGTTGCGCTCTCACCGGACGAGGGAGACGGAGGAGTCACAGTTATCAGGGTCGCACGCAGATTTTCTGGCGATGGCCCCGACACTCAAAAGCCCGACCGAACGGACCTGTGAACGCTGCGGCCGAATCGAGGTCTGGGATGAGTCCATCGCCACGTGGCGTCTGACGAACGAGGACGACGAGAGCGATCGGGACGTCGGCAGCCCGTACTGTATTCACGAGTGGGACATCAACGGCTCGTTCGTCCCCTTCGAGGACGAGTCGAAGGCTGCGACGGCCTGAGTGCGGTTCTCTTCGCTCTACGTCGAGCCGAGCGACTCCAACACCGACGCCGTCCCGTCGAAGTAGGAACCGTCGACGACGACGTCTGCTGCGTCCCGAGCAGCCGCGTCGGCGTTCGCGACGGCGTAGGCAGTCCCGGCGGCCCGGAACGTCGAGACGTCGTTCTCGCTATCGCCGATAGCGACGAACTCCGACGGGCTCCGGCCCAGCGACGAGGCGACGACAGCCAGTCCGTCGCCCTTCTCGACGCCGGGCGTCTTGAGATGGTACGCGTAGCCGGTGTCGACGACTTCCAGATCGAACTCCGCGGCGACTGTCCGGAGCAGGTCCTCGTCGGCCGAGAGATCGACTGCGACCTCCGTGCGTCGCCACTCGTTGACGTCGTCGAACCCGTCCCAGCCGAGGTCCCCGCCCCGATCGATGAACGCATCGGCCGCGGCCTGCGCCCGCTCGCGGTCGCCCTGATAGGACACCTGCCCGTCGGCGAGGACGACGCCGCCGTTCTCCGCGATCACGGTGAGTTCGATCCCGAGGTAGTGACAGAGCGTCACTGGATACGGGAAGGCTTTCCCGGTCGCCAACACCACCGGTGCGTTCCAGGCCTGGAGATACGGGAAGGTACGGGAGTCCAGGCGGCCGGCGTCGTCGGTGAGCGTCCCGTCGATGTCCAGGACCAGCGGCGGCTCCGAAGTCATCGACATCACTAGCGCCTGCCGCGACATAGACCCTCCGTTCGGTGGGCTCGGTCCGGTGACTTCGGCGTCCGTTTCGGGTGCTGTGCGTGGCTGTCAGCGCACCGTCTCCCCGGGTCGGGCCGTCGACTGACCCCGTGGTGGGCCGTCTACAGGCAGCCCGGTCGGCCGGCGAACGAGGACGCGACCTACGCCGACGCGACGGGTTCGACGCCGATCGTGACGGTCACGCCCTCGACATCCCACTCCTCGACGAGCGCCCACTCGCTCTCGGCGGCGAGTTCGTCGCCGTCGACGAACTCCCGCGTGCGAGTCTCCTCGGCGACGACGTCGCGGTACTGGTCGACGAACTGCTCGATTCGGGGATCGGCGACGTCGACGTAGGTGTCGATCTCCGCGTCGACGTCGAGATCGAGCCGCTTGCGCATCTCCTGGATCCGCCGGACCACGTCGCGGGCGTACCCCTCGGCTTCGATCTCCTCGGTGAGCGAGGTGTCGACGTAGACGGTGCCGCCGTCGAAGTCCGCCCCCGAGACGTGCTCGGGCGGTTCGGCCTCGTAGGACACCATCTCGTCAGTGAGTTCGTAGGTTTCGCCGTCGATCTCGACGCCGTTCTCGACTGCCTCGCGCGTCTCCCCCTGGACGGCTTCCATCACGTTCTGGGCGTCGGCACCGAACTCGGGGCCGATCACGCCCATTTCGGGGACGGCGCGCTCGATCAGTTCGTCGAACTCCGTCACTACCTCGATCGAGCGGGCGTTGACGCGTTCGCGCAGGAGCGCCGAGAGCGATTGGACTGCCGCGCCGACGTCGTCGTCGCCGGTGGCCACGATCACGCGCTCGACGGGCCAGCGGAGTTTGCGACCGCCCTGCTGGCGGGCGTTGGCTGCGGCCTCCTCGACGTCACGGAGGACCGCCATCTCTCGTTCGAGTTCCTCGTCGCGCAGGTCGCTGTCGGGTTCGGGGTACGAGAGCGCGTGGACGCTCGCCGCGTCGCCGTCGAGGTGCTGGTACATCTGCTCTGCGAGGTACGGCGTCACGGGTGCCAGCAGACGGATCGTCTCCTCCAGGACGGTCACGAGCGTCGCGTACGCGCCGCGCTTGGAGGCTGAGTCTTCGTCGTCCCACATTCGCTCGCGGATCGCCTTCACGTAGAAGCGCGAGACGTCCTCGGTGAGGAAATCGAGCACCGTGTTCAGCGCCGTGCTCACCTCGTAGTCCTCCCACGCATCGCGGGCCTCGCGCTTGACGGACTGCAGTCTCGAGAGGACCCACTCGTCGACGACCGTGCGTTCGCCGTCCGAGAGGTCCGCGTCCGCGGGATCGTAGCCGTCGAGTTCCATATACGGCAGCGGGAAGCGGAAGACGTTCCAGAAGATGTTGAGCGTCGACTGCATTTCACCCAGTCCGTCCCACTCGAAGGAGAGATCCACGCCCTGCTGGTCGTGGCTGAGGAGATACGCTCGCAGTGGGTCCCGGCCGGCCCGCTCGATGGCCTCCTCGGGCGTGACGATGTTCCCGAGCGACTTCGACATCTTTCTGCCGTCCTCGTCGTTGACGAAGCCGTGCATCATCACCTCCTCGTAGGGGGCGCGGCCGACCGCGGCCGAACCCATTCCCAGCTGGGACCAGAACCACCCGCGGGTCTGGTCGTGCGCTTCGACGATCCAGTCGGCGGGCCACAGTTCCTCGTGGGCGTCGGTCTCGCTCGGGTAGTCGATCGTCCCCCACGTCGCGACCGAGGAGTCGATCCAGACGTCGAAGACGTCGGGGACGCGCTCGTAGGTCTTGCCGTCCTCGGTGATCGTCAGCGGATCGACCGCGGGCCGGTGGAGGTCCAGTTCGTCGGGGTCGACGTCCTGATCGGCGCGTTCGGCGAGCTCGTCGCGGGTGCCGATCACGATCCACTCGCCGTCGTCGGCCTGCCAGATCGGCAGGGGGATCCCCCAGTAACGCTGCCGGGAGATGTTCCAGTCGGGGGCGTCCTCGACGAAGTCGCGGAAGCGGTTGTCGCGCGCCCACTGCGGGTACCACTCGGTCTCCTCGATGTTGTCGAGCAGTTCGTCTTTGATGTCGGTGACGGTGATGAACCACTGGTCGGTCGCGAGGAAGATGATGTCCGTGTCGCAGCGCCAACAGTGACCGTACCGGTGCTCGTGGGTCCCCGACGCGAGGAGCGCGCCGTCGTCGTCGAGGTCGTCGATGATGTCGTCGTTCGCGTCGCGGACGAACGTGCCCGCGTACGCGCCGGCCTGTTCGGTGAACGCTCCGCGGCCGTTCACGGGGACGAAGACGTCGAGGTCCAGTTCCTGACCGCGGGCGAAGTCCTCCTGCCCGTGACCGGGTGCTGAGTGGACCAGTCCGGTGCGGTCGGCCTCGACGTAGTCGGCGGTGTACACCTCGCCGGCGCCCTCGAAGTCCGCGTGTTCGTTCAGATGCGGTTCGAGCGGATTGTCGTACGTGTAGCCGACGAGGTCCTCGCCAGCGAACTCCTCGACGACCTCGTAGTCCTCGTAACGGCCCTCTTTGAGGACGTCCTCGACGCACGGTTCGGCGATGTAGAGCACCTCGCTTTCGCCGCCCTTCTCCGCGCGAACGGCCTGATACGTCATCTCGCCGTCGACGGCGACGAACGTGTTCGCGGGGATCGTCCAGGGGGTCGTCGTCCAGATCACGAGACTCCCCGCTCGGTCCCGAAGCGGGAACTTCACGTAGATCGACGGTGAGGTGATCTCGTCGTACTCGACCTCGTTGGCTGCGATGGCGGTCTGACACCGCGGGCAGTAGTTGACCGAGCGCTTGCCCTGCTCGACGAGTCCGCGCTCGTCGACCTGCTGGAAGGCCCACCACGCGGCTTCCATATACTCGGGCGACATCGTCTCGTAGGGATCGTCCCAGTCCATCCAGACCCCGATCGACTGGAAGTCGTCGTCCATCGCCTCGCGGTTGCGCTCGGCGAACGCCTTGCACTCCTCGATGAACGGTTCGATGCCGAACTCTTCGATGTCGCGCTTGGTCTCGAAGCCGAGTTCCTCCTCGACTTTCACCTCGATCGGCAGGCCGTGCATGTCGTACCCCGGCCGATCGGTCACGCGGTGCCCTGTCATCCGCTTGTACCGGATGACGGCGTCCTTCAGCGTCTTGTTCCAGGCCGTCCCGAGGTGCATCTGTCCGGAGGTGTACGGTGGCCCGTCGACGAAGAAGAAGGGCGGGTCGTCGGCGTGCGCCTCCTTCGTCGCCTCGTAAGCGTCGGCGTCGTCCCAGTACTCCTCGACCGCGGATTCGACGGCCGCGGGCGTGTACTGGTCGTCGACTTCGTCCATACAGGTGGAGTACCAGCGAACGTATATGAAATCCGTGGAACGGGCGCGAACTTCGGGTCTCGGCGGCGCGAGTCGGGACCGTCAGGACTCGGATCGGACCATCCGTTCGGCGAGCACCTCCCCCGTCTCCTCGTCGTATACGGGGACACGAACTCGTCGGGGGGTCGCGTCGGCGCTGTAGCGGATGACCGTCGTCGCGATAACGTCCTCGGTCTCCGGCGGCAGGTCGAGTTCTGAGGCATCCCGCGTCGCTCGCACCATCGGGGCCATCACCGTCCGCCAGCCCGTCCAGCCGAGGTCGCCGTACAGGATCGTCGGGGCGACTTGGGCGGCGTCGGCCCGCGGCATCCGCACTTCGTAGACCAGGATGAAGTGCGACCCGTAGTCGGCGTTTCGCAGTTTGTTGTCGAAGGTGCGCTCGTTCGTCGGGTAGTGATCGGTGAATACCTCAGAGACGTCCGGCGGTTTCTCGGTGAACAGCGCGGCGTGGTGGGTCGACTCCGACGACGCCGAGAGGCCGTCGGCGAACCACGGTTCCGACGCGGGGTGAAACACCATCGTGGCGACGTCCATTTCGACGTCGTCGCTCAGTTCTCGGCGCACCGCGCCGGTGCAGCCGGCGAGGGCGGTCATCGACAGGGCGGCGGCCGACGCGGTCGTCGAGAGGAGGGCTCTGCGATTCACGGTCGACTCTCCCGGAGCCATCGACATATATCCGTGGACTGGAGCGCGATCGAACGGGTACGATCGGATGGGCGGTGAGCGTACGCTTCGTGGCGGCGGTGCAGTCGTCGCACCGAATCGTACCGCGAGTCTCGCGGCACTTTTTTGGTCCAGATTTTTGCAAGGAGTGGTGCGCCTCCGGCACCCGACGCAGCAAAAAGGTGGGTTTTAGAAGTCAGGCAGGTCGTCGGGCGCTTCGTACTCCGATTCCCAGGTGATGTAGTCGTCTTTCAGCACGTCGCAGACGGTCTGGCCCAGTTCTGTCAGGCCGGCGTTGATCGACGAGACCGTCTTCCAGGAGTCGACGTCGGGGTGGATCTCGCGCTCTTTCCAGTCCTCCGGCAGGCCGGGGGCGTGATACCCCACGCGGTCGGCGAAGTCGTCCCAGAAGAAATCGAAGTGCGAGAGCAACTCCAGTTCCAGGATGATCGTCCACTCCTCGTCGGTGACGTCGGTTGTCGCAGCCCACGCCGCGAAGGCGTCTTCCCACGCGCCGTCGCGGAGGAGCGCCTCGAGGTCGTCGCGGCGATAGTCGGTGTCGCCGACGACGTCGGCGTCGTCGTACTCGTTCGGGTCGACGGTGTCTTCGAGTTCCGGGACGGACGGGGTCTCGACCGAGAGCGTCATAGGACGGTGTTGGCCTCCAGGCGGGATATACTGTCGGGACGTCCGGGCGGGAGAGACGCTCGAACTCAGCGCTCGCCGCCGAAGCCGTCGAAGCCGTCGAACTCGTCGGGTTCCTCGGTCGGGTCGTCGCCGGTGTCGTCAGTCGGTCCGAGATCGAACCGCTCGGGGGGTTGCCCCGCCTCGTCGAGCACCACGTCACTCACCTCGATCGGGCAGTCGATGCGGACTGCGAGCGCGATCGCGTCACTCGGGCGAGCGTCGAAGACGAACTGGCGGGACTGTCCCTGTTTGTACCGCTCGGCGTCGATCTTCGCGTAGAAGGTCCCGTCTGCGACGTCGTCGATCCGGACGCGATCGACCGCGCCGCCGAACTCGGTGATCATCTCGACCAGCAGGTCGTGCGTCAGTGGGCGCTCGAAGGGCTCGCCTGAGACAGCGAGTTGGATCGCCCGGGCCTGGTCGTTCGTGACCACGATCGGGAGGAACTCCGACCGTGCTGACACGACGACCGCGGGGATGTTCTCGCCGTCGGCGTCGACGCCAACGGCGATGCCTTCGACCTCGCCCGGGTGATTCATACCGTGCTCTAGTGCGTCCGGGTACGAATACTTACGGGACGTGACCCCCTCTCGGACGGGACGTGACCCCCTCTCGGACGGGCCGCGCACTCGGTCACGGGCCTCGCGATCACCGTCGTTCGCGGACGGCCCAGATCCCGAACCACAGGAGTAAGACGGTGAGGCCACCGAGGAAGACGAGCAGCCCGGGAGGAATGGTAGACGCGGCGGCATCGGCGGCGATCTGGGCCGATTCCGTCGATTCCGCCGAGAACGTTCCAGCGTCGCCGCCCCCGCTGCCGGGCTGCGCGCCGAAGGGGAGCCCCTCGATCGCGACCTGCGCGAGCATACTCACGATTCCGACGACGCCGACGCCGCCGAGGAGGCTCTTGAGCGCCGACGAGAGACCGGCCGTCTCTTCGTTGTCTGTCGCGACGACGACGAGCGGGCGGTCCGCGGGCGCGTAGACGTTCATCTCGCGACCCTTCTCGGAGTAAGCCGTGTCGACCACCTCGATCGCTCCGGCCGATTCGAGGCGTCCGAGGTGGTACTGGACGTTTTGCAGGGACGTGTCGACGGTCTCGGCGAGGGCGGCGGGGTTCGTCGGTTCGTCGTGGAGCGCACCGAGGAGCTGCCGAGCGGTCTTCGATGAGAGGACCGAGAGCAGTTCGTCGGCGTCATCGTCGTCGAGTCCGACCACGCGCGGGGACGCGTCGACGTCGGGCTCGGATTGGGAGGGCAGGAGACGAGCCATCGCAAATCGCTAGGACGGGGACCGATACAAATCTGTTGTTCTGCCGGGGTCCAGATCGGACGAGTGCCGTGGGGCCGTCGCCGTCGCGGGACGGGGTGTTCTCCCTCCGCAATACACTTGCATCCCGGCGTTCTACGTCGGGTTATGTACGTCCGGGACGCCAAAAATCGAGACGAGGTCTGGTTACTCGACAGGATCGAGGAGGCCGACATCGACGACCCCGCGTTTCGGTCCCGGGATTACGTGATCGCCCTCGACGAGGAGACGTCACGAAAGGCGGGATTCGGCCGTATTCGGGTCCACAAGACCGACGCGGGTGAGTTCTGTGAACTCGCGTTCGTCTACACCCTCCCGCCGTGGCGCCAACAGGGCGTCGCGGCGCACGTCATCGAACGGCTGGTTTCTGAGGCCTCAGACGAGGGCTACGACACGGTGTACACGTTCACGCGGCAGCCCTCGTACTTCACGCCGTTCGACTTCGAGCCACGAGAGACCGGCGACCTCCCGGCTGCGGTCCGCGAGCGCCTCGAGACCGTTCGGAAAGAGCGCGGCGAGGACGTCATCGCGATGGCGGTCCACGCCGACGATTTCACCGTTCCCTCGCGGTTCCGCGAGCGGTTCAAGAACGCGTCGCCCGCAGACGAACCCGAGGACGGTGAGGTACCGATCGAAGAGACGGCGGAGGACTTCGGGATCGACGCAGACGAAGCGACGTACAAGTACGACACCGGTAACTGAGGCGGTCAGGGCCGCAACGACTGCCGCGGCGTCGAGTCCACGTCTGTGGATCAGTCGCTACGTCCGGTCTTCGAGGAAGTCGGTGCTGAAGACGATGTACGCCAGCACCGAACAGAAGAGGATCGGCGGGAGGATTGCGAACGCCCACAGCGGCTGGATCCCCCACCCGAGGAGCAAGACGACGTCCGCGAGGCCGACGGCGAGGAAGGGAGCGACCGCGAGGGCGGCGCGACGGCGGTTTTTGCCGCCCGAGGTCGAGTCGAGCGGGTCGTCGGGGTCGAACTCCTCGTCGGGGGTCGCCGCGGTGTCGCCGCGGTCCTCGGCCGACGTGGTCGAAGGCATACCGGCACTCGGACATCCAGCGACAAAAGCGCCGCGCTGTGTCACCGTGTCTCAGCGAGGTCAGTCGCGATCGACCCGCTCGCTCTCGCTCGTCCCGACGTCGTCGTCTTCCAGACGAGACGCGAGTTCGACGAGGCCGAACAGCCCACCCAGGAGAAGGGTCGAGATGCCGACGCCGTAGAGCGCCACAGCGAGCGGTGTCACGGGGATTGTCAGGTTCGTGCCCAGGACCGCCGCGTCTGCGAGTTCCGCCGAGCCGTTGCTACCGACGAACCAGCCGACGGCGGCCGAGAGGAGCACCACCGTGCCACCGACCGCGAGCATAATGCGTCGGCCGAGCCCCGCCTGCCCGGTGACCGCGCCGTCCTCGACTGCTGTATCCGATTGCACGGTCGATCTACGTGCGGCGGCCCCCTTGCCCTTTCGGTGCAGGCGCCTCGACGGCAACCTACAAGCCTCGGCCCCTCGAAGCGACGGGCGATGCCAGCCCACCGCGAACTCGTCGAGCGCGCCCGCGAGGCCACGAAGAACGCGTACGTCCCGTACTCGGAGTACCGCGTGGGCGCCGCGCTCGAAACCGCCGACGGCTCGGTGTATCTCGGATGCAACATCGAGAACGCGAACTACTCGAACAGCCGCCACGCCGAGGAGGTCGCGATCCTCGAGGCGATAAAGGAGGGCCACCGCGACTTCGAACGGATCGCGGTCACCTCCGGCGCGCGCGACGGCGTCACCCCCTGCGGGATGTGTCGACAGACCCTCGCCGAGTTCGCTTCGGAGGATCTGACGGTCGTCTGCGACGAGGGGGGCGACGAGACGACGGTGTACGCGCTCGGTGCTCTCCTTCCGGACGCGATCACGCTGGAGACGCTCTCGGCGGCCGAGGCCGGGCGACGCGACGACGAGGGGTAGGGACGTCCGACGACCACAGCCGACAGTGTATTCTCCCTTCGTTCTCGACACTCGGGTATGACCGACAGCGAAGACCCGAACGACGAAACGCAGTACCACATTGCCGTCGGCCCCGACGACGTCGCCGACGCGGTCCTCCTGCCGGGCAACCCCGAGCGCGTCGACAAGGTCACCGCGCTGTGGGACGACGCCGAGGAACGGGCGCACCACCGCGAGTACCGGACAGCGACGGGCAGTTACGAGGGAACGCCGATCTCTGTCACCTCCACGGGGATCGGCAGTCCGTCGGCGGCAATCGCCACAGAGGAACTCGCGCGGGTGGGCGCGGACACGTTCGTCCGCGTCGGCTCCTGCGGCGCGATCCAGCCCGAAATGGACGTCGGTGACCTCGTCATCACCTCGGGCGCAGTCCGTCAAGAGGGAACCTCGAAGGAGTACGTCCGGGAGGACTATCCGGCAGTGGCCGACCGTGAAGTCGTCTCCGCACTCGTCGCCGCCGCCGAGCGCCTCGGTCACGACTACCACGTCGGGCTGACGATGAGCGCTGATTCCTTCTATGCGGGCCAGGGGCGGCAAGGGTTCGAGGGCTTCCGTGCAGCCGGCGCGGAGTCGCTCGTCGAGGAACTCCGCGACGCGGAGGTAAAGAACATCGAGATGGAGGCCGCCGCACTGCTCACCATCGCGAACGTCTACGGCCTCCGGGCCGGCGCGGTCTGTTCGGTGTACGCGAACCGGGTCACCGGTGAGTTCCGGACCGCCGGCGAGTCCCGGGCCGCCGAGACCGCCAGTCTCGCCGTCCACCTCCTCGCGAAGATGGACGAGGCCAAACGGGCGGCCGGCGTCGACCACTGGCACGCGGGGCTCTCGATCGAGTGAGTGCCGACAGGCCGATTGTGGCTCGTTCCGACTGAAACCCACGAACACGGACGACCCCGGGGGGAGCAGTTCTGCGCGGCGTTTCGCAGTCCCTTTATTCGATGCCGCCGCAGGGACAGATATGACTACGCAGGTTGTCGTCGTCGGTTCCGGCTACGCCGGTGCCGGTGCGGTCAAACGACTCGAAGCGGAACTCGATGCGAGCGCGGAACTCACCTGGGTCTCAGAGCACGACTACCATCTCGTTCTCCACGAGGTCCACCGATGCATCCGCGATCCGAGCGTCGAATCGAAGATCGCCATCCCGGTCGACGACGTCAAGGCCGACTCCACGGAGTTCGTGAAGGGACACGTCGAGAACGTCGACGTCGACGAGCGCGTCGTCGAACTCGGCGACGACGAGATCGAGTACGACTATCTGCTACTCGGCGTCGGGTCGGGCACCGCGTTCTTCGGCATCGAGGGGCTCGAAGCGCACGCTCACGAGCTGAAGGGGCTGGACGACGCCCGAGCGATCCACGCAGACGTCAAGGAGGCCGCCGAGGCGGCCTCACGTGACGATCCCGCGCAGGTCGTCGTCGGTGGTGCCGGTCTCTCGGGCATCCAAACCGCCGGCGAGATTGCCGAGTACCGCGACGAGCACCGCGCACCGATCGACGTGACGCTGGTCGAGGGGCTCGACGAGGTCTTCCCGGGCAACGATCCCGAACTCCAGGGCGCGCTCCGGCGACGCCTCGAAGACCTCGACATCGAGATCCTCACCGGCGACTTCATCTCGAAGGTCGACGCCGAGACAGCCTATCTGGGCGACGACGAGGACGACGGCGCCCTCGACTACGACGTCCTGATCTGGACGGGCGGCATCACGGGCCACGAGGAAGTCAGCGAAATGGAACTCGACCAGGACGACCGCTCCCACCGCCTCTTCGCCGATGCTGACTTCCAGACCTCAGACGAGCGCGTCTTCGCGGTTGGCGACACGGCGCTCGTCGAGCAGGGGCCGGACGACGTCGCACCGCCGACAGCCCAGGCAGCCTGGCAGGCCGCCGAAATCGCCGGCGAAAACGTCGCTCGGGCGGCCGCGGGGAAGCCGCTGAAGACCTGGCGTCACGACGACAAAGGAACGGTCGTCTCCGTCGGCGACGACGCCGTCGCACACGATGTCAAACTGCCCGTGCTCGGCGCGTTCCCGGTGAACGTCTTCGGGGGCGCGGCGGCTCGAAACCTCAAGAAGGCCATCGCGGCCCGTTGGATCGCGGACGTCGCCTCGCCACGCCACGCGCTCGACGCGTGGGACAGTATGTGAGATAGGCGGAGACAGACACAGACGAGGAACGTCGTCGAGTTTTTAGCCTGTTTCGGATACGGCTGCGGCTCCGGGCGGTCTGGCAAAGAGAGAGTCTGGAGAGCTAGTGCGAGGCGTCGCCGACGGGCGCGCGCATATCCTCGATGCGGAGAATGAGGATATTTCCGGTGTCGTCTTTCCCGTCCACGGTGCCTTCGATCACCAGTTTCGAGAGCGGCGTCGGGCCGACGGTGACGTTGTCACCCTCGTGGAACTCGCGCACCGAGCCCTGAATGTGGATCTCCGCGCGGCAGAGTTCGGGGTGATGCACCGACGAGAGGTCGATCTCGTCGACGTTCGCGTTCTCGACTTCCTCGTCGTCGTGGAACAGCGGGACGAACGCTGGCTCGTCCATCTGGTCGACGTCGAGGGCCTCGTACGCGTTCGCAGTCGGCTTGTACCCGCCTTTCGGGCCGGGGACGCCCTCGACGAGTTGGAGGGCTTTCAGGCTCTGCATCTGGTTACGGATCGTTCCGGGGTTGCGGTCGACCTCGGCGGCGATGTCCTCGCCCTTTACTGCGTCTTCGTCTTCGCGGTGGAGGTTAATGAGCGCCGTCAGGATGGTTTTCTGACTGGACGTCAGTTCGATCGATGACATAGACTGTGGTTCGCCGCTGACGGCCTTAAATCCGGTGGATGGATTAACGCCACAGCAGGTAGTAATTTCATTCTCCGATGTGTGTGTACAATTGTCGAACATAGCTGTACAGAACACAATTCGAATCCCGTTCTGTTCGATTATCAGACAATTCTGTTTCGGCGGAATGGCTTTGTGAGCGCCGGGTCGTGGTGAGATATGGAACCGATCACGAAGCGGGTGACCGCTGTTGCGACTCTGCGAGCGGGTGGCCGATGAGCCGGACCGTTCGGATCATCGGGGCCCCGACCGACTACGGGGCGAACCGTCGCGGCGTGGATATGGGGCCATCGGCAATCCGCTATGCGGGGTTGGCTGCGCAACTGGAGCGGATCGGCATCGACGTCGTCGATTCGGGTGACGTTCCCGCGCCGCGGGCCGAAGAGCGCGAGCCAGACGCCGAGACGTTCCAATCGGGCGAAGCGAAATTCCTCAGAGAAACTCGACAGGTCTCCACCCGCCTCGGCGACGCGGTCGCCACGGCACTGGATGCCGACCAGACGCCGCTCGTTCTCGGCGGCGACCACTCGGTCGCTATCGGCTCTGTCACCGGTTCGGCCCGTGATGCGGAGATCGGAACCGTCTGGTTCGACGCGCACGGCGATTTCAACACGCCGGCGACGTCGCCGTCTGGTAACGTCCACGGGATGCCGCTCGCGGCGCTGCTCGGGGTCGGCGAGTTCGCGAATCTCGAGTGGCCCGCGGGTGACGGGCTCCGGTCTGAGAGCATCGCGCTCGTCGGGCTTCGTAACGTCGACGAGGCGGAGCGCGAAGCGATCGCCGACAGCCCGGTGACGGCGTTCACGATGTCCGACATCGACGAGCGCGGAATCGCACCGGTCGTCGAGGACGCGCTCGACGTCGCGACGATGGCCACCGACGGGGTCCACGTCAGTCTCGACCTCGACTGGCTCGATCCCAAGACCGCGCCCGGCGTCGGCACCCCCGTCCGCGGCGGCGTCACCTACCGGGAGGCCCACGCCGCCCTCGAGACCCTTTCGGATCGCGGTTGTCTGCGCTCGCTCGAACTCGTCGAGGTGAATCCGATTCTGGACGAGCACAACGAGACGGCTTCCCTGGCGACTGAACTGGCGGCGAGTGCGCTCGGCAAGCAGATCCTCTGATCGCGTCATAGGTGCCGTACGCGGCGAGGCGTGCGAGGACTGCACACACCGCGTTTCCGGTGAAAATATCTGATTGGTCGGTAGACAGGACCCGGAAGCTAACGCCCGAACGCGGGGTTATTCGTCGGG
>ENA-ORCS01000878-ORCS01000878.1-marine-metagenome-genome-assembly--contig:-NODE-878-length-15709-cov-3.392720_pt1 | contig 15709 bp, 14 predicted proteins | sample MGYA00237781_ERZ508513 | MGnify/ENA primary metagenome ERZ508513 (study PRJEB26184, sample SAMN06268793) | marine metagenome | isolation source: Eden Landing Ponds, San Francisco, CA, USA | place...
CGGTGAGCCACTGCTCGTGGCGGGCCTGGCCCTCGATGTAGTCCCTGAGTCGGCCCTCGTGGACGCGGCGGCGGGCCGTTTTGAGGGCGGCGGCGAGTGCGTTGACGTTGTGTTCGGCACAGTCCTCGGGGCCGAACTCCTCGCGGGGTTGCTGACAGGCCGGACAGGCACACGGGAGTTCGTCGAGGTCGTCGAGGAAGGCGTGGCCGTCGGTCGTGAGATAGTGGCCGTCGAACCCGCGAACGACCGCGCGGTCGGCGTCGACGAGGTCCACGCCGGCGTAGACGAGCGTCGCGACGTTGGCCGGCGTGGCGACGCCCGGCAGGTAGAGTGCACTGTCCGGCGGGATGGCCTCGCGCACGGTGACGATGGCGTCGACGAACGCGGCGGCGTGGCCGACGACGCCCGGCGCGCCAGAGAGGACGTAGGCGTCGGTACCGTGGTCGGCGGCGGTGTCGGGCGAGACGACGGCGGCACTCGGGGAATCCGTGACGGGAACGTCGCCCGCGAAGGCACCCTGTACCTCGTCGGGTGTCCCGTCCGGGAGCGCGCGATGGGGGAGAATCGTCAGCGTCGTGTCGTCGCCGTCCGGAGCCTCCCGTTCGGCCACCCACTCGCTTCCGGTGTCGGCGAGGACGGGGTGAGCGATGCCTGCCTCGGGACGCGCGATGGCGACCGTGTCCGTGTCGGCATCGGCGGCTGCGTCGACAGTCCCGTCGGCCTCGGCGTCGGTCACGAGCGCGGGGGTCGACACCGGCGACGCGAGTCGGAGCTCGCCGCGGCGGGCGGCCCCGTCCCGCTCGAAGACCTCGAAGTAGTCGGTCACGTCCACTCGCTCGGGGGGCAGGAGAATGAGGCTGTCGGCTCGCGTCGCCAGGAGTGGCCCCCCGCGCTCGTGCCCGCCCCATGCGGTCGGTTGTGAGTCGCTTCCGGAATTCGCCGGTTCGCCCGGCGAATTACCGGGACACAGTTACAACCGACCGTATCAGTTGACGTCGCGGTGCTGGACGATAGTCATCGTCTTCGAGTCGGACTCGATCGTGGTCTCGATGGTGATCCAGCCGTCGTTTTGCTCGACGGCGAGTGCATCCGACATCCCGAGTTCGACGCGCTTGGTGGCGGTGGAGGATTCACCGGCAGGGAGGCTCCCGACCGACTCCTCGCCGCTCCAGATGGCGTCACCACTGGTCTCGTTGCCGGCGTAGATGTCGGTCGTGACGTTCACGCCAGTGGCCTCGGTCGACTGCTGGTTGGTCACCGTCGACGTCACGTTCCGGCAGGTGCTCCCGCACTGTTCGATCTCGTCGAGCGTGAAGACGAACGGCTTCTCGGCGGTCGCGGTACCCGAACCGCCCGAGACGGTCACCAGCGGTGTCGAAGCGCTGCTTTCGGACCCGGCGTCGCCGTCGCCGTCACCGGCCGCGTCGGTGGGGGTCTCCCCGGTCACCCCCGCTGTGGGTCCGTCGAGGAGGACAAACCCGCCGGCAACGAGGACGACGACGACGACCGCTGTGACCGAGAGGAATCGCCGGTTCATCGCTGCACACTCTCTCGGATACCACGGTCGTCGGCCCGGAACTGAAACAGGGCGTCCGGTGGCGTGTATCGCTCGTCCGGTCGCGTCCACCTGGCGAACGCGGTTCGTGGCTGGACTCTCACGTACGCCCATACAGTCGACAGGCCCGTATAATGGTACGTCGTTCGACGCGATTCGGACCGAATTTACCCGATTTTGCACCCTCGACGTTCGCCCCGACCGGAGACGGTGGTTCAAGTGCGTGGGCGACGTAGATCCGGGCGATGGTGGACGTCCCGCGCGACCGACCGGTCGTGCTGTTCGACGGGGTCTGTAACCTCTGTAGCGGGAGCGTCCAGTTCCTGATCGACCACGACCCCGAAGCGACGCTTCGATTCGCACCGCTCCAGTCCGAAAGCGCACAGACGCTGCTCGAGGAGGTCGGGTTGACCGACTACGACTTCGACACGATCGTCCTCGTCGAGGGCGAAGAGTACTACACCAGATCCGAGGCGGCGCTCCGGATCGCCCGCCGACTGGAGCAGCCGTGGTCGCTGCTGTGGGTCGGTCGGTACGTTCCCCGCGTTCTCAGGGACGCCGCCTACGACGCTGTCGCGTCCTCGCGATACGCCATCTTCGGCAAGAAAGACCGGTGTATGGTCCCCACGCCCGAGATCCGCGACCGCTTCCTCGAGAGCGACCCGATGGCCGGCGCCGGGAGTGACTGACCGGGCGGACGACCAGTCAGATGTCGGACTCGATCCAGCAATTACTTACCCTCACTCTCGACAGTGACGTGGAACGTGACAGCCGACCGAAAGAGAGAGCGCACAGTCCTGCACGTCGATGCGGACTCCGGGGCCGCGCGCGAGGTCGCGAACGCACTCGCAGGCGCGGCCGACGGGGTCACGGTCGAAACCGAGACGACGGCGAGCGACGCCGTTGCCAGACTCGCCGATGACGCGAGCGCCGTCGACTGTCTGGTCGTCGCCCACGGCGACGTCGACGGGCTGGAATGTCTGCGGACGGTCCGGGACCGTCACCCCGAACTCCCGGTCGTGGTGCTGGGCGACGCCGCCGCCGACCCCGGCGACGCGCTGGCGGCGGGTGCGACGGAGTTCTGTCGGCGTGGCGAAGCACTCGCCCATCCGTCGGTGCTGGCGAGACGGGTCGAGCGCGCTACCGCCCCGTCGCCCGACCGCGTCGCCGAGTTGCGTGAGAAAGCCGCCCAGCTCGACGCCGTCTTCTCGGAGCTGCCACTGTCGCTGTACGTCAAAGACGAGGACGCGAGACACCTCCGGGTCAGCCGGGGCCACGCCACCGGGTACGACGAGTCGACGGCGCCAGAACCGAAAGAGGGCGAACGGATCGACGGCCCGTCGGACTTCGTCGGCAAGACCGACCTCGACTTGCTCCCGGAGGCGAACGCCCGCGAACCCTACGAGGACGACCTGCGCGTGATCGAGACCGGCGAGCCCATCTACAACAAGGAAGAGCACATCGAGCGAGAAGACGGCGAGGACCTCTGGGTGATGACGACGAAAGTCCCCCGGCGGGACGATGACGGCGATATCAAGGGATTGATCGGGTTCAGTCTCGCGATCACCGAACGCAAGGAGTACGAACGGACCCTGGAGACCCAGACCGAGGAACTGGAGCTGTTGAACCGGTTGCTCCGCCACGACGTCGCTCACGAGGTGTCGATCGTCAACCAGCGGGCGACGTTGCTGGCCGAGTGTGTCTCGGACCCCGACGCACAGGCCGACATCGACGCGATACGCCGGAGCGGCGAGCGCGTCGCGGAGTTGCTCGACACGGTCCGGGCGCTCGTCGAGGCGATGCTGGGCGACGACCCGACCGTCGAACCCGTCCCGCTCGCGCCGTCGCTCCGGTCCGAACTCGGGAGAGTGCGCTCGATACACGACGACGCCCGCATCGAGGGTCCCGAGACACTGCCCGAGGTCAGGGTCCGGGCCAACGAGATGCTCGGGGAACTGTTCCGGAACCTCCTGACCAACGCCGTCTATCACAACGACACCGACCGACCAACCGTCGAGGTAGGCGTCGAGACCGACGACGAGGCGGTCGTCGTTCGCGTCGCCGACGACGGGCCCGGCGTGCCCGACAGCCAGAAGGAGGCCGTCTTCGGTCGCGGTGAGCGGGGACTTGAGAGTCCGGGCACGGGGATCGGACTCTACCTCGTGGACACGATCGTCGATATGTACGACGGCGAGGTCTGGGTCGAGGACAACGACCCACGCGGTGCCGTCGTCTGCGTACGACTGGTGCGAGCGGAGTGAGACACTCGGACGGTCAGGTACTGTCGACGTCGAGTTCGTGAGCGCGAACGTCGGCGAAGGTGGCTTCGGCGGTCTGCTTGCTGCTGTGACTGCAGACGAGCAACCCGACGAGGACGCGGTCGCCGAGTTCGACCGCCGTCTGGTCGACCGGGACCCAGTGCTCGCCGTCTTTCGAGAGCGAGCAGGTGACGAGGCCGTCGACGTACTCGACGCGGTACCAGGGGAAGCCGTCGAGGAGGTCGTCGAACTGCTCGCTGGCGGTGTGGGTGTCCGTCGTTGGTCGCCAGAGCACCTCGACACCGTGGGTTTCGGTCACGCCCACGAATCCGAACGGGTCGCGCTCGTCGCGCCCGCCTCGGACGGTAAAGCCCGCCTTGCTGAACTCCTCGACGCCGTCGAGTCGCGGGATGCGTCCCTGGATGCGGACGGGTGGCTCGGCGATTCCGGAGACGAGGTGGAACTCGTGGGTGTCGCCCCAGACGTTGCGCCCGTCGCCGACGAGTGTCCACTCGTCGGTGTCGGCGTCGTAATGTGACTCGCCCGGCACCGACACCGGGCCGACGTCACCGTGTTCGTCGAGGTCGACCCGCCGCCCGGGTTCGCACTCGACGCCTGTCGGGGTGACGATCGGCGGCCCCTCGATCTCGAAGCGAGCACCGGGCGATTCGGCCGCCGCCTCGTCCCGTGTAGCGTCGGGGTCCGCGTCGGTGATACGCAACTCCCAGCCCTGGCGGTCGACGACGTTCGAGACGATATCCAGCCCCGTGCCGGTGCCGTCCGGGTCGGTCGTGTACCCGAGGTCGGTCACCGACTCGCGCTCTTCGGCAGGGATGCCGGGGCCGTCGTCGGCGACGAAGAGCCCGTTCGTGTCCGTGGCACCGACGGTGACGGTAACGCCCTCGCTGGTGTGTTTCACCGAGTTCTGCCGAGCCTGCGAAGCAGAGCTCGTCGAACCGTCTTCGACGGCGTCCTCGTGAGGCGAAACCGAACGAGGGCTCGTTGAGCCGTGCTCGACGGCGTCCTCGTGAGACGAAACCGAACGAGGGCTCGTTGAGCCGTGCTCGACGGCGTCCTCGTGAGACGAAACCGAACGAGGGCTCGTCGAACCGTGTTCGACGGCGTTTTCGAAGAGGTTGACCAGGATAGGTCGCAGGGCCTCGGGCTCGGCGGTGACGACGGTCTCCTCCGGGAGTTCGACGTCGAGCGTCGCCGTCTCCGGCGCGACCGACGACCAGACGTCTTCGACGAGCGACGGGAGGCCGGTCGTCAGCGCGTCGGCCTGGAGCGACTGGAGCGTGTTGCTCGACAGCGGCGAGACGCGGTAGCCCGTGGCGATGGCGCGAGTGTCCTCGACGATCCCTTCGATCCGGTCGGCGGCGTCGGCGATCTTTTCGAGGTGCTCCTCGTCGTCGTCGGTGCGGCGGGCGACGTCGACGGCGCCGTGGACGATCTGCAGCGGCGTACGCAGGTCGTGAGAGATGTAGTTGACGACCTCGTCGACGCGGTCGGCCTGTTCCTCCAGGAGGGACTCGTAGCGCTTGCGCCGGGTGATGTCCTCGGCGTAGCCGACGACGCCGCGCACCTCGCCGTCGGGACCGCGCCAGGGGATTCGGGTCGCCTGCGTCCAGTGGGTATCCCCGCCGGTGAACTGGTACTCGAGTTCTCGCTGGTAGATGGGGACGCCGGTCTCGGCGACGGTGAGGTCGTCCTCGTAGGAACGGCGGTCGGCGTCGGTCATCGTCACCATCCCGAGGCCGACGTCGGTCTTGCCGACCGCGTCCTCGGGGTCAGGCCCGTCTTCGACGTCGGTGCGGTAGACGTGGCGACCCTGGTCGTCCTTGACGAACACCGCGAGGTCGCCCTCCGCGAGCAACGACTGGAGGGCGCTGCTCCGGGCGTCCTCGTGGCGGGACCGGTCGTAGGCGTCGAGACAATCCTGGACGACCGACCGAAGTCGCGCTGGGTCGATGCCCGGCGGGAGATACCGGCAGTACTCGTCGTCGGCGGCGGCGACCGCGACCGACCTATCGGGCGCCGCGGGACCGCTTTCGGGAGCGGCGTCGTCTGTGTCGTCCTCGCTGTCTGTGTCGACTGGACCGTCGGTCGCGTCGAGAACGACGACCGGCAGGCGCCCGTCAGGGGGTTCCGTCCGGGCCGCCTCGCAGACAGCCCGTACGTCCGCAGGGTCCACAGCGAGACAGACGAGACAGCCGACACCGTCCCTGGCCGCGAGCGTCTCCCGCAGCGACGAGGGGCTCTCGAGAGGTTCGACGTCGGTCACACTGCCGGCCGCGATAGCCGCCCGGACGTCCTCGCGCGTGTCGGCCGCCCCCCCGACGACGAGGACGACGTCGGGATCCGTCAGTAGATAGCTCATGACATCTATGTTCCCACCGTTCACCACTCCCGGTAGATAAGTCATCGGGCCACAGTATCAGATCTCGTGTGAGGTCGTCGAGACGGCCGACTGGCAGTCGTTTTCGGGGTTCGCCGGACCCGTCGGGGAACTACCGGGATATCGGTACGACCGCTGGCCCGGGAACGGTGACTGGCCGGCGGAACGGGCCTTCGGGTCAGTTCCCGTCGGCGTCCTGGATAGCTGACCAGACGCGTTCGTTCGTCAGCGGCATGTCCAGACGGTCGACACCGAGCGGTTCGACGGCGTCGATGGCCGCGTTGACGACGGCGGCCATCGAACCGATCGTGCCGGCCTCGCCGACCCCCTTGACGCCCAGCGGGTTGTTGGGTGAGGGCGTCACCGTGCTGTCCCACTCGACGTCGGGAACGTCGAAGGACTTGGGGATGGCGTAGTCCTGCAGGGAGGCGGTCGCGAGGTTACCACTCTCGTCGTAGCGGCCGTCCTCGTAGAGCGCCTGCCCGATGCCCTGGGCGACCCCGCCCATGATCTGGCCCTCGACGAGTTTCGGGTTGACCTGCGGTCCGACGTCGTCGACCGCGACGAACCGCTCGATACTGACCTCGCCGGTCTCGGGTTCGACTTCGACGACCGCGACGTGGGTGCCGAAAGGCGCCGTCGACCCGTCGGGCTCGAAATACGACGAGGCTTCCAGTCCGGGTTCGACGTCGTCGGGCAGGTCACCGGGGTCGTAGGCAGCCTCCGCGACCGCCCTGAATCCCACAGAGCGGCCGGGTGCGCCCGTGACGTGGAACTCGCCGTCGTCGAACTCGACGTCCTCGGGCGGGGCCTCGAGTTCGCCCGCGGCGACCAGGCGGGCCTTCTCGACTATCTTCTCGGCCGAGCGCTGGAGGACGCTGCCCGCCATCGGCAGACTGCGGCTCCCCGCAGTCCCGCCGCCCTCGGTCACTTTGTCGGTGTCGCCCTCGACGACCTCGATGTCGTCGGCGGGGACACCGAGTTCGTCGGCGACGACCTGTGCGTAACTCGTGGCGTGGCCCTGGCCGGTGTCCTGCGTGCCGGTCGCGACCGTGACCTGGCCGTCGGCGTTGACGCGTATCTGTCCACTCTCCAGGTCGCCCTCCCAGCCGCCGCAGATCTCGACGTACGAGGAGAACCCGACCCCCAAATAGCGCCCCGCCTCGCGGGCCTGTTCCTGGCGCTCGCGGAACGCGTCGTAGTCGAGGACGTCGAGGGCGCGGTCGAGCGCTTTCGCGTACTCGCCACTGTCGTACTCGTTGCCCAGCGCCGTCTCGACCGGGAATTTCTCCGGCGGGAGGTAGTTACGCCGGCGGAACTCCGCGGGGTCGATCCCGAGTTCGCGGGCGCAGGTGCTGGCGAGGCGTTCGATAATGTACGCGGCTTCGGGGCGGCCGGCGCCGCGATACGCCGAGATGGGTGCCGTGTTCGTGAGGACACCTTTGACCGTCACGTGGGCGGCCTCGAAGTCGTAGGCGCCAGCGAGCATCCCCGCTGTCCCCCGCGGGATGCCGATACCGCCGCCGGTGGGATACCCGCCCAGGTCGGCGTCGATCTCGCCGCGCAAACCCAGGAGGTGGCCGTCTTCGTCGAGAGCGGCCTCGACGGTCGTCTCCTGGCGGCGGGCGTGGATCATCGAGAGGAAGTCGTCGGTGCGGCGGGCCTGCCACTTGATCGGTCTATCCAGGTCCATGGCACACCAGGCGGCGAGCAGGTGACCCGAGTAGGGCTGGAGTTTCGCGCCGAAGCCGCCGCCGACGTCCGGGACGCGGACGGTGATGCGGTGACGGGGGACGTCCAGGGTTTCCGAGAGACGTTGCTGGACGGCGTGAGGGTTCTGACTGGAGAGTTCGACGACGAGCTGGTCGTCCGAGGGCTCGTACTGGGCGACCGCGGCGCGGGGTTCCAGCGCCGTCGGGATGACGCGGTTGTTCCCCGTATCAAGTGAGACGACGTGGTCGGCCCGCTCGAAGATTTCCTCGGTGGCTTTCCGGTCCCCCGTCTCCCACTCGAAGGCGACGTTGTCGGGCGCGAACTCGTGGAGCGGTTCGGCCTCGCCGGCGGCCGCATCGCCGAGCTCGGTCGCCGCGTCGAGCCGGTCGTAGTCGACGTCGAGGGCGTCGAGTGCGTCGAAGGCGGCGTAGCGCTCCGTGGCGACGACGGCCGCGACCGGTTGTCCCTGGTAGCGGACGCGGCCGTCGGCCAGGAGCGGGCGAGCGACCTCGACGTCGCCGTCGTCTTCGGGTTCCTCGTCGCGATTGATGTCTTCGGCGTCGAGTTCCGCGGGCGGCATCGTCCCGTCCAGTCCCGCGTCGACGAGATCCTCGAACGTGTAGACTGCGACCACCTCGTCCATGCTCTCGGCGGCGCTCGTGTCGATGTTCTCGATCCGGGCGTGGGCGTACTGACTGCCCAGCAACGCCATGTAGCCCGTTCGCGGGTGCTGGATGTCGTCGGTGTAGCGGGCGTCGCCGGTGAGCAGACGCCGGTCCTCCCGGCGCTGGACGGCCGTCCCGACCATCTCGCCGGGGCGTACCTCGTCGGCGTCGGTCGTCTCTATCCCCATCCCGAGCACCTCGCCGGTCGGTCGAACTGCGGTCGGCAGGTCGTGTCTCTCGTTCGCATACCTCTACTACTGGTCCGCCCACATTAAGAGGTAAGGCACCGGAAACGCGTGCTGTTTGTGGACCCGCCCTCGAATCCGGATACGCGACCGGTTGGGGCGCGTGAGCAGTGACGTACCACCCGATAGGCGATCGGCCGCAGCTATTACCGGCGATAACTACCGGTGACTGGATCCAGACGGCGACCTTCGGGGTGGTCCGACCCGGGTTTGCCACGCGGGCGGTCAGTAGTCGGACAGTCAGTAATCAGACGGTCAGTAATCGGGGGGGACGTAGAGGTTGAGCGTCCGCAGATCCTCGTCGCCGTCGTTTGCGATCTCGTGGGTCTCACCCGCTTCGACGACGACGAGGTCCCCCGTTTCGAGTCGAACGTCCTCGCCGTCGACGGTGGCACGACCCGACCCGGAGACGACGTAGAGCCACTGGTCGCTGTCGGCGTGGAAGTTCTCGGGGCCGCCGGTCGAACTGCCGGGTTCGAGGGTCATCTCGGCGGCCTGGGCGTCGTCGGTGCGCAGTCTGACGTCGAAAAACCGGTCGAAATCGAGGTGTGCGCGCTTCATCACCAGGTCTGTCCGGAGTACTCGTCTGTACTGCGGCCGTCGACGACGAACTCGGCGAGGGCGTCACGCATCCGGCGACTGGCGTACTGGGCGCCCATCGTCACCTGATACATCCGGGCGCCGACCATCGCCGTGTAGATGAACTCGCCGACCGCGTCGGGGTCGACCTCGCGGAAGACACCCTCGTCGATGCCGGCGACGATGATGTCGACGACGGTGTCGACGTTGTTCTGGTAGTGTCGGTCGAGCTTCCGGCGAAAATCGTCGTTGTGGACGGCCTGAACGCGCAGTTCCAGCAAGGCGAGCGCGAACGTCTCGCGGTCTTCCTCGCCGGGGTCGATGACGAACCCGTCGACGTACTCCTCTATGCGTTCGAGCGGGTCCCGGGTCCGGGATTCGGCGAGTTGGCCGCCGACCCAGCCGACCATGTTGTCGACGAACGCGAGCAGCAACTCCTCTTTCGTGTCGTAGTGATAGTGGAGGAGTGGGCGGCTCTTGTCGAACTCGTCGGCGATGTCCTGCATGGTGAGGTGGGCGTACCCGTGTTTGCACAGCGCGTGATAGGTCGCCCCCATGATGGCGTCGTGGGTGTCCTCGGTGCTATCCCCGGATCCACCCTCTGTCTTCTCGTCGTCGTCCACCTCACCGCTCATACTCGCGGGTCGGTAGGCGCCGTAAAAAGTCTTCCGTGAAAACTAACTGACTGGAAAGTCAGTCCCGAACACGCCGGTCCAATCGGCTCTATCCCGGTACCCCGTGAGGTCCGCTCGGGGTCGTCGGACCACTCGGGGGCGCTGGTCGGGTTCCGGACACTGCCAACGGATAGCACGGTTGATAAGGGGGCCGTTCGTAGCCGGGCGCATGCCTTCACTCTCGGATGCGGACAGGGAGACGCTGGTCAGCACGGCACGGACGACCGTCGGTGACGAACTGCGCAGCATCACCTACTTCGACGAGGCCGACGTGATAGAGCAGGTTTACCTCCGGAGTGACCTGGAGTCCGACGCGGACCTCGTCGGGTTCGCCGACACTGAACGCCTCGGCTTTCGCGCACAGACTGACTACGGAGACAGCGAACTCGGTCACTACGAGTGTACTATCCGGGTCTTCGAACACGGCTATCTCACTCGCGTGATCGACGGCGGCCACGGTGCGTTCGTCACGACCGACTCGATGGACCTGGACCGCTTCGAGGAACTCGGTGTCTCGCTCCGCGGGGCGCTCCGCGAACTCGGTGAGTGACCGCACCCGCTCACCTCGACTCGTCGACGGGTTCGAGTCCGCTCGCCGGTCAACTCGACTCACCGACAGAATTCACATACGTTCGCCGGTCAACTCGACTCACCGACAGAATTCACGTACGCTCGCCGGTCAACTCGACTCACCGACGGAGTTCACGTACGCTCGCCCCACAGACGTTATGCTCGCTCGCTTCGAACTCCCGACGATGGCCGAAGCCTGGCGGATGCTCCTCGGACTGATCGTCGTCGTCGGGATGTACGGCCTCGCTGTCGGCGTGCTCGGAGCGCCAGCCTCGCCGGTCGCACTCCTCTCGCTCGTCATATTCGGCGGCGCCGGTCTCCTCGCGGGCCAGTACATCGCCAACCGCATGGACTCAGAGTGATGTGTCGGCGACCGGCGGCGCCCCTTCTCGCCGCTCGTCGGGTCAGTCCGCCCTCGATGTCGTTCGAGCGAACCCGGAAAACCCCACACCCCTGACTGACAAGACAGTCAGTTTTTTACGGGGCCAGCGGTAACGAGGGTTCATGGCATGGGGTTTCTCCGGTGGGAACGACGACGCGGGCGCATTCGAAGACCTCGGGGAGGGCGTCGACCGGCCGATGTGGCAGATCTTCACCGACTACGGCCAGGGGTACGTCCCCGAGTTCACCGTCGGCGCCGTCGCGAGCATCGTCGCGCGATTTCTCGAACTCGTACCGGCGCTCATCCTCGCGACGGCCATCGACTCGCTGTTCGTCGGCGACCAGCAGTTCACGCTCCCGCTGGTCCCACAGTCGGTGATCCCCCCAAGCGTCAGAGGGAAATTCTGGTTCGCGGTCGGGCTGACCGGGGCAGTCTATCTCGGTGTCGCGGCGCTCAACTGGGTCAACTCCTGGGCGTGGAACCGCTTCGCCCAGCACCTCCAGCACGAGGTCCGGGTCGACACCTACGATGTCGTCCAGCGCCAGGACATGAGCTTCTTCGACGACAAGCAGACCGGCGAGATCATGTCCGTCCTCAACAACGACGTCAACCAGCTGGAGAGTTTCTTCACGAACGACCTCAACAGCGGGATCCGCATCTCGGTGCTCGTCGTGGGTGTTGCCGCTTTCACGCTCTATCTCAACTGGCAACTCGCCATCGTCGGGATGGTGTCGATCCCAATCCTCGCGGTCGCGAGTTACGTCTTCGTCCAGGCGATCGGTCCGAAGTACGGCCGGGTGCGAGGTTCCGTGGGCGGACTCAACTCACGCCTGGAGAACAACATCGGCGGTATCGAGGTCGTCAAGACCTACGGCCGGGAGTCTTTCGAGCGCGACCGCGTCGAGGAAGCCTCCGAGGAGTACCTCGACGCCAACTGGGACGCGATTACGACCCGCATCAAGTTCTTCCCCTCGCTGCGGGTCATCACCGGCTTCGGATACGTCCTGACCTTCCTGGTCGGCGGCTACTGGCTGCTCTTCGGGCCGCCGCTCTTTTTCTCGGGCGGGCTCACCCTCGGGACGCTCACGGCTATCCTGCTGTACTCGCGGCGATATCTCTGGCCGATGCGCCAGTTCGGGAACGTCATCAACAACTACAAGTACGCCTTCGCCGCCGCCGAGCGCATCGTCGGGCTGATGGACTACTACGACTTCGCCGAGGACGACGACGACAAGATCGACCTCGACGGCGTCGAGGGCCGGGTCGAGTACGAGGACGTTAGTTTCCGCTATCTCGGCGCCGACGAAGACTCCATCGACGGGGCCTCTTTCACCGCCGAACCCGGTGACTTCGTCGGACTCGTCGGGCCGACGGGCGCGGGCAAGACGACGCTGCTCAAACTCCTCTTGCGTCTGTACGAGCCCCAGGAAGGGACGATCAAACTCGACGGCCACGACGTCGAGGACGTGTCGCTGTCGAGCCTGCGCGACCACATCGGCTACGTCAGCCAGGAGCCGTACCTCTTTCACGGCTCCGTCGCCGAGAACGTCGCCTACGGGCTCGATGCCGACGACGAAGAGATAATCGACGCGCTTTCGATGGCCGGCGCGATGGAGTTCGTCGCCGACCTGCCCGAGGGGATCGACACGACGGTCGGCGAGCGCGGCGTGAAACTCTCGGGTGGGCAGCGCCAGCGCGTCGCCATCGCACGGGCTATCCTCGAAGACCCCGACATCCTCGTCCTGGACGAGGCGACGAGTCACGTCGACAACGAGACCGAAGTCCTGATCCAGCAGTCTCTCGAAGCGCTCACCGCCGAACGGACCACGTTCGCCATCGCGCATCGCCTCTCGACGGTGCGGGACGCCGACCAGATCCTCGTGATGGACGACGGCCGCATCGTCGAACAGGGCAGCCACGAGGAACTGCTCCCACAGGACGGCCTCTACGCCAACCTCTGGAGCGTCCAGGTCGGCGAGGTCGACGCACTCCCCCAGGAGTTCATCGAGCGCACCGCAGAACGCGAGCGCGCCGGGCTGGGCGACGACGACTGAGACGGCCGGCCACGCCCCCGACGGTCGAGTGAGAAGATATATTCGACGGCCGGCGATACTGGTGTGACATGACAGCAGACGACGGGAGCCGCGCGGAACAGGTCGACATCGAGGGGATGGCCCTGGAAGACGCGGTCGAGGCTGTCGTCGCGGCCGACGCCTCGCGCGACCCCGAGCAGGTGCGTGAGGCACTGGAGTACGTCACCGAGGACGGTGTCGTCACGCGGTCGGCCCTGGACGAAGAGGGGCCGGTCGTGGCACGGAACGTCGCGGGGGCCAAAGAGCAGTCCTCGGAGGCACAACTCGAACTCACGGAAGCCCGCGAGGTCGCCGAACCGGTCACGGACCTGGAGACCGTGGCGAGGCGACTCGACAACTACGAGCGGGCGGTGGGGGGTCTCGCCAAGCGGATGGCCGAGCTAGAGGCCCACCACGACGCGCTGACCGAGCGGTTCGAGGCACCCGACTCGCTGTACGCGGTCGCCGAGACGATCCGGGTAGTCGTCGACGAGGCCCAGCGTATCGAGGCCCGTGCCCTCGGACTCAGAGAGGAGCTAGAAGAGTTCGAGGCCGACGTGAACAATCCCGAGGCGTGGATCAACGACGTCCAGCACGACCTGAACGCGGTCGGTGAGGCCCTCGACGCCGTCACGGCTGCCGTCGAGGCGCTGCCCGCCGAGGACGCCGATGCCGAAGCTGACTGGGACTGGGCCGACCGCGACGTCGACCCGGCCGTCGTCTGGTACGACGCGACGCTCCGGGTCGAACACGCGGCACCGCTGCTGGAGGACCTGCGCGCGGAGATGGCCGACCTCCAGACGTGGGGCGAGCGCGCGGACCACTTCGAAACCTGGTACGCCGAGTCGGTCGCGGACGACCTCGAGGAAGTGGCCGCCCGCCGGACCGACCTGGCCGAGCGCCTCGCCACACTCGCACGGCCGGCCTGGACCGACCGCTTTGGCGACCAGCTCGAGGACTTCGAGTCCGAACTCGACGACCTGGACTCGCCCGTCGACTGGGTCGAGATGCAGGATGCTCTCGACGCGTACCGGCCCGAGGACCTCGACGCCTGACGGGAAGCGACCGTGACAGTTCAGTTCGCGCCGTCCCGGCCTCTCAGGAGCGGTGTCGCCGGAGGAAGGCCCTCAGCCGCGACTCGACGGCCGCAGGGTCGCGATACTCGACGACCTCGACGGCGTCGTTGCCCCGCACCATCGCCGAGAGGTCGTGGTCCCCACTGGGCCGGTAGAGACAGAGAACTGGTTTCTCCCACGCGACCGCCCGCCCGATCTCGTAGCCGACCCCGAGACTCGGCGTCGTCACCTCGGCGACCACGACGTCGGCCGCCGCGAGCCACTCGAGGTCTTGCTCGTAGATGTCCGAATCCGAGAGCCCCGCCTCCCGTTCGCGCTCTTCGACGTCCTCGGTCCCGATGTGGTCGGTGAGCACCGTTCCCTCGCCGTCGAGTATCTCGATGAGGTCGGCGTACACGTCGACGTCCGACCGGCCGCCGCGGATCGACCCGCTGAAGAAGACGTCCATACCCGAACGGACGACTGGTGGGCCATGAGCGTTGCCATGTGCGCCAGGTCGCCACGGTACACGCCAGTCGGTGGGTCGACAGGTAAGGCCGTCGACGCCCTCAGTCGGCAGTGTTCGTGGCGTCGGCGACGTCGACGCCGGAGAAGACGACCCTGGCGCCGCCGTCGCTGCCCTCGGTCATCCCGACCGACCACCCGTGCGCGCGAGCGATGGCCTCGACGATCGCCAGCCCGAGACCGGTCCCGTCCTCGTCCGTCGAGAACTCGTAGTCGAAGACCTCGTCGCGCTCCTCGGGTGGAACCCCGGAACCGTCGTCTTCGACGTAGAACCCGTCGGCGTGACGGCCGAGCGTGACCGTCAGACCCGCTGTCGTCGTGTCGCCGCCCGGGACCATCTCGCCGGCACCGCCGCGCCCGGACTCGGTCCCGCTGTCGGTGGGCTCGCCACGGGCCAGCCCCCGTTCGGCGGCGTCCGCGCCTCGTAGGTGACGAGCGCCGTCACCACGACAGCCTCGGCGTCGAATCCGGGGTCCGAATCGAGGCGGTACCGCGTCAGCGGAAGCGTCACGTCCGCGAGGCGGACCCACTTGGGGTCGATAGCGTGGGCGGGCGTGAGGTGGTACGGCGCGGTGTCGTCCATCCGCGCCTCGACGAGGAGGGCGAAGCCGCTACCGTCGACGGTGTCGAGACTGTCGCGGAGTGACGCCCCCTCGTCGTCGTCTGCGACTATCGGGTCGGTCTCGGGCGGTTCGGTGAACAGCCACGCTCGGACGCCGTCGCCGTCGGCGGTGAGGCCGCCGTCGACGTAGCGCTCGCCTGCGGGGTGGAGATGTGACTGTCCGGCGTCGACGTCGATTCGGCCGTAGGCGGCGGTACAGCCGGCTACCGCGGGGGCGACGAGGGCGGGTGCGGTGCGAAGGAGCGTTCGACGACGCATCGACTACCCGGTCGTCGGCGGCGGGGAAGCCGGTTTCGCTTCGGTCAGAAGTCCGGGAGGTCGTCCGGAGCCTCGTACTCCGACTCCCAGTCGATGTACTCGTCTTTCAGCACGTCACAGACTATCTGCCCCAGTTCC
>ENA-ORCS01000880-ORCS01000880.1-marine-metagenome-genome-assembly--contig:-NODE-880-length-15684-cov-3.812328_pt1 | contig 15684 bp, 19 predicted proteins | sample MGYA00237781_ERZ508513 | MGnify/ENA primary metagenome ERZ508513 (study PRJEB26184, sample SAMN06268793) | marine metagenome | isolation source: Eden Landing Ponds, San Francisco, CA, USA | place...
GCGATGGGCACCGAGGTCACCGTCGACGCCGACTGTACGGGCGGCACCTGCCCGAACGCGGGCGATGACGGCGGCGATGGCGACGATTCTGCGGATCCGCACGTGGCCCAGTTCGTCTTCGCCTTCGCCGAGGAACAGAACGAGGAGGTCGGCGACCTCTACGCCGAGGGCGACGTCGTCCACGCCTACGTCTCCTGTTCCTGCGGCGAAGCGTACTCGGACAAGTGGGTCGTCGGCGAGCGGTCGTCCTGAGAGGGACCGCCAGCCCGTGCAGATCGACTACCCCGCGTGTTCTCTGGCGGTCGTATAGGCTTCTCGCACCCGTTTGAACTCGTCTTCGTCGCCGCCGTGGTCGGGATGGGTCTCCTTGACGCGCCGCCGATAGGCGGTCCGTATCTCGTCGAGCCCAGCGTCGGCCGAGACGCCGAGTTCGGCCAGCGCGGCGCTCAGCGGGTCGGCCGCCGACTCGTCGGGACCGAGGTCGACCTCGGGCACCTCGAAGGGGAGGCGGGTCCCGAGCTGGAAGCCCGGCAGTTCGTGTTCGACCAGAACGGCCCGGGTGTCCGACCGGTCGATGCGGTAGTACGCCCGGGGGTCGAACGTGACCGCGACGTCCCGCTGCGGGAGGTAAAACGCCACAGTCTGGTCCTCGACGGGGTGGTTCTCGGCGTACTGCTCGTCGATGGCGTCGAGGTACTCGCGGATCTCCGTCCGGCGGCGGCGCTCTCCGCCGTCCTGACGGTCGACGGGTGCTGTCGGAAACAGACGAACGGCCGTGACGAAGAGCAGAGCGACGACCACGCTACTCGCGAGTCCCAGTCCGACGCCGACGAGCAACCAGTTGGGCAGTCCGAACGCTGCCTCGACGAGCACAGGGGGTGTTAGCGCCAGTCGGTCAAGAAAGTCCCGGGAACTGGCGTCCTGCCCGGCCGCGGTCAGAGCCACAGCCGGTGGTGGTCCAGCGAAGCAGGACTAACCCGGGGTGGTCCAGCGAAACAGGAACAACCGGTGGGACCGACGAAACAGGGTCAGCCGATGTAGCGCAGGTCCTCGTCAGAGGGCGTCGGCGTACCCTGTTCCATCTCCTGGATCTTCCGGACGACTTCTTCCATCTCCTCGGCACGTTCCTCCAGGGAGGCGAAATCGAGGTCGAAGCCCAGGAGCTCCTCCAGCACTTCCAGCACGGCCTGTGCGCTCTTGGGGTCGACCAGGTAGCCCGAGGTCTCGCCCATCAGGCAGGCGGCCGCGAAGTCCCGGCGCCCGCCCAGTCCGAGGAGGAGACCGCTGACGCCGACGATGCCGCCGGCGGGTTCGTCCTCGCGGAACTCGACGCCGCCGTCTTCGAGCGTCTCGACGAGGTCGTCGTCGGTCGCAGCACCGATGACGCTGTACTCCTCGATGAGTTCGCCCGTCGGGACGCCCCCGAGTGCGAACAGTTCGGTGGCGCCGTGGTCTTCGGCCACGTCGAGGAACGTGTCCGTCAGGCCGTAGTGTCCCTCGCTGTCCTGGGCCTGGTGGTCGCCAGTCAGCACGAGCACGTCCCGTCCGTCCTCGGGTGTGACGGCGTGGAACTCGGCGCTCGCGAGTTCGGCACGCCCGTCGTCGATGCTGACCTGGGGCGGGAAGTGCGTCGAGTGGACCCGCTCGATTATCTCGCTGTCGAGTTCTTCGAGAACGTGCTCGACGGCCAGTTTCCCCACGTGCCCGACACCTGGCAGCCCCTCGACGAGCACCGGGTCGTCGAGGTCGACGTCCGCGAGCTGGTCGCGCTCGTATTCGTCCATACGCCCTACTCGCGCTTTCTGCGCTTAAGTGCGCGTCGATACTCCCCGTAACGGTCCTCCGGTCCGAACGGCGCAGGCGCGGTGTTTACGGCCTCGGCGCCACAGTCCGGACAGGCCCCAGTCAGGGTGTAGCGCGGCCGCTCGTGTTCGTCTCGCCAGGCCGAACAGACGCGGATGTCGGATTTCATGGTCAGGGAGGAACGGACGGTACCGAGAGACGCTACTCGGTGTCTTCCTGCCGGTTACGGTGATAGCGACCGCTGCCGCCGTGCTCGGCGATGTTCGCGGTGGCACGGTCGGCGCTCTCTTCGAGTTGTGCCTCGGCGGTCTTGTAGTCGGGCGCCTGCACCCTGATGCGGTACTCGGGGGCGCCGACGTAGGTCACTTCGAGGTCGACCTCCTCTGGCACCTCGCCGTTGCCCTCGGCGGCCTGCAGGGCTTCCTGGATGCGGTCGACGCCGTCGCCGGCGGGCGTCTCCAGCGTGACGTAGCCAGTCACCGTGACGTAGGGCACCGAGACGTTCTCGCGGGCGGTCTCGACGATGGCTTCGATCTCGTCGTCGTCGAGGTCGGTGTCTTCGAGGGCGGGTTCGCCGTGGATAGCCGCCTGCTCGAAGCCGTCGTACATCGAACCGAACGCCGCCAGGAACTCGTTGGCGATGGCGGCGTACTGCTCGTCGGAGATGTCCTCGCCGAAGGCCAGTAGCATCCAGTTGTCGGCCTTCTGCTCGTTTTTCCACTCCTGGATCTTGTCGCTGCGCTGGTGGTCGTTGACGTCTTTGATCGAGAGGTCGATCTGCTGGGAACTCTCGTCGACGTCGAGGACCTTGGCGACGACAGTTTGCCCCTCGTTGACGTGGTCACGGACGTTCTTGATCCACCCGGCCGCGACCTCGCTGATGTGACAGAGGCCGCGTTTGTCCTCGTACTCCTGGAGGTCGACGAAGACACCGAAGTCTTCGATCTCGTCGACGCGTCCGACCACCAGTTCGCCCGGTTCGGGCCAGCCGCTGTATTTCATGAGAAGTCTCCTACGTTATCGCGCTTCGACGGTCTCGAGTACTTCGCCTTCGATCTCGGCCTTGCCGCCGGTGGGACGTGTGAGCGTGTGCCCACAGACCTCGCAGGCGACGGCGCTCGCGGCCTTCTCGAAGACGACCTTTTCGTTCTCGCAGTCCGGACACGCGACGGTGACGAAGTTCCCCGCCATCGTCAGTCCTGGAGCTCCAGTCGGCCGGCGCGCCATCCCTCGCGGAGGTGGGCCTTGCCACAGTCCGAACAGCGGTAGCGCAGGTCCGTCTTCTGGGTCGGCTTCTGTCCCTGGGGGACCGCGGAGAACTTCCCCGCGTTACCGTAGCCCGAGCGTGCGCGCTCGGCCTGGCGACCGTTGACCTTCGTCATTCCCGAGGAGCGACCGCCCCGGACCTTCTCGACCTCGTGTTCGTGGTGTGCGTTACAGTGCGGGCAGTACGTGTTGAACCGGCGTGGCATCTCCATAGATATCGTCCTTGCGGAGTCATTTGCCACCGCCGCTTAAAACCCGTACGGTTCGACGCGACCGCTCGATGGCTCCCCTGTCGCCGCCGAGGACCATACCGAAGAACTACTATGCAACAGTAGACAGAGCCGATCGGTGGTGAACAGCCGTCAGGTGCCTCAGCGACACCCTCGAACCGACTACTCGGCGTCCTCTCTGGCGTTCAACTTCGCCTGCTCGCGAGCGCTCGGGTTGACAGACTCCTTGAACGGGACCTCGGCCACCGTCGCGTAGACCGGTTCGCCGGGCTCTTCGGCGTACTCGTCGGGGAGGTGGACCTGGAACTCGATGTCCAGATCCTCCTCGAAGATGCTGTCGTTCAGGTTCGTGTCCGTCTCGGCCTGGAGTTTCTCGGCGGGGACGAATCCCATCCCGATGTTCGTCTCCAGGTCGGGGTTCCACCACGGGGAGGTGAGATACCCACACTCTTCGCCCGTCTCGGGGTCGGAGATGAGCCAGAAGTCCGGCGCGTAGTCGCGGATCGGTTCGCCGGCCATCTTCAGCCCGACGAGTTTGAGGGTGAACGGGTACTCCCCGTTCTCGATGAGCTCCTGCTGGCGTTCGAGTTCCTCCTTTCCGATGTAATCGGCGTCCTTGTCGTCCGGGACCTGATAGCCCAGATTCACCTGGAAGGGAGAGGTCTCGTGGTCCATGTCCTGGCCCCAGGACAGGATGCCGGCGGCGATCCGGCGGTGGTGGCCCGGCGCGATCTGCATCCCGCCGTGTGCTTTGACCGAGTCGAGGACCGGGTCCCACACGCGCTCGGCGTATTTCGACGCCTCTTTGACGTAGATCTCGAACCCTTTCTCGCCCGAGAAGCCGGTCTGGCTGACGAGCACGTCACAGCCGTCGACCTGGGCTTCCATCAGCCCGTAGTAGGGGATCTCGCTGACTTCCTCGCCGACGACTTCGACCATGACGTCCTCGGACAGTGGCCCCTGGATCTGCATGGGGGCGACGTCGATCTCGTCGATCTCGACGTCGAAGTCCATCCCGACGTTTACTCCTTGCAACCACTGCATGAGCGTCGAGTCCGAGATCGAGAACCAGAACTCGTCGTCGTCGACGCGGAGGAGGATGGGGTCGTTGAGGATGCCGCCGTCCTCGTTACAGAGGATGACGTACTTGCCGGCCATCGTGTCGATCTCGGTGGCGTCACGCGTGATGACGTAATTCGTGAGCGCCGCGGCGTCCGGTCCCTTCACGCGGATCTGGCGTTCGACGGCGACGTCCCAGAGCGTGACGCTCTCGGTCAGTGCCTCGTACTCGGCCATCGCCCCGCCGTCCTCGGGTTCGACGAGTCCACGGGGGTGATAGAGTCGGTTGTAGACGGTACAGCGCCAGGCGCCCTCCTCGTTGAACGACTTGTCGAAGAAGGGCGATTTTCGTACGCGCGTCGAGACGAGCATCTCGATACCCGGGTCGCCGGTCTGGCGCAGGTTCCGCGGCAGGACGCGGTCGGACTGGTCGACGCTGGGGTAGTTCGGGTGCTCGGGTCTGGACTCCGGTGGTTGGTTGTCCGACATCGCTATCCCGTATCGCTCGCCCACCCCCATAAAAGAGAGGTGTCACTTTCTCCCGACACCCCAACTCTCGTCGTCGCCGACGGTTCAAAATCGCCCCAAATCGGTTTCCTGGACCCTATTTGACCGATATAGGAACTTCGTCGGCGCTACTCTTCGCGGGAGTATCGCCCACAATCAAACCACTACATTCCTGAATTCGTATGTGTTGTGGTTCGGCGTTCGGTTCTCGCGAGCGCGAGCAGTATCTGGGTGGTGTTGCGGGTGGTCGACCCCCGGGTTTTTCTCGGATTGCTGTGTCAATCACACACATGGCGGTCGAGTCGACAGACGAGGTAGAGGAACCGCTCGTCTCGTGTTCGCTCCAGGGTGGGACGCTGTCGGTCTACGAGGACCGCGTCAAGATCGAGCGATCCTCGGCCTCGATCCACGACGAGAAAACCATCCCGATGGACGAAGTCCGTGGCGTCGCGTACTCCGGCGGGTGGCTGACCGGGCACATCCAGGTCGAGCAGGTCGGTCTCGAACCCGACGAGGCGGGCTTTCTCAGCCACCCGGTCGACGAGAACACGCTCTACTTCCCGCGGTCGAAGCGCTCGGACGCCCGGAGGGCACGGGACGCGATTCTCGAACGGGCGAGTGGGGAGTAGGCGCACTTTTTTCACATCCTGTTCTGTAATTGACGTATGGGCGGACACGGAGGGTCGTTCCGGACGGCCGTCGGCGAGGTTACGGTCGACGGTGACGCCATCCGGATCAACGAGGAACCCCGTGCGCACGTCCGGCGCCAGCTTTCGCGCTGGCGCCACGGTAGCCGCTGGGACCAGATCAGGGCCGCGTTGAGACTCGGCACGTTCCTACTAGTACCGGCGCTCCTCCTGTTTCGCCTCGCCGAAGTAGGGGATTCAGCCACGGTCGGTATGCTCGCGTTCGTGCTCACGATGTCCGGGCTCCAGATCGCGTCGATGTGGCGCCAGTACTCCCGAGAGACGGATATCCCCCGCTCGGACGTCTCCGGCGTCACTTTCGACACCGACGAACGGGAACTGACAATCCGGTTCGACGCCGGTTCACACCTCCGGCCCCCGGATGGCGTCGGTATCAAGACGTATCGGAGCGACGACCAGATGCGGCTGTTCGAAACCGGTGAGACCGAGCGGACGATGACGCTTCCGACGGACGACGACGTCCGGGACGCGCGCTCGTCCTTTCACCTGGCCGGTGTCTCCGTCGACGAGACCACCGAAGCGGGCGAGAGCGGGCGATACGACGGCGAGACGGAAACGGAGTATCGCGTGACGACTCGGAAGGGTGCTGTCTTCTGTGACGACTGTGGCTCGCAGGTGTCCCCGAGTGATAGGGCCTGTCCGTCCTGTGACTACGCGTTGCGTATCGACCGCCCGGTCGAAGACGACCAGCGGGAGACCACACTGGAGTACTGACTGCTGGGTCGTCGAAGCAACCCGACGCCCGGTATCACCGGCGTTCCGCCACTCGCACTCGGCGTCACCGGCGTTCCGTCACTCGCGCTCGGTCTCGGGGTCCTCCCACGCGCTGGGTGCGACACCGAGGCCACGGGCGATCATCGGGTAGGCGAGCACCACGGCGACCACGACGATGAGTTCGACCACGAATCCCATGTTGCCAGCGAACCGGCGCAGGACAGTGATCGCCAGGACGACGAGCACCATATTCGCGAGATAATGCGGCAGGAGTTCGAGGAATCGGTTCCAGTTCATGCTGTCTCGGTCGTGTTCGACCGGGTCGTGCTGGCCATCTCGGTACTACCTGCCGTCCAGTCGAGTCCGGCGCCACTCCTCGGCGTCGGGCACCTGGTTCATCGTGTAGACGTGGACGCCACGGATGCCGTACTCGGGGTCGGTCGCGTATGGCGCGAGCCCGTCGATCAGTTCGTCGGGCTGGTACTTCCCGCGCGAGCCGACGAGCTGGCGGACGAACCCGAGGACACCCGTCGTCTTCTGCAGGAAGCGTACCGAGTCACCCACACCGACCTTCTGGGAGATGCCGATCAGCTTCTGGTATTTCATCACGCCCGGGATACCGACCTCGACGGGGAGGTCGACCCCGCGCTCGCGGATCGCCTCGATCCAGGTGACCACCGCCTCGGGGTCGAAACAGAGCTGTGTGACGATGTAGGTCCCGTAGGGCGCTTTCCGTTCCATCGCCTCTTGCAGGGTCTGTTCCGAGAGGAAGTCGTGACCCTCGGGATAGCCCGTGATGCCCACGTCCGCGAAGTCATAGCCCAACTCCTCGAGCGCGACGAGGAGGTCGTAGGCGGACTCGAACTCGCCAGCGGGCTCCTCGCGGTCGCCGCCGGGGACGAAGATGTCGTCGACGCCCGCCTCGACGAGTCGGCCCGCGACCGCGTCGAGGTGGTCGTCGTCTTCGACGTAGCGCGCCGCGATGTGCGGGACGATCTCGTATCCCTCTGCAGCCGCTTTCTCGGTCCACTCGATAGTGGCGTCGAGCCCGAGCGTCGGCGAAGTCGTTATCGCGATCGTCGCGCCGTCTGGCAGGTGGGTCATCTGTTCCCCGAAACTGTCGAACGGCATGAGTTCGAAACGCGGCTCGGCGAGCAGCGCCGTCACGCCGTCGTCGGTCGTCGTGGTCGGTGTGTCGAGTGACATTGGTTGGTGTCCGCGTGTCGTCGGTGTCTGTCTGGTCCCTACCAGGGGCGACACCGTCATTAGGGCTTCCCCGCCAACTCCTGACACCGAGCTGACTGGCTGTGGATCGGTCGCCTCCACGACGCCGGACCGGGTGCTCGTCGCCGCGCTGTCCCGGATACCGACCGTCACTCGCCGGTCGCGGGCGTCCGACTACCGCCGGCTGACCCCTCGTTTTGATACCGTTCGCTGCGACTGCCTGCGCGACGATGGCATCCGAACACGACCCGACACAGACGGCTGGAGGCGACGTATGTCGGTGATCCGCGACGGCAACGTCCTCGACGGCACCGCCGTCAGCGACCGCGTCCGCGAGGAACTGGAAACACCCGTCGGGACGCTCGCCGACGCGGGCGTCAGGCCCGGCCTCGCGACGGTCCTGATGAGTACCGACCCAGCCAGCGAGACGTACGTCTCGATGAAACAGCAAGCCTGCGAGGAACTGGGGATCGACGGTATCCACCGCGAACTCGACGCCGAGGCGCCCGCCGACGAACTGTTCGAGACTATCGGCGAACTCAACGCCGCCGACGACGTGCACGGCATCCTCGTCCAGATGCCCGTCCCGGACCACGTCGACAAACGGCGGGTGCTCCGGAGCATCGACCCCGCCAAAGACGTCGACGGGTTCCACCCCGAGAACGTCGGCCGACTGGTCGCCGGTGACGCCCGGTTCAAACCCTGTACGCCCCACGGGATTCAGGTCTTGCTCGACGCGGCCGACGTCGAGACCGGGGGCGCCGACGCCGTCGTCGTCGGCCGCTCCGACATCGTCGGCAAGCCGATGGCGAACCTCCTGATCCAGAAGGCACCCGGCGGGAACGCGACGACGACGGTCTGTCACTCCCGGACGGCGGACCTGGCCGCGAAGACCCGCGAGGCGGACATCCTCGTGGCGGCCGCGGGCGTCCCGGACATGATCGACGCCTCGATGGTCAAGGAGGGCGCCGTCGTGATAGACGTCGGTATCAACCAGGTCGACGCCGACAACGAGAAGGGCTACGAACTCACGGGCGACGTCGACTTCGAGGGCGTCGAGGAGAAAGCGAGCGCGATCACGCCGGTCCCGGGCGGCGTCGGGCCGATGACCCGGGCGATGCTCCTGTACAACACGGTCAGGGCGGCGAGTCTGCGCTCGGGCGTCGACGTGTCGATCCGCAAGTAGATCTGGGTGATCAGACCTCGACGGAGAGGTCGTCGAGGCGCTCCTGGGCGCGGGCGAGCGAGGTCTCGTCGTCTTCGGCGACGGCGCGGCCCAGGTCCTGTGCGACGCGGACGAGTCGCTCGGCGGTGCGCGGGCTGACGTCGCCGTCGAGCGCGGCGACGCGCTTGCGGTGTTCGTCGAGGGTCCCGAGGAGTCCGCTCACGGTCCGGTCAGGGTTGCCCTCGAGGTGGCGACGGACCTCGGTCCCGTAGGTGTCGACCGCCTGGGCCGCGGCGAGGCCGCGCGCGCTCCGGAGCGAGTCGGGCACCTCGGCCGGGGCCGTGCGGTCGCCCTCGTCGGCCCCGGCGAGCAGGTCGAAGAAGTACCGTTCTTCGGCGTCGGAGACGCGCATGGCGCGACTCACGTCGGCGGCGACGTGGCGCAGTTCGCTCGCGGCGAGGTAGACGTCGTCGAGGACGAGCAGGTCGCCGCCGAGGATGAACCCGACCGTCCGGACGTAGTCGGCGCTGACGGACTCGACTTCGCCGGCGAGTTCCGGGAGTGTGACCTCGTCGACGAGTCCGCGGACGGTAGAGAGGTCCAGCTGTGTCGTCGTCGCGGTGTGTTCGGTCCGGTCGTCGAGGCCGACGCTGCGGATGCTCCCACACTGCGGGCAGACCACGCTCCCCGTGTCGTAGTACGACCAGTGCGTACCACAGTCCTTGCACTCGCGCTCGCCGCGCACTTTCATACTCTGCGGGTTCGTCCCACGAGCACAAAACCCGTCTGGTCGGAACTGGCCGCGGGCCGTGGGCGCCGACGCCACCTCACGGATCCCCGTGCACCACCACGAGCACTCTCCTGCCCGATCGATTCCCCCCAGAGTCGGGGAACCGGGAGCCACCGGCGCCCGGGAGGTCGGTAAGTTTAAGTAATTCGCACCGGGTAGTATCAGGTGACGCTTCGCTTGGAGGGCCGAAGCGTCAGCGGGGACCAATTCAGGGCGGCAAGCGTGCGCGTGGGTTTTTCACCCACGCTCTCGCTTTCCATTCCTTTCGACGCTACTCGACCAGTGTCGACACTACGAGCGTCACGACCGAGAGGCCAGTTCGAGACGCCGACTACTACTCTACACCGAGAGTCCCGTGAGATTCCACAGGGCGATCCTCCGAGAAACCGCCCCCGCCCAGCGCGTCGTCGCCCGACAGCGCACGAGGGGTGCACCCCCTCCCGCCAGGTCCTGGCGGGAGGCGGACCGATGCGTACCAGTACGTTGACTGTTGAACCGGACGGGTGTACTGTGGCGGTCACCACACGTCGGGAGACTCTCGTGAAACAACACGAATACGACGGGAGGGATGGACCCATCAGTGGCGTTAGTTGTTCAGACATCGCGGTACTGGTCCGAACAGGACGATATTGCACCGGATGCGCCTGCAGGCCGTCATATTTATCTATATCCGACACGAAGGTCCAACTGGAAGTAACCGATGTACGACCTGACAGGATTCCAGCGTGACCTGCTGTACACGATCGCCGGGAAAGAGGAACCACACGGTCTCGCGATAAAAGAAGAGCTGGAGGAGTACTACGAGAAGGAGATCCACCACGGGCGGCTCTACCCGAACCTGGACACTCTGGTGGACAAGGGGCTCGTCGAGAAGGGCCAGCGCGACCGCCGCACGAACTTCTACAGTCTCACGCGGCGGGGGCGTCGTGAGATCGAAGCGCGCCGCGAGTGGGAAGACCAGTACGTCGACCTCTAGACGGTTCGTCTCTCCTGTTCTCTCGACACCCGGCAGTCTCGCGCGTAGCCCACGTCCGGGTCAGTAGTCCGTGGGCCGCGTCCGGGTCAGTAGTCCGTGGACTCGTCGTCGGAGCCACCGGGCCCTGGCGGTGGGTCAGAACCGTCGTCCGCGGTCGCATCGGTCCCGCCGTCGCCCGTGGGCGTCGACGGCGGTGGTGACGGTGACGCCGTCCCAGCGGGCCCCGAGCGCGGGCGGAACGCAGGTTCAGTCCGGCTCGGCGCCGCCTCGTCTTCGGGGAGCAGTTCGGGGACGACGTCGCGGACGAAGTGCGTGACGAAGACGAGTATCATCGGTCCGAGAAAGAGGCCGTACCAGCCAAAGAGGAGCGGGCCGAGGATGTACGCGAACATCAGCGCGCCGGTGTGGAGGCCGCCGCCGGAGACGTACGGGCGGACGACGAGGTCGGGGATGACGTCGACGACGACGAACGAGACGACGCCGAAGATGGCGACGAACGTCCACCCGGTCCCGGACATCCACGCCTGGACGCCGAGGTATCCGAGTACCGGGACGTAGACGATCTTCATCCCGACCACGGGGATGAGACTCGCGATCCCGGCCAGCAGGCCGACGAGCGCGGGATAGGGGACCATCACGGGGTCGGTCCCGAAGAGGTTGAGGACGCTGTAGACGAGCGCGCCGACGGTGCCCGTGACGAGGGCGTTGAGGATGTTGCCGGCGAAGATGCGTTCGAGGCTGGCGTCGATCTCGACGGTATAGGTCTCGATGACGCCCCAGTCGACGGCGACGTCTCTGGCCCAGTTGACGAGTCGTTGGTCGTCCCGGAGGAGGTAGAACGCGACCGAGAACATCACGAACAGGTGCAACAGGGCGGTACCGACGACACCGACGTACCCGGTGGTCTGGGAGAACGTCCGCTGGAGGAGGTCGAGCCCGCCGGCCTGCTCCAGGACGGTCCGCGGGTTCTCGAAGACGTCCGAGACGTCGAGATAGGGGCGGACGTACTCCAGATACGGTCCGAGTTCGGTCGTCCGGGAGAACTGTTCGAGTTCCTGGAGCCCGATCGCGGTCGCGTAGATGAGGAGCAAGACCGCGGGCAGTGCGATCAGAAACAGCGACAGCGCCGCCGACACCGTGCGCTGGCCGACTCGCGCCAGCACGATGTCGTTGACCCGCCGCGTCGAGTAGTACAGGAACAGGGCGAAGACGAAGGTACCGACGAACGAGTGGAGGACCCACAGGACGACGACGGCGAGCAACAGGCCGAAGCCCACCCACGCCGTGCGCACCCAGTCGACGTCGAACTCGAACGAGACCATCGCCGGCTAATCTCCCCGACCCCTCAAAAGTCTGACTCCACGCCGGTGTCGGGGTGCGTTCTGGTGCGACCCGCCGGCGCGACTGGACGATTTATGAGTCTCGACAGTCAAGGAAGTGGGGTGCAGGCGCTGACAGAACTCCCGCTAGACGCCGAGGTCGCACAGGTACTCCTGGCTGGCGCGCTGGGACTCTTCCTCGGCCTCGAACGGGAGTGGTCACACAAGTCCGCGGGTATCAGGACGTTCTCGCTGACGAGTCTTCTGGGGGCCGTGTTCACTATCGTCGGCATGGAGTTGCTCGTCGTCGTCGGGGGCGCACTGGTGATCGTCCAGGGGGTGCTCGTCGCCGTCCAGGGGATGCGCGCCGAGGACGTCGAGGGGCTCTCGCTGACCACCTCGGTCTCCCTGCTGGTCGCCTACGGCGTCGGTGCGCTGGTCGCAGAGGGGTTCGTACTGGAGGCGGTCACGGTGACGGTCATCTCCTCGCTGTTGCTCGTGCTCAAACGGGAGTTACACTCCTTCGCGTGGGGGCTCTCCCGGGCCGAGTTGCGCTCGGCGGCGGAGTTCGCGATCATCGCCTTTGTCGTCTACCCGCTGCTGCCGGCCGGCAGCTACGATCTGGGGTCGAGCGGGCTCTCGGTGACCGTCGAACCGCGCGTCATCTGGTTGCTCGTCGTCACCGTCGCGGGCATCGGTATCGTCAACTACGCCGTCGTCCAGACCTACGGCGGTCGCGGTATCGCAGTCACGGGCTTTTTCGGCGGCCTCGCCTCCTCGACGGCGGTGGTCGGGGCGATGCTCGACCACGTCCGCCAGCGCCCCGAGACTCGCTCGTACGCCGTCGCCGCCATCCTGCTGGCCGACGCCGCGATGGCCGCGCGCAACCTCACTATCGCGATCGCCTTCACGATAGAATCCGGACTGCTCGTCGGCGCGGTCGTCCCGCTCGGCGCGGTGATCCTCGGGAGTGTCGCCATCGCCGCGGCCACCGCGGACTGGAACGAGAACCTGGAGATGGACCTGGAGAGCCCCTTCTCGATGCGGAACGTCCTGGGATTCGGCGGCCTCTTCCTGGTCGTGGTCGTCGTCGGGGGTCTCGCGGCCGGCCAGTTCGGCACCGCGGGCTTCTACGTGACCGCCGCGCTCACGGGACTGGTCTCCTCGGCCGGTGCGACGACGTCAGCCGTCCTGCTGTACCGGGGTGGTCCGCTGACCGCCGAGGAGGCCGTCTTCGCCATCCTGCTGGCGACGGCCTCGTCGATCGTCGTCAAGGCGGGTCTGACCTTCGCCAGCCCGGACCGGGAGTTCGCGACCCGCGTCGCCGTCGTCAGTACGGTCCTCCTCGTCGCGACCGGTGCGATCACGGCGGTGGCGATGCTGTAGTCGCCGGTTCGCGGACCGCCGAGGGCCCTCTGTGCGTGGCCGAGAGCGTCGTGGTCACGTATTCGCGGTCCGATTGGTCGAGCGCATGACTTTTCACCGCGTCGTCCCCTGATCGTGGCATGAACAGGCACACCGTCGAACCGTCGGTCACGGAGTTGCCCGGCGAGCGAGCGCGCGAGTGGGTCGACTACCATCACGAGTCGGCCGCGACCAGCACCTACGTCTACGAGTTCGTCTGGGACCACACCGCGCCCGCCGTCGGCCCGTTCTGTACCGACGTCGACGGGAACGTCCTGCTCGACTTCGCCGCCCACGTCGCTGCCGCCCCGCTCGGGTACAACAACCCCACACTTCAGGAGCGCATGGCCGAGTTCGACCTGCCCGACCCCGCGAAGATCGCCGGGCAGGACTTCTACGTCGCCAGCGGCCCCCTCGACGACCACGACCTGCCCACACCCGCCGACCTGATGGACCGGCTCACCGACCTGACGGGTCACTACGGACTCGACACCGTCTTCCTCTCGAACTCGGGCGCCGAGGCCGTCGAGAACGCCATCAAGGTCTGTTACGACCACACCGGCGGCGACTACGGCGTCACCTTCGAGGGCGCCTTCCACGGGCGCACGCTGGGTGCGCTCTCGCTCAACCGCTCGAAGTCCGTCTACCGCCGCGAGTTCCCCGAGATCGACAAGGTCGAGTCGGTCCCGTTCTGTGACGACCGGACCTGCACCGCCCAGACGTGCTCGTGTGGCTTTCTCTCGGGCGACCGGTCGCGTCTCCGGCGAATGCTGGACCCCAGACGCGGGTCGATCCACCCCGACGACCTCGCCTACGTGATCATGGAACCCATCCAGGGCGAGGGCGGCCTGCGGTATCCCAGCGACGCGTTCGCCGCGGAGATCGCCGAGTTATGCGAGGAACACGACGTCACGCTGGTCGCCGACGAGGTCCAGACGGGTGTCGGCCGGACCGGCGAGTTCTGGGGCTCGGACCACTACCCCTACGAACCGGACGTCATCGCCGCCGGCAAGGGGCTCCGCGTGGGTGCGACCATCTCCAGCGAGGACGTCTTCCCGGACGAACGGGGACGACTCTCCTCGACGTGGGGTGCGGGCGATATCGTCGGTGCGCTCCAGGGGGCGCTCACGCTCGACGTCATCGACGAGGAGGACCTGCTCGACAACGCCACCCAGCGCGGCGAGCAGTTCAGGTCTCGGGTCCGGGCGGCGGACCCCGACGGTGTCGTCGACGTTCGGGGCAAAGGGTTGTTCCTGGGCGTCGAGTGCGATACGAAAGAACGGCGCGACGTGGTGATAGAGGCGGCGATGCAGCGAGGGTTGCTCATGCTCGGGTGTGGGTACAAGACGCTGCGGATCCTGCCGCCACTGGACGTCACCGAACGCGAGATCGACCTCGGGGCGGACCTGCTGGTCGAGGCGTTCGAGGCGACGGCGTAAGTGTCTCCGAGACTGGATCGTCCCGCTGGGTGCTCCCGGGTGAGACACTCCCGTCGGGTGCTCCGGGCCAGTTAAGACGACCCTGTCCTGATCGTCGGTCGTGCCTCGCCGCCGAATCAGGACCGAACCCATCGCACAGACGGGGTCGGGCCACCTGACCGAGTTCCTCTACGACGACTACGAGACCGACGACACTCTCGTCTGTGCGGCCCACGCCGGTCGCGTCGAACCCGGCACGGGGGAACTCGCGGTCGAACTCGCCACGCGCCTGCCCGACGCGGCGTGCTGGGCGACGTTCGGCTTCGACGACGAGGTGGGTGCCTACGACCGGTGGCACCCGCCGTCGAAATCCTTCGACCCCGACGAGTACCCCCTCCTGGACGTGATCGCCGACAGGGGGTTCGAGACCGTTCTGAGCATCCACGGGCTGGGCGACGACGAGGTACTCGTCGGCGGGCGCGTCGACCCCGCGATCAAGGCCGAGGTCGCCGACCGACTCGACGCCGCACTGTCGATCCCCGCCGAACCCGTCTCGGACGGTGACTACGGCGGCACCCATCCCGAGAACTTCGTCAACTGGCTGGCAGCCGACGGCGCCGGCCTGCAGGTCGAACTAGGTGAGACGGCGCGGGAGGCGGAGTCGGAGACGGTGCTGGTGGTGCTGGACGGAATTTTGCGGAAGAACTAGCGTCCGCCGAGTGAACGGAGTGAGCGAGGCGGTTCACGCGAGCGCCGTCGGCGCTCGCGCTTTTTTGGCCGAGCTTTTTTGCGAGAGGGTACCCGCAGGGCCGCGGAGCGGCCCGAGGATATCCGAGCGGAAAAAAGGTCGTCTCAGAATTGGTATCGCCGGTCGTCGGGGTCGCCCTGGTTGGGGAACTGGTCGGCGCCGGTCATCTCGTCGAAGGTCATGCCCGACAGGTACTCGTCGTAGGTGACGTCGTACTCGGTGCGCAGGTGGAAGTCGAGGTTACCGGTCTCGACGGTGGACTGGAAGAGCACGTGGACGGCCCGACGGACGAGTTCGTCGGTGTCCTCGGGGTCGAGGGCGGCTTCGAGCATGGCGAGTTCGTTGCGCGTCTCG
>ENA-ORCS01000881-ORCS01000881.1-marine-metagenome-genome-assembly--contig:-NODE-881-length-15651-cov-3.683832_pt1 | contig 15651 bp, 14 predicted proteins | sample MGYA00237781_ERZ508513 | MGnify/ENA primary metagenome ERZ508513 (study PRJEB26184, sample SAMN06268793) | marine metagenome | isolation source: Eden Landing Ponds, San Francisco, CA, USA | place...
ACCGGGCGGCGGGACATCGGCTCTCCTCCCGCGCGCCGTTGGCCCCTCGGCTGCCAGGGAACTGTTGTTCACCGGTGAACTCCTCGAACCCGACCGAGCGGCGAAGCTGGGGCTCTTCGATCGCGTCTATCCCGAATCGGAGTTCGAAGTCGGCGTGGCAGCCCTGGTCGACGCAATCGTCGGCGACTGGACCGCCCTCCGAAGCGAAGCAAAACGGCTCCTGATCGAAAACGACAAGATCTCGCTGTCGGCGGCCATGGCGGCCGAGCGGGCGGCGACACGTCGGCTACTCGGGACGGATGAACATCTCGAATGCGTCCGGGCGTTTCTCGAAGCCAGCGAGTCGAAGCTCGGCCGCAATCCTCCGGCGGTCGACAAGGATTGAATTCGATACCGATCGGCCGTTATAGTTTGCTTTCGGCGTCCTCGGCGAGTTCCTTCATGCGCTTGCCGACGCGGCCCGCATCGGAGAACTCGTCCTCGCTCATGGCGTTGGCCAGGGCGTTTCCCAGCACGAAGACGGCGTGTTTGTGTTCGCTCTTCGACATATGGACGTCTGCGGGTGTAACATCCAGTTCCTCGTAAGGGTCGAACAGCGACTCGTCGACGCTATCCTGTTCGCGGAAGTAGTCCTTGATCTGGACCATGTGCTCGTGTAGTTCCAGAAGTTCGTCTTTGTGCATTCCTATCCCCGAATTATGGAGAGTACGGCTTAAGCGTTGTCCGTGACCGGCTACCGGACTGTCTTCCCGGGCCGTCATCGGTCTGATCTATGGGTATCGGCGTGGCCGTCGACACAACGGAAAGCGGGTCGACCGGACGGCTGTGGCTACGCTGACAGTTCGGAGACTGGCCGTCACGCGGAGCGGGGAAATCAGGTCAACGGCATCAGAACACGTACTCGTCTTCGTGGCCCATCATGCCGTCGTCCTCGAATCCGGGCTCCTCCTCGTCGTCGATCGGACCACTCGTCTTGTAAGCCTTCAATCCCGTCGAGAGGAGGTCTTCGATCGCCTCTTCGCGGTTGAGGAACTCGCCTTCCTCGACCAGTTGCGCAATCTGCATCTCGAGATGTTCCGGGACGGTGATCTCTACTTTCGCCATCGGGTCGTTCGAGGGGTTATCGGGAGGGGTATTTAAGCTTGACGGGGAGACTACCGGACGTAATACGAATATTTCTCGCCCTGGTAACTTTCTTTGGTGGTGATTCCTTCTTTCCTTCCGTTTTTGAAATCTCTCGGCATTATTTGCATGTTCTGAGGGATATCACTGCATAGGAATTCGAGCTATCGTCAGCCCTTAATGGATTGTGGCCCAAGCTTGGGGAGATGGAGTCAGCGCGTGCCGACGTGGTCGAGTCGGATGACGACGGCGGATCACTCGTCGTCCGTGGCGTGTCCGTCGCGGACGGCGAGTCGCTCTCCGTCCTTGCGGGAAGCGAGGATGTCCGACCGTCGATCGTCTGGCAGGGACCGGACGAACGTGTCGTGGGAATCGGCACGGCGAGTACGATCACCGCGAGTGGCACGGGGCGCTTCGAGACGGTTCGTCGCCGTGCAGCGACGTTATTCGCCGACCGGGAAGTCCCCCCCGAGTTGCCGGCCTTCGCGCGACCGCGATTGTTCGGGGGGTTCGCCTTTTACCAGGGGACGAGGGATCGCCACGACGACCCCGATTGGACCGGATTCCCCGACGCACAGTTCGTCCTGCCGGCGGTGAGCGTGATCGAGCGCGACGGGGAGCGGTGGCTTACCGCGAGTGCGACCGGACCCAACGCTGCGAGCGAAGCCGAGCGGAGACTCGAACGATGGCACTCGAAGCCCGACGAGGAATCCGGCCCCGAAATCGCTCCTCCGGGAATCGCCGACCGTCACCAGCTTCCTGAGCGCGACGCTTGGACGGCACAGGTCGAGGCGGCGATCGATCGCGTCGAAGAAGGTGAACTGCGGAAAGTGGTCCTCGCGGGCGCACAGGCCGTGGACCTGCGGGAGAACCTGTCGGTGCGGGCGGCGATAGATCGACTGGGGTCGACCTATCCTGACTGTGTCCGGTTCGCGTTCCGACCGGAGGAACCCGATGCCGGGACGTTCTTCGGCGCGACGCCCGAACGGCTCGTCACGCGCCGGGGACGAACTGTCGAGACCACGGCCCTTGCGGGGTCGACGGGACGTGGCGAGACCGAGGATGAGGACGCGTGGCTCGCCGAGCAGTTACGCTCGAGCGGGAAGGATAGCCACGAACACGCCCTCGTCGTCGAAGCGATCAGCGAACAGCTAGGGGACGTCGCCGAGACGGTCGAGACGGGCGACCGGACGATCAGGAAACTCGCGACCGTCCAGCATCTGCAGACGCCGATCAAAGCGACACTCGCGGCGGATGTGCACGTCCTGTCGCTTGTCGAGGCGCTTCACCCGACGCCGGCAGTTGGCGGTCTGCCGCCGGACGCGGCGCTGTCGGCGATCCGCGAGGCCGAGGCGTTCGACCGGGGGTGGTACGCCGCACCGATCGGCTGGTTCGATCCAATGGGGGACGGAAGTTTCGCCGTGGGTATCCGCTCGGCGTTGGCGCGCGGTCGCGAGGCGACGCTATTTGCCGGCGCCGGTATCGTCGCCGACAGCGACCCCGACGCAGAGTGGGACGAAATACAGCTGAAATACCGGCCGACCCTCGACGCCTTACGATGACGGCACCCAACCGGAATACGCTCTGGGCGGAGACGTTGGTCGACGAACTGGCTGCTGCCGGCGTCCGGACGGCAGTGCTCGCGCCGGGCAGTCGATCCACGCCGATGACGGTGGCCTTCGCCGAACACGAGGACGTGACGGCCCGGTCGTTGCTGGACGAACGCTCGGCCGGATTCTTTGCGCTGGGCCGGAGTAAACGAACCGGCGAACCGACGGCAGTCGTCACGACTTCCGGGACCGCGACGGCAAACCTCCATCCGGCGGTGGTAGAGGCCGATGCAGCACGCGTCCCGCTGGTCGTCCTCACTGCCGATCGACCGCCGGAACTCCAGGACAGCGGCGCAAACCAGACGATGGACCAGGAGCGCCTCTACGGCGATGCGGTCCGCCGCTACCGGACGCTTCCCGAACCAGCACCGCGACCGAGAGCGCTGCGTTCGCTCCGCGTGACCGCTTCGCGGGCCGTAGCGACAGCCAGCGGAACGCCGCCCGGCCCCGTTCATCTCAACGTCCCGTTCAGCAAGCCCCTGGAGCCGACGCCGGTCGAGGACGACATACCGCCGGACCTGGCCGATCGGGCACACCTGGCCGTAGAGGGGCGTCACGGGCCGTTCATCCAAGTCAGTCGGGGCCGTCCGGAACTATCAAAAGCCGACCTATCGCGCGTCGCCGCGGCGCTCGGAGACGCCAAACGGGGAGTGATCGTCGCTGGTCCGGCGAATCAACCGACGCCATCCCGGGATGCGCTGGACGCGCTGGCACGAGCGACGGGGTTTCCGGTACTGGCTGACCCGCTCTCGGGACATCGCTTTGGCCACGACACAGTCGACGGTCCCACGATCTGTGGGGGATACGATTCGTATCTCGATGGCGTCGACGCGTGGGGCTGGCCCGGTCCCGATGTCGTCGTCCGCTTCGGCGCGTCGCCGACCTCGAAGGTTACGCGACACTACCTTCGGGACGCCGACGCGAGGCAGTTCGTCGTCGATCCGGCGGGTGGCTGGAGAGAGGCTGAGTTCACCGCGACCGATCTCGTCGTCGCCGACCCCACACGACTCGCTCGTCGACTGGCTGAACAAGTGGACCGCGACGGGAACACCACGTGGCGCGAGCGGTTCGAAAAGGCCGAGGCGACGTACTGGTCGCTGATCGAACGTGAAATCGCATCGGACCCGGAGGACTTCGAAGGAGCAATCCTCTCGACGGTCGCCACAGAGGTGCCACCGGGGTCGACGCTCGTCGTCTCGAACAGTATGCCAGTCCGAGACCTGGATCGGTTCGGACGGCCGCGCTCGGCCGACGTTCGGGTACTCGGTAACCGGGGCGTCAGCGGCATCGACGGCGTCACCAGTACCGCCCTCGGAGCCGCAGTGGACGGACCGCTTGTCCTTGCGATCGGCGATCTGGCCTTCTACCACGACATGAACGGGCTGGCTGCGCTAGAACGCTGTGACGTCGACGCGACGATCGTGTTGCTCAACAACGACGGCGGGGGGATCTTCCAGAAGTTACCGATCGAGGATTTCGATCCGCCGTTCACGGAGTACTTCGAGACGCCCCACGGGCTGGATTTCTCCCCCGTGGCGGACCTCTATAGGGCCGAGTTCGTCCGTGTCGATTCAGCGGAGACGTTCCGGTCGTTGTACGCCGAATCCCTCGACAGCGACGGCACCCAGATCCTCGAGGTTCGAACAGACGCGTCCGCGAGCCATCGACGTCGCGAGGAACTCCACCAGCGCGTCCACGAGCACGGTCCGCCCTAGGAGAGCAGTTCCCCGGTCAAGGGACTACAGTCGACGATAGGAGAACATAGCCAGCGCCAAGGGACCGGCAGTCGCGATCATTGCCCCGAGGCCCTCGATCGACAGGAGGGAAACCCTCCCGAGACAAACGGCGACACCGGCAATCAGCGTCCAGAAACCGAAGACGGGAATACTAATCGACGGGACCGCGACGAGATAGATCACCAGTGCGACGGCACAGGCGCCGATGACGATCCTGAACTCCAGCGGGAACTGCGGGACGAGACTCGAAACTGCGAGGATCGGGTATGCTATCAGCGTGGACAGAAGCAGGATCGAGCGTTCACTCCGCGGCCCCGCGTACCCGGTTGAGGAAGTCGGCCCGGACGATCGGGTCCGGGTCCGGGTCGCCCAGTCGACGCCCCCCGGATTGACGTTTGCGGTGGCGCTGTTCCTCCTGTGGTCCTGCTGTCGGTACCCGGTATCGTCGCGACTGGTTGTAAAATTCTGAGCGTCTACGCCGGTCCGTTCCCGGTGCCCGCCTCCTTGCCATTCGGCCGCATGGTCGCGCTCGTCCACGTCCGAGTATGCGGACCCCTCCGCCGGTTCGCGCTCGGCTGCACTCGCTGGTTTCGACATCCCGCTTGGATCGTGTGCGTCCGAGACAGTTAGGTACGCCTCGTGACCGAGGCGATCGTAGCGCCGTCGTTCTTCCACGTCGGTGAGAACGTTTCCCGCCTGGATCACGGCCTTGACCGCATCAGTCGAGGATTCCGTCTCACCCAGATCGGGATGCGTGTCCTTGAGGCGTTCGCGGTAGGCGGCCTCGACATCTTCCTCGGAGGCGGAGGGGGAAATCTCCAGCACGTCGTAGAACGTCCGGACCATCGGGTACCGATAATACGACTGTCAGGTACAAACGGTCTTCGGTCGACAGGGTTCGGACGACGCCGGTTGCGTTCAGGGGCGTTCGCTCCCGGCCGTAATCTCGGATTCGTACTTCTGTCGGAACTCGCTGATGAGCTGTCCCATCTTCGCGTACCAGTCGTTAAGCGTTCGTTGCATCTCGTCGGCGATCTCCTCGGGATCGGTCGGGTGATAGACGTGGTAGTACCCCCCCTGCTCGTAGTTGATCTGTTCTTTCTGGATGAACCCCGACTGGAGGAGACGCTGGACGGACCGATACGCCGTCGAACGTTCGCGATCGACCGCCTCGGCTATCTCGTCGATCGTCAACGGCTCGTCCGTCGCGGTCAAGGTCCTGAAGACCTCCTTATCGAGTTCTTTGAGGCCGTGGATACACTCTAAAAGCCCCTCACACTGCATGTCCTGCTTGAGATATTCGGCCATCGACGTTGACATCACTGACGCGTAGTTAGGGTGTCCGGTTCAAAAGTGTTGTGTGAAATGTGCATCACTGTAGACCGACTACTTGAACCCGAGCGATTCGGAGATCGTAAATTAGTTCGAGTCGGTTCAAATGACAAACTAACGGAGTTTCAGCGTCGTCACTGCGGGGAGTAGTATTGTGCAGTATTTCAAAATCCTTAAGACGCCCTGGATACAACTACCGTCGAGATGAGCGACGCGGAAGACATCGAGACGATCAAACAACGCAAGAAAGAGCAACTCATGCAACAGGAAGAATCCGAGACGAGCCAGCAGCAAGCATCGAACGAGCCGATTCACGTCGAGAGTACCGACGAGTTCAATTCGATCGTCGACGATCACGATGTCGTGTTCGTCGACTTCTACGCGGACTGGTGTGGTCCGTGCAAGATGCTCGAACCGATCGTCGAGGATCTGGCCGCGGAAACCGAGGCCGCGGTCGCCAAGGTCGACGTCGACGCTCACCAGCAACTCGCCAGTCAGTTCCAGGTTCGGGGCGTCCCGACGACCGTGCTCTTCGCCGGTGGCGAGGTCGCCGAACAGGTTGTCGGCGTCCGGGATAAGGGTCACTACGCCTCGTTGATCGAACGACACGCTGCCTGAAGTAGCCACAGCGTCCGCCTTTTATCATCGCAGCCAGACCTACCGGAACCGACGGAATTCGAGCCCAGACAGCGGCAAACCGATGCAGCGTACTTGCCGAACCCCGGCTGCAACTGTTGATCGAGGTCACGGATGAATGTTCCCGGTGATAGTTTCGGACTCGACTCGAAACGTGTGGGGCGTGGTGTCGGTAACGAAGCGTAATCCATGAATTACTACGCTATATTACCAACTCCACATATATTTAATAATTTTTATAATTTTTCGCCAGGCATCCATCCGATTGTATTCGCCTGGGCAGTTCAAGAAGGCGTATGATTTAATAAATAATAACGACCAAATGACCGTAGATAACGCTTGAACCGATAACAAACTCGTTTTTGCTCGTAGAATCTTCGACGAGTCAGGTAAAACACGGCGTACACAGGAGTCGTGCTCTTGGGTGAGTAATCGGGACGAAGAATCCGCTCCAAGGACATCAAACGCCGTATTTTCGGTCGATCATACTCAACGATTTCAATCTGTACTCCGACGAGCAGTGCACCGATTCCAGAGTGGGGATCCCGGGAATAAATCCCATGCCGGTAATAACATATTACACATATTATTCAAAATATGACAGTTTTATTATCTTTTTACCGGGCCGAGTCGAACACGCCGAAAAAGCGGTCTCAGGGTCCGGGGTGACGTGAGATTTGTCAAAACGAACTACTATCTGATAATCATACGGGGCACGGTACAGTTATCGGTCAGCGTTCGTCAGTGTGTCGTGAACTATCGGCGTTCGCGGATTCCACGACCTCGAATCCTGCAGCGGTGACCCGGTTTTTCGGAGTCGGTTGAGAGTCCGGAGTCCCGGAACAATGGTAAATTTTCTCTCGTGAACGATTTGACTTCGAGCGTGTCTCCTGTCGATGGCCGGTGGATCGAACTACGGAAGCCCGGGGAGATCAGGACGGCCGGCCAGCCACCGGTGACTTTTTGCTCCGTCCGCTCCACCGAATTAGACGATGCAGGTAGCTGTATTAACCGACAGTTTACGCTTCACGTTTGAGGAACGCGACAGACCGACCCCGGATAGCGACGAAGTACTCGTCGAGATGACGAACGTCGGAATATGCAAGTCAGACGTCCACTATTGGGAGCACGGCCGTATTGGCGAGTACGTGGTCGAAAACCCGCTCGTTCTCGGACACGAGAGTGCCGGCATCGTCGTCGAGGTTGGCGACGACGTTGCAGACATAGAGCCGGACGACCGTGTCGCACTGGAGCCGGGCATCTTCTGCGGGGGGTGTGAACACTGCCGGCGCGGAGAATACAACCTCTGTCCGAACGTCGAATTCATGGCGACGCCGCCGGACGATGGCGCGTTCGCCGAGTACGTCGCCTGGCCCGCGAATCTCGCTCACGTCCTCCCCGGGAACGTGTCGATGCGTGAAGGCGCGCTGTGTGAACCGTTCGGCGTGGGATTGCACGCGACACGACGGGGTTCCGTGGGACACGGGGACACGGTGGCGATACTGGGGGCCGGCACTATCGGGTCGGTCACGATGGAAGCCGCGAAGGCTGCTGGAGCGACGGACGTCATTGTCGCCGACGTCGTGGACAGCAAACTCGAACGCGCAGCCGAACACGGTGCCGACGCGACAGTCAACGTCTCCAGGGAGGACTTTGCCATCGGTGTCGACGACTACACCGACGGCCGTGGGGCCGATGTCGTCTTCGAAGCGACGGACTCCGAACCGGACCTCGAAGCACTGATCGACGCCACACGACGCGGAGGGGCAGTCGTCATGATCGGACTCGCGGACGAGGCAACCGTCGAAATCAATGCGCTCGAAATCATCACTAACGAACTCGATGTCTACGGTTCGTTCCGCGACGCGAATAGATACGGCCCCGCGATCGACCTCATCGCGAACGGCGACGTCGATATCGGCTGGATCGTCGACTTCTCGGCGCCGCTCGAGGACGTCAGAAACGCTTTCGAACGCGCTCGTGACGACGATGGCGCGATCAAAGGAATGATCTCGATCGGTGAATGAGAGACATCTCCCGGAAACACGCCCAACCCAGGCCCCGGCCTAATCGACGGATTGCAGACGAGCGGGCCGTGATGGCTTGGGAAACGAAGTTTGAACACTCTGAACGCATGGCAAGAAGCGACTCCTGAGTAAGCTTCGTGTTACCGCCCCACCACGATCAATCGGCAGCGACGGGTTCGGGTGCGGATTCTTCCTCTTCGGTGAGGATGTTCCGGCCGTCGGACTGCCGGAAGAGATGGAGCGAGTCATCGTCGAACGAGATCGTTACCGACTCGTTCTCCTCGGGCCGGACGTCTCCAGGTACCCGGACACGACATTCCTCGACGCCGCCCATCTGTAGATAAAGGAAGTTGTCCGAACCGACCGGCTCTAGGACGTCCAGATATGCCTCGATGGCGTTACGGTCGCCGGGATCAACGACATGGATATCCTCCGGACGGATCCCGAGAACGAGCTCTCTCCCTTCATCGACGCTCCGGGCGATGTCAGCGGCGATGTCGTCCGAGAGCTGGTACTCGAAGTCGGCATCGGATGCGACGAGCGTCGATCCGGTGAACGTCACGTCGAAGGTGTTCATCGCGGGACTCCCGATGAAATCGGCAACGAAGAGATTTGCCGGTTCGTTGTACACCTCGTCGGGCGTCCCGATCTGTTGGATCTGTCCGGCGTCGAGGATAGCTATCCGGTCGGACATCGTCATCGCCTCGGTCTGATCGTGAGTCACGTAGACGATCGTCGCATCTAACTCCTCGTGGATGCGCTGAATCTCGGTCCGCATGTGTGTCCGGAGCTTCGCGTCGAGATTGCTGAGGGGCTCGTCCATCAGGAACACTTCCGGATCCCTGACGATCGCACGTCCTGTGGCAACGCGCTGCTGTTGGCCCCCCGAAAGACTCCCCGGACGCTTCTCTAGTTGGTCTTCGATTCCCATCATCTCGGCGGCATCCTCGACACGCTCTTGGACCGTCTCGTCGTCGAGATCGGTCGTCAACTTCAGCCCGTAGGACATATTCTTTCGCACAGTCATATGCGGGTACAGCGCATAGTTCTGAAAGACCATCGCGACGCCGCGATCCTGGGGTTGAATGTCGTTAACGACGCGATTACCGATACTGATCGTTCCGCCGGAGATGTCCTCGAGCCCGGCGATCATCCGGAGGAGAGTCGACTTTCCCGATCCCGACGGGCCGACGATCGTGAGAAATTCCCCGTCCTGGACCTCGAAGCTGACGTCGTCGACGGCCACGATCCGGCCCTCGTTGCTGTCTTGATAAACTTTTTTCACGTCTTCGATATTTACGCCGCTCATAAAACACCATTATAGAACAAGGGTAAAAACATTTCTGGTTGTGGATGTCGACTGTCGAACCATAGAAGCCACAGTCGAGGACTCTGAAGGGTCGGAGATGGAATTGTAATCGGTTTCACACAGGCTGTCGGTTGGTCGGGCCCGCGTCGTTTCTCGCTCGGGATAGTGATAGCACGATGCGGACGATCGCCGCGACGCCGGAGACTGCTCAGTCGGCGGTCACTTCGTTGCCGATCAGCTCGACGTGGAAGGTAAACGTCAACATGGGGAAAAGCAACACGACGGCGATCGTCAACGGAATGGTGACAGCGAGCAAAACGACACTTACAATCCCCAGGATCACGGTCTCTGTCGGTTGCTGGATGGTCCAGTGGTAACCAGCCCCCACTGCGTCCGAGACGACCGCACCTTCCGTCAGTCTGATGAACGCGACGACCAGGATCGTCCAGAGATGGGCCGTCAGATAGAGTGATCCGACACCGAGCAGAGCCGAAAGGATCGACTCCGTACGAAGGTACTGGCCCATGTACGTCACTGTGAGTCCGGCAAACACCAGGAGGGCGATCCCAAGCAATGTCGCATGGTGCCAGTGATCGGCAATCACCGAACGGATCTCTCCTCGATCTACGTGTCCGTGCCGACGGATCGACTGGACCGCGGCGTACGCGCCGAGCGTCGCTGGTCCGATCGTGATCAGCGGAAGACACGCCAGGAACCACCCGAAACTGACCGCCACCGTGGCGACACTGTGATGATAGACGGACCTGAACGCGGCCCCGAGGGCGTGATGAACCGAAAGCACACCGCCCTCGGACGTGCTCATCCGGTGGTCCCCGTTCCCTGCATCTGGACCGCCCGAACGATCTCTCCCTGGAAGAACAGGTAGACGATAAACAGCGGCAACGAGGCCAGGATCGTCACGGCCATGTGAAGCCCCGGCGTCTCGAGGTTGCCCTGATAGAGGTTGACCAGGCCGATCGGGAGCGTATAAGCGCTCTCGTTGGTCAATACGATCAGCGGCCACAGGAACGCGTTCCAGTTGTAGACGAACATGAATAGCCCGAGCGCGGCCAGGATCGGCCTGGCCAGCGGCAGGATGATGCGTGAGTAGATCTGGAACGTCGAGAAGCCGTCCAGCCGTGCCGCTTCCTCGTATTCCTCCGGTATGTCCCGGAAGAACTGATAGAGCAGGAACACGCCGAGTGGACTCGCGACCGCCGGCAGGATCACGCCCCAGTAGGAGTTGACCATCCCAAGGTCCGAGACGATCGTGTACAGCGGCACGATGTTCATGTAGTACGGCACCATGAAGCTCGCGAGAATGATGCTTAGGACGATTGACTGGCCCGGCCAGTCCAGTCGCGTCAGCGAGAACGCGATCATCGAGTCGACGACGAGGATAATCAGCGTCGCCCCACCCGCAATGATGAACGTATTGATCGTCCACTGGACGAAGAGTGATTCACTGAGGAGAAACTCGTAGTACTCGAAGGTGATCTCCGGCGGGATCCAGTGGGGGTTCGGATCCACCAGATACTCCCGGGGCTGGAACGACCGCGAGATCGTATACAGATACGGGATCGCCATGAGGAGCGCGGTCCCGTACAGGAACACGTACACCCCGACTGTTCGGGGAGAAACGTTCGTGAGGCGGTCGAGGATCGACGAGTCAGCGGTTTCAGTCATTCGTACCGATCACCTTGAAGTTGATTATCGCGATGAGGATGAGGATAACGACGAGAACGTAACCGATCGCCGCGCCGTACCCGTAGTTGTGCTGGGAGAACGCGCTCCGGTAAAGGTAATACACCAGCGTGTCCGTCGAGTCTCGCGGGCCGCCGCCCGTCAGGACGTACGGCTGGGCGAACACCTGGAATTGCAGGATGAACTGGATGATCACGACAAACAGAATGGAGTTTCGCATCTGCGGGACCGTGATGTCCTTGAAAGCTCGCCAGGTGCTGGCCCCGTCGAGGCGTGCCGCCTCGTAGAGTCGCTCGGGAATGCCCTGTCTGGCCGCCAGCAGAATGACGAAGTTGAATCCGACGAGCCACCAGACCGTCATGAACGCCAGTGCCGGCATCGCCAGGTCCATCGACGTCAGCCACCCGGGCGGGTTCTCCATGAAGAACCCGAGGTAGTAGTTGATGAGCCCGTAACCCTCGGAGTACACCTCCGACCAGATGAGCGTCACGACGGCGACGGTGAGGATGTACGGACTGAAGTAGATCGCCCGCAACACGACCTTCCCCTTGACGTTCTTGTTCACGCCGAGGGCCAACACGAGCCCGAGAATTACGAGCAACGGTACCGAGAGGAAGACGAAGTAAAACGTCCCTTGCATCCCCTTCCAGAAGACCGGATCGTTGAACAACTCGACGTAGTTGGCGATACCGATAAATTCCGAGGCAGCCGGATTGAACGGGTTCCAGTCGTGGAGGCTCATCCACAGCCCCTTCACCGCCGGCCAGAGCAGGAAGACTGTAAAGACCGCGAGATAGGGCAGCGACCAGACGACCCCCTCGATAGTCTGTTTGCGAACACCGAACATGGTCTGCTTGGCGACTTCGTCGTCACCTGCGCTGAGGGTATCTCGTAGCCCCATTTGTCATTAATCTTTCATTCCGTTGGCGATGGTCGTGATGCCGTCATCGACTGCTTCCTGGGGCGAGTCGTAGTTGTGCCCCCAGAGGTCGAGGACCCACTGGTACCAGTCCTGGGAGTTCGGATCGCCGTTGGGGACTTTCGCATGGTAGAAGTACTTGTTGTTGTCAGCCATGTCGAGGTAGTTTGTGAGCGTCGTGTCGTAGAACGGCGCGTTCTGGAACTCTTCGGACTCCCGGATGTCGACCGAAGCCGGGAGGTGGCCGGCCTCGGCACCCCACTCCGGATTCTGGGTTGTCATCCAGTGGGCCACCTGTGCGGCGACCTCGGACTTCTCGTCGCTTCGATCCTGGCTCTGGGGAAGAACCAGCGTGTGACCGTCCGCCCAGACGCTGTTCTCCTCCTGAGTCTGGTTGGGCGCGACAGTGGGTTCGAAGAACCCGTAATCGAGGTCTTCGATACCTTCCAGAGTCGCAACGTACCACGTTCCGTTCATCGTCATCCCGAGGTTTCCGTTCTGGAAGGCGTTCGTCCCCCAGTTCTCCGAGGTCGTCTGTTCGCCCCAGCCCCAGTCGCCGGTCATGTCCCAGAGCGTCTGGGACGTCGCCTGCCCGGCCTCGCCGTCGAACGCGGGGTTCCAGTCGTCGTCGAACAGCGTCCCGCCTTGCTGTTTGGTGAAACTACTCCAGGTCCGCCAGGAACCGAACCCGTCGTTGTACGGCGACTGACTGAACGCCCAGTTGTCGGTGTTCTCGACGATCGCGTTGGCGGCAGTCTGGAACTCCTCCCAGTTGCCCGGCGGACTCTCCGGATCGAGCCCCGCCTCCTCGAAGACCGCCTTGTTATAGTACCCACCCAGGGGGTGGAGGTCCATCGGGAGTGCACTGACTTCGCCTTCGACGTTCACGAGGTCCCAGTGACTATCCAAATAGCTGTCCTGAATCGCTTCCGTATCGATGTAATTCCCGATCGGATCTATCGTCTCGCCCCACGCACGCAGATACGCCGCGTGCATGACTGCCATATCCGGTGCGTCGCCGCCGGTGAGTGTCGTGAACAGCGTGTTGTAGTATTCCGCCCACGGAGTCCGCTGACGATCGATCGTGACCTCCGCGTCGATGTCCAGAGGCTGTTCCTCGTTGAACTTCTGGACGATGTTCTCCATGACCGGCCCTTCGCCGCCACTGAACAGCTCCCAGAAGGTGATCGTGTATGAATCTGATCCGGCACCGCCGGATGTGCCCCCTCCACCGTTCTCGTCGTCGCCGCCATCGCCGCCGTTGTTCCCGCCACATCCTGCCAGTGCAACTGTTCCAGTTGCTCCTGCTGCCTTGATGAACCGCCGTCGAGTACTCGTTGAGCTCGTACTATCAGCCATGATTCAAAATGGTGTTTAAGACTATCCACAATAAATCTACCGGTGGCAATTTCGATCCCGCCGAGCGCGCAGCAGAATGCATTCGTGCGGTCCGGATCCGCCCGTTACACGATAGTTGGACGAACACCCTGCTCGGCCGGGGTCCCGTCGGCGATAATCGGCCAGCCGTCCTCGTCCCAGGAGATCGGGTCAAGCATCAGTGTGCGTCGCCAGGTCCCGTCGACGTAGCCGCCGTCCTCGGTGTCGTAGGCGTGATACAGGAACCACCAGTCGTCGTTGTCGTCCCGGAGCGCAGTTCCGTGCCCGGGACCGACGAACCGTTCGGATCCTTTGAGGATCGCCACGCCGCTGTTGTGTTCGTTCAGCGTACGCAGGTCCGTCCCGTTCTGATTGACGTATGGCCCGGTAAACGATTCCGACCGGCCGGTTTCGACCCGATACGTGCTGTCGAGCCCGTCACAGCAGTGGCCGGTCGCATAGAACAGGTAGTAGTACCCGTCCCGTTCGACGATTAGCGGCCCCTCCCGGCGATCGCCGGCAAGGTGGAACGTCGTCCCTTCGACGTAGTCCTGCCCGTCTTCGGTCAGTTCGACGCCGTGGATGCCAAACCAGCTCCCCCACACCATGTAAGGGGTGCCATCGACGACGTGATAGAACGGGTCGATACAGTTGGTCATCCCGAGGTCTTCCTCGCGGAATAGCGCTCCCTGATCCTCGAAGGGGCCTGACGGATCGCTCGCTATCGCTAGCCCGATCCCGGGGTTCTGGTTGCTCCCCCAGACGGAATAGGAGTAATAGAGGTAGTACTGACCGTTCTGCCGGGTGATGTTCGGTGCCCACAGCGAAGAATCGGCTTTCCACTCCGGCATCGACTCGAAGGCGTCACCCACATCGGTCCACTCGACGAGATCCGTCGATCGCAGTATCGGGACGAGCCGTTCCTTGTCGTCGTCGTCCTTCTCCATATGGGATCCGTACGCCCAGAAGACCCCGTTCTCGTCCCGGATAACGGTCGGATCCGGAAACAGCGGTTCGTGGACTGGGTTCCGGTATCGTTTTGTTTCCGTCGTGGCGGCTCCCGTCTCGCCGATGCGTTCGCCACAACCAGCTACCGACATCGAGCCGATCGCGCCGACGGATGCAAGCAATTGTCGGCGCGTAATAGAAGGGCTACCCGTCATAAACCCGCCTATGCAGGACATCGTAATAATGCTACTGGAAAGGCCTCCCTCGCGTGAGGAACGTAATCGGGCGGGATCGAATCGACGACCCGTCCGGGGAGCGATCATGGCGCCGCGTGATCACGAAAGCCCGCGGTTCGATACAGCCTACCATGACACTCGCCGACGTTGACCCCGACTCACCCCAAAGAAATTTTAGGTGAGAGGGAGAACCAGTGGATGTTCACTCATGTTGCTCGAAGAGCTACGAACCGATGTATACGAGACGTTGATGGCACTTCCCGAGAGCGATCTGGTCAGAGGGACGAGCGGGAACGTCAGCGGTCGCGAGGGCGATCGCGTCGTGATCAAGCCAAGCGGCGTCAACTACGACGAACTCTTGCCGTCGAACCTCGTCGTTGTCGACATGGACGGCGAGGTCGTCGAAGGGGATCTCAAACCCTCGGTCGATACGGGTGCACATCTCCACATCTACCGGGAGAACGACGAACTCGGCGGGATCATTCACACACACTCGACGTACGCGACTGCCTTCGCGGCGGCAGACCGCGAGATTCCCGTCTACGTGACGGAACTCGCAGACACCTTTGGCGGGTCGATCCCCGTCTCGGATTACGTTCCGCCGGGAACGGAGGCCATCGGCGAGGAGTTCGCGAAACACACGGACGACGGGAAGTTCCAGGGCCTGCTGATGAAAAATCACGGCCTGTTTGCGG
>ENA-ORCS01000882-ORCS01000882.1-marine-metagenome-genome-assembly--contig:-NODE-882-length-15632-cov-13.338219_pt1 | contig 15632 bp, 16 predicted proteins | sample MGYA00237781_ERZ508513 | MGnify/ENA primary metagenome ERZ508513 (study PRJEB26184, sample SAMN06268793) | marine metagenome | isolation source: Eden Landing Ponds, San Francisco, CA, USA | place...
GCAACTGACCACTGCTGCCTTGGTGTACAGGCTGAACATGGCTCACTCCGGCCTGCATACTCGAATATCGCTGCGGGTAGTCCAGTTTCACCGACAGCGAGTGTCAGCAGGGGACCCAGAGGCGGGACCGCAGGACTGGCTTGCCAGTCCAAGGTGGAGCGTATCCCCGAGCGCTTGCGCTCGGGAACCGCGCGGGTGAGTGCCGATCGGGACGCCGGCGTGTATCGGCTACCAAAAAAGGGGCTGGCGGGTCACTGCATGGCTTTGAGTTGCAGTTCATCTTCGCTCGGGACGGAGAGGTCGTGGTACCGACGTGCGATGTCGCGGGCACGCTTCATGTTGGTGACGGCTCCACTGGAGTGGTCACTGAGGCTGTCGGCATCTTCAGAGTAGCCACCGAGACCGATTATACCGCCCGGCCCACAGCTGATGACGATGTAGCCCTGGAGTTTGCGGAGCGGGGAGGCCAGCGTCATGCCAGCAGCCCTCCCAGAACGGCCCCGGAGAAGACGACGTACAAGAGGGCAATACACCCTACCATCGCGTACTTGGTAAGCGGACTCATAGCTCCTCCCCACTTGCCCCGCAGTTGGCGCACTCGGCGTACGTCTCGCGATGGCGCCGCCCCGGGAGCTTGGCGCTCCGGGTTGGAACCTGGGTCACGTTGGGGTCATCGCAACAGCGGTCAGTCGTGTCGCTCGATTCATCGTCGGTCGCGTCGGTGGTGTTGGCAGTCATCTCTCTTCGAACTCCGGCACTCCCCTTGCGGGAGTGTATAACCGTTCACCGGGATTGCCGTCTGGTCGGCCCCGAATCGGGTGCATACGCCGGCTGATACATTCGGGTATCGAGTGCCCCCAGCACCGGCGCTGTTACGCTGGCCGTTCGTCCGTCTGGACCGCCGGCTGTTTGCACGCTGGTCCCCGGGGTACTGCTCACCCTCGCCCGGTGGCTGGAATCACGTTTGCGTCCTGTCCCGGGACTCGTTGCTCTCCGGCTTTCTATCAGGTTCTGTATGAGTATTTCCGCACTCCGTGTTGCTGGTGGCTCCACCAAATTTTGTCTTTTCTGTTGTTTGTTCAACGGTTCCGAAATGCTTGCACTACAGAGCTGTGCTGTTGCTGTGCTTCTGGGGGTTCCGGCCCGGCCGTGGAGCAGGTGTGCTGGCGCTCCGTTCGGGGCCACGCTTGTCGACATTGTCTCGGCCTTCTGATATACGTCTCACTGGCCATCCACCCTGCGTGTCACACTCGCCGCAGCCACCCTTCGGGCGGACTGAAAGGGGGCGGGTGGTCGATCCGTCCCGGACCCCGTAAGCACCGCAGCTTGCGAGGAGCGCAGCGGCGGTCCCGGAACGGTCGGTCGAGCACCCGCGGGCTTTCGAGGACTGCACCATCTCGGCCACGGTCGTCGCGGTCGCGTTTCCGCTAGTCCCACCGAGGGCGGACACCCCACTGTTTCCACTGAAAGAACGCCCCCCGTTTCGAGTGTTGTTGTGGGTCGTCGCGACGGCGATGACCCAGTCCGACAACGCGCGAAATACCCTGTGCTGTGAACCTGATAGGACTGCGTCCGTCCCCATGCCCCTTCCACTGTCTGCCCCACTGTGCCCTACGCTGTCTCCAGGGCCCACCACCCCGTGTGCAAGATGACTTCCCCCACTGATCTTCGAGTCAGTGTCTGCCAACTGTCGCCATGGTGGCCGCCCACCCAGTCGCCGTGATCTCCTATCCACTCTGGCTCTGCCCTGGCCGACTGTCCCACCGTTGACGACGTCGACTGTCCTACTTGGTTCGGCACTGCCGGCGGCCCGTTGCTGTGTCGCCAGCCTGTCGGTCCACCTGTCGCGTCTGTCTAGCCAATCTGGTAGTTCACCCCTCCTGGGGGTCGCCCCCTTGGCGCTCGTCTGAAGCCCACTCTCGGTCGCCTACGGCTTCACCTCTGTATTCCCGTATTCCCCCCTTTCTCTTTGGACAAATACCCCAGGAATACGCGAGCGGCAGGAGATGCAGAATTGACTAAACACCCTCTAACTGATTTTGAGCCCGTAACTGACGTTGGAACCTTTAATTTCGCACTCCAATAGTTAAGATATTCATATAGAGTGGCTAAAGCTTCGGTAAACAGCCGTATAGCCAATTTTATGCGAAAACAAAATTCTCGTTTGACGATGGAACCGACGCGTAACGTTGGCACTCGCCCGATTTCGGCACTTTCGGGGTTCCAATACCAATCGGTCGGTCCATTTAACGATGGAACCGGCGTGTAACGTTGGCACTCGCCCGATTTCGGCACTTTCGGGGCCGAAGACTTCGTCCTATCCTGTGTATATCGGTATATCTGCCGCGTAACGTTGGCACTCGGCGGATTTCGGGGAGTACGGTCTTCAATTTCGGGTGTATTCACCCCGTAACCGCTGATATTTCGGGTATGCCGATGGCACTCGCCAGTTTTCATGCTGAGATTCCTGAATTAGTTTCACAGTAAGAAATAAACTAAACTCTAACAGGTCTTGGCCAGCAGTTCCACTGAGATAGCGTGCCGCTCCATGCACGACACAGTAATGACTGTGAGAGCATGGGCAATCGGCAGGGAAAAACCGGTGCTATCTATCCGAGGTTACGCTTGATACTGACCCGTCTCTTCGGTGTCGTCGAGCTGGTCGAACATTGCTTCGGGGAAGGGGAGACTCTGGTAGATGTCGTACGGGCAGAACGATTTGCCGATACAGTGACGCTGCATATCGTGGTTGTCACAGTGCATCGGCAATGCCGGGTCGCCGTTGATTTCCCCGTTTCGCAATTCATAACGAGCTTGATAATCGGTGGTTTCGCGGTCGTACCAGTCCCACTTACTTTCGAAGAGTTCGTGGATGTCATCGACTACCGCGTCTTCGCGTTGGGACTCTATCAACTCACCCCCGGAAGTGTAACGCCCATTTATATACTCGTATATCATCACTTCATCACACCATGATTACCGACCGGTCGGTGTTCCGTGATGACTGGTTGCCTGACGTCCAGCATCGAGAGGCCGAAATGACCGTTCTGACCGACGCGCTCACTCCAGTGCTTGATGGAGATCGAGCCGAGGACGTCCTGCTCCATGGACCACAAGGTGTCGGCAAGACCGTCCTGACCCGGGCCGCCCTTGACCGGCTGAATCGACAACAGCCGACGCCGTCGGCGCACGTCCACTGCCTCGGGGCGTCGACGGCGGGCATCGTCCGTTCCATCCTCCAGGAACTGCCCGGTCCGGACCCCGCCCGGACAACGCCCCAGGAAGAGCTCATTGCGACACTCCAGCAGCGCGTCACCGAGCCCACCGTCGTCGTCCTGGACGAAGGCGACGACCTGCCGGAGACCGATATCGTCGATGTCCTCCGCCGGGTCCCCGATATCTCGTGGATCGCCATCTGCCATGACGAAATCGACTGGCTCTCTCGCGTCGACGAAAGCACTCGCCACGGGCTGACCGACCGCAGTCTCCAGCTTGATAAGTTCACAACCAGCGAATTGACCGACATCCTTGAGGCCCGCCAGCGGGTCGGACTGGAAGGCGGTGTGATCTCCCGTGGTCAGCTGCGGACACTCGCCGATGGAGCGGCCGGTGTGGCTCGCCGCGGGATTTTTGCGCTGCGGGCCGCGGCCGAGCTGGCGACCGAGCGTGGTCACACGACTATCGAGGATGTCGACGTCGAGGATTCGTTCGACCGGGCGCGACGACAACTCCGGGAGCAGGCACTGGAGAGTCTGCCGTTGCACCATCATATCCTGTACGAGATTATCCGCCGGAAGGGCGAGGTCCGGACAGCAGTCATCAACAGCCGCTACGACGCGATTGCGGAGGTTGCCTACGATGGGCGCGAACAGACGCCCATTTCGAAGCGCGAGCGGCGCACGAAACTGCAGAAGCTCGTCGATTACGACTTGCTTGCATGTGAGGGGACTGGGCCGGCCCGAGAGTATTGGGCCTGTGATCCGTCGATTTCATCGCCACTGGATCTGCAGGTTCCGGTGCCGTAGTAGGGATGTACTGGGCGTTTCTTTCCACAGGACATCTTGAAGCAACTGCTCAGTAAGCGTGCATACTGAATCTCGGTTACACAAGTGTTTAGCACCCGCAATAGGCAAATAAAACCGTCCATGCCCTCCATGAATCGACGTTCATTGCTGGTTGCGTTCGGAGCGACTTCCGTCGGGAGTCTCGCCGGATGTAGGACGATTGCTGACGGGGACCCTCCGGCCGGAAGTCTCCAGTTTACGAATCAAGATTCCCTCCCACATACAATACAGCTTTCAGTAACGGACGTTGGTAGTGAACCGGGCGATGAAACCGGAACAACAGCCGGTGAGGTAACGGTCCCGGCACCACAACGCAATTTGACTGCCTCAGAGCAGTTGTCACCCGACAACTCGACTGTGTATACAGACGTGTTCACTGAACCCGTCTGGTATGGTATCGAATGTACTGTCGATGGCCGTCAGACACCGGATAAAGAAGTCAGTACTCGGGCAACCTTCCACCCTGCCCCACCGGGACGAGAATACGTAAACTATCTTCAGGCGCTTCTCAGAGACTCCGGTCGAGTTGAGCTAGTGGTCGTCACCACAAAAAACAATGGAAGGTACACACCAGACGTGTCCGAATAATCTACGTGGTTATCTCCTGTACTAACCGAATCGAAGCACTGCGGACCAAGAGTATGTGAGCTGTTTGACGATGCTATGAGACGGTAAAGGCTTACTTTTAGGGACAACACAAGTTCAGACAACCGGAACAAATTACACTCTTCATGACCAGTGATACATCACTCGGACAGTGCCCAGATTGTACTGACCAGTCGCCGTGAACGAGGGTAACTGTGTAAGCTACCCTCTCGTCCCCGTACCTGACTGCAACAATGGCAAACCGACTGCCACTGGAGCCAACACGATACCTACATATCGATCCGGTCGCACCAGCGGGTATGAGCGAGTGGGTCGTCGACGCTCGTGGGGGTGTCTGCCGCCAGTGCGACAGCGAGTATCAGCGCCTTGCCCAGCACTGGTCGCGGAGCAAGCACTGTTCGTATCGTGACGTGAGCGAGGCCCAGCACGAGACGATTCGTGGCTGTCTGGTGGGTGATGGGAATCTCGATAATCCGAACGACGGCCCGCCGGCGTTGCGGATGTCCTCGATGCGACTGCCCCATCTCAGGTGGATTCACGACCAGCTCGGCTGGCTTGTCCGTGGGATCACCCAAGATGATGCTGGTGCATACCGACTGCGGACACTCTCACACCCGTCTCTCGGGCGGTACTGGACGTGGATGGAGGGGCCGCCGTCGGACTGGACACTAACGAAGCCGATTGCACGTATCTGGTACGCCTGTGACGGTGGGTTAGAGTGGCCGGGAGACTCGACGCGGCCACGGGCCACCTGGACGATCACTGACGACGACAAGCGACAGGCGTGTGAGCAGGCACTTGCTGAACAGGGTTACGAGGTGATGGTATGGGATCGGCGGCTGGCGTTACCCTTCGATGCGACCGAGCGGTTTCTGGCGTGGCTTGGCGACCCGACGCCCGCGAGTGCGTACAAGTGGGCACTGGAGCGAGAGAAGTACGAGCGGCGGCGTGAGGAGAGGTAGGAACGGGGTCGGTACTCTTGTGCTATTTGTGTTGTTCAGTGGAGGGAGTGCTCGTCAGTTCTTGTTGTTCGGGTTGAAGGCGTAGTAGACAACAGCCATTGAAACGCCCATTGCGATCGGTCCGAAGCTTCCATCGCCCGATATCAGGCTTCTAACGATAAATACGCCCACAGCGGAGACAAAGCCGATAAGGAGAGCGTATGACACACGAGAAAGATTCCGCACTCGGCTATCAAGTCTACGGTACAGCTGTCGTAGAGTGTCCATACGCTTGATTATCGTCAACAGAGGGATACCTCTTTTTGTTAAATGTGTAAGCCTACTGACCAGCCAATTCACCATCGGTAGTTCTGCAATCAACTGCCCTGTGGACTACTCTACGCCACCCTCCCGACTAACCAACACTGGGCCACTTTCACCACCGAGTGTTGGTTAGCGAACCCCACCCCCGGAAGGACAAGCTATCTTTATTATACCCTATCACACGCCGCCAGAGTATCGCCGCGACAGCCACTCAAGCAGCCGAACTACATAGCGGGACCATCTCGATCTTCAAGGGCAAGACCAGTCAAAGACGCTTATTCTCGTACTACTCGCCACCTCCCGGAAGTTCAAGGGGGGTTTACATACAACTCGTCCGTCAGCCACAGATACATACTCGCGCTGTCGTGGGGCCTGCCTCACCAAGCCCCGGCGCGGGGTCGCGAGCTGTCAGGAGTGGTCTCGGAAACCATCGCAACCCATGCCAGACATGCGCGCAATACGACAAAAAGATAGAGGTATCGCTACCCAGTTCAGGCCGTCGCCACGAAGTGTAAGCGTGTCATAGAATCGGTCTCACGCAATTGGGCCACTCATCTTCTATCATCATGAGGGCTCTGGTGAATCGCCATAGAGCATCGATATTCAGCTGTGAGCGGTCGTTGTGACCCCTTCGACAAGGATTAGTCGAGGGGTTTGGGGAGATTGCCAACACATGTGGTTTCTGGCCGCGATTGTCCGTCGCTCTAAGCTCCAATCCGCACGCAGTCTAGTGATCCACCAGACTCGGAGTGATTTGATAATAACAATATCAGTATGTCAATTCAGTTTTAGCTACTGGCAGTAGATATTAGTTGGAGCAGCTAATGATAGTAGTATTAACAGTCGATTCATAAGTGTTATTTCATGATAAGTAAACAACAAAATCTTGGTGGAAATTCTCGAGGTATATCTCAAATTGTTGGGTATATTCTGCTACTAGGAATGGTCGTGACTGGGGCAATCGGTGTTATCGTAATCGGGGCGCCAGCAATTGACGCAGTTACCGAGGATCGAGATGAGAGGCAGGCGAGTATCGTGCTCCAAGACATGGACTCAGAATTCGCCTCACTATCCACAAGTGGTGGAACATCACAGGCAGAGATCGATTTGTCCTCCACCAACCCCCGCAGCTACACACTCGACCGGAGCAGTTGGCTAAACATCACTGTCAACGACGACACGACGTGTACAGCGAACATGACTCTCAGTTCTGTCAGATTCGATGACGGTGCCACGACGGTTGCTTACGAGGGTGGCGGTGTCTGGCGAAAACACGATAGTGGCAGTGCCATGGTTACCGCGCCAGCGCTCCAGTACCGCGGTGGGAGTATCGATGTGCGAGTGGTGAACGTCACTGGGAACTTCGAGCGTGGAAACAACAGGGCCCGCCTTCGTCCGGGTTCATCGCAGGCACGGACGTTCTCTGTGCGGCAACAACTTAGCGCGGGCGACTGTGTTCGTCCCAATAACGTCACTATTGCTGTCCGAAGCGATTTCTATCGAGCATGGGGAGCCTATCTCGAGCAGGAGTTTGAAACCCCTGTTTCAGTACACGATGGTAATCAGACGGCTGTCATTGGGCTGAACGACACGGAACTTCCCCGACGAGTGGACGTGGACCGTAACCGGGTTGTCAATCTTACCAGCAGCGAATACAACGACGTGATCTTGACCAACGAGAGTATCAAGGTCGACAAAAGCGTCAATAACACCTACCGCGTATCGGCCCGTCCGCTCCAGAATGGGACGATGCAGGTTGGTAATATCACCTCTGTTGAGGCGGATTCCGAGATTCGTCGACAACCACTTGATGTGATGTTCGTCATTGACGAGTCAGGGTCTATGGGTCGTTCTGACGGCGATACCACAACTCGGTCGGAGGAGGCACAGACAGCTTCGAAGGCTTTCGTTGCAGACCTAAATGAGTCTCGGGACCGAGCTGGGGTCACCTCGTATAATAATGGAGACGGTATCTACCGAGTGACAGACGACAATAGATACATTACCTCGAATTTCGGTACTGCGTCGGCGAATACCGGCCTAAACGAGACTATCGAAGATATTCCTGCCAGTGGCGGCACTGAGACTCAGAACGGGGTCTGGAAAGCGAACAATGTCTTCGCGCTTCAGAGTAACGAGTCCCGTAAAAAAGTCATGATACTGTTGACAGACGGGGTCAACGACGACTGTCAGCAGCCGTGGGCCGGTGACGATACCGATGATCTCGATCCATTTGACTGTGGATCTGGTAGCTCGTCCCCGACTGACAATGAACTGACGGTCGAGTACGCCAAGGACGCCGCAGCGGACGACGTCACCATCTACACCATCGGATACGGTGATTCCAGCGCAATTGACCAGGGGCTACTACAGCGTGTCGCGACTGTCTCCGGCGGTGAGTTCTATCGTGCCGACGACGCTGACGAGTTGAACGACGTCTTTGACGATATTCGGCGCTCCATCGCCAGTACACAGATCATTGCCCGGGAACCAATCTCCTCAAACATGACGGCTAACGGTACTGTATACACACCGGCGGTTCCTGGTGACGACAGCCAAGTCGCCCAGGTGACGATCAACGGCAACGAGTTTCGCAATATCAATGACCCGTCGACTGACTCACAGTACAGTCATGTCTTCGCTGTCAAGGGCGGGGACAACGTGAGTGTGAAGGCTCACGACTACGAGTGCAAAGACGGTGCTTACGCGACGAGCGGTATCACTCGGGAATTCAACGGTACCACGTATCGTGTGGCTCGTTGTACCGACGTTGATAGCCACGATGCGATTAAGCCAACCCGAATCTATACTGACGGCGACGATGTCACCGGCCTTATCACCCGGAACTACAGTGCTACGTGGCAGGACAATGTTACTACGTACTTCCAGCCGTACGACGACATTGGGATTACAAACGAGAGCGGGGGTTACGCCCTCAATCTGAAGAGCAACCAAGCGGTCATCTACTATGACCTCCCGGACGGTCATAAGTCTGAGAATATGCTTCTACTGCTGTTCCAGGTCGGAGTTGCAGAGTCTGACGTTGAGGCCGCCGGTGTTATTAACGTTCAAGTTAACGACGTCCAAGTCTCGGGATAATCACCGGGTGAACGTCACGCTGACGTGAGTCCTGACGATTTGATATGTCTGCACTCCATTACCGGTCCCGTCGCAGACGAATCCGCTTCCGCTGGGGTGCCATCCCTGACGTGACTCAAGATGCTGGTTCCAGCCGGATTTGAACTGGGAGTTGACCACTTCAATCGAGACGTTGGCCCGGCCGGCCGTACTGTTTGGCCCACTCCTGTTTACCGGGAATGTGACGGTGGCGTTTTGACGTTCGACTGTGACAGAGACGGTTCCGCCGCCCAACTGCCGGCCCTCTGGCCCATCTACTGTTACCAGCGACACGAGTGCGCGCTCATCAGTACAGACCAGCGTCGGCGAGCCAATGACAGCTGTCCCGCCTCTATCTCGGCGGAACACAGCCCCTCCCTCGTAGCTGACAGTTGTCCCCTCGAGTTGGTACTCGAGTCCGCTCAGTTCGTAAGTGGCTTGATAGTCGTCGGTCGGTCCTGTGGTGCTCTTTACAGATACTCGGAGTCGAGAGTCAGCTGATGAAATAGTGCTGATTCGTCCCCGATTGAGGTCCAGTTCTCCGCCGCGAGCTACGGACTGCCCCGTCTGCAACTCCTCGATGTTTTGTGCGACAATCCGGAACGAACGTTCTGCATTCTCCAACTGCTGGTCGTTGCGCACTTCCTCAATTTGAGAGAAGCCGACCGTGCTCACGAGCCCAAGAGAGAGGACGATGATAGAGAACACGAATACAAATCCAAGCGACTCACTGATCGCACGGTCGTTCATGTGTCCTCCACGAGCTCAAGACCCTGGACTGTCGGGGAGTCGGCCGGCGTCGACGAATCGAGCCGGACAATCAGAGAATATCGGTCGGCTGACTGTCCCCCCGGCAGGCCAGTCACGCCCACCTCGCCGCTGGCGCCAGAGAGCGTTATGCTGTTGCTCCGTTTTATCCCCGGACCAGGTGCTCCGTAGTCGGCGACAACAATGACCTCAACAGTTTGACCGGGTGCTTGGTCGACATTGTACCGCAAGTTGACATCGTTACCCCTGATCGAGGGGCCAGTCTTCCACCCGCTTCGGTACTCGCCCTCGGTAGCCGTATCGGTGAGGTTCCTGACCTCATTCGGCGACAATGATCGGTTATACACGCGCAGTTCATCCAGTTGCCCATCAAGATGCCGACCCGATTGGTCCACGTTTTCGCCAATACCAGCGGGAGACGATGCCGGATCTATTTCGTCTGCTGAATCTTTTGTGGCCGCGAGATTGCCGTCAACATATATTTCGGTATCGTCTCCGTCGAAGACGCCGACAAGATGGTACCAATCACCGTTAGAAATATCGTTTGTGGCGGTAGCTATTGTGTAACCGCCGTCGTGAACGGTAAACGTCGGGTACATCCCGCTATCGAACTGGAGGTTGTACGATGCATCCGAGTGCTGGAAGATGGCGATCCAGCCACCCTGTGGCGTGTCCTTATTGACCCAGGCAGAGACGGTTACTTCGTCAGTATCGCTCATTTCCAGCGACTCGCTGTCTGGGACGACTGCGTAGTCATTGGCCCCGTCAAGGTCGTATGCGTTGGTGCCAAACAATCCGATACTGGTTCCGGGGCTCCCCTGCACGGCCCCAGTGTTGTCGTCGCCGTGGGCGGATTGGTCGGTCGCCACTGCCGTGTTCTCGAATGGATAGTATGCGACAAGGCTTGATCCGCCGTTATCGGTCCGCCGATAACCGAGTTGGAGTTCGGTTTCCGACCGCGAACCGACATCGGCGTGCGCGATGCCGGTGGAGTGGCTCTCTCCATCCCAATCGGCGGCAGTTGTCCATGTATATGGACCGCTGGAGACGCTGGTTGTATCATTGTATGGGGTTCCTGTCAAGGTCGTTCCACCAGGCGTCTCTGCGTCGGTGAGGTTCGCTTTGAAGATTCCATCAGTCCCGGTGGAGACATCTGCAGTATAGGTATATGGACCGGCACCGGTCTCGGCGAAGTCCCCCGCAGTGAGCGTTCCGCTCGCGTCACCTCCGAGTTCGACAGTGATATCATCGAGCTGTTTCGTCGATTCGAACGTCAGGTCGACATCCTGTCCGCTGGCGGTCAGGTCGTAGCTTACAATTGAGGCACTGCCAACAACGTCCTCGAAGCGCGTTGAGTTTGTCCGACCTCCGATATTGTACTTGAGGCCAATACGGACACGCTTTCCGTTCATATTGACCGCCGTGCTGTCTTCGAAATCTCCAATCTCGATTGTTGCCGTTGATCCATCAGATAGTGTTGCGGAATCGTCGAGTTCAACGATTCGGCCACTATCATAGAGAGCGAAACTGTCGTCCAGCTCACCATCCTGATCGTCAGCATCGATATCGATTTCATTTCCACCATCGATACTGTCAATGCTATCATCAGCCGGATCGACGAGAACGTGCGTAATCTCGACTTTTCTCCCGACGTTGTTCGTGACGGTGAACGTAATCGTCGCGTCGTCACTCCCTACTGCAGTCATATCACGGTTATACTCCAGACCGCTAACATCGATGAACTGCGAGCGTGGTGTATTCGCGCTCTCGTCGTCCTCGACCGTGAGAGTGACATTATAGCCGCCGCCGTTCGAGAATGTATGTGTCGCCGTAGGGTCAGCCGTCACTTGATCGACCGCTCCATCACCGTCCCAGTCCCATCGGTACTCAGTCACGGAACCGTCGGGATCGAAAGAATCGCTGGCGTTGAACGTGACGGGCTGGCGAGACCACGGTGAAGCCGGCTCGAAGTCGAAACTCGCAACCGGCGGTCTGTTGCCGACGCCGCCAACGAGAGAAAGTGTATCACGGCTCACGTCTTCGCCGACACCGATCCGACTACTAAGATCCTGACTAGCAACTTCACTGCCACCGGTGGTGTTGGTTGCGTTCGCACGAAGCTGGAATGTTCCCTCATCGGCCACAGCCAGTGAAACTTTGGACTCGTTACGGATCGGGACCCTGATCGTAATCTCGCTGTCAATCGATGTGAGCCTGAGACAGGTATCGACGCTTGCTGCGAGGCGGCCGCCGCTACAGATGCTCGCACCGTGGAGAAGAGAGATCGAGTAGCGGTCCCCCGTAACTCGCGACGGCTGGCTGACGCTCACCGTGGCTGCGCCACCCTGCTGTGCCAGCGCATCGACACGGGTAAACTCGCTCGCAAGCCGATTCCCGATTGTCTCCAACTCTTCACGTGTGGCATCTCGCTGTTGATTTTCAAGCATATTTGCCGCGCCAACGGTCAATCCAGTTATCAACAGTGTGGTAATACCGAGCGTCAGCACGTACGAGAGGGTGTTAGTGATAGCGCGATCGTGTACGGCCATACTACTGCCCCCCGCTCGGATAGATAGTGACATTCTTGTCGCTCTCATATTGAACCTTAGATCCGACAACGCTGACAGTCGTGTTCGCAGTCCAGACGACCGGTGCATGACACGGCTCCGTTCGTGAGGTGGTTGTTTTACAGGCTGGAACGCTCGCTGACGACGAGTTCGTCACGATGGCGTATTTCCCGACTGCATTGTCTCCGCCCGCAAAATTCACCTGCGAGACCGTGTTGAGTTCGCTTGTACCGTTGAACCGACAATTGTCGTCAGTCACTGACCGACCGCGTCGGAGGTCAAGGAACAGTCGGCCCCCACGGGGTTGACAGCGGACTGAGTCGCTTCCGGTTGGACTTGAGGTGTTGACCCAGAACTCTGTGTCGCTCACTTTGTCGATGGTCAAATTCACCGAGTCAGTCCCGTTTGATGCGCTGGCATGGAATGGGTCGTCTTGACTCTCTGTCGCATTGAGATTCACGACGAACCATCCAAGCTCCCGCTGTGAGCCCCCGGTGACCGGGGTCCAGTCCGGCGAGACATTCTCAAAAGTGCTGTCGCCGGTCTGAACTACACGGCTCCCAAATCGGCTTGATGTGTTCCGGTAGTTGACAGAGACAGATAACGAGCTAGAGGCCGCATACGACTCGCCTAACGCAGTACTGAGTCTGGTGACGTTATTGTTTGCGTATATTCCAATCTCGGTGGCGCTATGATTCCGTGTCTGGTGGTTCACGCGCAGGACAACAGTCCGGAGTGAACCCGTAACCTCATTATCGATAGTGCCTGGTGACCGACTCTGGCTTCCCGTCGTACCTGTCTGCGTGTTTTCGACGAAGAGTGTGGTGTTAACGACGACAGCGATACCAACGACAAGAAATGCCAGGACTATCGCCCCAACAAAAAGCAATTGTGCACGGTCTTGACGGGCTACCATACGGTGAGACGCACCTCCACAACGTTGTACACCGGTCCTTCAACCGCGTTCGGAATCGGATAGTACGCCTCGCTATTAGGGTCGGTCCCGTATTCCCAGAGTTCGGCAGTACCGGTCTTACCGGATGTCAACGTCTGGTTGTCGTATAACGTCACCGTGTAACTCGCAGTCACAGCACCCTCTGCAGGCTGGCCCCGGTAGACCATCGGCACTCGGCCACGGTCATCAGTTGCGTTCACACCCAAATAGAGAACCTCGACATTGTAGAGTCGCGACCGCTGGCTGAACGTCGTATTGAGTATCTCTCCAAATATTCCAGGCGGTACAGCAGTTCCGTAACCGACGCTTGGGTTCTGTGCCCCCTCAAACGTCCGGCTTTCAGGGACCCAGTTGCGGGTGTAATAGGAGAGATCTGTCGTCTCGTTACTATGGACAATCACTAGCGTGTCGCTCGCCTGCGCCCGAAGATCTTTCCGGACATCGGGGTCGACACCGCTTGAGGTGGTCGGAGTGATGATGATTGACTGGAGAGCGAATAGGAGTGCTGTAACGACGATAACACTCCCTGCGATGGCTTCTAGGCTGTAGGCCTGACCTCGGTCCGTACCCGACATCTTCACCATACCCTCACGATCAACTGACAGGCAGGGTCACAACTGCCGTCTCCAATCGTGATAAGCCGAACGGCCTTACCAAAGGTGCGCCCCGTAGCGTCACGCCCAGCAGTGAGGGTCACCCCATTATTTGTGACAACAGCACCGGACCCGCTGGGTTTTCTAATAGTGACGTTCACTGTGGAAGTCGTTGGGAGACGATATCGGTTCTGAAGGGTATCAACATCACTTCCAGCCACTGCCTCTATCAGCGTCACATTTAGCCGGTTTCCGGGGCCAAGAGAGTTATTCGTTACAATTTGATCGGCAATCCGCTTGGCCTGTGCGTCCGTGTCCCCGCGTGTCCCGTCGTCAAACGTTGCCAGCATTGTCGGGAGACCGCCCCCCACCACTGCGGCGACAGTCAAAAGGAAAACGCTCACACCAAAGACATAGTCCTGTAACGTCTGCCCCCTATTATCAGTGGCAAAGTCCTCGACAGCGTCTGTTCCAGTGGTCATTATAAACGTTCTACCGTATGGCCTCCACGGGTGGGAGCCATTGCTTTCTTTTAGGTATCATAGTAGTGTTTTTGATTCTTATGGTTCTGGAATCATTTTTGATACGCTCTTGCGTAGAAGTTCGTTGATACTGCAGAGCGGTGGCTACGGAGTCGAAGAGGACAAGGGCACCGCATCAGCGGTGCCCGACACGAATGATTCCGCTAGATGTGTTTGGGTCGGAATCGGTCGCAGCGGACCTGTTGGAGCAGGTTCGCTGGCGTGACGGTGTGACCTGTCCTCGCTGCCGTTCTGACCGAGTAGTGAACTTAGCAGATTGAATTGATAGATATTGTCACGAATGATCCAGTCTCGATATATCTTTGGTGCTGTCCCGACCTCGTAGTTTCCAAAGACAGCTAAATCGCTATTTAGAGGTCGTGAGCTTGGTCACATGAGAATACAGAAAGAGTGAGTACAGAAATACTACGGTGACGATCTCAGGTAGAGGGTCCTTCTGGGTAGAGATAGATGACGATGGTACCTTGTCTCTTCGGTATAGGGCCGGTGAGAACGTTTTCGCTCGCACCCGTCGGGATTGTGGAATGAAAGGAGATTTGAGAATCCTACTGTCGTCGCAACCACTAATTCAACAAACTATATCTACCGAGGCGACTCATGAAGATGATAGCCAATAGTGACTGATCCTCTGACACATAAACAGCTATCTGTAGGGCTCACCCTAGCAGCAATCGGTGCGATTGCTAGCTTGTGGATTGTATTCTCCTTTTTTGATGGTTTTTTAGCCGTCAAAGGTTCTTATCTCGTTATTGCGCTCATCCTCACGGCAGTTGCGTATGCGTCAAGCCAGTATGAGTCTAAGCAACGACTCTTCGAGAGCGATGTCCCGCTTTGGCCAGCAGTTGTGGTCGGCCTCGCAATTGGGATTTTCGAATCTGTATTTCTCCAGCAACGCGTGTTCGCGGTCTTGATGACGCCGGTTGCTCTGCTCAGTGTCTTCCTGCAGATAGGCCGTAGAGATGGGGACCTTTTCGTGCTCACGCAGATTGTCGGTGCGTACCTTCTGACTACAGTACCGAAGTACTTCGCCACCGGGTTCTATTTCGGTCGCGGAGATATCTTGGCCCACACCGGCCGCGTGGAAGCGCTACTTAACGCCCACAGCGCCGCCGGGATGTCAAGCTACCAAATATTTCCAGGGTATCACTTACTTAC